>Ga0210409_10001215_pt1 | contig 34842 bp, 26 predicted proteins | sample IncBWH17MmetaG_FD_161649 | JGI IMG/M metagenome (GOLD analysis project Ga0210409, IMG submission 161649) | Forest soil microbial communities from Barre Woods Harvard Forest LTER site, Petersham, Massachusetts, United States - Inc-BW-H-17-M | ecosystem: Environmental > Terrestrial > Soil >... | reverse complement strand
TTCACGTTGTAAGCGGTGGCGTGCTCGCCCCAGAAGATGTCTTTCACCAACTCGCCCGGCTTGGCTTCCATCTCGACAGTGCCTGGAGGGAAGTGGAAGGTGGCGTCGCATGCGGAGCCGGGCGCGCCCGCTTCGAGGCGATATCCCGGAGGAGACATCTCGAATTCGGTGATTCGAGCGATGTGGCCGGAGGTGAAGGCGTGGCCGGCCACAACGGTGGGTTCCTCCGCGATCACGACCTTCAACCCTCGCGCTTCCAGCTCATCCCGCTTGAGCTCACCGTAGTCGAGTTTATTGCCGTCGGGCTGCACCACCCAGCGATGGCAGAACGTATCGTGTCCTCCGGCATAAAGAGTGAGCCCTGGTTTGGCTCGTCCCTGGAGAGCCTGTGCCAAGTCGGGCAGGCCACCGTAATGATCGTCGTGCCCGTGGCTGATGATGAGGGCGTCGGCCGTGGCGGGATCTACCTTCAAGCCTTTGAAATTGTTGGTGAGCGCGCGGGGCGTGAGCGCGAAGTCCAGCAGGATCTGTTTTTCCTCTGCGCCTCGGAAGGACTCCAAGTGAAAGGCCAGCCCATGTTCCGACAACAAGGAGACCTCTGAGCCGTAGGGATGAGGCAAAGTATTCCGAGTGATCGCCAGGTTGCCGATTTTCCCGCCCTTGGCGAAGATGTCGTAGATGTTGTCCACCAGGTTGGTGCAAACGAGGCGGTCAGTGCTGGGGATTTCCTTCGGAGCATCGAGGAAACTTCCGAAGCGGCCCGTGCCGCCCACTAGGAACGTTCCGCCTGCTACGGCTCCCAGCTTCAGGAATTCGCGCCGGTGCATAATTGTCCCCCTTCCTCTGACCCGAGAATGCCTTCTTGGGCTTCGAAGACGGTGAACATTGTAACCCCAAAGGACTTAGTAATACCGTTCCAGTCCACCCGGCATGGTTTCTCGTTTTCGAAAGATAAAAGCTAAACCAAGACCCGCCCTCAAAACCCGAGGACGGGGCACCCACGGCCCTATTATATTCTCTCGAAGTGCTTGCGAGGACCATTCAAGGGAGTCCGGGCCACGAGCCTTTCAGCGAATCGCAGCTTCAAATTACTGCCACATGCTGCGAAGATCCCAGGTGGTTCCCCCATTCGAGTTCGCATGTTGTGGTGTGGGCGGCTGCATGATGGAACAAACGTATTGGTCAACAAAGGGCCACAGTGCCAACGCAACCAGCAAGGAGAGAATCAGCCTGCGGCGCGCTCGCTTGGTTCCAGGCAATTCAAGTAGTAGGTTCATGCAGACTTAGACACCGGCGGCCGCGTCGATGTTTCAGGTCTAATAGGGATAAAATGACTTAGGAGGGAGCCTTCGCCAGGCACTCTTCGCAGTATCCACCGACTTCGGTGCGCGAAACCGTGACCTTCATCTTGAAGTCCCGCGCAATCTGCTGCTTGAGCTGCTCGTAAAGCCGGCTCTCGAACTCCCGCACCTTGCCGCACCCTAGGCAAGCCACATGAATGTGGTCGCGCGGCCCATGGCTCTCATAATAGTGCCGGTCACCCCGTAAATGCAGCAGGTCGAGCTCATCGATAAGCCCTTGTTTTTTAAGAAGATCGATCGTCCGGTAGACGGTGACAAGATGCACGCCGGAATCGATTTTCCGCGCGCGCTCCAATATCTGATCCACGTCCAGGTGCTGTTCGGCGGCGTCCATTACCTCTAGGATGACGCGCCGCTGCCGCGTGAGGCGAATCCCGCGCTCTCGTATGGCCTTCTGCAGCTTTCCTGTGGTCTCTGAAGTATTGAGGCGCTCGCCCGTCGAAACCCGGTGGCCCGGCGATATTGACATGCGTCGCCTCCTGGCGTGCGGCTCAGCGCGGGCTAAGAGTGACTCGAAAACTGCCGCAAAATGTCATGGTAAATGACAATCGCGAATATGACCAAGAGGAACACCAGCCCAACCTGCACAAAGCGCTCTTTGAAGCTCAGGCTCAAATCGCGCCGCATAATTCCCTCTACGCCTAAGAGAAGAATATTTCCGCCATCCAGGATCGGGATCGGCAAGAGATTCAAGATTCCCAGATTTACGCTAATCATGACCATCAGGAAAATTACGTCCATCGGCCCCCTGCGCACTGCCTGCCCGGCCATATGGGAAATCCCTACGGGGCCTCGAAGCTGCTTGATCGAAACGCGTCCGCTGAATAGCTTTCCTACGACTTGCACGGTCTGCGTGATGGTAGCCGCAGTTTCGGCTCCGGCAATCTTCACGCTCTCGCTGAGCGAGACGCGCTTGTACGCGGTTTCATCTCGTGGACCAATGCCAATCTGATAGACGTTTTCGCCGGTTCCCGCGGCGCCTTCTTCCGGCGTCACGACCAGACGAACAGGCTGCCCCCTACGCATAAGGTCTAGTGTCATGGGCTGGCCATTTGAAGCCCTGGTCAACTGCTGGAACTGTTCCCAATAGTCGATGTGGTTTCCGTTTACCGCGGTGATCAGATCCCCTTCTTGCAAGCCCGCGCGATCGGCGGGAGCGCCCTGACCGACCTGGTCAATGATGGGACGAATCGGCAAATATCCAAAGATTCGGCTCGGGTCGGACTTGTCCTTGACGGGCACCTCGATCGTTTGGTGCTTTCCGCCATCCTCCACTTCCATCTTGAGAGTGGTCCCTGGAACAACCTGCTTGAGCGCCAGGAAGGCTTGCTCCCAATTCGGGGTAGGCGTTCCATTTATGGAGAGCACGGTGTCGCCTACCTTCAAGGCACTCGGGACGGAATCAGAATTGGCAGGCAATCCCGTCACGTGCACCGGCTCATCCAGATAGGCGGGATACGGCACGCCGGAAACGGCAAAAAGTCCTGTGAGAAGAAATATCGGCAAGACCAGGTTCACGGCGGGACCAGCGAAAGAGATCAGCGCCCGCTGCCATCGCGGCTTGCTCATCAATTCGTCTGGCGCGCCCGTCGGCGGTTTATCTCCCGAATCAACTTCGGAGAGATCTTGCCCGGCCATGCGCACATAGCCGCCCAGCGGCAGCGCGCTCACGCGATAGTCTGTTGGTCCTTTTTTCCAGCCAAAGAGCCGAGGACCAAACCCGATGGAAAACACGTCCACGCGTACGCCGCACAGGCGCGCAACGATGAAATGTCCCCATTCGTGAACCAGGACCATTACGCCGAGCACGAGGACCACGCCAACTATGAGGTAAACCGCTCCCATATCTCCGTCTTTCCCTTCTTCCGGCCTTTATGATACCGCGACTGCCTTTACCGATAAACGCTCGACTTCTTCTTTCGCCGTGCGGCGCGCTTCCGCGTCGGCGGCCAGCACGTCGTCCATCTTTTCAAAGCGAACACGCGATGTGCGCGCCAGCACACGTTCGATCACTTCCGCGATTCCCCGGAACGGCAGTCGCCGCTCAAGGAAGGCCGCCACCGCAACCTCATCCGCTGCATTCAAGGCACAAGGCAGTGCCCCGCCCTTCTTCATGGCTTCGCGAGCCAGTCGAAGGCAAGGGAAACGCCGTGTGGAAACTTTTGCGAAATCCAACCGCCGCAGCTTGCGCCAATCCAGGGCTACCTGGTTAGACGCTACTCTCTCCGGATAGGTTAACGCATATTGGATGGGCATGCGCATATCCGTTGGCCCAAGTTGCCCCAAAATCGAACCGTCCACGAACTCGACCATCGAGTGAATCGTGGACTGCGGGTGAATCACAACGTCAATCTGGTCGGGGCGCACGCCAAACAACCAGCGCGCCTCGATGACCTCGAAACCCTTGTTCATCATCGTGGCGGAATCGATGGTGATACGATTCCCCATCTTCCAGTTTGGATGCGCAAGAGCCTGCTCTGGCGACACGTTTTCGAGATCGGCAAGTGGCGTCTTCCGGAAAGGTCCGCCGCTCGCCGTTAGCACTAGTCGCCGCACCTCGCCATGGGTTCCGCCGCGCAAACATTGGTGAACCGCATTGTGTTCGCTGTCCACGGGCAACAATTCGCGCCCGGCTTTTTTGGCCGCAGCCATAACCAATTCGCCTGCGGCAACCAAAACTTCCTTGTTTGAAAGGGCTACGGTTTTTCCCAGTTTGACCGCTTCGTAAGTAGCTTCGAGCCCGACGACGCCAACGGCGGCAGAAACAACGATGTCAGCTTTGGTGTGCGTCCCGACCGCCAGCATTCCTTCGCGTCCATGATGAATCGCGGGCAGTGGGGAAATCCCTTTGGCGCGTAGTGTAGACGCAAGTTCGTCCGCTTTCTTCGCGTGCCCCACGGAAACCAGTTCGGGGCGGTGCCGTTCAATCTGCCCAGTCAATTCCTCCAGATTGCCGCCCGCAGCCAGCGCAACGATTCCAAATCGCTCCGGCAGCGCCTCCACAACCGAAAGGCACTGGCGCCCAATCGAACCTGTTGAACCTAAAATGGATAGCTGCTTCAAGGACGAATCTCTTCTCCGTTTAGTGCCGAACTGGTAGGACAGACAATCTTGTCTGTCTCGCCAAACTTGGTGGGACAGACATTCCTGTCTGTCTTCCGCCCCATGAGTGGAAGGACCCGTGGAACTACCTGCTGGGCAAGTAGATCCAAATCCAATAGTACCAGACAACCGGGATTGCCAAAATCAACGCATCGATACGGTCTAGAACGCCACCATGTCCGGGCAGCAGTGAGCCGGAATCTTTAACGCCTGCGCTTCGCTTATATGCAGATTCGAGCAAATCGCCGGCTTGGCCAGCAACATTGCCGACAACAGCCATTCCCAGCAAGTGCGGAAGCGGCACCGTGAGCCACCTCGCAAAAACAATGGCGACGAGCAGTGCTCCCAGAATGCTAGCGATCGTGCCCTCCCAGGATTTTTTGGGACTTAACACTGGCGCCAGCGGGTGCTTTCCAATGACGCGGCCTACAAAATAAGCCGCCGTGTCTCCGACCCACATAATGACGAGCGCGAACATCAGCAGCTTTGGACCGTCCGCGCTGATTCCATGAAGCCGAATCGCGTATGTCAAAGGAAGAGCCACGAGGATCAGCCCGCTCGAACTAATCCCTGCCGCAGGTAAGGCTTCCACCATCGGCCGCTTCGTCCAAAGTGTCAGTACGGTCACACCAAGCAGAAAAATAAATAAAACATCTCCGACCGTAGGGATAGAAAGAAACGCTTTGCCAATCAAAACAAAATATTGAATGTCTCGGGGCGTTCCGACTGAATTGGCAGTGGATGCCATCCACTGCACAAAGACAAGACCGAGCGCGCAGGCCGCAGCCCAGAAACGATAGGCGCGGTGGCCGATCGCATCGCCGAGGGCGAAGAATTCGAAAAGCGCGAGCAGGATAACGAGTGCTGTGCCAATCGTGACGGCCGCGGTCGAGCCCCACAACACCAGACCGACCACGCACGGAATTAGAACGGCAGCTGTCGCGACGCGCTTCCAAGTCATTAAGAAGGGATCCCCTGACGAATCACTAGTTCCATCTCATCACATCAAGGGAAATAAATCACGAGGGAGAATCACAAATGAGCGAGGACCTGTCTTGGAAAAGCCGTTTTCCAAGAAAAATGTTCACTTTCCAACCACGCGCGCTGACGTCTCCGGGGCGGGTTGGCCCTCGCGAATTCCGCCATACCGGCGCTCACGTTTTTGAAACTCCACCAGCGCTTCAAGAAGCCTGGCGCGGTTGAAATCAGGCCAAAGCGTTTCCGTGACAAAAATCTCGGCATAGGCAATTTGCCAGAGCAGAAAATTACTTACGCGCATCTCGCCGCTCGTGCGGATGAGCAAATCAGGGTCCGGTAGTCCGTTCGTGTACATGTGCCGAGCAAGCGACTCTTCTGTAATCGAGGCGCGGCCCGCATGCCCGTTCTGCTCGGCCAAGATTGCGTTCATGGCATCGACGATTTCCGCGCGGCCGCCGTAGTTCAGCGCCACACAGAGGACCATGCCCTTGTTTCCGGCCGTTCGTTCCATGGCGTCGCGCACATCATCCTGCACGCCTTTGGGGAGTTCGTCTGTTCGCCCCAAGAATCGCATCCGGATATTGTTTTTCTGAATCAGCGGCATTTCCCTGCGCAAGTATTCGCGCAGCAATTGCATTAGAAAGTCGATTTCCGTTTTTGGACGCCGCCAGTTTTCGACCGAAAATGCGTATAGAGTGAGCGCCTCGATTTTCAACCGCGCGCAGGTTTCAATCGTAGTGCGCGCCGTCTTTGTGCCGGAGCGGTGACCCGCCACGCGTGGCAAATGCCGCTGCTGCGCCCAGCGCCCATTGCCGTCCATGATGACAGCCACATGCCGCGGCAGGCGTCCAAGATCTAGCTTTTCAAAGAGGAGCGCTTCCTCGGGCGTCAACGGTCCCATCGCGCCGGAGGCGGAAACTTGCAGCGTCGTGTGTGATTTCATGTGCGGCACGGGTTTTCTGAGGTTTCTTCTTTACGCCGCAAAGTTAACATACGATTTGGCCGCAGCGCAATGCCGGGGTGACGTGTCGTGCATCCCCTTTTTCGACCATAACCGTCCGAAGTGTCAACCTGCTGGTGGCGGACCTGCTTGGAAGATTGATGTGTAAACCAGGACGAGCGTCAGGATAATCATGGCTACCGCCGTGACCCAGGCGACGATGTTAAACGTTAGCGTATTCACGTGTTCACCCATCAGATCGCGCCGGTTTACAAGGAGCAGGATAAAAATGATAACGATGGGCAGCCAGACGCCGTTGCCTACTTGCGAGAAAATGAAGATCTTCCAGATGGGAACGTGCGGGATAAGAATGATCCCTGCGCCGACAACAATCAAAACGGTATAGAGGCTGTAAAAGATTTTTGCGTCTTTGAACTTATGGTCGATCCCGGCTTCAAATCCGAGGCCTTCGCAGATCACATGCGCCGTCGAGAGGGGCAAAATCGAGGCCGCAAAGAGCGAGGCGTTCAACAAACCAAAGGCAAATGTAAATCCGGCCCACTTCCCTGCCAGGGGAATCAAGGCCCGGGCCGCTTGAACGGCGTCGGAAATGTTGGTCAAGCCTTTGGCGTTCAACGTGGCGGCGGTGGCCACGATGATGAAAAATACGATGACCATGCAACTGATGCTGCCCACCAAAACGTCGGCCCGCGCTTGCGGATACTGCCTCGGTCCGACTTTTTTCTCGACGAATCCCGCCTGCAAGTAAAAGAACTGCCACGGCGCAATAGTAGTGCCGACAAGCGCGGTCAAAGTAACCAAATACCCTGAATTAAGAGCTAGGTTGGGAATGACTACGTGCTTGGCAGCTTCCAACCAATCCGGTTTGGCCAGGACCGCTGAAATGATGTACGTGACGTAAAAGCCGCACGCAATCAGGAAGATGACTTCGACTTGGCGATAGGTTCCGCGAAGCACCAGAATCCAAACCAATAGTGCGGCGATGGGAACAGCGATGTACCTGCTGACGTGAAACATTTCCATGGACGCCGCCACGCCTGCAAATTCCGCAACCACGTTTGCCAGGTCAACGAAGAAGCCGGTGACCATTACGAAAAACGTGGAACGAAAACCGAACTCCTCGCGAATGAGGTCAGACAAGCCTTTGCCAGTCATGACGCCCATGCGCGCGCACATTTCTTCGGTGACGTAGAGCGCGATGGTCATGGGAATCAGCGCCCAAAGCATGGCGTAGCCATACTGTGCGCCTGCCTGCGAATACGTCGCGATACCACCGGCATCATTGTCGACGTTCGAGGTGATCAGCCCCGGCCCGACAACCGCAAGCAGCAACGTTAGGCGGCGCCGCAGGCCACGAATCTTCTGTTGCAGATTCGTGCCGCGTGTCTGCAGGCCCTCCAAGCTCGATTTGAGAATTTCCCAGTTCATCCGCTGCTTCTGATTCCCTTTTTATTGCTTCACAAGCCGTGAGACCACGTCGTCTACGGTGACCGTGCCGATGGGACGGTTCTCCGCATCAACCACCGTGAGCATGCGCAGGTTGTATTTGTCGAACAGTTCAAATACGTCCCTCTCATCCGCGTCTCCGGCAATACTCAAGAGCGGCTCGCTCCGCAGCTCTTTCATCGCTTGTTCGGGAGCAGCGAGAAGCAAACGCGCGACGGAGACCGTTCCGGAATACTCTGCTTTGCCATCGAGCAGCACGATGGTGTCCAGCTGGTCGAGATTCAGCTCCTGACTGCGAATCCACACGAGCACTTCTTCTCGCCTCGAGCCTTCGCCTACGAAGATGAACTCTGTGTTCATCATTCCGCCCGCCGTAGAGGGGTCGAACGACAGCAGCTCGCGCACTTCGTCGGCTTCCTGCCCAGGCATTTCTTCCAAAAGCTCTTCTGACGTCTCCTTCGGAAGGTCGGCCAGAAGGTCGGCGGCCGCGTCGGGCGCCATCTCTTCAAGAATGTCGGCAGCCTTCTCCGGATCCAGCTTCTCGACGATCTGCGTGGTCAGCCGTTCATCAAGCTCGGCCAGAACGGCAGCGGCGGTCTCTTCATCGAGCGAGGCGATAATACCCTGCCGCTCCGCCGCCGATAGGTCTTCGATGATTTCGGCCAGGTCAGCCGGGTGCAGGTCTTCTAGTTTTTCGTGCGTGATGCGCAGTTTTACGCGCCGCAGAGGGTCCGACTCGATTAGATTCACGAATTCCCAGCGAATGGAGCTTTGTGGCAGCTTGCGCTGCAGCTTGCGGATCACGCCCGGTGAAACCACACCTTGCAGAAGCCTGCGCACCGCGCCGGGCAGCCCCACATCAACTTGCGTGACCCTTAGCTCTACATTTCCATTGGTCTTGAATTCCGCCAGATCCACATCGTTCACGCGAACAACCTTGCGGCCTCGCGTGTCGATAATCTGCTGGTCCATCAAATCCTTGCGCACAGCCAGCAACGACTCGTTCGGTTCGTAAAGCTGCAGGGCGCGCTCGCTCACGTTGAGCCGGAGCATCCCCGGAGCAAAAGTGGCCACCTGATCATGCCGGGCCAGCAACGGTTGGAATCGGCCGCGCGAAATGAGGAAATGCGATAGCCGGTTGGTCGCCTGGGAGGGCTCGATAAAGAATTCGCGCACGCGGCCCACGAAGCTTCCTTGGGCATCATAGGCTTGCGCGCCCATTAGTTCTGTAGCGTAAATTTCCATCGCATGACCTCTTCCCTGCCTGCCGTCCGGCCCCAAACTCGCCAAAGGGCGCTCCACCCAGTTTCACTACCGAGCAGGCATCAACAAAAAAGCCCGCATACCGAAATGACCTCGGCTGCGGGCAAGTACCTAATAAAAATGGACTTACCGTTAGCCAGACGTGAACCCTCCCCACCCTACCGCCTGCGGGAGGCATTGCGCCTCGCGCGACGTTGCCCAATCGCGCTTCCCAAGCCTCACCCCGACAGACCACTTCTTGCCGAACCGACTAGGGCCAGGTTCGAGTTCGTTGGACGCACTCATCGGAAGAGAATCCACTCCTGCATGTCAGCGATAGAGCTGCCATGCGACCGCGAACCGCCATGGTCAAGCAATTGAATCACCAAATAGCAGTCGCACGTGCAGTGATAAGCCGGGCTTGTTTCAAAGTCAAGCAAAGAATGACTTTGCGAGCGATTTTTTTGAATTTTTCTTTTGGCGCGGCTATTTCTTGGCGGCGAAGAGCATATCTCGAGGTTCTTGGCCGAGGCGGCGGCACTCCTCGACGTAGAGAGCGAGATAACTCTTCAAAATGAAATCCCGCCGGGAGTGGCCAAGTTCCAGCGCGGCGCGGTCGATCGCCGCTGGCGGCCCTTCGAGCTCGACGAACGTTCCGATGGGGGTCTCATCTAATTCGATGAGCAAGCCCTTCGCCCAGCCCGAACGCGCAGGGAGACGAAGGGTCGTGCGGTACTTTTCGTAGCGGAACCAGCCGCGCATTCCCAGCCTTTCGAAGATTCGGGCAAGGACCGTGGCATCGGCTACTTCAACCTCGATCTCTTCGCGCACTTTGTGGCGGTGGTTTTCTTGGGCGCTCGAGGAAGGCGCCGTTCCCACGATGATCGGCCTTTTGAAAGTCAGCAGAGTGCGCTTGGCGGGCGAAGCCTTGGCCTTCTTCGATTTGGCTTCGGGCGTTTCGATTCGAATCCGGAGCAGTTGGCCGTGTTTGGCTAGGCCGCCGTCGGGCGTGTCGAAAATGACATTCCATTCATGCACGCGGCCTGAGCCGCCGCCCAGAGGACGCGCACCAAGCCGTTTTAACGCGCGCTTCAGACCCTTTGCGTCGCTGATTCTCAGTTTGATTTCGATTTCCTGGGCCATCTCTATCCTTGCCGGTGGGCGGCGCGGCTTTGTCCCGCCACGAACTTCCGTTAGTATAGCGGACGAACGTATTTCACCGTTGCTCAGCAAGACCCCGGCTTAATCCGGCGCAAAGCCCGGCGCCCGCCCCGCCGAGCGCACCAGATCAAGAGACTCATGAACCCAGACGCAAAAGCAGAAGCACCCGCATTTTCGAAAGAGACGACAGACAGTATGCCGCTCGCGCCACCGCTTGCGCGTCGCGAGCCGGTCGAGACTATTGTGCACGGCGACCGACGGATTGATCACTACGCCTGGCTGCGCCAAAAAGAGAATCCTGAGGTCATCGCGTATCTCGAGGCGGAAAACGCCTACGCCGACGCAATCTTGCGACCTACCGAATCCCTTCAGGAGGCGCTTTACCAGGAGATGCTCGGCCGGATTCTTCAGACGGATTTGAGCGTTCCTTACCGCTTGCGCGGCTTTCTTTATTTCACGTGCACGGAGGAGGGTAAGCAGTATCCGGTGCATTGCCGGCGCGTCGATACTGGCGGTTCACTGGACGAAATGCTCTTGGACCTGAATCGTTTGGCGGAGGGTCACTCATTTCTCGGGCTCGGCGCTTTCGACGTCAGCAATGACAATCAGCTTCTTGCCTACGCGCTGGATACCACTGGATTCCGCCAATACACGCTGCACATTAAGAATTTGTGGAGCGGCCGGGATTTCTCTGAGTCGATGGAACGTGTTACCAGCGCGGCTTGGGCGACTGACAATCGCACGCTTTTCTATACCGTTGAAGACCCAACGACGAAGCGCGCTTACCGGCTCTATCGCCACATGGCGGGATCAACAGAGGCGGACACTTTAGTTTATGAAGAGACCGACGAGCGTTTTCGTATCGAAATCGAGCGGACACGTAGTGGCGCCTTTCTTCTCCTGCTGATTGCGAGCCACACGACGAGTGAGGTGCGCTTTCTGCCTGCGGCGCAGCCGAACGGCGAATTTCGCATAATCGCAGCGCGCGAGGCGGACCACGAGTATTACGTGGACCATCATCCGAATCCGCTCACGCGAGAGAAGCGCGGCGCGAATCCGAATGACACTGGCGGCTACTTCTTTATACGCACCAACTCAGGAGGCCGGACATTTCGGCTCGTGTGCGCGCCCGTCGCCGACCCTCAGCGCGCTAAATGGCGAGAGATCGTCCCGAATCGTGCGGATGTGATGCTCGCCGGGCTCGGTGTATTTCGATCGCATATCATTCTGACGGAGCGTGAAGGCGGTCTGCCCTATCTCCGTGTCGTGGACCTCGGCGCCGAAGCGCCTGATGCGCTTTCAGCCTCGCACCGCATCGAATTCGCGGAGCCTGCATACAACGCATCACTCGGAGATAACCCCGAGTTCGACTCATCCTTTGTGCGCTACCAATATGAATCCTTCGTAACGCCGCGTTCCGTGTTTGACTATGACGTTCGAACGCGCGAACGCGTGCTTCGCAAAGAGCAGCCTGTGCTGGGTGGCTACGACGCCTCGCAATACGTCAGCGAACGGCTTCACGCCCCGACAGAGGACGGGGTGCGCGTACCCGTTTCAATCGTCTATCGGAGAGACACTCCGCTGGACGGCTCCGCGCCGTTGCTCCTTTACGGGTATGGCAGCTACGGTCATTCCATCGCCGTAAATTTCAGTTCGAACCGCGTGAGCCTTCTCAATCGCGGCGTGATTTTTGCCGTCGCGCACGTCCGCGGCGGCGGCGAACTCGGCAAGCCCTGGCATGACGCTGGCCGTCTGCGTCACAAGCGCAACACGTTTGCTGACTTCATGGCGGCGGCTGAACACCTCATCACGAACCGCTATACCGGTCCGCAAAAGCTCATTATGGAAGGAGGCAGCGCGGGGGGCCTTCTGATGGGCGCGACCGCAAACATGCGGCCTGATCTTTTTCGCATGGTGATCAATCACGTGCCTTTCGTCGATGTGCTGAATACCATGCTCGATGCTTCGCTGCCACTTACCGTGGGCGAGTATGAAGAGTGGGGCAACCCTCGTGTTGCGGAAGATTATTTCTATATGAAGAGTTATTGTCCGTATACGAATCTTGCGGCCACGGCTTATCCGACGATGCTCGTGAAAACCGGGCTGAACGACAGCCAGGTCATGTTTTGGGAGCCGGCGAAGTATGTGGCCAAGCTGCGCACGTTAAAAACGGATACGAATACTTTGCTTTTCAAGACGAACATGGGCGCGGGGCACGGCGGGGCGTCGGGGCGTTATGACTATTTGCGGGAGATCGCGTTGGATTACGCTTTCCTTTTAACCGAGCTTGGAATTCGCGAATGAACAAGGCAAGCAATTTGAGATTGGCTGCGTCCGTGGTAGTAGGGGCGCAGCGTGCTGCGCCCCTACAGGCAAGGCTCGCTCTCGTGCCTGCGTTTGTGTTTTCGACGGTACGGAAAATAAAGGCTGAGCGATGAGCGAGCCGACCTCACCTCTGATGCAGCAGTATCATGCGATTAAGACGCGGTATCCGCACGCATTGCTGCTTTTTCGGCTGGGCGATTTTTACGAGCTGTTTTACGAAGACGCGATTCTGGCTTCACGAGAACTGCAAATCACTCTAACTTCGCGCAACCGCGAAAAGGGCCAGCCCATTCCCATGTGCGGCGTGCCTTATCACGCCGCGGACGGTTACATCGCGCGGCTGATTCGTGGCGGCTTCAAGATCGCAATTTGCGATCAAATGGAATTACCGGGGCCGGGTAAAAAGCTAGTGCGCCGCGAAGTTGTCCGTGTCATCACGCCGGGAACGGCCACCGACGGCTCGGTTCTCGACGCTCGTGAAAACAACTATTTGGCCGCCGTGGCTAAACATCCCTCTGGTTCGCCGGTTGGCCTGGCGTTTGTGGACCTTTCGACCGGCGAATTTCAGTCAACGGAATTTTCGGGGGCTGATGCCGACGAGGCCCTTCGCGACGAGTTGCAGCTCCTCCACCCGCGCGAAACGCTTCTTCCGCGCCCACAACAGCTCTTCGAAACGGCAAAGAGTTCGCTGCTCGAAGGCACGGGTGGCGTCGAAAGCCGTCTCGAAGACTGGATCTTCCAGCGCGATTATGCCGAGCGGATTTTGCGCGAACAGTTTGGCGTCGCGGAACTCACGGGATTGGGCCTCGACGGCCATCCGCAAGCGCTCGCTGCCGCCGGCGCCATCGTTCACTATTTGCGGGAAAACGCTGCGCGCGGGCCGGACACGGGCGCGGGCTCCACGAGCACGCAGCCGCCGAGCGTGGAGGCGCTGCAGCATTTGGATCGCGTGCGCTACTACGAGCAACACGAAACGTTAGTTCTCGATCCCGTAACCGTGCGCAACCTCGAGCTCATTACGCCGATTTTTACGGAGGAGTCTAACCGAAGCGGACCTGTGACTCTCGTCGCCGCTCTTGATGCGACGGTTACCGGGATGGGCGCACGACTTTTGCGTTCGTGGATACTCCGGCCGCTTATCGATCGCGACGCCATCGATGCGCGCCTCGAGTCCGTCGCTCATCTCGTGCAGCAAACGGTGGTTCGCGGCGAAATCCGAAAAGAGTTGCGCGGCATCCAGGATCTTGAGCGCCTCACGAGCCGCATTACTCTTGGCCTGGCCTCACCACGCGAACTTGTCGCGCTTCGCAAATCCCTCGTTCAGCTTCCCGTGCTGAAGAATTTTTTGACGCCGCCACCGGTGGGCGGCAGCGCGCTGCTCCGGCATCTGCACAGCGAGATTGACGAACTGACCGACGTGCGCGAGCGCCTCGAGCGTGCAATCGCCGACGAGCCTCCGGCGCTCGCGACGGACCCCGGCATGATTCGCAGCGGTTACGATGGCGAGCTTGATGAACTACGCAACCTCAGCCAGCACAGCAAACAGGTCATTGCGGCGATGGAAGAGCGCGAGCGTAAACGCACCGGCATCGCATCCCTGAAGATTCGCTTCAATTCCATTTTTGGCTACTACATGGAGATTTCGAAACCCAATCTCCATCTCGCGCCCGCAGACTACGAACGCAAGCAGACGCTTGTGAATGCCGAACGCTTCACGTCTCCCGAGCTAAAAGAGTACGAACGAAAGATTCTCGCCGCGGACGAACGCATTCTCGAGATTGAGCGCCAGCTTTTCGTCGAGATTCGCTCGGGCATCGCGGCTCAAGCTACGCGTCTCCGCCGCACGGCTGCCGCCGTCGCGCAGTTGGATGTCCTCACTTCGTTTGCAAAGCTCGCCGCCGACCGCGGTTACGCACGTCCTGAATTCAACTCGACCGGCGAGTTGCTCATCGTTGGAGGCCGTCACCCCGTCATCGAAGAACTGCTTCGCCAGCGCGGCGAGCGGTTCGTCCCCAACGATCTATGCTTCGACCCCGGACGGCAGCAGCTCTTGCTCATCACTGGCCCTAACATGGGCGGCAAGTCCACTTATCTTCGCCAAGCCGCGCTGATCGTACTGATGGCACAGATGGGCTCGTTCGTTCCGGCGCGCCAGGCCAAACTTCCTGTTACCGACCGCATTTTCACGCGCATCGGCGCCAGCGACAATCTCGCGCGAGGACGATCCACGTTTCTCGTTGAGATGAGCGAAGTTGCGGCGATTTTGCATCACGCTACGCCATCGAGTCTCGTCCTTCTCGATGAAGTCGGCCGCGGCACTGCTACGTTCGATGGCCTCTCTATCGCCTGGGCTGTCGTGGAGCACCTGCAAAAGCACACTCGCGCGCGCACCCTCTTCGCCACTCACTATCACGAACTCACCGAACTCGCCGATCTCCTCACCGGCGTGCAAAACGTCCACGTCTCTGTCAAGGAGACCCCCAACGAAATTATTTTCCTGCGCCGCGTCGAGCCTGGCAGCGCCGATAAGAGTTACGGCATCGAAGTCGCTCGTCTAGCAGGCCTTCCTCGCAGCGTCATCGAGCGCGCCCGCGAAGTTTTGAAGAAACACGAACAGAGCGAGCACGCGCTCAGCGAGACTCTCTCTCCTGGCGCCGTTGACGATCCATCGACAAATTCGGCCGGTGCAATAGCAGGTGCCTCAGCCTCTTCCGGACACCGTCGCAATGGCCACCAGGAGGTCCTCTTCACTGCTCTCGACCGGACCGTTCTCGACAAACTCCGCGGCGCAGACCTCGACCAGCTCAAGCCTCTCGACGCCCTCAATCTCCTCGCCGAATTGAAAAAACAAATCTCATGAGCAGGCGAATCGAACATGAAGAGGCTTTGATCCGGGCCTTTATACTTCCGCAGCGTCAGAGTCGATACCTGGAATTGCTACCAAAACCGAAGCGTAGGCGGGATGTTACCCGAGAGCTTGCGCACTTTAAGCACGTGGACATGCGGTTTGCGGTTCCGATTCCCCCTTCTCAGAGTGGCTACGCCGGATCCTGGCCCTCCTCAGAAGCAAAGGAGCGCCAGACACTTCTTATGCCGTTTCCGAAGATGACGAGTTGGACGGAAAGGAATTGCCGCTTTCGGATTCACTCAAGAAAATAGTGGGATACGGAATGGGAACATTTCTGTCGTGCCTACCTGGGAGACTGGCCTATTTCGAAGATGAAGACGAGCGATGGATTTTGGAGCGAAAAGGCTAGAGTTGAGGCCTCATAATGCCCACATGCTTGTTCTCGGTCTCATGTCCGGCACTTCCGCCGACGGTATCGACGTCGCACTCGCCCGCATCTCCGGCGCGCCGCCACATCACGCAAAGCTTCTCGGGCACACTTCGAGTAAGTTCCCTACTGCGTTGCGCAAAGAAATTCTGCGCGTCGCCGAGCAGCATTCCATCACCGCTGGCGAGCTCAGCCAGTTGAATTTTCGTTTGGGAGGAGTCTTTGCAGAAGCTGCTCTCGCTGCGTGCCGCAAATTTCGCGTTTCACCAAAACGCATCGCACTGATCGGCAGCCACGGACAAACCATCTTTCATCAAGGCGCGCCCGCGCCCTATATCGGCCGCCCCACTGCTTCAACGCTGCAAATCGGCGAGCCATCCATCATCGCCGCGCGCACGGGCGTCACCACCGTCGGCGACTTTCGTCCCGCAGATATCGCTCTCGGCGGCCAAGGCGCTCCGCTCGTCCCTTACGCCGACTATCTACTGTATCGCCACCAGAAGCTCGGCCGCGTCTCGCTGAATCTCGGCGGCATCGCAAACGTCACAGTGATTCCCGCGGCGGCAAAGCTAGAACAAATCCTCGCGTTCGATACCGGCCCCGCCAATATGCTAATCGACGCTCTTGTCGCTCACTTCAGCCGTGGCCGCCAGCGTTTCGACAAAGACGCTCGCATCGCCCAAACCGGCCGCTCCATCCCCGCGCTTCTCAACGAACTGATGCGCGATCCTTATTTGAAGCTCGCTCCTCCCAAATCCACCGGCCGCGAATACTACGGTCACGCATATCTGAAGAAGGTTCTCGCCCTCGGCAATAAGCATCGCGCCAAGTCCGCCGATTTGATCCGTGCAGCAACGATTTTCACCGCGCTCTCCGTCGTCGACGCGCTGAACCGATTCGTCTTACCCAAAATAAAAATCCATCAACTCATCGTTTCCGGTGGCGGGGCGAAGAATCCTCTTCTCCTGGTCCAACTCTCCGCCGCCCTAGGCGGCATCGAAATTCTTCCTTCCTCTAGCTTCGGCATCCCCGAAGACGCGAAAGAAGCCTTTGCTTTCGCTCTATTAGCCTACGAATCTTTCCATGGCCGCCCCGGCAATCTCCCCAGTGCCACCGGCGCCCGTGGCCCAGCCATTCTCGGTAAAATCTCCTATGCCCCGCCGCGATAACGCCCAGCCCTCTCCGCGAACTCTGCGTCTCCTCTGTGCCCTCTGCGTTACATCCTCTTCAGCAGCCTGCTCGAACGCGACGACCAAATGAATTTCCACGGCGACTTCGACTTCCTCACAACGCTTTCTTCCGTACCATGAATCTAAGCTGCGTGCTCTACTTCAGCGCTTTCTCAATATCAGCCACGGGAATCGCGCCCTCGCGAATAATCTTCCACGCGCCGCCGTGAACATGGACGATCGTCGATCCCAGCACAGCGCCAGTTTCTCCGCCATCCAAGATTAATGGAAGGCGCCCGCCGAGCTGCTTCATCAACTGTTCGGCGTTCGAACACGACGGAAATCCAGAAATATTCGCGCTGGTTCCTGTGATCGGGCCGTCAAACTCTTCGATCAACCTGCGCGCCACATCGCTCTTCGGCCAGCGCAACGCCACTTTCCCAGTATTTGCTGTCACTTTCAGAGGCAACCGGTTCGCTGCATCCACGACTAGCGTTAGCGCACCCGGCCAGAATTCCTGCGCCAGCCGCAAAAAAATCTGCGGCACTTCGCGCGCCAGTTGCATCGCTTGTTCGAGCGAACGCACCAGGATAGGCAGCGCGCGCGTCTCCGGGCGCCCCTTCACCCTGTAGATTTCATCCACAGCAGCGAGATTAAACGGGTCAGCAGCCAGCCCGTAAAAGGTATCGGTAGGAATGGCAACCACACTTCCCCGCGTAAGAAAGTCCGCCGCGTAGCGCAGCACTTCCGCTTCCGGGTTTTGCGCATTCACGCGCAGCAGTTCTGCCGGCAACTTTTTGGCCTTTGGCGAAGCCGCAATCAGGTCCGTCGGCGCTTCGCTTGCGATTTTAATCAATCCGGCGACGCTAACACACCCATCTACGGCATGCAATAAGAGCCTGCCGGAAAGCTCACTTGGGCGAATCAAACGTCCTTCCACACCGTCACACGCCCTCGCGCAACGCTAAGATTCACAGGCGTAACTTGGGCACTGACGAGGGCATCCAAGGAAGAGTGATTCCCTTCTCCATTCTCGATCTTTCGCCGATTCCCCAAGGCGCAAGCGCGGCCGCCGCGCTGCGCAACTCTCGAGATCTCGCACAGCACGCGGAAGCCTGGGGCTACAACCGCTTTTGGCTGGCGGAGCACCACAACATGCCCGGCATTGCGAGCGCCGCCACATCGGTCGTCATCGGCCACGTCGCTGGAGGCACCAAGACCATTCGCGTCGGCTCCGGCGGCATCATGCTGCCGAATCACTCGCCGCTTGTCATTGCCGAACAATTCGGCACGCTTGCGTCGCTCTATCCAGACCGAATCGATCTCGGACTCGGCCGCGCTCCCGGTACCGATCAGCCCACCATGCGCGCACTCCGCCGCAACATTGCCTCTACTTCTGACAATTTCCCGCAAGACGTCGCGGAGCTGCAAGGTTATTTCGAGGCTGCCGCACCCAATCAAAAAATTCGGGCCGTTCCCGGCGCTGGCTTACGCGTGCCCATCTGGCTGCTCGGCTCCAGCCTCTTCAGCGCGCAACTCGCGGCCGAGCTCGGTTTGCCCTTTGCGTTTGCCTCGCACTTCGCGCCCGCCGACATGATGCAGGCGCTCCAGCTCTATCGCCCGCAGTTCAGGCCGTCCAAGCAACTAGACCGTCCCTACGCTATGCTGGGCCTGAACGTCATCGTCGCCGAGACCGACGCCCAAGCGCGTTACCTTTTCAGTTCGGTCCAGCAAGCCTTTACAAATCTTCGCCGCGGCACTCCCGGCCAGATTCCGCCGCCCATCGACGACATCGATTCCTACTGGTCGCCCGCAGAGAAAGCTTCCGCCAGCATGACGCTCCTGGTCTCGGCCGTGGGCTCCCCGGAAACCGTCGAGCGCGGCCTGCTCAAATTCATCGAAGTCACCCAACCCGACGAGATCATCGCCACCGCCCACATCTACGACCACTCCGCGCGCCTCCGCTCGTTCGAACTCCTGGCAGAAATTCACGCACGTCTCGCGACCTACGAGCCGCAACACGCCCCGCCAGCGATTTCTGCCGCAAGGCCAGCGTAGCCCCGCGGCAGCTAACCTCTCACACCCGAAATTTGTTACGCTCCCCTTGATGGCCACGCCTGGCAAATCCGCCCGCAACGCCGCCACCTCCGCCGCGCCCGGAGTCCTTACCAGCCGGGAGAATCGCTGGCTCAAAGAGTTCCGCATGGCGCTCCGCGGCGGTTTGCCCACGGAATCCGGATCCGTCGGCGTCGAAGGTGTCCGACTCGTCGAAGAGGCCCTGCGCTCCGGCTGCCCCATCGAAGCGGTCCTCTTCAGCGAATCCGGCGAGCGTCATCACCAGCGACTCGCGCCTCTGATTGACAGGCCAGAGATGGCTTTTCCCACGTTGCGGACCACCGACCGCCTCTTCGAAGGCCTTGCCGACACCGAGCACCCGCAAGGCGTCGCCGCGCTCGTCCGCCCGCGCACCTCGACTCTCGACGAATTGCTTAGCGCGCCATCTCACGCCTGCGCTCTGCTTCTTGTAGTTCTTGCAGGTGTCCAAGACCCCGGCAATGTCGGAACGATTCTGCGTACCGCAGCGGCCTTCGGCGCCACTGGTGCTGTCACGGCTGCTTCCGGCCAATCGGGCACCGCCAGCCCGTTTTCGCCGAAAGCCCTTCGCGCCTCCGCTGGTGCGGCACTTCATCTCCCCGTTCTTCCAGGAATGTCACTACCAATTCTTCTCACGCAGCTCAAAATCGCAAACGTTCGCACGCTAGCGTCCAGTGTGCGCGAACCGCACGACGGCGAACCGCGCGTCCTCTCACCGTGGGAAGTAGATTGGTGTGAGCCGGTCGCATTGCTTGTCGGCAACGAAGGCGCAGGCCTGCCCGAAGAGGTCGAACGCAGCGCTGACGCCCGCATTCGGATCCCCATGGCCAGCGGCATCGCGTCGCTCAACGCCGCCGCGGCTGCCGCGGTCCTCTTCTACGAAGCAGCCCGCCAGCGGAGCTCTCTCTTGGAAAAAACCGGGGCCAAATCGTGAGCCTTTTCTCCAAATTGCCGCAGGCCGCCTTCGGAGACTCGGCCCATCAGCCGCTCGCCGAGCGCATGCGCCCGCGCACCCTCGACGAATTTATCGGCCAGGAAAAACTCCTCGGCCCCGGCAAACCGCTCCGCCAACAAATCGAAAATGACAAAATCACCTCGATGCTGCTGTGGGGTCCGCCGGGCTGCGGCAAAACTACGCTCGCCCGCCTGATTGCCCGACTCACACGCTCAGAATTTGTGGCTTTTAGCGCCGTCCTCGCCGGAATAAAGGAAATCAAGGAAGTCATGGCCGCGTCCGAACGCAAGTCTCACGGAGGCCAGCGCACTATCGTATTCGTGGACGAAGTTCATCGCTTCAACAAAGCCCAGCAGGACGCTTTTCTCCCCTATGTCGAAGCCGGTCACATTACCTTCATTGGCGCGACCACAGAGAATCCATCTTTCGAAGTCATCTCGCCGCTTCTTTCGCGGACCAAGGTCTATGTCCTCGACCCGCTGACGACGCCGCAAATCGTGGACCTCCTCAAGCGTGCCATAGCCGACAAAGAACGCGGCCTGGGCAACGAAAACGTAGAAGCCAGCGACGACGTGCTTTTTCGCATCGCGTCTTATGCCAACGGCGATGCCCGCTCCGCCTACAATACACTTGACCTTGCCACGCGCAGCGCAAAGCTAGGCGCCGCCGGCACGCGCACCATCACTCGCGAACTCCTCGAAGATGTCCTCCAGCGCAAGCTCCTCCGCTACGACAAAGCCGGCGAAGAGCACTACAATCTCATCTCCGCTCTGCACAAATCCGTGCGCAATTCCGATCCCGACGCCGCTTTATACTGGCTCGCCCGTATGCTCGAATCCGGCGAAGATCCGCTCTATCTCGCTCGCCGCCTGGTACGCATGGCCAGCGAAGATGTCGGCCTAGCCGAACCCGGCGCGCTGGCTGTCACTCTCGCTGCCAAAGACGCTCTTGACTTTCTCGGCGTACCCGAAGGCAATCTCGCGCTCGCCCAAGCTGCCATCTATCTAGCCCTCGCGCCAAAATCCAATGCCGTTTACACTGCCTACGGTGAAGTCCTCGACGACGTGCACAAAACTGAAGCCGATCCCGTCCCGCTGCATCTCCGCAACGCCGTCACCGGCCTCATGAAAAATGTCGGCTACGGCGAAGGCTACAAATACGCCCACAATTTCGATGAAAAAGTCACTGACATGACCTGCCTCCCCGACAATCTCGCCAGCCGCACTTACTACAAGCCCACCGACCAGGGCTTCGAACAGCGCCTTCGCACTCGCCTGGAAGAGATTCGCAAGGTAAAATCTCGTTCGACATCTAATCCCTGAGGACATTCCATGAAAAAGATTGCACTCCTGTTCGCCGCATTGTTCTTGTGCTTTTCCGCTGTGGCGAAGCGCAAGGTGCCCAAGCGTCCGCGCATTCTAGGTATCGCCGGCGTCACCATCCTTGTTTCGGACGTAACCGAAGCGCGCAAGTTCTATCTAAAGCTCGTTGACCCGGATCACTCCTGCGAATATTGTCAGGCGGCGCCTCTCCCATTCTTGTTTCTCCCTAGCGGCCAGCGAATTAAGTTCGAAAAAGCTCCGATTCCTCCTCCTGCAAACTTACTTGCCGAAGTCTCCTTTCTCACGGACGACCTCGAGGGATTCAAAAAATACTTCAACTTCAACAAAGTCGACTTTGATGAGGTCAAGAAGAAGCGCGGTGGGGAGATCATCCGCCTCCTGCTCGCGGATCGCGAGGGGCATCACATTTCAATTACGGACTCCTATCACCTGGCCAACGCGGAAGACGTGAACGCCGGCTTGCCCCCGGCAAATCCTTCCAATCCCGTTCGCATTATTCATGCAGGCTTCGTCGTTAACAATCGCGAGTCCGCCGATCGCTACTTTGTGAATGAACTCGGCTTCCGTCCTTACTGGCATGGCGGCATGACGGAAGAAAGAGACGACTGGGTCGCCATGCAAGTCCCCGAAGGCACCGATTGGGTCGAGTACATGCTCAATATTTCGCCCGATGCCAATAAACACACACGCGGCGTCATGAACCACATCTCTCTCGGAGTCCCGGATATCCACGCCATCGCCGACCAGGTCACGAAAGCCGGCATCAAACTCTCCGAACAACCCAAAATCGGCCGCGACGGCAAATGGCAGCTCAACATCTACGATGCCGACGACACTCGCATCGAATTCATGGAATTCAAGCCCGTCCAAAAACCATGCTGCTCCGAATTCACCGGCCCGCACCCGGGTTCACATCCGTGAGCTGCTTCCCGAAGAATCTCTTTCCATGTCAAAATCCTCCGGGAACCAAATGAAGCGAGTCAGTCTCTTCTTCGCGATACTATTGATAAGCACTGCCGCACTCGCGCAGGACCATTCCTCGCGGCCGCGTATTCTCGGCATCGCCGGCGTTGACCTTAGATCTGAGGACTGGAGAAAGTCCAAAGCCTTCTACTCTAAAATCCTTGAGTCCGATGTCCCCTGTGTTTGGTGCGGCGATCCCCGGCTCGTTCTTTTTTACGCGTTCAACGACCAATACGTGCTGGTCTCTCCGCATCTCCCAAACGATCCGGCCACTGCTCTCTGGAAAATCACATTTCAGACCGATAGCGTTCCCGCGTTGCGCACGTTTTTGAAAAACCACAAAGTCCAGGTCAGTGAAGCGCCAACGCAAGAATTGCCTGACGACTATCTGGTCATCACCGACCCGGAGGGACACCGCATTGGATTCACAGACCGAAAGCGCACTGTAGCCGCCACGACCGCGGGGCAGCCCATCATGCGAATTATCCATGCGGGATTTGTGATGAAGAGCCGCGCGACGGAAGACTCATTTTACAAAAACATTCTTGGTTTCCATATCTACTGGCACGGGGGAATGAAAGATTCAGACACGGACTGGGTCGACATGCAGGTCCCCGATGGCACCGACTGGCTCGAATACATGCTCAACGTTTCTGATACTGAGGACAAGAAAGAACTCGGAGTCATGAATCACATCGCCATCGGTGTCTCTGACATCGAATCGGCTGCCTATCGCATCCAAAAGAATGGTTTGACGCCCACGGAGCAGCCTCAAATCGGTCGCGATGGGAAATGGCAGCTTAATCTCTACGACCCCGACGACACCCGCGTCGAATTTATGGAATTCACTCCCATCCAAAGACCGTGCTGCTCCGATTTCACCGGCCCTCACCCGAGACCTCAATCCGCGCTGAAAGCAACCTCGCAACCATGACCCATCGCCGCTTCTCAGGCCAATTGCTCCGGCTCCCGCGTATCTTCTCTTTCTTTTTCTTACTAAATTGCTCTTCTCTTCCGGCTGCTCGCGCGCAGGATCTCGACAAGCCTCTCCAAAACATCGACGACGAAATCACCGCCTTCTCTTTCGCTCCCGACGGCCGCATCGTCTATTCCGCCCGCCGCAACATCAAAACCAAAAAATACGACCTCCAGCACGACGATATCTGGCTCCAGGAAACCAACGGTAAGCGCCGCCGCTTGCTCCAAGGCGACAAGTTCAATCGCGGCGACGCCCTTTTTTCTTACGCCGTCGACGCCTTCCACTGGTCTCCCAATGGCCGCATGATCCTCGCCCAGCTTTTCACCACCAGCGTCGTCGACGAAGGCGGCCGCACCGAAGACTCTTCCATGACCCTCGCGCTCGAAGATAGCGGCAAAGAAATCCGCCTCGGCAAAGGCGAAAGCCTCATCAAGGACTGTTTCAACGCCACCTGGCTACAGGACAATGCGACCATCGTATATCTCGAAGAAGCCATCAAGCCGCACATGCTCTTTTCTTTTCGCTACACCAATATCACGACTGGCCCGGCCGGTCTTGCCTTCGAGGGCCGCACCTTCATCGACTCCGATCGCATCCCGCACACGAATGCTGCCATCGCTGTGGAACAAGACCGCGCCCAATCCGGCCCTCCGCGCCTTCAGCGACTCGAACTTCTTGCGCAGGACGATAAGGAAGTCGCCACCCTCGAAGGCTACGCCGGCGGACTCTCCGTTTCGCCCAGCGGCCGCAAAGTGGCGTATTTCATCGACAGAGAAGTTTTGGAAGTTCGCGACCTCGCCGCTCCCGATCACTTTGTCCACCTGCGCGTGGGCCTCGGTGTTTTCCATTGGTCCCCCGACGAAAATCGCATCATGCTCAAGCGCGCCGTCGAACGAAAATCCGGCGACCTCGTCTGGATCGCCCTTCCCGAACTCCCCGCGCAAAAACCCGGCAATGCCGTCCCCATACTCCAGCCCACGCCGCAACCGCTCCTCCACGGCCTCTCCATTCGCGAATTCAACATCTCCCCCGACGGCCGCTTCCTGGCCGTCATCCTCCCCGGCAAGCGCAATCTCGCAATCTTCCCCCTTCCGTTGTAGGGGCACGGCATGCCGTGCCCGGTGGTCGCATTGCTGTGCCTCACCCCATTCCGCGCAACGCCTTCTTTTCTTCCTCCCAAATAAAAATCCCGCGCATCAAATCCGCGCGGGCCAAACTTTTCTCCAAAATTCGATCCTACTTTATCTCAACTCTTTCACTCTCCTCCGATGCTCCACTAAAATGCACGCATCCTCCACTACAATCAACCCCGCGGCCCTTGCTCGCTCCGCCGCCTCCGCATTCTCAATCCCCAACTGCATCCACAGCACCTTCGCCCCAACCTTTATTGCGCTGTCCACGACCGGCGGCACCTCTGCCGCCCTCCGAAAAACGTCCACAATCTCAATCTTCTCCGGCACATCCTCTAATCGCGAGTAACTCTGCTCTCCCAACACCTCCGTCTCGTTTGGATTCACGGGAATAATTCTGTATCCCGCGCTCTGCATGTACTCGGTCGCGCCATAACTCGGCCGCGCTGGATTCGAAGACAATCCCACTACCGCCATCGTTCTATATTTTTTCAGGATTTCCAGAATCGGATCAGCCGACGCGCTCGCGCCATCGGGCAGCAGCACTCTCATCGCGCCGCCAGCTCGCCTCTTCCGGCTCGTTTCGCCAAAACATCCGACATTGCCGCCAGGCACTTCCCGTTTTCTTCCGCGGTCCCCACCGATATGCGGATCGCCTCAGGAAATCCCATCCAGCCGAGCGGCCTTACGATCACTCCCAAGTGCAGCAGATCGTCGCAAATCTCTTTCGCCTCCGGCCCCACTTCCATAAAAATAAAATTCGTCTCGCTTGGCACGGGCCGCAATCCGAGCCGCGTCAAACCATCGCTCAATCTTTCCCGCTCGCTCGCGTTCGTCTCTATGCACCGCGTGACGTGCTCCCGGTCATCAATGGCCGCCAGCGCCGCGGCCTGCGCCAATCCCGAAGTATTAAACGGCGTTTTCAATTTGTTCATCGCGGAGTGCAATTCCGGCCTCCCAATCGCAAACCCAATGCGCATTCCCGCCAGCCCATACACTTTCGAAAACGTCCGCAAAATCAGCAAATTCTTTCGCTTGCGAAAAGTCTCTTCGGACTTCCGCCGGTTCAAGCTCGGCGCATAATGAACGTATGCTTCGTCTAGCACCACCAGCACGCTCTCTGGCACGCGTCCAAGAAAATCCTCCAAAGCCGCCAAGCTAAACGCTGTCCCCGTCGGATTATTCGGATTCGCCAGATATATCACGCCCGTCTTCGGCGTGATCGCCTTCGCCATGGCCTCTAAATCAAACGCAAAGTTCTTCTGCGGCACGAGCACCAGCTCCGCCCCGCTCGCCCGGATCGCCACGGAAAAGGGCGCGTAGCTTCCGAACGAGGTCAGACCCTGCAGCCCAGCCCGCAAGAAAACGCGCGAAGCCAAATCAATAATCTCGCTCGACCCCAACCCCACAAAAATCTCTTCCGCCGCGAGTCCTGTCCGCGCCGCGAGCGTCTCGCGCAGCAAATGCGACCCTCCGTCCGGATACCGGTTCGCATTTTCTAGCGCCAGCTTCGCCGCTTCCACCGCGCGCGGCGAAGGCCCCAGCGGATTCTCGTTCGACGCCAGCTTCACCGCATGAATCTTCAGCTCGCGCTCCACTTCTTCAATCGGCCGCCCCGGCACATACACCGGCAGCCCTCGAATGTAATCCGGTATCAAGTCTTCAATCGTCCGCGTCATCGATTCCTATCCGCCCCTCGCGCGCCTCAACATCCAATCTTGCCGCACTCTATTCTCGCATCTTCAACGCACTCTTCTCTGTGTCCTCTGTGTTCTCAGTGCCCTCTGTGTAAAATCCCTTTCCTTCTTTTTCTTCATTCCCCACTAGCCGCTTTCTTCAACTGCTCGATCTCTTTTCCAGTCAAAGCCCGAAACCTCCCCGGCTCCAAATCCAAAACCAAAGGCCCCATCCGCACTCGCCGAATCTTCTCCACCAAATGTCCCACCTTCTCAAACATTCGCCGAATCTGCCGGTTTCGCCCCTCAATCAAGACCACCTCGTACCACGGATTCTCCCCGTCCTCGAACAACCGTATCTTTGCCGGAGAAGTTTTCACCTTCCGGCCATCCTCCAACTCAATCACAATTCCCGCCCGCAACCGCCCAATTCTCTTTTCATCCGGCTTTCCGCTCACCTTCACCAAATACGTCTTCGGCATGTGCGACCCAGCCTTCATCATTCTCGCCGCCAGCGCGCCGTCGTTCGTCATCAAGAGCAACCCTTCGCTAGCGTAATCCAATCGTCCCACGGGATACACCCGTCCCACGCTCTTCCCCAAGATCTGAACCACCGTCGGCCGTCCCTCCGGATCGCTCACGGTGGTCACATAACCCTTCGGCTTGTTCAACATAAAATAAAGCAGCTTCTCTGGCTTCGCGATCGCCGCGCCATCCACACAGATAACATCCGATTCCACATCCGCTTTCGTCCCAAGCTCACGCACAACTTCGCCGTTCAGCGTCACGCGCCCAGCCAAAATAATCTCTTCCGCCTTGCGCCGCGACGCCACCTCGCAAGCCGCCATTATTTTTTGCAATCGTTCAAGAGCCATCAGCGCAACTTTTCCTGCAATTGTAAGCTAGCTTCTCGGTGGGACCGGTCTTCCACCCGGCGACTTTCTGTCTCGTCCAGTTCTCTGCGGCTTTTGACTTCTATATGGTTTCTCACTTTTCTGCGGCATGTGACTTCTCTGTGGCCATTCCGTTTTCTGCGGCCATTGAGTCCTCTGGGGCCTGGGTGTAAAAACTCGCTTGTCTTCCGCAAAACGCAAATCGCTTTTATTCCCTGGCTTAGCGCTCTTCCGCAACTCCTCTACTTCCTTCTCCTTCAACAACCGGTATCGCCCCCGCGGTAATCCTTCCACCGTCAAGCTCCCCAACCCAATCCGCATCAACTTCTCCACCGGATGCATTTCCTTCATCAACAACCGCCGCAGTTCATCCTTCTTCGAATCCCTCATCCGCACTTCGTACCAAAAATTCGCCGCCCGCCCCCGCGTAGCGTCCGGCTGCCGCACCGTCTTCATCCTCAAGCCAACTTCTTTTCCAATGCGGTCCAGATCCGCCAAAGTCAGCATCCCCTTCACTTTGACGTGATACACCTGCTCGATCGACGCCCAGTTCTTCAACATCTCCGCCGCCAAATCGCCGTCGTTCGTCAAAAACACCAACCCCGACGCGGCATACTCCAAATTCCCTACCGGAAACACCCGCTCCGGCAACCCGCGCAAACAATTCCGCAAAGTCTTCCGCCCCTCCGGATCGGCCATCGCCGAAACCACTTCCGGCGGTTTATGCAAAGCCAAATAAATATTCCTCTGCGCCACGGTTCCAACGGCGCGCCCCGCCGCGACAATCTTGTCGGTCGCCGGGTCAGCCTTAGTCCCCAACTCTCGCACGACAACGCCGTTGACGCGCACCTGCCCGCTCAAAATGAGCTGCTCCGCATGCCTCCGCGAAGCAATCCCCGCCCGCCCAATAATCTTCTGCAATCTTTCCTGCATGGTATTTGCGACTCTACAAATCTTGGGTGTTGCCCAACTTAAGCCAGCTAGGCATTCTCCACAGAAGCCTTCTCGCGACTGCCCCGGCTATTGCGTAAAGCCCTGAGTTGATTACTCCAATGATGAACCAAACAAAAACAGCCGCATCGGTGTGTGGCTCGATATCACCTAGAAGCAGAGTCAAGAGCGAAGCAGGGCATAAAATGATGGAAGCAAGAATCAGAATGGGATTCATGTCGGAATAATTTGTGAGTTCACGATATACAAACAAGAGTGCAGTGATACCAAATCCTAGCAACGCAAAGCGCGAATGGCTCCACCGATCTTTGTTCATGAACTCCTCCGCGAGCCTCCATGCCCTCTGCATCTCCGTGCTGTCTTTTTTCCTATTCGCCGGCTGCCGTCGACTTAACTACAGGCGGAGGCGGATCCTCATCCAATTGTCCCGAGGGCATCCCCTCAGATGTCGCTAGCGCCTCGTGTTCGCGAAACGCCTCTGCTTCAGCAAGTTCCTCTTGCACATGCGCGATAGCCTCGGACGCGCTGCTGTGCGAATGGTCGTCCGACGCCGCAACCTCCGTCCCAACGCTAGGTCCGTCTGCGGTCGCCGCCGCGGCTTCGCTCGCCGCCCGCCACTCATCACTCGCCACTTCCCCACCCGAAGGAGCCACGCCCTCATCACTCCCCAAAGCCTCGCGCGCCAAAGCCTCAAACTCTTTCAAACTCGGCAACTCCTCCAAATCGCTCAACCCAAACCGCATCAAAAATTCCTTCGAAGTCTTATAAAGGATCGGCCGCCCAATCACTTCCTTGCGCCCCGCGGTCGTAATCAACCGTTTATCCAAAAGCGTGCTGATCACTCCCGAAGTATTCACTCCGCGAATCTCAGAAATCTCCGGCGAAGTCACAGGCTGCTTGTAAGCAATCACCGCAAGCGTTTCGAGCGCCGGCATCGTCAACCGCAACGGCGGCCGCAAACTCTTGATGAATCTCCGCACCACATCATGCTGCTGCGGCTTCGTATAAAGCTTGTACCCGCCCGCCACCGCTCGAATCTCAATGCCGCGCTCCTCCGACCCATAACTCCCCACCAGCTCGTCCAGCGAAGCCTGCACGACCAGCTTTTCCTCGCCCAGCGCCTTAGCCAACTGCTCAATCGTCGCCGGCTCGTCCGCCGCATAAATAATCGCTTCGAGTGCCGCTTTTCTCTCTTCATTCGTCATGCTGAACTCTCTCTTCCCTGCGGTCCCTGAATCTCGTCTTTACTCTTCTCTGCGAATCCTCTGCGTTATCTTTTCTCGACTCTTCTCTGTGCTCTCTGCGTAAATTCCGAATCTTTTTTCCTTACTTCCTTACTTCCTTACTTCGTTTCTTCCTCATTTGTATTCCTCGTCGATTTGCTTAATCCCGCCCGCCTCATCGAAAATCACATCAAACGCCTTCCCCTTCTTCACCACGATCTCCCCAAACTGCTTCTCCTGCGCCAACCCCACGGCCTGCAATTTCACCATCTCCAAAACCGCCAGAAACGCCACAATCATCGCGTGCCGCGAAGGACAAGCCTCAAAAAACTGAATCAAGTTCACCATGCTGTCAGCGCTAGCCAAAATCTGCGCCCGCAACGCCGCAATCATCTGCGCCACGGTAAACTGCTCGTGCTGCAACTCAATCCGCGAAACTTCCTTGCGCCGCTCCAAAACCTGCTGAAACACCTTCACCAAATCCACAAGCGACACAACCAGCTCGCCTTCAGTCCCCTCGTCGTTATAGAGCGACTTGTCCGGCTTCGACCAAACGTTCTCTTCAATCTGCTGCTTCTGATACAAAAGCTGCGCCGCATTCTTAAACTTCTCGTGCTCCACAAGCCTCTGTACCAACTCCGCCCGCGGATCGCCCTCCGCTCCTTCTTCCGCAGCCAAAGGATCAGGCGGCAAAAGCATCTTCGACTTGATGTAGATCAACGTCGCCGCCATATAAATAAAATCCGCCGACACATCCACATTCAACTCTTCCAACTTGTGCAAATATTCGAGGTATTGCGCCGTAATCAGCGAAATCTGAATGTCATGAATATTCATCTCCTGCTTCTTGATCAAATCAAGCAAGAGGTCCAGCGGCCCCTCATACAAAGGTATGTTCACCTTGTAAGCCGCATCCCGTGTCAACTTGTTCCCTGGCGTCGCCATTCTTTTCCTGTTTCCTTACTTCTCGCTTCTAAATTCTCTATCCGTCAATGATACACTGCTTTCCGGGCCTCTCAGCGAAACAGCGCCACTCCACAAGTGTCAGCCGCCGCCGCAAAATTCATTTCTTCAATTCCGCATCCCAATTCTCCACCAAACTGATCGCCGCATTCGGCTGCCCCGGTTCGTACACGATCAGAAACCGCTGCCCATCCGCGCTGACGTCGTACGCCCCAACAATGGCCCGGTATACTTGTGTCTCAAACAACGGCTTTACGCTAGCAATCGCAAAACTCAACCCGCTGGTCTTGATTTCCGCGGCCATCATTTTGTTGTCGGTCGTCAAATAGAAAAGTTCCTTGCCATCGCGCCTCCAGCGAGGGCTATCCCCGCTGCCAGCGGACACCTGCCACTTCCCCCCCGGTCCGGGGAAAGGTACGACATACACCCTCAACTCCCCGGCTTCGCTCGAACAATACGCCAGCCACTTGCCATCTGGTGAGAACGCGGCGCGCAGCATTGTGAACACCGGATCCTGTTGTACCGCAAACGGTTTTCGCTCACCGCTCAGCGGTACTGCGAAAACCCCCGCGGCTCCGTGTTGGTAATCTTGGTACACGAGGAACTTTCCGTCCGGCGACCAATCGTTCACATATTTCACATGGCCGCTACTTTCCAAAACCAGCTGTTCGGTTCCCGAACCATCCGCGGGTTTTTGCACAAATCCAAACTTGCCGCTTCGCACCGTGGTGTAAGTCATTCGCTGTCCGTCCGGTGACCACACCGGGTACAAGTTTGCCACCCCTGAAGCGCCGCCGAATGTCAGCCGCGTTTTCACTCCTCGCTCTAGGTCGTATCTCCAAATATCGAATCCCGCGGAACTGAGCGTGAACAACAGGCTTTTTCCGTCCGGCGAGATGCGCGGAGAAACGTATGCGTCCGCCCCGGGAATCGCTCCCACTTTCTTCCCACTGCGATCCAACCAGACCAGTTCGCGCGCCGCGGTGTCGCTGCCCTCCAGGTACGCGAGCAAGCCGTTTTGCGATGCTGAGAACGCCGTGTGCAGCGTGAGCTCATCCTGCTGCACGGGGTCCGCGATGGGAAACGCTTCACCCGTCAATTCCAGGCGTTTCGCATCCAGCGATTGCGCCATCAGCGTATTTTGTCTCAAGAAAAGAATGCGGCCGGACGCGTACAGCACATCTCCGTGCGTGTGCATGAGGACCTTGCTTTCCGTCGAATTCAGCGAGCCAATCAGAATCACGTTCGTCGGGTCGCCCTTGAAACCAAACGACGAGCCCGCCAGGTAAAGATAGTGGCGCCCATCCGGCAAGAACTGCGGCCAGCGGTGGGTTACCTCGCCCTTCTGGCCGTCCATCGGACGCAAAGGAATTGAAGTTCCCCCGGATGCCGAAATTCGCATCAGAGATGCGTTGATATTCGGCGAGAAAATAATCACGCCGTCCTGGTTCCACGTACCTCCGCGCGCGTTCGGGGCGTCGCCTAACGTCAAGGGTTGGCCACCCAAGGCATCGACTTTCTTCAGTTTTCCCCCGGCGAAAAACCCAATCGTTCGGCTGTCGGGCGACCAGAATGGGTACCCAGCGTCCTCCGTGCCCGCAAGCACCTGCCCCTGCAGCGAATCGATTGGCCGCACCCACAACAAGGCTCTGCCGCTCGCATTTTGCGCCACATACGCCAATCGGAGCCCGTCGGGCGACAACGAAAACCCGGACATCTGACCCGACAGGACAAATGTCGAACCAGGTGTCGGCTTTACATATGCTCGAACAAGTCGGGCCTTCTCCGGCGCGCGTCCCCAATGCAGTGCAGCAAGCGTCACCGCAGCCAGGGCGCACATCAGTGCCACAATCCAGGCGGCCCATTCACGAGTTTTCTTGCCGCCAATCCCTGTCGCAGAAGCGCCGCTCTGAGGTCCCCCTTCCGCGATCGATTTGAATTCCAGCGCCAGGTCACGTGCCGATTGCCACCTTTCCTCCGGATCTTTCGCCAAGCAACGCCGCATCGCGCGATCCAACGGCGCCGGAGTCATTGGCTTGACGCTGCTGATCGGCGCCGGCTCTTTTTCCAGAATTGCTGACGCCACGCTCAGCTGGCTCTTCCCTTCAAACGCCTTGTTGCCGGTCACCATTTCGTACAAAACGGCGCCCAGCGAAAAAATATCGCTCCTCCCATCCACCTCTTTCCCTTCGACCTGCTCCGGGGACATATATTGAAAAGTCCCCACGACGATGCCCGCTTCCGTCACCGGGGAATGCGCCGCCGCCGTCAAGGTCAACCCGCTCGCCAATGGCGCCGCCGGCTTCGCCAACCCAAAATCCAGGAGCTTCGCTCCCGTCGCCGTCAGCATGATGTTTGCCGGTTTCAAATCCCGGTGCACCACGCCGTTGCGATGCGCCTTGTCCAGCCCATCCGCGATCTGGGCTCCATACTTCAGCGCCTGCTCGACCGGCAATGGCCCCTTCTCCAAACGCTTCGCCAGCGTCTCCCCTTCGACGCACTCCATCACGAGGTAGTCCACGCCATCCTGACTACCCACGTCATGCGACACACAAATGTTCGGGTGATTTAATCCAGAAATGGTCTTTGCTTCGCGATCAAATCGCTGCTTACGCCCTGGATCGGCGGAAAGCTGCGCCGGCAAAATCTTAATCGCCACGGTGCGCTCGAGCCGCGTGTCCCGCGCCCGATACACCTCCCCCATCCCGCCCGCCCCCAGCGGCCCCGTTATCTCGTAAGGTCCAAGTCTTGACCCAGCAGCAAGGCCCATAATTGCCGGGGATTATATCTCTATTCTCTTCGTGTAGGGTCGTGCTGTTAGTCGAGTCGCTCTGTGTAGGGTAGCTCTGTAAGTTCGGCTTCCGCGGTCGCATACTTCTCTGCCTTCCTCTTCTCTGTGCCCTCTGCGGTCTCAACGTCCTCTGCGTAAATTCCGAATCTTCCTGACCTCTCTACTTCGATTTCTCTTTCGGCTCTCAAACATACACTGCTTCCCCGCGCCTCTAGCCGTCCGCCGCCCTCATTTCTTCTTCAACTCCGCATCCCAGTTGATCACCAGCGTCAGCGGCTGAGCTTCCAGCGTGGCATACGACGTCACCGCGAACCGATCTCCTTTCGGAGAAACGTCAAACGGCTGCCGCTGCGATAACGGCGTTCCGCCCCGTGACAACGAAAAACCCATCAAAAAGAGCGATTCCGGCGTCGCCAGCCGTAAACTCGAACTCTCATTGGCTATTCCCACTGCCATCAACTGGCCGCCCATCGAAAGATAGAAAAGTTCTCTGCCATCCCGCCGCCACACCGGGGAAAAGCCTCCATGGTTCGAGACTTGGAATTTTGTCGCCCCGTCCGGGAAAGAGGCTGCGTACACTTCCGCGGACCCGGACTCTCTCGAAGTGTAGGCGATCCATCGCCCGTTCGGAGAGAACGACGGAGTTCCGTTATCGTAGTCCGATTGCAGAAACGGGAATGGATTGCGATCTCCGAAGAGCGGCAGAATCCAGATGTCAAACTTGTCCTTCGTTGGTTGCGCATCGTGCCGCATGTACGCAAGGAACCGGCCATCGCCAGACCACGACCACGGCCTCTTCATTTCTGCAGAATCGAGAACCAGCTCTTCCTTACTTATAGACGTTGCCGATTTTACGAAAAGGCCTGTGCCGGCCGGCGTCGTTGATGAATACGCTACGCGGCTTCCATCGGGTGACCAGACCGCGTCACGCGCCGATTGAGAAAAAGTGAACCGTGTACGTACGCCCCTTGCCAAATCAAACAGCCAGATGTCTTCCTTATTAAATCCAGCCGGATCGCCAACCGTTAATGCGATTTTCTGCCCATCGGGTGAAATCCGCACGTGCGCAAGGTTCGTTTGTTCAACCGGGACGCTCCCAGCTGGCTTGCCCGACCGGTCTATCCACGAGAGTTGATCCGCATTCAGAGTCCCTCCGTTTTGTAGAACCAGGATTCCGTTTTGCGACAGGCTGAAAATCGCAACGTTTTGGACTTCAGAAAAAAGAACGTGGTCTGCCACCTGCGTAGCTCGGTCTGAAAGCTTCATTTGTGTCGCATCAAACGGCTGGGCCAAAAGGTAGCCTTCTTGCCACCAGACCAAATGTCCGCCCGCCCGCGAATAGATTGCCTGGCCCTCGGAAGGCAGAATCAGTTTCGTCTGTTGCGACTCCAGGCTCCCCACGTAAATTCCGGAAGTCCTGCCTCGCGCAAAATATAGGAAGTGCCGGCCGTCCGGCAGGAAGTACGGCCATCGATGCGACGTTTCCGCTTGCGATTGATCTAACTTCGTTACCGCAGCGGGAGTACCACCCGAATCGTCAACTCGAAATAACGGCGCTCCCGGCGATGGCGTGAAAATGATGACTCCGGATTTGTTCCACGTTCCGCCGCGCCCCTCCACGCTGTCACACAGCGGCTGCACCGGTCCGCCCGAAGCCTCTACCTTTTTCAGCTTGCCCTCTGCGAAAAACCCAATGAAGCGGCTATCCGCCGACCAGAAGGGATAGCTGGCGTCCTGTGTTCCCTGAAGTGGCCGGGCCGTGAGCGAATCCAGCGAACGAATCCATAGTAGCTCTTCGCCGGACTCGGCTCGCGCCGGAATCGCCAGCATTTTTCCATCCGGCGATATCGCCACGGGGCCG
>Ga0210409_10001214_pt1 | contig 34851 bp, 26 predicted proteins | sample IncBWH17MmetaG_FD_161649 | JGI IMG/M metagenome (GOLD analysis project Ga0210409, IMG submission 161649) | Forest soil microbial communities from Barre Woods Harvard Forest LTER site, Petersham, Massachusetts, United States - Inc-BW-H-17-M | ecosystem: Environmental > Terrestrial > Soil >... | reverse complement strand
GACTCTGTCGCGCTCCTACGGCCCCGGCCGCTATGACTCACAGTACGAGGATGAGGGTATTGACTACCCAATCGGGTACGTACGCTGGACGGAAAAGCGAAACATGGAAGCATTCTTGGACCTGCTGGCTTCCGGAGCACTACAACTGGATCCTCTCCTCGAGCGACGTTGCCCCGTGCAACAGGCTGGCGCTGCGTACGAGGAATTGAGAAGCAGAGGTCCGTACACTGTCCTCCTCGAATATCCCGCCACCGAAGCGGCAATGGAAGTGCCGGCCGCCAGCGCTTCCCCGCAAGTTATGCGACCACGCACGGCGGGCGAATTGAGAGTGTGTTGCATCGGTGCTGGCGCTTTCGCGCGAGGGATGATCTTTCCCACGTTGCGCTCAACCCGCGGCATCGCCCTAGATTCAGTTGCCACCAGCTCCGGCGTCGGGTCGGAATCCGCACGCAGATCATTTGGCTTCAATCGAGCGGTGAGTGCGGCCGATGGCCTTCAAGACGCTGAAACTGACGCAGCGTTCATCCTTTCTCGGCACAGCAGTCACGCGCAATATGTGATTACTGCCCTGCGCAACCACAAGCCTGTTTTTGTAGAGAAGCCGCTCGCCGTGAACCGTGACCAGTTGGCGGAGATCCGCTTCACGCGTGAGTCGGAGAAAGAAAACGGCCGCGATCCATTTGTGATGGTTGGTTTCAACCGCCGTTTTGCGCCGTTCACGCAGAAGTTGCGAGGCTTCTTCGATGGCCGACGGGAGCCAATGATGCTGCATGTGCGGGTGAATGCCGGATTCATACCTCGCGATCACTGGGCACAGCAGCGCAGTGAGGGCGGCAGGGTCATCGGCGAACTCTGTCATTTCGTAGACTGGACTCGCTTTGTCGCCGGAGTGCCTATAGTTAGCGTTACTTCGAATGTGCTCCCGGATGGGAACCGCTACAGCCGGGACAATGTCGCGGTCTCGCTCTCGTTCCGCGATGGTTCTATCGCTAACATTCTATATCTTGCCAACGGAGACAAATCGGTGCCGAAGGAGCTCTTCGAAGTGTTCTGTGAAGGCAGTACTGCGTGCATTCGCGACTTCTGCGCACTGGAGCTGACCCGCGGCGGAAAGACCCAGCGGACCAAGTCCAGGCGCGACAAGGGCCACAGGAGCGAACTGGAACGAACGGTCGATGCCATGCGCAACGGACATCAGTCGCCGATTCCATTCGAAGAACTTATGGAAGTGTCAGAAGTCACCATCGCAGTTGAAGAAGCAATCGTGAAGGGGCAGCCGATTCCGTTGCAACTCTCGCCTCCTGCAACGTCTTCGTCTGTGCCTGAACTCTGCACCAAAGATGTTTCCGCCAGGTAGTATTCATGCTCGGTGCAAGCATTCATTAGCACACAACCGTCCTCATCTCTCGCCGGGAACTCCGAGCAGCCGCCTGAGTGTGCGGCGCCTAATACGGAACGGCAAAGCGCCCTTGACCCGACCTGCCGTTGTGAGGTTTTTTGCGATGCGACTCCGATTTTGTTTCTCGTCAGAACTGATGCTGGCAACGGCTCTAGCGCTTCTATCCTGTGCAGTCTCTGCCGACCTAGAAGCGCAATCCTTGCCAAATAACGGTGACGCGAAAGGCACGTCGACCATCCACTCGGCAACGCAACCGACAGGACCAGCGGTTCCTGATCTGGTGATTGGCCACGGTGACTTACTCGAAGTGAAAATGTTCGGCTCCACCGACTTTCGGCAGGAAGTGCGAGTCAGCTCAGCGGGGGATATCTCGCTACCGCTTATCGGTGCAGTGCATGTTGCTGGACTGACGCCAGTATCAGCACAGGAACTGATCCAGGAGAAGCTGATCCACGGTCATTTCTATAAAAATCCACAACTTTCGGTGTTTGTCAAAGATTATGGTTCGGGCGGAGTGTACGTCCTTGGTGAAGTGCAGAAGCCTGGATTTTATCCTTTGGTGAACATCCAGACCATACTGGAAGCTATTTCGGTCGCGGGTGGAATTACGCCGAGAGCCGGCAATGTTGTGTCCGTCACAAACCCCAATCGTCCGCAGCCTGCCATTACGATCGCTTTGTCTCACGAACCTCAACGCCCAATGCAAGAGAACTTGCAACTCATGCCGGGCGACACGATCGAGGTGGCGAAGGCAGGGATCGTCTACGTGGTGGGTGACGTGCGATTGCCCAGTGGAATCGTCATGGAGCACGGCGACCTTACGGTCCTGCAGGCAATCGCCATGGCGCAAGGCACCAACCCGAGCGCCTCCCTGAATCACGCCAAACTGATCCGTAGAAGCGGTGATAAACCGCAGGAACTATCTCTTGCGTTGAAAAAGATCCTGGCCGCGCGTGCGCCCGATGTCAAGTTACAGCCAGAGGACATCGTCTTCGTTCCAAGCAGCGCTAGTAAGGGCATTGCCAAGCGAAGCGCGGAGACGGCTTTACAACTGGCAACGGGACTTGCCATCTATGGCCGTTGGTAAAGAAAGCTTGTTGCCAAACTAGCGGGGATCTCTGGTTGTCCAGTCCGTCCTCGACAGGCGATTGATTCTATGCACATTCTCCACGTCGTTGGGGCTCGGCCTAACTTTATGAAGGCCGCACCCGTAATGGCAGCTCTCAATAGCTGCAAGGGCGTGCGCCAGACGCTAGTACATACCGGCCAGCATTATGATTTCAGCATGTCGGACGTGTTCTTCCAGCAGTTAGGAATGCCCAGCCCCGACGTCAACCTGGCGGTCGGCTCCGGAACTCATGCTCAGCAGACCGCCGCAATTATGTGTCACTTGGAAGTGGTAATGTTCGATCGCAAACCAGACTTGGTGGTGGTCTACGGTGATGTGAACTCGACGGTTGCTGCTGCACTCGTTTGCACCAAACTGTTGATATCTGTGGCTCACGTTGAAGCTGGCCTGCGCTCATTTGATCGCACCATGCCGGAGGAAATCAACCGCTTGCTGACGGATCGAGTTGCAGATTTGTTGCTAACGCCGTCCACGGATGGTAATGAGAACCTGCAAGGCGAGGGCGTTCCCGCAGAAAGGATTCATTTCGTCGGTAACGTCATGATAGACACGCTGATTCGCCTCTTGCCGGTAGCGGATCATCATTGCCCCGACAGACTGCATGAGCGCTACGCCTTGATCACGCTTCATCGCCCGGCTAACGTTGATGATCCCATGCTTTTGAATCAGATCATAGATTCGATCTTGGACAGCTCTCAGGATTTGGCGGTCATTTTTCCTGTACACCCACGGACCCGAAAGCAGCTAAAGCGGACTGGCTATGGACCGAGGCTCCGATTCTTGGATCCCATTCCCTACTTGGAGTTCATAGCCCTGCAACGCGACGCAACTGTGGTGATAACGGACTCTGGCGGGGTCCAAGAAGAGACCACCTATCTGGGAGTGCCTTGTCTCACGGTGCGCGAGAATACCGAGCGCCCGGTTACGGTAACTTTGGGCACTAACACTTTGGTTGGACGAAACCCAGAACGTCTTCGAATAGAGTTGGAGTTGATCATTGGCGGTCGCGGAAAGCGCGGCCAAGTCCCCCCTTTGTGGGATGGCCACGCAAGCAGGCGCATCGCCGAAGTGCTCCTCGCCGCCGGCAGGCCAGCGAAATACGAACTGCCAACTACAGCGTCGTAGTTTCTCACAAACCTGATTTGGTTTTGCTCTGAGGCGGTGTACCGCCGAATGAAAATATGCGCCTCCCCCTTTATCCTCTTCTCCGCAGTGAATGTCCCCTTGATCTGGTACGCGAGGCGGTGTGGCGTGCCAGGAAAGGGTGGCAGAAAAAGCAAGCTCTAGGAAAGCTGAAGCAGGGAACCTGTCCAGTTCTTTTCCGCCCCATCGGCTACTTCCGGGCATCGGGCCAACTCTGCAGTGAAACCGCGCGTAGAACTTTCATTGGTTCTGCTGATTTGCTCCTAGAAGGGCGGTTCCCGGTCCTGGGATGTGGTGCCGTAAACCTTGGCATGCTGCCCGATTGGAATTGTGATTTTGTATCTGGAAGGCGTTGGCCAGAAATGGATGCATCGCTCATCCAAATCGTCGCGCATGACGGCTCCGACGTGAAAGTTCCCTGGGAGCTTTCTCGGTTGCAGTTCTTGCCGGTTCTCGCCAAAGCTCATCGGCTCACGAACGAGCGAAGCTACCGAGATCGCGCCATTTCACTCGTGTCGCATTGGATCGATCACAACCCGGTCGGAGTGGGCGTGAACTGGACGATCGCCATGGAAGTGGCGCTTCGAGCGATCAGCATTTGCTTGCTGCTCGACCTGCTGTGGCCCATCCGAGAAGACGAGCAGGCGTGGCTCGAAAAGGTCACTCGCTCCTTGTGGCAGCACTTGCTGTACATAGAAGGGCACTTGGAATTTTCATATCTCAGCCGCAGCAATCACTATCTCAGTAATATTGTCGGGTTGCTGTGCCTCACGACGTTTCTCGACGGGATCGGAATGAAAGTGCGACGACAGCACTATCAATCACTTGTTGAAAAGGAAATTCTCCACCAGACATACGACGATGGCGCAGACTACGAAGCGTCGACTGGTTACCATGTCCTGGTAGCCCAGATGTTTACCTGCGCCCTTCTGCTGATCAAACAAGCTGGCGCTAATGCCGACGCGGCATTTGTCGAGCGATTACGGAAGATGTATGGATTCGCCGCGGCCTTAGTCGATCCAATGGGTAGGATACCTCATATTGGGGATTGTGATGATGGCCGGGTGGAACTGCTTCTGGATGATCTTGACCAGATGCTTGAGGTATCGTCCTCTCGGAGGCATTCGCTAGCGATTTCCAACTTCCTTGGCATCGGGAGTGCCCTGTTTGGTGACTTTGATGCTTTCGCGTTTGATGATTCATTGTGGTATGGACTAACAAGACCACCCCGACCACTATTAAGGGAAAGGTCGCCAAAAGATCCGTCGTTGTCAAACCGCGCCCATGACAGCGTTGCTGTATTCCCCGAGTCTGGCGTTGCCATTGGTCGCCACAACAATCTGGAAGTCTTGTTTTTCGCGATTCCAAACGGGGCCGGCGGAAAAGGGTCCCACACTCACAACGACAAGCTAAGCGTCGTCCTGCGAGTGAATGGCGAGGAGCTGTTCGGCGATTCCGGTACTGGAGCGTACTCTCGCGACTGGAAGACACGTAATTATTTTCGGTCCACTGGGGCACACAACACCGTTCTTGTAGATGGAATAGAACAAAATAGAATCTCGTGGCAGCCCCAACGCTTGTTCCACATTGGGAACGAAGCGCGAGTCTCGCCCATTGAATCGGAATTGACATCTTCTGGCATCTCGCTTGCTGCTTCTCACTCCGGATACGGCGAACGCAAGGTCACGCATTCTCGTCGCTTGCGGCTGTGTGAGGGAAGGATCTTCATTGAAGACATGCTTTTAGGCGCCGGAGAGCACGAGTTCGAACTGAATCTGCACATTGCTTCGTCTTGGACTGTAGCGGTTCGACAAGCTGAAGGGCAAACCGTTTCCTGTCATTTCGAGGGGCCCTCTTCGGTGTCAATGGTCGTCAGCGCCCCTGTGCACCTGGCCCTCACGGCGGACACAGCCCCCATGTCACGAAGCTACGGATCAGTCTTTCCCGGCTTATGCACTTCTGTTCGGGGGCGTTCAGAGTTGCCCGTCACTATTATCACCGAACTTGCCGAACGAGAAGTGGATGCGGAGTCTCTGCTCTCGGCAGAAACCGGGCAGACAATTTCCCGGTAGAAATGCGGGTCGCCTCCTCGGGTTTCTGGCGGAGATGCGGCGGTTGCTAAATCCAGGAGGTTGACATGTCAGAAAACGAAATGACGCTGCGAGCTGCTTTTTGTGAAGTGCTTTCTCTTCCAGAAGATCAGATCACCGACGAAACCAGCTACGGAACGACGAAATGGGATTCAATCGCACACATGGCGCTGGTCGCTGCCATTGATTCCAGCTTCAACCTGACAATGGACACAGACGATCTCCTGGGGATGAGCAGTTACGGCAAGGCCAAGGAGATACTCAGAAAGTACGGGATACAGATTTAACAACATTCGCCGAAGGTGAACTTCATAGCCACCCTGAGTTCGACACATTCGGTTTTTTCGAGCATGTCGCGCTAGGCGCTCAAGAAACGCGACCGCGAGTTGGGCCGGCACGAACAAAAAAGGTTCTTTAAGTGATACTGGCTGACAAAATTGCGTGGATTACCGGCGCTTCTCGTGGAATTGGCCGCGCTACGGCCCTCGAAGCTGCCAGAAGCGGAGCGGCCGTTGTGCTGAGTGCCCGGTCGCGTGAGGCATTGGAACCACCTGCGGAGGAGGTCCGCGCAATCGGTAACGGCCCAGTGCACATTGTTCCAATGGACGTTTCGGATCCACAGTCAATCAAGGCCGCGTTTCATGAGGTGCACAAAACCTGCGGGCGGCTGGACGTGCTGGTCAACAATGCAGGTGTGCTAAAGGAAGCTTTGATTGGCATGATCAGTGACGCGCAACTTGATGAGGTTATGCGGACCAACAGTTACAGTGTCATCAGGCTCATGCAATCTGCGTCGCGACTGATGATGCGCCAGAAGTCGGGCGCGATCGTAAACGTGACCTCGCTCATCGGCCGCACCGGGAACGAGGGCAACCTGATCTATGCCGCCAGTAAAGCAGCGGTTATTGGGGCTACGAAGTCTGCGGCTCGCGAGCTCGCCGCGCACGGCATCCGAGTTAATGCTGTAGCTCCTGGCATCATCAAGACCGATATGATCGCCGACATCCCTTCCGCAAAAATGCAGCAGTTGCAGAGCTCCATAAAGTTGGGGCGTGTCGGCGAGCCTGAAGAGGTGGCGCGTGTGATCACGTTCCTTGCGTCGGACCTGGCGTCGTATGTGACCGGCCAGATTATTGGCATCGATGGCGGGATGTGGGTATGAGTTTCTGGTATAACGACCACCCCGGAGATCGTATCGCATGTATCGGCTCAGAGGGTCGTGTATGGACCTATGGTGATGTGCGCAGCCGCATAGGGTCGTGGAAACGCAGCTTGCCGCAACGATCTTGCAAAGGGCTTGGGCTGTTACTGTGTCAAAACTCGCCGGAGTCGCTGGTGGCCTATTTGGCTGCTTTGCAGTCGCAGGATGCCGTCATCTTGCTGGACGGGAACCTGGCGCAGTCGCTCGCTGAAAGAATTGTCCAGAAATACGCGCCTGACTGGATCTTCAGCGCCACCGGAAACAGCCGGCTTCCGCTGTATCACCCCGTTAGTGCCGATCGTTGCCTGTTACTCCGAGATCGGGTATGCGAGCGATTAATTCACTCCGACCTGGCGCTTTTGCTGTCAACCTCGGGATCGACGGGCAGCCCTAAGCTCGTGCGTCTTTCGTACGGCAATGTGGCCGCCAACGCAGCCTCAATCGCCGAATACCTCTCCCTGAACCATGAGGAACGGCCGATCACGAGCCTCCCGATGTCGTACGCTTACGGTCTGTCAGTCATCAACAGTCACCTCCTGACGGGCGCCGCCATTCTACTGACTGACAAGAGCGTAGCCGAGCGTGACTTCTGGACCTTCTTTTGCCAGCACCGAGCATCTTCCTTTGTCGGAGTTCCGTACACCTACCAGATGCTACTAAGGATGGGGTTGCTGAAGAGCGACAACCTGGCGAGTGTACGCACTCTGACCCAAGCAGGTGGCCGTCTTGATCCGCGCTATATTGAAGAAATTCATTCCATTGCATCGCAACGGGGCTGGCGGTTCTTCGTCATGTATGGCCAGACGGAAGCGACAGCTCGAATATCCTATGTTCCCCCCGAACTGTTGGCGTCAAGAATTGGATCAATTGGTAAACCCATCCCCGGCGGCACGATGACCCTCGATCCGAGTTCTGGTGAGCTGATCTACCGCGGTCCCAATGTCATGCTGGGTTATGCCGAGGATGAATCCGATCTCGCCAAAGGAGACCAACTTGGCGGTGAACTACACACTGGCGACGTGGCCAGACGAGATCAAGACGGCTTTTTTTACATAGTTGGCCGTATGAAACGGTTCGTTAAGATCTTCGGTCAGCGTTTCAACCTCGACGACATCGAGGCCATGCTTCGGCAGAGGACGGGCAACTCTGTGGCGTGCGTCGGCAGTGATGATAACTTGCTTGTTGCCCTGGAGCGCGCTAGCGATAAGACGCCCGTCGTAGAAGTCCTGAGCGGCATTTATGGCTTACACCAGACGGCTTACCGAGTACTCTGCATCGAACCACTTCCGCAGACCATCACCGGCAAAATCGATTATCCCGCTCTTGCCGAAAGCCTGGGCACGCGTTTGGCGCTGTGATCTCCGCAATTCATCCGTCAGAGACAATGTCGGTTGCCGCAGCTCCATATGATGAGCTTGCAAGCAGCAAGCGCGCACGTTTGCTGAATGAGCTTAACGAGCTTACACACTGGCATGCTGAACACTGTGAGCCGTATCGCCGCATTCTGAGCGCGGCCTTCGCGGGTCAGACTCTTTTTCGCTCAATCGAGGAACTGCCGGCAATACCTGTGCGTCTCTTCAAAACTATTGATCTGGTGAGTGTTCCGCCTACCGAGATCGTAAAGACAATGCACTCAAGCGGGACTAGCTCGCAAGGACACTCGAAGGTATTCCTTGACATGTCAACGGCGGGAGCACAGACACGAGCACTGCTCTCCATTATGAAGTCTTTGCTCGGTTCTAAGCGAGTTCCCATGGTCATCGTCGACAATGTCAACACCATCAACCAGCGAGAAGCATTTTCAGCTCGCGCTGCGGCTGTCCGGGGCTTCTCCCAACTTGGCTGTGATCATCTTTATTTGCTGAACGACGCAATGGAAGTGAACTGGGACGCGCTTCAGGATTTCACTTCCCGGCATAAGGGTGAGACCCTCCTCGTCTTCGGCTTCACGTTCATCATTTGGCAGTATTTTTACCAGGAAAGCCTAAAGCGTGGAAAACTCGATTTGAGCGATGGAATCCTCATCCACGGCGGTGGGTGGAAGAAGCTGACAGACCAGCAAGTCTCCAATGAAGAATTCAAAAGGTGCATGCGCGATCAGTTGGGTGTTAGGCACGTCTACAACTACTACGGATTGGTGGAGCAAACAGGTTCGATTTTTATCGAATGCGCAGAAGGTAATCTTCATGCGCCTGCTTACGCGGACGTACTCATTCGGCATCCCGAAACATTCCGGCCGTTGCCCTTTGGCGCCCGCGGGCTGTTGCAGTTGATGAGTAATATTCCCAGGAGTTATCCGGGACACGTGCTTCTTACCGAAGATCTCGGCCTCATCTTAGGGGAGGATGATTGTCCCTGTGACCGCAAAGGTAAGTATTTTATGGTGGAAGGCCGTCTTCCGCACGCCGAATTGAGGGGCTGCAGTGATACTTATCAGGAGAGGCTCTGACCCGTGGAGATTCTGGCACCGTATCCTTCCGAGGAAAATTGGACGGGACATCTTCAGCGGATGGATCATATGCGTCCCCTGCAGCCGTTCGCACCCGAGGTCGTCGCTTTCATCGCGGCGTTCTCCCACGCGATTCTAAGAGATGCAAGTATGCGTTCGCATCCCGAACTAATGGCGCTCGGACATTGGATGCGAAGAACACGCATTGCCGAGATGAAGGACCAGTTCAACGCCGAGCGCGGCGACCGGGTGTTCCTGCCCCGGGGAGTTGCTCTGCATTTTGCGCCGTCAAACGTCGATTCGATCTTCATATATTCGTGGTTTCTGGCGCTGTTGGCCGGCAATCTGAACATCGTACGCGTCTCAACGCGTCGTGGAGAGCAAGCGATGCGGTTGATGGCCACTTTGAACCATCTCCTTGCATGTCCGGAATTTGCCGCCGTTCGGGACCGCAGCCTAGTCTTGTCTTTCGAGCACGAGGAGGGTTTGGCGCAGGCCTTATCCGCAAAGTGTCAGATCCGTGTACTGTGGGGCGGCGATCAGGCGATTTCACGTTTGCGGCAGGTGCCGTTGCCGCCGCTTGCTACCGAAATCGTTTTCGCTGACCGGTTTTCGTTTGCTGCCATGAAAGCTAGGGCGGTGCTTCGACAGGATGAGCCAGGTTTCCGCCAGTTGATAAGGGACTTCTTTGCGGACTCGTTCTGGTTCGATCAGATGGCATGTTCATCACCTCGCATGATCGTGTGGATCGGTGCGTCGTGGGAAATTGACGACGCCAAGCAGCGGTTCTGGCCGGCCCTCAAGGCATACGTGGCCGAACGCGGAGTACATCGTCCCGCAGCCGCCAGCATTACAAGATTGACGACAATGTACGCTTATGCCGCGCAGGGCGAGGTTGATACGATTCTTTCTTCAGTCGACGAGGTACCCTCACGCGCACACCTCAAGAGCGACGCGAAACGGTTTCGCGAGCTGCATTGCGGAGGCGGAATGTTCCTCGAACGCGAGTGTGAACGACTTCAGGACTTTTTGCCGCTCATCCAACCAAAAGACCAGACCATGTCAGTATTTGGGTTTGACCGTGCTGAACTGGACGAATTCGCGCACAGCCTGCCCACACGCGCAATTGACAGAGTTGTCGCGCTTGGCAAGTCGTTAATGTTTTCTCGCGTGTGGGACGGGGTCGACTTGCTTCGCGCTTTCAGCCGTCAGGTAGAAATCGATGCATGAGCTTGCTGCCACAGCAAGCCCCGCGCATTAGTATCACCAGAGATGTAGTGGCGCGAATTAAGAAGCTTAGCCAGTCGGAAACCGGTGTGCAATCAAAACATGGGATGCGGGGAAAACGTGCGCTGTCCAGAGCCGACTTCGATGCCTACACAAACTGCGCTGCACAACAAAACGTTTCTGCTGCTGGGAGCTGTTCTGCTCGCGGGCTTGCTGCTCAGGCTTCCGTTTCTCGGCAGCATGAGCCTCTGCCTCGACGAAATGTGGAGCATAGGGACCTCTCGAATGCCGTGGGCCTCAGTCCTCTGGGTGGTATTCCATCAAGACTCGAATGCGAGTTTGTATTACGCGCTGTTGCACGCATGGATGCGCCTCGGCAACAGCGAGGCAACTGTGAGGCTCCTCTCTGTGCTGCTGGGCCTCGCCACAATACCGCCGCTATACATGCTCGGCAAGCGCCTTGTGAACGCTCAAGTAGGACTGATGGCCAGTTTATTAATCGCCGTCAATGGCTTTCACATCCGGTTTTCACAGGAAGCCCGAGCCTACAGCCTCGTTGTATTGCTGATCACTCTTTCGTCTTTGTTTTTTGTCAAGAGCGTGGAACAGCCAACAGCGCGGAATTGGTGCGCCTATGTTCTGACCAGTGTGTTGGCGGTGTATGTTCATGCGTTTGCCGGACTGGTCTTAGCATCCCATTGCGTCTCTCTGCTGTTCCTCCCGAAGCGAGAACGCCGTTGGAGGCGAGTTGTCACAAGTTTTGCAACGATCGGTGTCCTCGTAATACCCCTAGGCATTCTTCTGTTCGCAAGAATGCGAGAGCCGATGGCGCCTCTCGCTTGGGTACCCAAGCCGACGTGGCGCGATATAGCTGGTCTTTTTTGGTTGCTTGCCGGCAACATCAGCTCCGTCACCAGCCCCAGCTCCCCGCGCCCCACCTTCAGGGAGGCGCTTCCAGGCGCACCGCTGCTCATAAGCTACTTCGTAGCCTGCTTGGTTATGCTCGTGTGCAGCGTCAAAGTCTGGCGGTCTGGCAGGTCATGTGCGGCGTGGCGATCCGGGGTACCATTTGCCTGGTTGCTTGTCCCGATAGCTGTGGCTGTTGCCGTGTCGATAGTGAAGCCTATTTTTGTGTCTAAGTACCTTCTCGTCTGCCTGCCGGGTCTGGCGCTGTTGGTAGCCATTGGACTTAACTCAATGCCTAGATGGACCGCGGCTACTGCAGTTGTCGGCATCGTCATCCTGTCACTGTACGCATTGCCAACTTATTACCAGTTCCGCTCGCGCAACCATGAATGGAGAATGGCGACCGATTGCCTTCTGACTCAAGCCCGTCCAGGAGACTCGATTATCTTCTTTGTCGCGCCTGGACGGCTTTTGTTTGATTATTACCGCGAGAGGTACAACGGGTGGATTAATACTGCAGGTCAGGATATAGAAGTAACCTATCCAGCGTTCGGAGACGAGAACCACGATCCAAATGTATTGGCTTACATGCCCCCCCCGCCAGCCAACTTGTTCACGTCTGGCGCTTTGCACAACCACCGTATCTGGCTAGTATTGTTCCACGATAACTTCTCGTTCACTTCCGAACTGAGACAGCACATCATGGCATCACTTGCTGCAAGCTACCGCAAAGCGCAGGAGAATGAATTTCACGGGTACGGTGAACGCGTAGCGCTGGTCCTGTACGTGTCCAATGATACGCAGGTACATTCTCGCAACAGCGCCATCCAGGTGGCGCCCTATGCCCAGTGACGGAAAGGGAGCTATCCCGCTTCGGATTGCTTCGTGCTTGTTCACTAAGTGTTCCTAATCGTGAGGCGACAAGCCGAGTATCAGCACAGTCGGCGAATCTAAGTGGCCATATTGAGCTACACGCATCTATCATCGTGCCACAGTGACACTCGAGCTATCGACAGCCCTGCCACAGAATGCGGCCACGGTCCGGTTCGTCATACGCCTCGGCATTCGGCAAGAGTTAACTTAGGCAGAGAAGTCCGGCCGGCGACAGTCATGGCTTTGCTCACGGTATTCCTGGCGGTTGCTTTCTCTCCGTTATTCACATGTTCTCCGCTACCTCTCGCCGATTACCCAAATCACTTGGCTCGAATGTACATCATCAGTTCCTTCGATAACTCTCCTCCCCTGCAACGCTACTACGAGATCCACTGGCACTTAATTCCTAACCTTGCGTTGGATATCATCGTACCGAAGCTCGCGCACTTCATGTCGGTAGAGCGGGCAATGCTCATATTTACAGCGCTTACGCTCGTGCTGCTCGTCGTCGGCTGTTTTGCCTTACACCGGGTGCTCTTTGGTGGTCTTTCGTACGCTCCTTTTTCGTGTTTTCTTCTGCTTTACAACCGGCAGTTTCTTTGGGGTATGCTGAATTATCTTTTCTCGGTTGGGTTAGCGCTGGTTACTTTTGCCCTCTGGGTCGCAACCCGCCAAAAATCGCTTGGAATTCGTTGCGTGATCTTGGTCATGTTCGCGATGGCCGTCTTTATCAGCCACTTGGGCGGATTTGGGATTCTCGGGATACTCATCTTCGGATATGAGGTCAATAGCTTTGCGCAAGAGAAGGACTATCGTGCTCTGCGGAATGCCGTGATCGCCGCGATCACCGCACTTGGCTTGCCGCTCCTGCTGTTTGTGCTGTTCAGCCCCACCCGTCATCGTGTTACCCCGTTCGAGCCCTGGGAGCTCAAGAATCGCCTCATCGGCTTAGTGGATGCTTTTAATAACTATGCGATAGCGCTCGATGCGGCGACCTTTCTTCTGGCCATGGCGGCAATTGGACTGGGGCTCCTGCTGCGCAAGGCACACTTACACCCCCGAATGTACGTGGCGCTTGTGTCCCTTTCCCTACTCTATTGGGTTATCAACTCACAGCTCCTGGGCTCGCAAGGTGTGGCTCGTCGTTTGATACCGGCATTGTTCTTGATCCTGGCGTGCAGTCTGGAATGGAATGTTCCTAAGCGATATTTTCTCGCCGTCATCGCATTGGCCTTTCTTGTCAGAACGGTTGTGGTCGTTCAAAACTGGTCTAGCGCCAGCTCGGTTTTTGGCGAGAACCTCGCCGTGATTGATCAAATACCTCGGGGTGCCAAAGTAGCGGCCGCAGTTGGCGAATTGAATTTTCCACAACTCAACAATCCTCCTCTTGGACACTTTCCGAATATGGCAGTCGTGAGGAGACAAGTCTTGATTAACTCCCTGTTTGCTTATGACGGGCTTCAGCCGCTGGGAGTAAAACCCGAGTACCAGAGTCTGGTGCCGGCGGGGGTCTATAGTCAGTTGTACGAGGTGGATGTCAGCAAGGCGCCCCTTACCGCCACAGCGAACCCGTTTGAGCGTATCCCTTTAGGCGGTTATGATTTCCTCCTGATGGTGAACAGGCAATACTTTCGTTATCCCGTACCTCGCATGCTTCGGCCGGTCCAATCGTCCGCAAATACAGTCCTGTACCAGGTAATCCACTGACACTCCGCACCACACGCGGTCGGTGCCGTGAGCCCCTCTTCGAGAGAGACCGGCTGTGACGTGGCGCACTTGGTGTTTGGACTCGAGGCCTTCCAGTGCATTCACAGCCAACCATTGATATCGCTTTCGTCGACGATTGGGAACTGCGAGGTGACGGTTCCGGGGATCCCTGGAAGCTCCAGTTCGAGCCGATTAGACATTTGGCCCGCTTGTTCAAGGAACGGGGAATGCGGGCGTCCTTTAACGCTGAACTGATGCAGCAGCTCACATTCAGGCGATGGGAGGGCCTCCATCCACAACTGGCGAAACTCGCAGATGAGTGGGACGAGGTAGTCCGAGAAACTTTTCTACAGCGACATGACGTTCAGCTTCATTTGCATCCGCAATGGGAGAACGCCACTTTTGAGAACGGCAAGTGGGTACTGCGGAGCGAATGGTCCCTATTGAAACACGACCCTGAACATATACGTGAAATGGTTGCCGCCGGCAAGGTTTACCTTGAACAGCTTCTACGCCCCCTCAACCCGAACTACAAGTGTGTGTCGTTCCGAGCGGGTTCGTGGGTCATTGCACCAAGTGAGTACATCCTGCCGATACTGGCGGATCTTGGTATCCTATTCGACACAAGCGTGGTAGCGGGCGTCAGGTACCACACGCGCCGCATTGAATGCGATTACACCTGCTGCGAAGAAGCCTTCCTACCATATTTCCCGGTAATGAATGATGCGCGCAAAGTGGCGCAAGAGCCACAGCCAATTATTTGCATACCGACAAACCAATTTCGTGCCGGCATGCTGTTTGTGATCGGGCAGGACATCTGCAGGCTTGGGGCCAGGGCAAAGCTGAAGTTGGGACTCGGCGGCGGAGGATTGCGAGCATCGGCGCCGGTTGATGGTCGTGTAGCGGGTTACAACGAATGGAAGTACGCCGGTCCCAAGAGGTCGGCCCTGGTAGAGTTCACGCGGCGTGTGCAGGCCCATTTCAAGGCACTCTACATCTCTGATATCGCGCAATTGAATTATGCACAGCTGACGCGAATGCTGGAAAAAATGCGAGAGCGAGCACGCCAGAGCCACTTGCCGAGAGTCCCGGTTGTACTGACAAACCACACTAAGGACATTCGAGATTTTTCCCACATCGAGAAGTTTCTGGACTTGGTGGCTGCGGCCTCGGACCTGAATGCAATCACCCTGACGGACCTGGCGAAAGGCCTACTCCAAGGTGTGTACCTGATTCGCACACGAAACGGACTCGTGCGCAAAACCGCACCGGGGCGGCTATCAGCAGCCTGAGAAATCCAAGAAGTTGCTCGTTGACCTGCGCCGGTCGGCGCTGAGATACGCAGCAATATTCGCGACGAAATTCATTGAGACGGGGTAGGTACATATGTGCGGCATAACAGGCGCCCTTTCGTTCAGAAACTCAAGTTTTGAAGTTACAGAACCGTACATTACGCGCATGCGAGATGCGATGGTACACCGTGGACCGGATGGAGCGGGCACTTGGATTTCCAAGGATCATCGGGTGGGACTGGGCCATCGGCGCTTGTCCATCATTGATTTGTCAAATCGCGCGGCACAACCCATGTGCAACGAGGATGGTTCCCTGTGGATCGTTTTCAATGGAGAGATTTATAACCACTCCGCCATTCGTACAGAATTGAACAGTATCGGTAACCATCACTGGAAGACCGACCATTCTGATACGGAAGTCATCTTGCATGCGTTCGAGCAGTGGGGAATAGATTGTGTCCATAAGTTTCGGGGGATGTTCGCGATCGCCTTGTGGGACGAGCGGAATCATGAACTCTGGCTTATCCGAGATCGTATCGGCGTCAAGCCACTGTGCTACAGCATCCACCATGGTCGCATCGTGTTTGCTTCGGAGATCAAAGCTCTCCTTCTTGATCCCAGCCAGCAACGAGCGGTAAATGAAGAGGCTTTGTATCATTATCTCTCTTTCCTCACAACACCCGTCCCGGAAACGTTGTTCCAAGGGGTTCAGAAACTTGCGCCAGGCACATGGTTACGGGTGAGAGATGACGGTCATATTCAAGAGCACCGCTATTGGGATGTCTGGGACCATACGAGACCGCTGGTGGGTGTCTCCGAGGAGGAGATTACGGACCTTCTTCTTCAGGAACTGCGTGTCGCGGTACAACTTCGCAAAGTCAGCGACGTTCCCGCCGGTGTGTTCCTCTCTGGCGGCATCGACTCGAGTACGAATGCGGCGCTCTTTTCCGAAGGTGAGGACCAATCCGTCCAAACCTTTTCCATCGGCTACGATGGTGATTACGGGAGCTATCCGAATGAGCTGCAATTTGCCCGCCGCATGGCTGAAGAAGTTGGCGCGAATCATCACGAGCGAATTCTTACCCAGAATGACCTGATCGGGTTCTTGCCTGACATGGTCCGGCTACAGGATGAACCTATTGCCGACCCGGTCTGTGTTCCTGTCTACTACGTCTCCAAACTTGCTCGGGACCATGGCGTGATCGTGTGTCAGGTCGGGGAGGGCGCAGATGAATTGTTCTGGGGCTACCCTATGTGGAAACTTAAGCTTCGCCTGCAACAATGCGATGACCTTCCCGTTCCCCGCGGGTTGAAGAGCCTGGGTATAGGCTTACTCCGACTGCTGGGGAAAGGGAAAAGCTGGCCTTACGAATGGCTGCGCCGCGGCGTCGACGGACAGCCAGTGTTCTGGGGTGGCACCGAAGCTTTTACCGAAAATGAAAAAAAACGGTTGCTTTCACCCAGGCTTCGCCAGAAGTTCGTCGACTTAACCTCGTGGCGCGCCTTGCTTCCGATTCGACAGAGATTCGATGAGAAGGCCTGGGAGAAATCACATCTGAACTGGATGACCTACCTGGATCTCAATATGCGGCTTCCCGAATTACTCCTCATGCGTGTGGACAAGATGAGTATGGGCGTCAGTCTCGAGTGTCGTGTACCTTTTCTCGATCACAAATTCGTCGAACTGGCAATGAGCGTGCCCGCAGCGATGAAAACGCGTGACGGCCAGCTAAAGTACATTTTAAAAAAGTCTGTGCGCGGGGTCATTCCTGACGAACTGATCGACCGGAAGAAACAAGGGTTCGGAGTGCCGGTCTATGAATGGTTCAACGATAAGCTCGGCAACTACGCCCGTCGCGAGTTGGCGGCATTTTGCGAGGAAACCGATTTTCTGGATCGTAAGACAGTCCTGGACCTGGCGCAGGACCCTAGACGAGCCCCCCAGGCCTGGTTTTTGCTCAACCTCGCCCTCTGGTGGAAGGAGTACATCAGACCTTCGCACCAATCTCCCGCCCCGGCCGTGGACGCGCAGCTTCGGATTGCTAGTTGAGGAAGGTAGCGGCACCAGCAGCAAGAAGCTTGCATATGATTACGCTGGCGAAAAGCTTCCGGCCCAACCTTGGGTATGTGTGGTATGCGTTGCCGCTATTAGCGGTCAGCGGAGTCGCTTTTTTGCTCATGCCGAAAAGGCTCTTGGCGCTTGGAGTGGCCGCCCTCATAGTCCTCGCGGCAGGGGTCTGTGTAGCTGCCCTGGCAATCTATGGGCAAACCGACCTGTTCGTGCTCGGCTGGGTTCTGATTTTTCCTTTAGGCTACTACTACCTGACGTGGTGGCGTGGAGCATCGAAGCTCATGTCCTTGGACCGCGGCTTCATTGGTCTCCTGATAGTCGCAATGATTGTTGGGTTTCCGCATGCTGGGAAGTTCCTGCCCGGGGCCCTGAGAAATACAGCTGTGGCATGGGGCTTTTTCCTCGCGGCAGCACTTGTTTCCCTGCGGAACCTGGAGAACCCCTTAGGCGGCACGAAGCAGCTTATCGACGCCTTCATTCTTCCGGGGCTTCTCGCCTATTATGTCATCCGCTATTTCCGCCTGCGCGAATGGCTTCCCACGATACACGTCCTCACATGCGTAATGGCTCTCTACGTGGCGCTGATTGGCGCCGTCGAACTATGGACCGGGCAAGATTTGCTGCCAATTCCCAGTGGCGTGTTCATTTCCGAGGAAACCGGCACTCTGTCTCGGGTCAATGGACCGTTCGCCAGCAATGCCTCCTTTGGTCTTATTGGCCTGATCACGCTATGGTTCTTGGTTTTCCTTGGGCGTGCCTTAGCCAACCGGGTAACTGGTTGGATACGCGTGCTGCACGTTGTCGGACTGGCAGCTGCGTTTGCCATTGCTGTCATGCCGATGTTCCGCTCCATGGTAGCCACACTAGTGCTGGTCTTCATTCTTGAATTGTGCTCCACCAAGAAAGCCAGTGTTCGCGTTGGCGTCGTCACGTTAATACTAATCGTCGCCGCCAGCTTCCTGTTACTGCGAATGGCAGCGCCCGAGCTGTTTACCAGGCGCGTAGCCGATCTCGGAGATTTGTATGCGCGCATTGCCCAGCAGAAACAGACGCTTGATATGTTTCGCAGCAATCCCATAAATGGTGTCGGATTAGCAAACTATTCCCAAGGTGCGGCACAACTTCCCGATGCCTTCTATACCGGCGTGGCTTCGGTGGGTTGGGCGCACAACAATTTGGCTGCTGTTCTAGCCGAAACCGGCCTGACCGGATTTGTGCCATACCTCCTGGCGCAATTGTATTTCTTCCGCTCGTTCTGGACCTTGCGGAAACGGCGAAGTCCCGACGCCATTCTGGCCGCGACGTTCTTTCTTTACGTGTTTTTCTCCTATTGGATCAACGGGCTGATGCTGACGAGCGGCTACGAATCTGATTTGAACTTTTGGTATCTGTTCGTGACTGCCGTGCTGTACAAATTCGCCGTGACCGGTCGTGCTGAATTGTGTATTCCGGAGCCGCTGCATCCCAGGTTGCTGAACTTGCGTCCCCTCACGGCAAGTTCCGAGACGTGGCTGTTGTCCTCAATCGAAGAGACATGTAGAAGTCGTTCTGACTCGGTGGATGCTGCCATGCCTAGGACAAAACTGAAACAGAAAATATGCGAACCTGAACACGAGATAGCCGGCACTGCAGGCCAGCCGATATCTGCTGTTTTAGCCAGCGTGGTCGAACGGGCGTGTTCGCTGATGTGTGGCGACGGAGCCGCTATTGCTCTCTGCGACTCGCAGGGAGTCCTCTGCCAAGCCAGCACGGGCGACGCTCCTGATGTGGGTTCACGACTACAACCTGACTCTGGCTTCACCAGAGCATGCTTTGAGACTGGTCAGGAACTGCTATGTGACGACGCCGAAAATGATTCACGCGTACGACCGTCGGCTGCTATTAGCTTGCACTTGCGATCGGCAGTGGCTGTGCCCATCCAGGCAAAAGGCTACATTCTGGGTGTGGTGGAGGTATTCTCTTCCCGACCTTCCGCCTTTGACACCACACATGTGGCCGAGTTGCAGCGTATCGCCGACTCGCTCGCGCCTCTTTTGGCGGCGCAGCGCGAACAACCCGTTGGTTGCCGGTCCCTTGTCGCAGCTCAGGCAGAATCGCCCTTTTCTATTTCTATTAAAGAGCAGCAGCTAGCCCAACAAGCCCTCAACCCGGGCCCTCCGGTGCGCATGGTCGATTCGCAGCCGACTATGGGGGCCGAAGAGGGAAAGAGAGGGCCCTCCTCTCGCTCCGCTGGGCGGACCGCATCGCGAGGCTGGCTCGCCGCCGCTGGAGTAGCTCTGTTGCTGGTGTGCATTTTCGCAGAATCCTACTACAAGTCGATGAAGGCGCCCTCTGGCGACGCGGTTCCGCCTCGTGCGAGTGCGGCGAGACCCGGCGATTCGGTGTTGGGATCGAGGGTGAGGGCTGGGGACGCCGTTGAGACGCGGAACCTCAAAACCTCGAAGCCTTCGTCGCGCGCTAAAGTCTCTCCGGCAGTAACGTCTTTGTCTAAGGCCGAAGAACAAGGCGAAGTTAGCTCTTCCCAGTTGCGGGCGGTGCCCGTGGAGCAGGGCACAGCTCTGGCGTTTACCCCCTTTCCCCAGTCGGGTGGCAGACGGGCCGCAGCCCAGACAGACTCCAAGACGCCAGCGGAGAAAGGTGACGACACAGAAGTTGCCGGTCCAGCTTCCCCAGCGCTTATAGTTGAAGGAGCGCCGCTAGGAGCACACAGTTTTGTAGACGGCCAGTTGACCGCTTCAATAGATTCGGACGGTCGGGTGAAAATTTTGAGGCTTGCTCCCGGCCAACACAGCCTTCGTTTGGGAGAACATGCCACCCCCGCTGCGCGCCCAGCCACGGACGCCAGCAAGCTAGTGAGCGTGCTCTCCGTGCCAACTCCATTACCCCAGTTCGCGGGCCCAATTTCACAGGGATTCTCGGGCGGCGTCCTAGTTCACAAGGTGCAACCGATCTATCCGCGTCAGGCGGTTCCTTTGCGTCTGGAGGGATCCGTGCTTCTCCAAGCGACAGTTGCAGAAAATGGCGCAGTCCGGGATCTTAAGGTTACGAGTGGGCATCCAATGCTGGCTCGGGCTGGAATTGAAGCGGTCAGTCAGTGGCGTTACCGTCCATTCCTGCTGAACGGTAAACCGATACAAAAACAGGTGGATATTTCGATCGACTTCAAAATGCCTAAGTGAGAGAAACAGTCCGGGCCGCAGGCTTCAACTAGGAGAGATTCAACGCCCGCCGCAAAGTTCCGCGTTCTCTTTGGATTTTTTCCTGCAACAGGGTGATGGCGTAGATCAACTGCTCGGGACGGGGAGGGCAGCCAGGGATGTACGCATCGACGGGAACTACCTGGTTCACGCTCTGCACCAGGGCGTAGTTATTAAAGACTCCACCCGAAGTCGCGCACGCTCCCATCGAGATCACCCATTTTGGGTTCGGCCATTTGTTCCCATAGCTGAGGGATTACAGGAGCCATCTTATTCGAAACTCGGCCCGCAATTATCATCAGGTCCGATTGTCGGGAAGAAGGCCGGAATACTTCAGCGCCGAATCGCGCTATATCGAAGCGGGACACGCCCATGGACATCATTTCGATGGCGCAACAAGCCAGACCAAGGATCATGCGGCCAAATGCTGTGTAGCCGCGAAAGTCCCTGCTCGTGCATGCTGCCTGTCGGTTGGGAATCGCTGATGGCAGACTCGTTTGTGCGGCGCTCGGAGGCTCGGTGAGATCCATCCGAATTTTAAAGATCACATGAGATGTGAGCCCGAAAGCGAAAAAACGAGAGGAGGAAAACATGCCCAATGCACTGGATATTTACTCCGAGGCGATGGAGAGATTTAACCATCAGGTGGCCGCCTACATGGACAGTCTCTCCGAGGCACGAAAGGCCTACGAGGAGGCCCTACGGGCAAGTGGAGTTATTCGAAAGACTTTGACCTCGGGTGACGAGGCAATCAAATCCGCAATGGCCCGGCTACAGGAAGTTGCGGGCGGGCACTTGGCCGACAAAGGCCAGGGCCCGAAACTGTTCGAAATGCCAGCCCAAGAAGAATTACCAGTACCGCTCCACCAGTTCCGCGAGATCGAGCCCAAGGAAGCAAATGAAATGAAAGACGAAGTACCGGTGACAGCGAGGATAAAAAGGATGTTCCCATGAGCCTGGCGGAAAAGCAGGAAAGGTCGTGCATACTGGACGGCGGCCGGCCTCACCGAGTTCTTCATCTGCACGATCTCGCCCATTCCGTCTTTGGCACCGTTGACGGGTTGCAAGGTTGCAAGCGGGCACTTCGGGTAACCTAGCAGCAATCTTTCTATGCAACACCGCTCAAAAGGCTGCTTGGTGAGTAGACAGTGGAATCGTTGCAGGAATTACGACTAGTGCCTGCGTGATGATAACCATGAGCGACGTTTACGTTCGGATGTTCGATTGTTCGTTCCGTGAACGCGTGCTCACGTCGAAAGATTGGGCATAATGACTGCACCGGAAACCCTCTATCTTCACGTCTGGACCGGAGACGCGCAGCAGGCACGTGATCTAGTCCAGAAACATCGTCCTGGCGCGACGATCGTTGAGCTTTCGCATCGGCACCTGCGCGCAGGGGGATGGAGAGGGCAGCTACGGAGCTTGCGGGCGCTTCGTGGCCAGGCACTGATTGTGTTTTTTAAGTCGCTCAACGAAGCTCCGCAATTGCAATTGGTGCTGTGGTCAGGGCTGATCCACCGCTGCCGGGAAACAATTGTTGCCGATTCCAGTGGAGTGTTTCGTGCTTATCATCGCGCAGACTGGCTTTGGTTGCTGCCGCGAACCGTTGCCAGTGCGTTAGCCGATGTGGCCCTGCTACTCTTCTTCTTACTCCTGTTGCCTGTGTGGAAACGGATGGCTCGTCCCGTCCAGTTTAAACGCGGCTCGAGCGGGTTGGCTGTGGCGTATTTGTTTCCTTATCCGCTCGCTCGCGACATTGCTGGCGGCAGTATCAGTCACATCCGGGGTGTCCTCGGGGGCATAGCCGCCAACGCGGCGACTTGCAAGATCTTCTCTGGAGCCCCGCTGCCCATCCCAGGATTTCTAGTCCAGGAAATCCCCTCCCCGAGGAGACTCTTTCTGTTCTGGGAGACAATGATGCTGTCCTACAGCATACATTTTGCCCGGAGTGTACGACGGATGCTCGGTGGTCTTCGGCCCGGGATGGTGTATCAACGCCACGGCCGTTTTACTATCGCCGGGGCCCTGCTGGCGCAATGGATGCGGCTCCCCTTTGTGCTCGAGTACAATGGCTCCGAACTCTGGATGGCGCAATACTGGGATCCCACTCGCTTTTGCGCGTGGCTGCGCTTGTGCGAAGAAGCCATGTTGGCTTCGGCGACGATGATCGTAGTGGTCTCCGAACCGATGCGGAATGAACTAGTGGAGCGCGGCGTCGCTGTCGAGAAGATCTTGGTTAATCCCAATGCCGTGGATCCCGACCATTTCCATCCCGGCTGCGGGGGCAAAAAGCTAAGGGAATTCCTCGGAATTTCGGCCCAAGAAATCGTCATAGGCTTTGTCGGGACCTTCGCATATTGGCACGGCATCCCACTCCTGGAAAAGGCAATCCGTGAGCTGTTGAAAGACAGCGAACTGCCTTTGCGGTTCCTGCTTGTCGGCAGCGGGATTTTGCACCAGGAAATGCGTGAATCGCTACAGAACTTTGAAAAAGAAGGAAAAGTGCTCTTTCCCGGGATGGTGCCGCACGATCAGGTGCGAGCCTATCTGGATGCCGCCGAGATTCTCGTTTCGCCCCACGTGCCGATGCCCGACGGGCGGCCTTTCTTCGGTTCGCCGACCAAGTTATTCGAATACATGGCAATGGGTAAGGCAATCGTGGCTAGCAATATGGATCAATTAGCGCAGGTACTTCGGCACCAACACACGGCGCTTCTCGTCGAACCTGGGAACGTGGCGGAGTTGGTCAGTGCGATTCGCTTGCTGGCACAGGACCCGGCGCTGCGCTGCCGCCTCGGCTGCCAAGCGCGAGAAACCGCAATCATGCGGCACACGTGGCGGCAGAACGTAGCGAAATTGCTCGGCGATGCGCAGTGGTCCGCTGCAGCTTGATATCGAGACACACTGGGTCCTGCCACGTATCCGCAAGCCCTCATGATGCCCGCGAGATCAACCCAACGAAGCTCAAAGCCGGCTCGCAAGAGCTGCTAAGCAGAAATCTGTTGCCCAATCGAGCGTTAATGAGCATCGAGATTACCAACACGCCGTTGCCTCGCACGCACGGCCCGGGTTTGCCCGGGCACGATGTCGCAGAGGATACCGCTACCTCGGCCAGAACTCTCGGGAAAAGGCTTCAGCATCAAGTTCGGCATCTTGCAAAATCAGACTTTGTGCGAAAGGTTGTCGAGACCTATGCGACACAAGTCGTACTGATCGGACTCGGCCTGGTAACCAGCGTCGCGGTAGCAAGAACGTTGGGGCCGCAAGGCCGGGGTCTTTACGCCGTAACCATGACCATAGGAGTGATTGGCGTTCAACTGGGAAACCTTGGCCTGCATGCCTCAAATACTTTCTACCTCGCCCAGGATCGTTCGCTGCTGCCAGAGCTAGTCGGAAACTCTCTCGCTGTCAGTTTTGGTTTTGGCGGAGCCGTCGCAGCGATCGTTTGGCTGGCATTTCGGGTGGCGCCACGATTAGCTCCCGTGCAAGGGCATCTTTTAGCCCTGGGCTTGGCGTGGATTCCGGTAGGTTTGGCCTTTGTATTGACGGAGAACTTGCTGCTGGGATTGCAGCAAGTCCGCTCGTTCAACAAGGTTGAACTACTGAATCGACTGCTGTCTTTGTCCCTGGTGGGACTGGTTATTCTGTCCGGCCGAACGACGCCCGGCATGGTCTTTGCCGCCGCACTATTGAGCACGTCACTAACTACGGGTTGGACCTACCGCCTGTTGCAAGGTTTCGCTCACATTCGGCCGCAAATCTCGTTTCGCGTGCTGCGTGCGCACATACGGCTCGGCATTAAGGCATATCTGATTGCACTGTTCGGGTTTCTGCTCTTGCGGATAGATCTGCTTATGGTGAAGTATTTCCTGGGGGCGGAGCAGGCCGGCTACTACTCGATCGCTTCTACAATGGCCGACTACCTGCTTATGTTGCCTTCCATCATCGGCCTCATCCTCTTTCCACGGCTTTCGGCTATGGCTGACCGATACGAGAAACTCCGCCAGGCAAAGAAGGTGGCAATGGGCACTGCTTTGGTGTTGATCCCCTCACTTGTCCTGGCATCCCTCACCGCTGAGCCAGTAGTGCATGTCCTTTTTGGAACTGCATTCCTGCCTGCGGTGAGTCCATTTCTCTGGCTTACTCCGGGCATCTTCGCCATGGGCGTACAGATTGCCGTCGTGCAATTTCTCAACAGCATCGGCTATCCGCCCGTCGTGATATGGATCTGGGCATGCGCTACGGTGCTCAATATTGTGTTGAACTTTTGGGCAATACCGCGTTTCGGGCTCACTGGCGCATCCGTGGTGTCCTCGATTTCCTATTCCCTCGTGCTGTTGGCCGTGGTGATGGTGATTATTGCGTCTGAGTTGCGCCCGCACCTTTCCCAACCGACAGCAAGCTAAACCTCCCCTCTGTACCTCAGTTGTCTATCGGTAATGCAACTTGCGGCAAATTAGCCGTGCAGATCAAAGCCCGCAGAGCGGCGAACGGAGCGCAGTTCAAGGAGGCTTCAAGTGAGTTCCTTTCATGAATTGATCAAACTGAGCGTCCCCAAAACCGAATCCGCGCTCCAGCGCCGTGATGCGCAGCGATTCCGGGACAGGTTCGCTGAATTGACGCCGACAGAACCTTCTGGTTTCGGACTATCCGCTTCCCCGACCCACGACCCGCCGGCGCTACTGCACTACTTTCAAATTCTTCTCAGGCGCTGGAAGTTAGTGCTGTTCGTCACCGGGGCCATGCTGGTGCTGGCGGCGGCAGCAAGTTTTACTATGAGACCAAAATATGAAGCCGTGGCCCGCATCTCGGTCGGCAGGGAGAACTCAAACCTCCTTGGATTCAAGGATATGAACCGTGCCCCGGCCGACGAGCAGGACTACAGCATCGAACTCGATGCACAAGTCAATATTCTAAAGAGTGATAGTGTCATTCTGGACGATCTCGTGAGATTGGGCCTGGCGCATCCCCGGGAACCCGAGGGCGACGTGTTTGCGCAGGATGCACGCGTTCAAAAGCTCTCGAAGAGTGATGCCCAACTGCTCAGCGAGTTCCAGAGCGGACTGGAAGTATGGCGCGTTGCTCATACTCCGATTATCGCCATCAGGTTCCTGGGACCGGATCCGGTCATAGCCGCGAAGTTTGTCAACGGGTTGGTAGCAGCCTATGTGGATCACAACTTCAAGGCCAAGTATGACGCCACCACGCATGTTTCTGATTTCCTGTCGCGACAACTACAGGAGCTGAAAACCAAGTTTGAGCAGTCTCAAGAGAAGCTGGTCCAATATGAAAGGAGTAAAGGCATTCTGGGACTGGATGAGAAACAAAGCATTGTTATGCAGAGGCTGGATGAACTGAATCGGCAGCTTTCGCTCGCTGAGGGAGAGCGTATCCAGAAGCAGGCGTTGTACCAACAAACTAGTTCCGAGGCTCCCGATCTGGTACTGGAGACAGGAGACAGCCCGAACGTGAGGCACCTCAAGGAACAGCAAGCGGACCTAAGAAACCAGTTCGCGCAGGCGACCAGCCAGCTGGGATCCGCTCACCCACAAGTCGTCCAGCTCAGCGATCAACTGGCGCAGGTAGAAGCGGCCCTGGGAGATGAAATAAAGAAAATTCCGGAACGTGATCACACCGCCTATCTCATCTCTCGCTCCCGTGAGAACATGTTCCGTTCCGCGGTCGAGCACCAGAAACAGGAAGCCAACCGGATGCATGAGGATGCCATTCACTACCGTATCCTTAAGCACGACGTGGAAACGAACCAACAGGTTTACGAAGGCCTGCTGCAAAAACTGAAGGAGGCGGGTGTTTCCGCGAGTCTGAATTCCAGCAATTTTACCGTAGTTGACTCGGCCCGCGTGGCAAACGCGCCCGCGACGCCGAACATACCACTGAACCTCGCGCTCGGTCTTTTCCTGGGGTGTTTCACCGGCTCTGTTTTGGCTTTCTTGTGCGATCGGTTCGACACCCGAATCCGTACCCCCGCTGAGGCGGAGGCCTTGGTTGCATTGCCTTCGCTCGCGACCATCCCCGCAATTCCTGCCGAAAGCACAACCTCGGCCAAAGCGGCGCGCCTGTCTCTAGCGGGGAGTTGTGAAAATACTCCCGCTGCGCTGATTACATCCCTGCAGCCCAGATCGGATTTCGCGGAGTGTTACCGGGCATTACGAACCTTACTGCTAGCTTCTCCCGAGCCGGTCAAAGTGATAGTCGTCACAAGTCCACTCAGCCAGGAGGGTAAGTCTACGACAAGCTTGAACCTGGCCGCCGTGCTGGCACAGACGCGCAAGCGCGTTCTGCTCGTCGATGCTGACCTCGGAGCACCAACAATACACTTGCTGCTCCATCTTCCCTGTGATCACGGACTGAGCACGCTCCTCGAACCGGGTTTCGCAGGCAACCCCCAGGCGTGCATCTTGCACTCGGATTTTCTCCCCGAAGTATCCGTACTCCCCGCAGGGCGCATTTCGGATGTGAGCGTCAACATGCTGGGCTCGGAAGCGATGAAAAGCCTGTTGGCCGTACTCCGGATGAGATTTGACTACATCGTTATTGATACTGCTCCGGTGCTGATCGCCTCTGATGCCATCATCGTCGCGGCCCAATCCGACGCAGTTTTGCTCACCGTCCGCTCGGGTCAAACCACTAAAGATGCGCTGTTGCGCGCGTGCGATCTGCTGCACATCGTCGGAGCCAAAGTGGCCGGCATCGTGGTGAACGCGGTGGATCTCTCCTCGCGGGGATTTGGAAGTTACTACCGCTGCTACGGCTACCAAAAGGCCAAAGTCAACGAGCAACAAACCGTCGAAACTTCAATGGGCATGTAAGTCTTATAGATTCCGTTTCAGCGGGTAGTACCTCACAACAAGGTCCTTGCCCGAATATCTGGGTGGCGGCAGACAAGCGCGGCGCTGTTGCAATTAAGATTGATTCCATGGCAGAAGCGCGTGAAATCGCGATCCGGCCAGCTGTCGGACAGCAGCAGCCGCGCCTCGTGGGCACCAGCATTCATCCCACGTGGTTGCAGTTCATACGCTACTGTGCCGAGCTGGGGCACGGTGAGATCGAGAAGTTGAAGATACAGGATGGATTACCCGTCCTCGCGGAAGTAGCGGTCAAGAAAATCAAGTTCACTCCTTAGCACGTCCGGTTTTCCCCCGGCTGACCGAAATTCTCGGAGGCCGTCGCGCTGGTTTCGACCGGCTCGGCGGCCTATTTTTTTTGACGATGAGAACCAGTCTGCCTAAACGTAAGGAAGTAATTACCCGGCAGTGTTGCCGACCTGTGTACGCGTACAAGCAGGACTTAGCTCAATGCCAGAGTCACGTGTAGTTCCATGCCTGCCACAGCACGGGAGGCGCCAGCGCGCGGCCCAAAGCCGCATCTTGTAAGCACGGACTTCCACTCCGCACAGGGTCGCTTTTCTTACGCCCCTGCGCCGAGTCGGGTACGGTGAGATCGAGACGGAAGATTCAGGGCGGATTACCCGCCCTCTCGGAGGAAGCGGCCAAGAAGAAGTTTATACCCTAGCAGCGGTATTTCTGCGGTTGACCGAAATTCTCGGAGGCCGCCGCGCTGGTTTCGACCGGCTCGGCGGCCTTTTTCTTTTGAAAGCAAGAAGTGGGACGTCAGCCCCAAAGAGACGCCAAACGCAATAACCACCTCAGCTTTGTGTTGGTCAGTGCAGATGACACGCCTAGCTTGTCGCAGGCGCTAATCACGAGCTCTATTGAACCGTCGACAAACGTTCACTCCTGATCGGTCAGCCCGATCGGCGGATTGATGAACGATGGCCCGCTCTGCCCCGAAATACAAGTTTCAAAGAAAACAAAGGAGGTAAGCTGATGACCATCGCATGCTCGGTCGGAATCATGGCCCACAATGAGGGTCACAATATCAGCCGATTGTTTGAGGCGCTGGTATCGCAACGCCTGTCCGACGTGGCGATGACCGAGATCATCGTGGTCGCCAGCGGCTGCACCGACGATACCGAAAGCATCGTGCGACGCTGGGCCGTAAGTGAACCGCGCATTCGACTGGTCGTGCAGCAGCACCGTGAAGGGAAGGCGTCGGCGGTCAATAGATTCCTTGCCCAGGCACGAGAAGACATCGTGGTCCTCTGCAGCGCTGACCTGCTGCCGGAACCCGACACCATCGAGCGAATTGTGCTGCCTTTTATCGACCCGGAAATTGGCATGACTACGGCGCGGCCAGTCCCCCTTAACGACCCGGCACAGTTCTTCGGGTTCGCTGCGCACATGATGTGGTCGCTGCATCACCACATCAATGCCACTAGCTTCAAGGCCGGCGAACTGATTGCGTTCCGTAGGGTTTTCCAGCGCATCCCGTATCGCACGGCCGTGGATGAGGCCAGCGTCGAGCCTGTCATCCGTGGGCAGGGCTACACGGTGCAGTACGTCCCGAATGCGATTGTGCTCAACAAGGGGCCGGAGACGTTGGAAGATTTCTTGTGCCAGAGACGCCGCATCTATGCTGGCCATCTAGCCATTCGTGATGCCATCGGCTACAGGGTTAGCACTCTCAGTGGCGGGAAGATCGCTTTGCTGGTGTTGCGTCATCTGGATTGGCGCCCGCGCGAGTTTTTGTGGACCTGGGCCATCGCTGCGTTGGAGGCTTACGGCCGTTTTCTCGGCAAACTGGACTACAAGCGGCACCGCGACCACACCGTGTGGGAATTGGCGACCACCACCAAACGATTGCCCGTCCGGGAGGGCCGCGCTCAGGTTGCCGAAAATGCTTCCAGTGGCGGGTCTAGCGCGGCTTAGCCTGCTAAGCTACACCAATAGTATTGGACGTCCTTGAATCCACATCCCCGGGCAAGACCGCGATCAGCAGGCGGGAACTACTGAAAGCCTGTGCGCTCTTGGGCACGGCGGGGGCCGGCAGCCTGCTGGGCGTGTCCCTCTACGAACCTCATGAACTAAAGGTTGAGCGAATTGAGGTGTGGCTGCGGCGGCTGCCATCCCCATTCGACGGGCTACGGCTGGTTCAGCTCAGCGACATACATTTCGCCGACCACATGACTGAATGGCACCTCCGCCGTATCGTGCAGACCACGAACTCACTCCGGCCCGACCTTATCGTTCTAACCGGAGACTTTGTAACCGCGCCTCTGTTCTCGCTTCACGGGGACACAAAGGCCGCTGAAAAAGCATGGCCGTGCGCCGAGGTCTTGAAGGGCCTTCATGCGCCTCTCGGCCGTGCCGCCGTTCTTGGCAACCATGATCATTACAGCAGGCCCGATATTGTCACAATAGCACTTGAGACGAATGGCTTTGTGGTGTTGCGCAACCAATCCTTGCCTATCGAAATTGACGGATCACGACTGTGGCTCGCGGGCGTGGACGACGCGATAGAGAAAAAAGCCGATGTGAACCAGACCCTGAAGCGAATCCCAGCAGGCGAGTGCATCGTCGCCGCCGTACACGAGCCGGATTTGGCGGACAAAATGTGCCGCTACCCGATCGATCTGCAGGTCTCGGGGCATACTCACGGTGGACAAGTGCGCTTCCCCGTCGTCGGCCCCCTGTACTTACCAAGCATGGGACGGAAATACGTGAGCGGATACTATCGCGTTGGCCCCCTCCAGCTCTATACCAATCGTGGGGTCGGCGTGGTCCGGCTGCCCGTACGCTTCTTGTGTCCACCCGAGGTAACTGTCATTACTTTGAGAAGCGCTTCCAACTCCTAGTGTTGTAGTGGCGCTGGCAGGGCGTTCGCTTCCGGGGATGTGTCTGCAGCCAGGGTGCTGCCGACTTCTGACGCATCTTGCTGGGCTTACGTCAGACGGATCAGTATTCCCCTGACCACCAACTTCAGCGGCACCGAATCGGCCTGGCTATACGATTGCACCCAGGAAGGCTCGCTGCCGCACAGTCGCGATGGACGTTTCGTCTTTGTGGGCGATTCCGGAATGTGATTAGCACGAGGACGCGTCTGGTCATTGCTACACTGCGGGTGCTATCGAACACGCGCAATCTGCTGGAAATCGATTGGCAGAATGGCCTGCCCGTCTCAACTACAGCGCGCTACGGTCTCGGCCACGTGGCGCAGTAACCAAACCTTGCTGCGGCGCTGCAAAAACTGACTTCAAGGAGCAGACCGCCAGCGGGTACAACTGGGTAAATTTATGAACTCAATGTTTGGTGTGTTGGTCCGGGTGCCCTTATTCAAGGCATACCGTTGGCTTGGCTGGCCCAGGATGCTGCCAGTCAACTTGACGTTGTCGCCATCTCCAAAGTGCAATTCGCGCTGCCTGACCTGCAACATCTGGATGAAACGGGAAGACGAGCTGACCATTGAAGAATGGGACAAAGTCCTCGCGTCGCTCGGAGATGCACCCTATTGGTTCACCATCAGTGGCGGGGAACCGTTGATGTATCCGCATGTAGTGGAACTTGCAGAGCTGGCGTACAAACACTGCCGGCCGGGTGTGATCAATATTCCAACAAACGCCATTTTGCCCATGATCCCAGACAGAGTTGAGCGGATCGCGCGAGCCTGTCCGGAAACTCAAGTGATCATTAACTTATCGCTGGATGGCGTGGGAACAAAACACGACTATATTCGCGGCATTCCGGGTAATTTTGAAAAGTTTGAACAACGCTTACAGCAACTGCTGACATTGCGTGACAGACTGTCCAATCTCACGGTGGGAATTCACTCCGTCATCTCTGTGTTCAGCGTGGGCCACCTCGACGAGTTGATTGCGTACGCTGACCAATCCGGCGCTGATCAGTTCATCACGGAGATTGCTGAACCTCGCGTTGAACTCGACACCGTGGGACTGCCCATTACGCCCAACGCGCAGGATTATTCGCGAGCTATCGACCGACTGATCTCCTACGTGCAGAGCAGGCAATTCACGGGGATGTCAAAAATTACCGAAGCTTTGCGGGTGGAATATTACAAGCTGGTCAAGCGCATACTGCACGAGCAGGACCAGGTGATCGCCTGCTATGCCGGCTGGGTGAGCGCTCAAATTTACGCAAACGGAACCGTGTGGCCATGCTGCGTGCGCGCCGACGATCTGGGAAATCTGCGCGAGCACAATTACGACTTCAAGCAAATCTGGTTTGGCGACAAGATCAAGCGTGTGCGCAAAAGCATTGCGCGCAAAGAATGCCATTGTCCGCTGGCAAACGCTTCCTACACGAACATGCTGCACGACATTCCGACGCTGACCCGCGTCGCGGCGAAGATACTAAGCCCAGCTGCGGGCGCGCCCACTGCCAAAGCTGATGTCACCGCTGTTACCGCTCCAGTCAAATTTGAGCACCCTCCGCTGCAGCCGCCCGATGCGGCCTAAGCGCACGCTTGGCCAAGAGAAAGGACAGCGATGGCTTTCGAGTGGTTGAGAAGCTTTCATCAAAAGCTCGAAAAAGACGCAAACTACGCCGAAAAAACCCTGACGGCTTACCGCCTGGGCATGAGGGCCAAGGGGCCTATCGTGGGAGTAGCGGTAGAACCCGCTCTGGATTGTTGCGATGCCGCCCGCAACCTGCCGCGCGGTATCGCCTATCATCCTGATCAGGCGCCCCGTTTGCCCCTGCCCAACTGCACGCGCAGCTGCCATTGTGGTTGTGTTTACCGTCCTGTTATGAGCTATCAACACGCCGAACAAGCCATAGCGGGCCGAACAAAACAACCAGTGGGAAGCAGTATTCATAAGGACTAAGAGATGAACTCCCTGGAAGTGGTGAACAGCATGCGGGGTTCGCCGGCACCGTTCGGAAAATTGTCCCCGCGTACCGTGGTCGTGGGAGCAGATGGATTTCTCGGCGGCGCTCTCAGTACAGCTCTCAACGCTCAGAGGATAGTCTACGGCGCCTGCCGTGACGGCGACGTTCCCATCAGCCAGGCACAAGAGGTCCTGATTAACGCCGAAGTAGTTATCAACGCTGGTGGTTTCCGGGTAACTCCGGGCTTCACAATGGCCGATTATCGGCGAACCCATGAAGGAGCCGCAGCCGCCATCGTGCCTTGCCTTCGCAACGGAGCGACACTCTTGCACATCTCCAGCGCATCGGTGTTAGGAAAGTCCCGTAACACGGCTCTGGGCAACAACTCCTCCCCTGATCCCAGCACTTTCCCTTCTCCCGAATACGCGGTTGCGAAACTCGCCGCTGACAGGTTTCTAGAAAAGGCAGCTGCGGAACGCGGCTTCAAGGTCATTTTCCTGCGTCCCGCGACCGTCTATGGTCCGCAAGGCACGGGCATGTTGGGGACGTTCGTTCGCTTAGCCAAGCGGGGGATCGCGCTGCATCTGTATCCGCAGGGAGCACGGCATCACCTCGTGCATATGGATTTGGTAGTCGAGGCGGCCCGCCGCACGATCGAGCAGAACGAGCGCTTGATGCACCTTACGGCGCTGATAGTCGCGGATCCCTATACCGTCACGAACTACGAACTCGAACAGATCATCTCGCGTTACGCGTCGCCGGGGAAAATGAGAGTACCGATTGCACTTCCGCTGCTCGCCACGATTTTGCGGCACTCAATTCGTTCCCGGCATCCGAAGCTTGACTTGCACACGTGGGGTGAAATCCTCGGAGTACTGAACCTGGACACGGTGTACGATCCATCGGAGACGTTCGATCTTATTGGTATCGACCCGACAAACTATACGTTGGAGCGTACTCTGCTGCCCGTCATTCGAAAGTTGCTTCAATGAAACAAGTCACCATAGTAGGTGGCGGTGGTGGTCTTGGTAGCAAACTGGTTGAGCAACTGCTCGACCGAGACTACAGGGTTACCGTAGTCGGCCGCACGAGGCCGAAAGAACCGCGACTGCAAAATTTCCTCACGACCGACGTAACGCACACTGACTGGCGGTCGCTGTACGCTACCATCGAGAAGTTGACTGGCGCTCCCATCTCGGCTGTTGTCTTTGTCGCCGGAACGGCGGCCTTCGGCAGAACCGCGCAGATTCCCCCGGACCGCGCGCGGCATACCTTTGAGCTGAACTTTTGGGCTTGTACATCGGCCGCCACCGCCGCCGCCGAATACTGGAGCGAGGCCCGACGCCCGGGAAAGTTCCTCGCCATCCTATCGATCGTCGCCCGCCATGCCGTACCACTGGAGGCCTACTACTCCGCCAGCAAAGCGGCGGCTGCGCGCTTCCTGGAGAGTTTGCAATTCGAATACGCCGGCAGAAAAATCGAGCTGATGTCGGTGTTTCCCGGCATGTTGAAGACGCCCTTCCGCCGCCGAGCGGAATGGTATGGCGTGACGTCTGCAAGTGACGAGCAAGGGGCAGACGTACAGCAGACGTCACGCGCCATCATCCGTCTGCTCGAAGGCAGACGGAGGACGCGCGTGATCGGATGGCGGGAGCGGAGTATCGACGTTGCCGACCACGTGCTGCCCGGCGTTTATGATCGCGTCGTGTTACGCGCCCGTGCAAGAAAGCTGTTGGCCTTCGACGCAGTGAGCTAGCAGTCATGCGGGGAGGCTCGTTCTGCTTCAGCGGTCCAAGCCGCTGAATCGCAAATCTCTCGTATCACACTTAGAGGGCCACACCCGTATGTCGACCAAACCTTTGATCGCAGTCGTAGGAGCGGATGGTTTTGTAGGAGGCGGCTTGGCTGGCGCGTTGACGGCCGAAAGAGTGGTTTACGGTCCCTGCCGAAACGGTGAGGTTCACATTAGCCAGGCGGAACCGCTGTTACGCCAAGCAGATGTGATCGTTAATGCCAGCGGCTTTCGTGTCCGCCGAGGACTGACGTTGGACGATTACCGCCGATGTCATTGGGGAGCAACCTCGACGTTTGTGCCTTGGATCCGCCCGGGCGCACTCTTGCTGCACATGTCCAGCGCGCACGTATTGGGCAAGTGCAAAGATCACCTGTTGGGTAATCACGCCACGCCGAACCCTGGCACCTATCCTTGCATGGAGTATGCGGTTGCCAAGTTCGAGTGCGACCAAGCGCTCGAGAAGGCAGCCCGGGAGCGTGGTTTCGGCGTTGTGTTTCTGCGTCCAACCGTTCTTTACGCCCGCGTCGGCGATGCCAGCATGATCGATAACTTCTGCAGGCTCGCAAAGCGGGGAGTGGTCGCCCGGCTTTATCCACGAGATGCCCATCATCACCTTTGTCATATGAACATCTTGTGCGAGGTGGCGCGCCGAGTGGTCAAGCAACGA
>Ga0210409_10001213_pt1 | contig 34889 bp, 23 predicted proteins | sample IncBWH17MmetaG_FD_161649 | JGI IMG/M metagenome (GOLD analysis project Ga0210409, IMG submission 161649) | Forest soil microbial communities from Barre Woods Harvard Forest LTER site, Petersham, Massachusetts, United States - Inc-BW-H-17-M | ecosystem: Environmental > Terrestrial > Soil >... | reverse complement strand
GGCGAGACCGCCGAACAAGTGGTAAATCAGGTCGACGAGGTCACACTTGCCAACCTGATTTACGAATTCGGTGAGGAAAGGAGGTCGCGGAGAATCGCCAGAGCCATTGTCCGGTCGCGGCCGATACGATCGACTGCGCAACTTGCAGCTGTCGTCTCAGCCGCGGCCCGGCCAATGAATCAGGCAGAACGAAGAATTCACCCCGCGACGCGAACCTTTCAGGCTCTCCGAATCTTCGTAAACCGCGAATTGGAGGATCTGCGGGAGATGCTGAAGACAGCCCCGCAGTTGTTGAAGCCGGGTGGACGGCTGGTCGTGATCAGCTTTCACTCGCTGGAAGACCGCATCGTGAAAGATGCGCTGCGCGAAGGCGCGAAGCAAGGCACGTACCGGCTGTTGACCAAGAAGCCGGTGACGGCAAGGGAAGAGGAGATCGATCGGAATCCGCGGGCACGCAGTGCGAAGTTGCGGGCGGCGGAGAGGGTTTGAGAGTTTGCCCCGGAGAACCCGTCGGGGTCCCCAGCGCGACCGCTTCTTGCGCTGGGGAGCGAAGTTCGGGTGAGGAAGTCAGGATGAAGGAAGCCCGGCACGCACCAGGGAAGGCGTGCCGGGGCAAGGTTTCCGGGACGGCATCGCCCTAATCGGGGCGAAACAAAAAACCTACCGATCTCTCGATGCTGTCCCAGAGAGAAATTACGGTAGGACAGGAGTCAGGCTCATGTACACGGGAACATTGATCGACGAGTTGATAAAAACGGTGGAACAAGCCGAAGCACACGCGCGCCAGCAGAGCCAGGAATCGGAACTGGAGCGCTGGTACGCGAAGCATCACCAGACCTTCAAGGCAGATGCGGATCTTCTCGGGGTGGCATAAATGGCGGCAGCAGCGACAGCACGGGGCGTGGTGACGGCGAGCCGGCGGCAGTCTTTCTGGATTGGGACGCCGGAGATTTATTTCGCGAAATCAATCGACAACTCACGGCTCGTGAAGGTCGAAGACCCGCGGCGCGGGCGCGAGATGCGGCAGTTTGTCACGGCACTGGCCTGCTTGTTTCTGCTGGTGATGACGTATGCCTGGCAACACTTCAAGGCTATCGAGTACGGCTACAAGATTGAATCGGCGAAGATCGAGCGCGACAGCATCGCGGAGATGAACCACGCACTGCGGCTGGAAGATGCTTCGTTGCGCGATCCGGAGAGAATTGACGTCATGGCGCGCAAACTGGGCATGCAGTCACCGCAGGCCGGACAGGTGATGAGTCTGGACGCTTCCGGCGATGGCGGCGCACCGGTGATGGCGAGTGCTGTGCCGATTTCGATGATTTCGGTGAGGTAACAGCTAGCCACGAGCTGTGAGCTACGAGCAATCGAAGCTCCTGGAACGAACGAAATGTGGCTAAGAGATGCCGAGCAAATCGGCGCGGAAGGATGGAGTGCCCTTCCCCATGCAAGTTTCTGGCGGCATCACTGGACTCGGTGAGCCGCCATGTTTTTCGGTGGGGAGCAATTAGCATTCAGCACTTGGCATTTTGCCAAAGTGAAATCGGTTTGCCGCGTGGTCTAAGACCAATGCGAATGGCTGAGTCCTGAATGCTGATTGCCAAGTGCCTAGCGAGGGACGTCAAACAGTGCCAGCCAACAAGTCCACCGCCGGAAATCATCGTCTCTACATCCTGGGCGGACTGCTTCTGTTGTGGTTCAGCGTCATCTGTCTGCGGCTCGTTTATCTGCAGATCATCCGCTACGGCGACTTCGAACAGAGGGCCGAACACCAGCAACAGCGATCGATAAACGTCTCGGCAAAGCGCGGCATCATTTACGACCGGCGCGGCAACGGGTTAGCGATGTCGGTGCAGGTCGATTCGGCGTTTGCAGTGCCGACAGAAATTCCGGATCTCCCCAATACAATTTCGCTGATCACGCGCATCACGGGCGCGGACGCCCGCATGGTGCTCGCCGACTGCCGTGCTCGCAAGACTTTCTGCTGGGTGGCGCGCAAGGGTGACGCTGAAACCATCGAGCGGATCCGCTCGCTCAACCTGCAGGGAATCCACTTCCAGAAAGAATCGAAACGCTTTTATCCCAAGCGCGAATTGGCCGCGCAGGTGTTGGGCTACGTCGGCACAGACGACGAAGGGTTGAGCGGGATCGAACGCGAGTACAACGATCAGCTTCAGGGCAAACCCGGAAAGATGCTGATTTCGGTGGACGCGCGCAAGAAGTGGTTCGGGCGCATCGAGAAGGAACCGGAGGCGGGCGAGAATGTTGTGCTCACGATCGACGAGAAGATTCAATACATCGCCGAGCGCGAGTTGGAACAGGCAATCAAAGACACGCAGGCGATTGCCGGGACAGTGATCGTCGAAAACCCGCACACGGGCGAGATTCTGGCGCTGGCCAATCGGCCGACGTTCAATCCAAACGTCAAACGGGAGATCCGGAACGAGGCGCTGAAGAACCGCGCGGTTAGCGACATTTACGAGCCGGGATCGACCTTCAAGCTGGTCACGATCTCCGGTGCGCTGGAAGAGAAACTGACCAATCCGCAGGAGATTTTCGATTGCCAGATGGGGTCGATTGTCATCAATGGCATGCGGATTCGAGACAGCAAGCCGCACGGCCTGCTCACGGTGACCGATGTGCTGGCGGAATCGAGCGACGTGGGCGCCATCAAGATTGCGCTGCGGCTGGGTGAGGATCGGTTCTACAACTACATCCGGGCATTTGGATTCGGTCAGCAGACCGGGATCGAATTGCCCGGCGAGACACGCGGCATGACGAAGCCGGTGAGCCGGTGGTCGAAGGTGTCGATTGGCGCGATTTCCATGGGGCAGGAGATTGGCGTCTCCGCGGTTCAGTTGGCAGCCATGGTTTCGACGTTTGCAAACGACGGCATGCGGGTCGCGCCCCGAATTGTGGCGACCACGACCGATCCGCAGAGCGGGGCGCAGATGATCGCGTTCCATCCGCAGACCGAGACCCGCGTCATTTCACCGATGACTGCCGCCGAGATGCGCCAGATGATGCAGCGGGTCGTGTTGCATGGAACGGGCAGAAAGGCAGTGCTCGAGGGCTACACTTCCGCGGGCAAGACCGGGACCGCGCAAAAGGTGGACCCTGCGACCGGAGCTTACTCGCACACGAAGTACGTCGGATCGTTCGCAGGTTTTGCGCCGATCAATAATCCGGCGGTGACGGTGGCGGTGATTCTCGATTCGGCGGTTGGCCTGCATCAGGGCGGACAAGTGGCGGCACCGGTATTTCAGCGGATCGCGCAACAGGTGCTCGAATACATGCATGTGCCACACGATGTGACGCTGCCGCCGAACCGGCAGGTATGGCTGGCGCAGAACAAGGTCAAGGATTCTGATCTGGATGAAAGCTCGCCCGATCACCTGGGATCGGCTCTCGAGGTTGCGGATACGGTATCGCCGGAGCCGATGGCGCCAGAAGTCGCGGCGAATGTCAAGCCATCCGCGGCACGAGGAGCTGTCGTTCCCGCGGCAATGAAGGAGAAGGAGCCCCTGGCCTCCGTTGCGTCGAAGAGCGCGGCCAGTGTGCCCGCAGAGGCGGAGTCCAAGGCCGCCCAGACACCAACGAATGGCACCGTTGTTCTCGATGTGGAGCAGGGCGGAATTGAGGTCCCATCTTTCCTTGGCAAGAGCGTGCGCAGTGCCATTGAGACCGCGCAAGACAGCGGGCTGGAATTGAATCCCGTGGGCAGCGGCATTGCCCGCGACCAGTCGCCGCCGGCGGGAAGCCACGTCACCGCGGGCTCGCGCGTGGTGGTGAAGTTTGGGCGCTGATTCCTTCGGGAAAAAGCATTCAAAGGACGCAAAGGAAAGGCGACAAAGCTCGCAAAAGGAAGCAGCGGCACTCAGCCCCGGTAGCCAGGTCTTAAACTTCGCAACAATGTCAGTAAACGGTGCAACCCTCCGCATGCAATAAAATCAGCACAATGACATTTGAGCAGATCCTGGAAGGCGCTGAGGTTCTGTCCCAGAGCGGCAATCCTCCTGTGACAGGTGTCGCGTACGATTCCCGACGGGTCAAGCCGGGATTTGCCTTTGTGGCAATGCGAGGAGAGTCGAGTGATGGGAACCAGTTCATCGACAAGGCGATTGCCAACGGCGCGGTCGCGGTGGTCAGCGATTCCTCAGCGGAAATAGTTCGGGAGGGGATTGCGTGGGCACAAGTTGCTCATGGCCGGCGAGCTCTCGGTCGGCTGAGCGCAAACTTCTACAAACGCCCAGCTGAACGGCTCGCGATCACGGGCGTTACCGGGACCAACGGAAAAAGTACGACAACCTATCTGATCGAATCGATCCTGGCAGCGGCGGGCCGGAAGAGCATCCTGGTGGGGACCATTGAATACCACGTCGCCGGCAAAATTCTGCCGGCGGCTCACACGACCCCCGAAGGCCTGGAATTGAACCAGATGTTGGCGGAAGGTCTCGCGAACGGGGCCACCGAAGCCGTGATGGAGGTCTCGTCCCACGCGCTTGCACAGCAGCGGGTATACGCGGTTCCGTTCGATGTCGCCGTGTTTACGAATCTGACGCGAGACCATCTTGATTATCACCACACCATGGAGGACTACTTTTCGGCGAAGAGGATCTTGTTTGAGGGTTGCGGCACGGAACCTCCTCGCGCGGGCGTGGTGAACTTCGATGATGAGTATGGCCGGAGGTTGGTGGAGGGAAACAAGAAGCGCCGTTCCCGGATCTTTACCTATGGGTGGTCGGTCGGCGACTTCCATGCGAAGTCGGTGGCGATTTCGTCGCAGGGTACACGCTTCGACATGATTACGCCGGACGAAACGATTCCGGTGTTCTCGCCGCTGCTCGGGAAGGTGAATGTCTACAACATCCTCGCTGCGGCGGCCGCGGCATTTGCGCGCGGTTGCGAGCAAGCGGCGGTCGTCCACGGCATCGCCTCGCTGACGCGGGTTCCTGGGCGCTTTGAACGCGTAGACTGCGGGCAGTCATTCACCGTGGTGGTCGATTATGCGCACACCGATGCTGCGCTTCGGAATCTGACGGCGCTTGCCAAGGAATTCATCACCCAGGCCAGACAGAAGGGCAGAGTGATTACGGTCTTCGGTTGTGGCGGCGATCGTGATCGGGCGAAGCGCCCGCTGATGGGTGAGGCCGCAGGGCAGGGAAGCGATTTTGTGGTGCTGACCTCCGATAATCCGCGCAGCGAGGATCCGCTTGCAATCATGAACGATACGAAGGCCGGGTTGCAGCGTTCGGGGACGCGGTACGCGATGGAGCCCGAGCGCCGTGCAGCAATTGCATTGGCAATTCAGGAGTGCGGACCAACGGACATTCTGTTGATCGCCGGCAAGGGACATGAAAAGGTGCAGGTCTCGAGACAGGGAACCGTTCCCTTCGATGATGTAGAGGTTGCGCGCGAGATGCTCGTGAGGGCCGGGTACGAGTGTCAGACCGCGAACGCCACCGCCGGGAAGAAGGCATGAAGCTTCCGCTGTCGAAAATCGAAGAGTTCCTGGGCGCGACCGGGGAATGCGAACTCAAAGAGGTAGCGCAAGGCTATTCCATTGATTCACGGACCGTTCAACCGGGGGAATTATTTTTTGCGGTAAAAGGCGAACGGCTGGACGGGCACGATTACGTGCACCAGGCGCTCGAGCGTGGTGCAGTCTCCGCGGTGGTTCGCAAAGACCAGATGGCACGGTTTTCGGTCAAGACCTGCCTGCTGGCTGTGGATGACACGCTGGTCGCTCTGCAGACGCTGGCTTTGGCCGTCCGCCGCTTGTGGGGCAAGCCGGTGGTGGGTGTAACCGGATCCGCAGGCAAAACCACTACCAAAGAAGCGATTGCGCACGTGCTGTTGAGCCGGTACCGCTTGTTGAAGTCGGAAGGAAATTTCAACAATCACTTTGGACTCCCGCTGATGCTCTTGAAGTTGCAGCCGGAGCAGGAAATCGCAGTGATCGAAATGGGAATGTCGCATGCCGGAGAGATCGCGGCACTCGCCAAGATCGCACAGCCAGATATCGGGGTGGTTACGGTAGTGGCGCCCGTTCATTTGGAGTACTTCGATTCGCTCGCCGGGATCGCCCGCGCCAAGTACGAGCTGATCGGGTCTTTGCCGCATCATGGAACGGCGGTCTTGAATGCCGACGACGACTATGTTTCTCAGTTCGGCCGGAACTTCAAGGGCAAGGTGATTTTTTACGGGATCCAAAAACCGGCAGATGTTCGCGCGGAGAATCTTGAATCGCGCGGCGCCGATGGGTCGGTCTTCGACCTGGTGGTGAATGGCCATCGCGAACGCGCCGTCTTGAAGCTCGTGGGCGCCCACAACATCCATAATGCGCTCGCGGCGGTGGCGGTGGGGATTGAGCGCGGCATCTCTCTGAAAGATGTGGTCGCGTCGTTAGCGACGCTGGCGCCAGCCGATAAACGCGGGCAGGTCGTTCAGGTGGGTAACATCAAAGTCGTGAACGATTGCTACAATTCCAATCCTAAAGCGCTGGAAGCGATGGTGGATGCGTTGGCGGCAATGCCGGCCAAACGCAGGATCGTCGTGGCCGGCGAGATGTTGGAGTTGGGTGCGTCCGGGGATCAGATGCATCGCGCGGCCGGCCGGCATATTGCCGAGAAGAAGATGGACATTTTGCTTGGTGTTCGCGGACTCGCTGCTTCGATGGTCGCGGCAGCCAAGACTTCGGGCGTGAAGGCTGAGTTCCTGGCAACCCCAGAAGAGGCCGGTGAATGGCTGGCGCGCGAGGCTAGAGAAGGCGATGTTGTCCTGCTGAAGGCTTCGCGGGGTGTGAAGTTGGAAAGGGCGCTGGAGAAGTGGAAGGAATTGGCGGGTAGCTGATGGCTGATGGCCGGTCGATAGTGGATGTGGCATTTTCGGCAACAGGTCTTTTCGGATGCAATCCACGACTTACCACGGCCAATGGATCGACCGTTGGCGAGGAGCCATCAGCAAGCAGCCATAAGCGATTAGCCATGCGACAACTGGCGACTGAGGACTAAAGACTAAAAGACTGGTTTTTTCCGGAGGCGGATTGCTTTACTGGCTGCTGTTCGTCAAGCTCTATCACTATTTCCCGCCGTTCCGCATATTCCGTTATCTTACGTTCCGTACCGCCTTTGCGAGTCTTACGGCGCTTTTCACTGGGCTCATCGTCGGTCCACTCGTCATCAATCGCCTGCGCGAGTTTCAGATCGGCCAGTACATCCGCGAAGAAGGTCCGAAAGCTCACCAGAAAAAAGCCGGAACTCCGACTATGGGCGGGCTGCTGATCGCGATTGCGATCGTGGTTCCCACCCTGCTTTGGGCCGACCTGAGCAATGCATTCGTCTGGATTGCGATCGGTTCCACTTGTGCTTTCGCCGCCATTGGATTCACCGACGACTATATAAAGGTAGTCCACCGCCGCAATCTGGGACTGACGGCGCGAGCAAAGCTGGGTTTGCAGTTCCTGACCAGCCTGCTGATCGCGATTGTGCTGATCATCATGCAGGCCAAGGGAATGTATTCGACCAAGTTGATCGTTCCCTTTTTCAAGCAATTCCGGCCAGACCTGGTGGTGGAACGGTGGGTTCATCAGCCCCACATGTGGGCGCTGGGATTCATTCCGTTTGTGATCTTTGTGTGCATAGTGATTGTAGGCTCGAGTAACGCCGTCAATCTGACCGACGGCCTGGACGGACTGGCAATCGGGTGCACGGTAATCGCGGCGGGCGCGCTGACCGTGCTGACATACGTCAGTGGTCACGCGACGTTTGCGTCGTATCTCGAGCTGCAGCGCATGCCGCAGATCGGAGAACTGACGATCTTCTGCGGGGCCATGGTCGGATCGGCCATTGGTTTTCTTTGGTACAACGCGCACCCGGCAGAAGTCTTTATGGGCGACGTCGGCTCTCTTGCTCTCGGCGGCGCGATTGGCACGGTGGCCGTGATGATCAAGCAGGAGTTGCTGCTGCCCTTTATCGGCGGCGTATTCGTGATCGAGGCCCTTTCGGTCATTCTGCAGGTGGCCAGTTTCAAGCTGCGAAAAAAGCGAATTTTCAAGATGGCTCCCATCCATCATCACTTCGAGTTGTTGGGATGGTCGGAGTCGAAGGTGATTGTAAGATTCTGGATCGCGTCGCTGGTATTTGCGTTGTTCGCCCTGACCACATTAAAGCTCCGATAGACGGACCTACCACGGAGACACAGAGGCGCAGACGAAAGCGGAAAAGAAGATAATCCCTAAGCAATGGATCTTCAGAACAAACGCGTGCTGGTGGTCGGGTTGGGCAAGTCGGGCGTTGCGTCGGCGTTGTTTCTGAAGGAGCGCGGCGCACGGGTTACCGTCTCCGATACCAAATCGCCGGATCAGCTGCGCGACGAAATTCCCGTTCTGCTCGATCACGGGATTGCGGTGGAAACGGGCGGCCACGGCGAGCGAACATTTCGGGGACAAGATCTGATCGTGGTGAGCCCGGGAGTGCCGGTTGACGCGCCCCCTCTCGTGCAGGCCCGAGCATCGGGAGAACCCGTCATCGGGGAGATCGAACTGGCCGCGCAACATTTGCCGGGTCCGATTGTCGCGATCACGGGCTCCAATGGAAAAACCACCACCACAACGCTTACCGGCAAAATTCTTTTGGCGGGCGGGTTGCCTGCGCTGGTGGGAGGAAACATCGGCACGCCGGCAATTTCTCTAGTGGCGGAAGCGAAGCCGGAAACCGTTGTTGTACTCGAGGTCTCCAGTTTTCAGCTCGAAACCATTCAGACCTTTCGTCCGAAAGTAGCCGTTGTGCTCAACGTCACCCCGGATCATCTCGACCGGCATCGTACTTTTCAGGCGTACGTGGACGCGAAGGCGCGAGTTTTCGAGAATCAGCAATCGTCCGATTTTGCAGTGCTGAATGAAGACGACCAGACCTGCGTGGCGCTCGGGAACAGAACCCGCGCCCAGGTGTTCTGGTTCAGTCGGAAGAAAGAAGTGAAGCAGGGAGCCTGGGTGCGTGATGGCCAGATTCTTTTTCGCGAAGGTTCCGGACAGCACGAAATCATGCTCGCCAGCGAGATTCCGCTCAAAGGCGCACACAACGTAGAGAACGTGCTGGCGGCAGTGTGTGCGGGCGCTCTGATGGGCTGTAGCGCGGAGTCGATCCGCAAAGCGGTGCGCGACTTCAAGGCGGTTGAACACCGGCTGGAGTATGTGGCCACGGTCAAGGGCGTGGAGTACTACGACGACTCCAAGGCCACGAATGTGGACGCCACGATCAAGGCGCTGGAGTCGTTTCCAGCCAACATTCACCTGATCCTGGGCGGCAAGGACAAAGGCAGCGACTACACGGTCCTGAACGATCTTTTGCGGCAGCGCGTGAAGCGTGTGTACACGATTGGGGCTGCAGCGCAGAAAATTGAGTCACACATCAAGGGCGCCACCGACATTGTCCACGCGGAGACTCTCGACAACGCCGTGAGGCGCGCCGCGGCTGTGGCGCAAGCCGGAGATATCGTATTACTCGCCCCCGCGTGCGCCAGCTTCGACCAGTTTCAGAGTTATAACCATCGGGGCCGGGTTTTTAAGGAAGTGGTGCATTCGCTGGCGGTCAGTTCCTGAAGAATCAGCAGGGAATTTTCGTTTTTGGCACAACCGGAACCACACTCGCCAATCGTTGGCCAGAAGACTCCGATCTAAAATCCTCGCGCGTCCCCTCCCCGTGGTGAAATAAATCTTCATGGCCAAGCGCGTCAGTGTCGATCGGTGGCTTTTTACGGTCACCATGCTGCTCGTTTTCGTCGGCCTGATCATGGTGTTCAGCGCTTCGGCAGTGATGGCCAAAGAGCGCTTCGGTTCGGCCTACGGATTTCTCGAAAAGCAATTTATCTGGGCGGTGGCCGGGATTATCGCAATGGCGATTGCGATGAAGGTTGACTATCGCCGGTACAAGCACCCGGCCGTCGTGTTCTCGCTGCTCTCGGTGACGACGCTGCTGCTGATGGCAGTGTTCCTGCTCGACCGATCGCACAACACGCACCGCTGGATCCGCTGGAGCGGATTCTCGTTCGAACCCTCGGAGTTGGCGAAGCCCGCCCTCATCCTCTTTATGGCGTTCTTCCTCGAGACCCGTGCCAAGGCCATCGAGGACTGGAAAAACACCCTGCTCCCGGCGGTCGCCCCGACCATGATCTTTCTTCTTCTGATCGTAGCGCAGCCGGATCTCGGGACCGCGATCGCTTGCGCCGGAATCACCGCAGCGATTCTCTTTGTGGCCGGAATGCAGTTGCGCTATTTCGGATATGCGTTCGCGGCGTCGATCTTGCCGCTCTATTTCCTGTTGTTCCACGTGAGTTGGCGGCGGGACCGCATTCTTGCGTTTCTGAATCCGTACTCAGACCCGCGCGGCGCCGGCTTCCACATTATTCAGTCGCTGATCGCGGTGAGCACGGGCGGCCTTACCGGGCTGGGATTGATGGAAGGGAAACAGAAACTCTTTTATCTGCCCGAACCGCATACGGACTTCATCTTTGCCGTGACCGCGGAAGAGTTGGGGCTGGTGGGATCGCTGTTCGTGGTGGTGCTGTTCGCGGTCTTTCTGTGGCGCGGCACCCGGACCGCGCTACTAACGAGCGACCTGTTCGGGCGATACCTGGCCGTGGGCATCACCAGCATGGTTATTCTGCAGGCTTTCATCAACATCAGCGTGGTGCTTGGACTGATGCCGACCAAGGGCATTCCACTGCCATTCGTGTCCTATGGCGGATCATCGCTCTTTATTACGCTGGCCTGCGTGGGCGTGCTGCTGAATATTTCGAAACAGGCAGAGTAAAGCAGTTGCCAGGTCTCAGGCGGCAGGTGCAAGGCCTTAGCCAAGTCGCTTAAGCTACGAACTCTGAGCTTCGAGCAACGAGTCGTTATCGATTGGTAGCGCCGAGTATCTCAATTCTCGCTGGCAGACCAGAAATCGATGCTATCCAGCTCGTAGCTCTGGGCTCGCACGCTCGCAGCTAGATCGTCAATCGACAATCCCTGATCGAAAATTGAAAATGATCGGATGCGTGTCATTCTGGCGGGTGGCGGGACGGGCGGGCACGTAATCCCGGCTCTCGCGATCGCCCAGCAACTCAAGAAAGAGTTCGCTGCCGAAGTCTTGTTCATCGGCACGCCCCGCGGTATGGAAAACCGGCTGGTGCCGGCGGCTGGTTTCGAATTGAAGCTGGTACAGGTGGGCGCGCTCAACCGGGTGAGTCTTGCGACACGGCTGCGAACGCTCTCGGATTTGCCGCGAGCGGTCTGGAGCGCGTCGCGAATGCTTGCGGATTTCCAGGCGGACGTCGTCATCGGCGTCGGCGGCTATGCATCCGGCCCGGCGATGGCGGCAGCTATCCTGCGCCGAATTCCGACCATCGCCTTTGAGCCTAACGTTGTGCCAGGATTCGCGAATCGCAGGATTGCGGGCTGGGTAACCATGGCGGCAGTGCAGTTTGAGCAGACGGGAAAATATTTCCGTAACTACAAGGTGACCGGTGTTCCAGTGCGTCCAGCTTTCTTTGACATTGCACCTCGCGCAACCAACGCGACGCCTCCGACCTTACTGATCTTTGGCGGGAGCCAGGGAGCCCATGCGATCAATGGTGCCGTGATCGCAGCATTGCCTCAGTTGCGTGCGAAAGTGCCAAGTCTGCACATCATGCATCAGACCGGCGAGAAAGATTATGCCGACGCGCGCTCGGCGTATGACAAAGATGGCGGCCAAGCGGAGGTTTCCGCATTTATTACCGAAATGCCGTTGGTCTTTGGTCGCGCAGACGTGCTCGTGTGCCGGGCAGGGGCGAGTACGGTTGGCGAAGTGACGGCGGCCGGGAAGCCGGCGATCTTCATTCCTTTCCCGCGCGCCGCCGACGATCACCAGAAGGTAAATGCGCAGGCTTTGGTCGACGCGGGGGCGGCCGTGTTGCTGGAAGAGTCTGCACTCACCCCCGATCGCTTAGCCGAGACTGTAGCTGGACTGTTTTCGAATCGCCAGAAACTTGAGCAGATGGGCCACGCCGCAAAGAACTTGGCGCATCCCAACGCTGCGCAGGACGTCGCGAAGATGGCCGCGGAGTTGGCACAGAGCCGATCGAGGCATGCCTAAGAACTGTGGGATCTGCGCCCGGCGTTCCGGACGTGTCAAATTGTTTTATCATCACAGCTTGCCCGTGCTTGAGTTCTACGGGATCTTGCGTTCAAGACCGGGAACCTAAGACCGGGAACCTAAGGCCGGAAACCTAAGGCCGGAAACCTAAGGCCTGAAACCTGACACCCGAGACCTGATCCATGTTTGCGAAAATCCAACGGATCCACTTTGTAGGCATCGGCGGCATTGGCATGAGCGGCATCGCCGAAGTGTTGCTGAATCTCGGCTACAAGGTCTCTGGTTCTGATCTGAAGAGCTCGGCGGTGACGCAGCGGCTGGCCTCGCTCGGTGCGACGACCTTTGAAGGGCATACGGCGGAGAACATGCGCGGAGCCGAGGTCGTGGTGACCAGTTCGGCCGTATCGCCCGACAACCCGGAGGTCACCGAGGCCCGCAAACTTCACATTCCCGTCATTCAGCGCGCCGAGATGCTGGCCGAGTTGATGCGGCTGAAATACGGCATTGCAATCGCTGGCACGCACGGCAAGACTACGACGACGTCCATGGTGGCGGCCGTTCTCGCTGCCGGTGGACTTGATCCCACGGTGGTGGTTGGCGGGCGCGTTGATGCGATGGGGTCGAACGCGCGGCTGGGAAAATCGCAATACCTGGTGGCCGAAGCCGATGAGAGCGATCGTTCCTTTCTCAAGTTGTCGCCCATTCTTTCCGTGGTGACCAATATCGACCGCGAGCACATGGATTGTTATCGGAACATGCGCGACGTGAAGCGCACCTTCCTCGAGTTTATGGACCGCGTGCCGTTTTACGGAATGATCGTCGCCTGTAATGACGACCCTGCCTTGCGCAGACTGCTTCCCCACGCGCAGCGAAGGCTGGTGACGTATGGCACGCGCCGCGGCTCCGATTTCTTGATCAAGCCAGGCAGAATCGAACCGCAGCCCGGAGAGCATCGTCCGTTGAGCCATTTCCACGTCGTTTTTGAAGAGCGGGATCTGGGCGATTTCAGCCTGCGCGTGCCCGGCGTCCACAACATCCTGAATGCGACGGCGGCGATTGCAGTAGGCATCGGTCTTGACCTGTCGTTGGAAAGCATCCGGCAAGCGCTGGAAAATTTCCACGGCGTCGATCGTCGCTTTCAGTTACGCGGCAAAATCGCGGGAATCAGCGTGATCGACGATTACGGTCACCATCCGACGGAGATCAAAGCGACTCTGGCGGCAGCAAAACAGTGCAGCTTCCGCAAGATTCACGTGATCTTTCAGCCGCATCGCTACACGCGTACGCAAGAGTTGATGGACGATTTCGCCCTGGCCTTCAAAGATGCTGATTCCGTTTCGGTGCTCGATATCTACGCTGCCAGCGAGAAGCCAATCGAAGGGATCACGGGAGGAGCGGTCGCCGCGAGCATCAGGAATGCGGCGCCCAGTCAAAACGTGCGTTACGCAAGCTCATTTGCGGACGCTATTAATGCGGTGACGGCCCAGGCCGAAGAGGGAGACATGATCCTGACTCTTGGCGCGGGCAGCGTTTCACAACTGGGCCCGATGATCCTGGAGAAATTGCAAAGTCACGCGGTCACGACAAGCGCAATCACGTCCCACGCGGTTTCATGAGGGATTCTCCAGTCTCCGGAATACCTCCCAGATTCTGGCGACACCCTAGCCTCGATCGCCCACTCCGTGGTTACGCTGCCATACTCTTCTGCACCGCCTGGCAGATGGAAGGCGCGTCCTCGTCGAAACAGCAATCGAAGGCACCCGCGCCCAGCGCCTCGGTCCACATCGTGTCATCGGGGGAATGGTGAGTACAGACAATCTCGATGGCGAGTTGCTTGCGCAAGCGCGCGATTTCCTGGAAGGTCACCAAGTCAAGATCGAGAACTCCGACCCTGATCAGCGATTGCGCCGCGAGTTTCCGTAACTCGGCGATGGACCGAACGGTGAATACCGCAGGCGATACGGATTTCACGCTCGCCTCAAGAGTTCTTGCCCGTGCCGGATCGTTCTGCAGTATCACGATGTTGTTGGCCACGGTAGCAACTCCTTTCTGGCCTCTCAACCCGTCCAACCAGAGTTCTATTTCGTGACTGAAGCTAAATGGCCCGCATTTCGCTTGAGGTTCCGCCCGCGGCCGGCACGTAACACTGCCGGGTATAGTCCATGACCATGCGATCGGCATTGAATCGCCACCCCAGCGTGCGGATGGTGCGCTTCATGCGCTTGATCCATCCGCGCGGCAAGCCGTCCTGGTCGCGCTGGTAATAAAGCGGAATCACCTCTTCGCGCAGAACGCGCCGCAAATCTTCGGCATCGCGCGTGTCGTGAACGTTCATGTCGGAGTGCGTGCGGCCCGTCCCGATGGCGAAGCCATTCATGCCGTCGTACGCTTCCGCCCACCATCCGTCGAGCACCGACAGATTTAATCCCCCATTCAAAACGACTTTTTGCCCGCTGGTGCCGGACGCTTCGAGCGGGCGTCGCGGATTGTTCAGCCAGACGTCGACGCCTTGCACCAGGTGGCGGCCGACGTTGATGTCGTAGTCCTCGACGAAGACGAATTTTTCCGAGAACTGCGCGTGTCGCATCATCGCGGCGATCTGCTGCAGTAAGCGCTTGCCTGGTTCGTCGTGCGGATGGGCCTTGCCCGCGAAGACAAATTGCACGGGCCGCTTCGGGTCATTCACCATCGAAGCGAGGTTTTCCATGTCCGCCAAAATGAGGTTGGCGCGCTTGTAAGTGGCGAAGCGGCGAGCGAAGCCGATGGTGAGCGCATCGGGGCTGAGGATCCGTCCCAGCCCTGGCAGGACCTCGGGTGGCTCTCCACGGCGATCAGCCTGCTCAATGGCACGACGCCGAACAAAGTCGAGGAGTCGGGATTTCAGGTTGAGGTGCGTTTCCCAGAGTTCGCCGTCATTGACGTTCTCGATCCCATCCCAGATCTTCGCGTCGCTGCTGTGTTCGTGCCAGCCAGGACCGAGATGCCGCTCATACAAACGGAACATCTGCGGCGCCAGCCACGAGGGAACGTGCACGCCATTGGTGATGTGGCCGATGGGGACCTCGTCTTCCGGTTTTGCGGGAGCGAGCCCCGTCCACATGGCCCGCGACACTTCGCCATGAAGAGCGGAAACCGCATTCGCGCGTCGCGCGAGCCGAAGTCCCAGCACCGTCATGCAAAAGGTCTCCTGATGATTACTCGGATCTTCGCGGCCCAGGCCCATCAGCGTGTCGGTCGAGATGCCCAGTTGCTCGCGCAGAGGGCCAAGGTGCTCTTCGATAAGATCAGCACCAAAGCGATCGTGACCTGCGGGGACCGGTGTATGCGTGGTGAAGACGACCTCGCGGGAGACTCGCGCGGCGGCGCGATCGAAAGGCAAACCTTCTTCCTGCATGCGCGTTCGAATCGCTTCCAGAACCACGAAACCGCTGTGGCCTTCGTTGAGATGAAGCACCCCGGGCGTGATTCCCAGTTGCTTGAGTGCGCGGAAGCCTCCAACACCGAGAAGCAGTTCCTGGCGAATGCGCGTGCGGCCATCTCCGCCGTAGAGTCGCGAGGTCAGTTCACGATCCTCGGGCGCATTGCCCTCGACGTCGGAATCAAGAAGAAGCAGATCGCGCCGGCCGACCGTGACGCGCCAGACCTTCGCGCGAATCGACCCCCTCCGTGTTTCGATGGTCACGATGACGGGCCGACCGTTCTTGCCGATCGCGGGCTCCATCGGCAATTGATCCGTGTCGGTCTCGAGGTACTCTTCCTGCTGCCAGCCATTGCGATCGAGGCGCTGCAAGAAATATCCCTGGCCGTAGAAAAGGCCGATGCCCACCAGCGGAATATCGAGATCTGAAGCGCTCTTGATGTGATCGCCCGCCAGAACTCCGAGTCCGCCCGAGTAGACCGGCAACGACTCGTGCAGTCCGAACTCGGCGGAGAAGTACGCAACCGGGCGAGGACGGAGCACTCCCGCATGGCGGGCGCCCCATGTACGTTCCGCGCTCAAGTACTCGCGCAGTCGGCGAAAGGCATAGTTGATCCGGCTGTGAAGGACGAGTTCGGTAGCGCGCCGCTCGAGTCGCGCGAGAGGGAATTCCGTCAACAGAGAAACGGGGTTCTGGTTGAGCTGTCGCCAGCGAACCGGATCGAGATCGAGGAAGAGGCCAGCCGAGTCGTGATCCCAGCTCCACCAGAGATTGCGGGCTAAAGCCCAAAGCCGTTCCTGAGCGGGCGCGATGAAGCGGTCCAGGGTGCGTGCTTCGCTAACGACCGGCGCTACTTGAGCGGCGGCTTCGGTCAGCATACGAATCTCGTTCTCGCTGAAGACGCGTGGTTCGACTGTTTGTACGACGAGAACGCCCTGCAGCACTCCACGATCGACGAGCGGAACGCCCAGAAAGGATTGGTAAGCGTCTTCGCCCGCCTCACTGAAATATTTGAAGCGCGGATGCTGGCGAACTTGCTCGACGGCGACGGGCCTGACCTGTTCGGCCACGAGCCCGGCGAGGCCCTCATGAATTCCCATTCGCAAGTTTCCGATGCAGGTGGGACGAAGGCCCAATGTCGCAGCCAATACAAGATGGGATCGGTCGGGCTCTAGCAGGTAGGCAGAACACACGTCGGTTTGACATCGCCGCGCGATGAGCGCGACAACGTTCATCAACGTCTCCGCCGGCTTGCCGCTTTCCAGGGCCAGGTTGCTGATTTCTTCCAGCGTTAGACCATAGCTGTCTTGAGAAACTTTAATCTGGCTGCTCTGATCTTGAATCCCATCGTTTTCTTCCCCCAGCCGAACTCCCGAAAGCGCCATGAAGGACGTTTAAGACAGCTCCGATAGCGTCGGACGCGGTCTTCTCCCAGATAAACTGTAGGAACCCGTTCGAGCGAAGTCCAATCAAAATTATTTATGTGTCGCATTGAAATAGAGGGCTGGTGATTCGGCGTTTTTTCTGATCCTCAGAGCAGGAGCAGAACATCAGATGGGAGTAACAATGGAGTATTCTTTGTCGGGTTATTTTTCAATTAACTGATCCGGGGTCGGGTTGGTTCCTGAATTTCCGTCACAGAAACAAATTCCTCTCAGAGGTTCATCATGGCAAACACTTCAGAACTCATCGCAGTTAAGACAAAAGGCTACGCTGCACCGGCAGCAGGCGCGCCTCTTGCGCCGTTTTCATTTGAACGTCGCGAATTGCGCGCACATGACATCCTGATCGACATTCAATATTGCGGCATCTGCCATTCTGACATTCACCAGGCCCGCAACGAGTGGGGCGAATACCAGGAGGAATCGATTTTCCCGATGGTGCCCGGCCACGAGATCGCAGGCATCGTCACCGCCGCAGGGGACAAAGTGACGAAGTACAAAGTTGGCGACAAGGTAGGCGTCGGCTGCTTTGTGGACTCGTGCCGCACCTGCGAGGAGTGCAAGCGAGGTCTGCAGCAGTATTGTTCGGTCAAAACCGTCTGGACCTATAATGCGCGTGATTTTGAAGGCAATCCGACCCACGGCGGGTATTCGGACAAGATCGTCGTCGACGAGAACTACGCTCTGCGAATTCCCGACAATCTTCCGCTGGATGGGGCCGCTCCACTCCTGTGTGCGGGAATTACGCTGTATTCGCCGCTTCGCCATTGGGGCGCCGGACCCGGCAAGAAGGTCGCGATCGTGGGACTGGGCGGCCTGGGACACATGGGCGTCAAACTGGCGCACGCATTGGGAGCCGAAGTCACCGTCCTCAGTCACTCCCTCAAGAAACAGGCGGACGCAAAGCGGTTGGGTGCGGACCACTTCTATGCGACCTCCGATCCGGAGACTTTCACAAAGCTGAAGAGCAGCTTTGATCTGATCGTGAATACCGTCTCGGCGGAACTCGATTGGAACGAATTTCTGCAGCTGCTCAAGGTCGACGGCACCATGGTGATCGTGGGCCTACCCGAGAAGCAGCATGAGATCGCAGCCTTTTCGCTTACGGCGGGACGGCGAAGCCTGGCTGGCTCGCAAATCGGTGGAATCGCCGAGACGCAGGAGATGCTGGATTTCTGCGGCAAACACAACATCGCTTCCGATATTGAGGTGGTGCCGATTCAGAAGGTGAACGAAGCCTTCGAGCGCGTGGTGAAGAGCGACGTGCGGTATCGGTTTGTGATCGATATCTCTACCTTGAAGAAATAACTCCCCGAAATTCGGGAGAGGCGTACCCTCGTCTCTCCCGTTTCGTTCCGCAAATTTTTTCTCAATGAGCGGCGGCCGCGGGTTCCCCCTTCCCCAGAATCGCCTCCCAATTCAAAATCGCGTTCCACACCAGCCGGTGATCGCCGCGATTCATGTCGCGGTGCATCGGATTGAAGTTGAAGATGACGACATGTCCGCGTTCGACAGGCATATCCAGAATCGCCGGCCGGCCGATCAGGCGCTGCTCGCCCCACGCCTGACCGCTCACAACGAATGGCCCCCCCTCGCGGTCGCCCCATTCCATCACGACCGAACTCGGATCCTCCGGCCCGTCAAGACAGGTCGTGCAGTAGGCCATGCGCAACCACTTTCGCGGAATATCATAGAGAGGAAAATTCTGCCGAAAGACCCAGGTGCGCGCGGGGTATCCGTAAGCCAGCGGTGAGTCGGGCTGATCGAACGTGACGCGGACGTGCGCACCGGGTGTTCGGGTCGCGGCGTTTTGTGCGGCTGCCGCCGATGCAGCTCCGCCCCCTTGCGTGCTGCGCGGAACGCCCCCGGACGAACGGCGCACGCCACGCACGATGCCGCCTTCGAGCGCCAACATCGAGCCGCTGCCCAGCGTGACCATCAATCCGCCGCCCTCGACGAATTTCTGAATCTGATCGAGACCTTCCCAACCGACGCCGCCCGTGATGTCGTCGGACTCGGCAGGCGTGCCGAAGCTGGGCGTCTGTGGCGTCTTCTTGAAGGGCATCGGTCCCCATTTTTTCGGCAGACCCTGGATTTGTTCGGCGAGTTCCAGATCCACGTGGCCATAAAGGAGAACGTCGACCTGATTGCGCCAGTTGCCAGCGCGAATGTCTTCGTCGCGCAAATACGTGTATGGCACCTGACGTTGATCGAAGATGTAGCGAATCCATCCAATCGAATCGGTATCGGCCCACGGCACCCAAAGTCCGATGCGGGCCGCTTTGTCGGCATGATGTCGAACGTCGGGCGCGGCCGCGACGCTCACAAAATCAAGTCCCAGTTCGCCCGCGACCCCATGCACGGCATCGGCGAGTCCGTCTTGCGCCGGTACGATCCACGATCCAGCGGGAAAGTCCGTGCCGGCGGCGTTGAAAGAATGCTCGGTGATGTCGATCTGGAATTTCGCCAGCCGATACCGGGCCGCCAGCAGTGCCTCTTGTCCCGAGTCCTTCAGCAAAAAGACAGGACCGCTGCCTGCCACGTGGCCGCTCGTACGGGGAGCCTCCTTGAGCACAGAAGTTGCCAGCGATTTCACCGACGCGTCTTCGCTCGCGATCGCTTGCAACTTGAAGTTCGCCGCCAGCTCCCACGAGACGTCGTCGTACGGCTCGTTGCTGTCTTTCGGGTACTGTTGCGGCGACAAAAGGTCCACAGCATAGTTCCGGTAGGGCTGATCGAGCTTCACGACGTAGGTGCCGGCGGGGAAGGTTCCTTCTTTGAGCTTGATCTCTGAGTTCGCGCGTCCCACCTCGATATGCTGGCCAAGCAGCAGCCGCACCATTTCGGCAACCCGCGCCGGGTCTCCCTGATCTGCCGGAATGACGTAGCCATAGGGCGGCTTGTTGATTCCGGCTTGCCAGGAATCCCAGCCCTTTTTATAGAAGTTGTGCAGCAGTTCCTTCGCATTGCGCGAACTGAAATCGAGAGCGGCGAGAACCCCGGTCTCCTGGTAATTCAGATTGTCGCGCGCGCCCCAGACCACCTCGCCCGCTTCGGGCGGTAACGGCCGCCACCACTCGCGCGTGGCTTCGTCTGGACGAATCTCGCGCTTCATGCGCTCCGACGACCCGTTGCCCCAGGTTTCATATCCGCGGCCAACGCTGTTGTGGTTCATGCCAACGGAGTCGAGGTACATATGAGAGAAGGCCTCGCCGAAGTTCCACGTGGAGACGCCGGGCATCCCCATCGCCGTCATGGCCTCAACCTCGTGGAAACTGAGTTCCAAAAACTCCGTGTAGGTGATCGGATCGACATTCGGGTTGTAAGGACCGGTCCCGTTCCAGCTCATCAACATGGGCTGGCCTTCGTGCAAATCGTGCACGACCGTGGGATGCCAGTCGAAGTACATACGATTGACCGCGCGCGTGGTCTCGTGGGTCTGCTGGTGCGAGTCACGATTGATGTCGACGAAGGCGTACTTGGACCAATACGGCGGCGACTGGCGGGGAAGATTGCCGAAATCGGTTTTGCCTTTCAGGTAACGGTAGAACCAGTCGACGACCTTGTCGCGTCCGTCGGGATTAGAGACTGGATTGATGATGACAACCAGCTGTTCGCGAATGCGGCGAATCATCGGCTGCTCCGAAACGGCCAGCCGGTAGGCGAGTTCGAGCATGGCTTCCGTGGATCCGGTCTCGTCTGAATGAAGCGCAGCATTGAGGTAATAGACAGGCCGGGCCGTCACGATGAGCTTCTCGGCGGCGGCTTGATCGGTCACCCTGGGGTCGGCGAGGGCGGCGGTCGCTGCTTTCAGGTGTTCCAGGTTGCGGATGCCGGCCTCGTCAGCGACGGCGACCAGGATGATGTCTCGACCCTCTTCGCTATGTCCGATCGTGAACACCTTGACGCGGGGGGAGGCCGCTGCCAAAGCTCGGCAATACCCATAGGCTTTTTCGGTGCCGGCCAGCTCTCCGGGCGCGCCGGCGATCCGGCCAAGATAGGTGAGGGGGGAAGGGACGGTCTTCGAATCGGGCAGGTAGGCAACCCAAGGGGAGAGGAATCGGCTATCGCCCGTTGCTGCCGCAATGGCTTCGATCGAGCCGGGCTGTGGAACATCGGGTGAAAAACCCGTTTGTGCTGCCGCAAAACAAAGCAAAATCTGAACAACGCCCAACCACCGCACCAGGGATCGAACCATGAGGCCTCCACCCACTACACATGCCCGTAACTTGAAGATTTGACAGCGCGTGGGAGTGTATCACCTGGTCGTTCAAGGTGTGGTGGGACGAAGCAAATTCCGCGAACCGAGTGGGCGTCTCACTTCGAGACACCAACCAAATTTTTCCGGAACCATTTTGGCAAAATCTCGTATCAATCACTGATAACAAACGCAACACCGCTCCGTCTAACGTGACATCAAGCGAGTTGAGGAGTTCGTATGGCGTCGGAAAAAGCATGGTACTGGCTCGCGGCGGGCGTTCTGGCACTGGGGTTGAATGGCGCTTATCAGGACGGTAAGTTCCAGTGGGCGCATCGGTTGGCCGATCAGTCGGCAATGCTGGTTGAACACGTACGCGACCAGGGATGCCGGTTCGTTGCGATGGCGGAGATTATGCTCGGCCACGATTCTTCCGGCCTGGCACGCGCTCAGGATCGGTTAGCTCGCCTTCAGGATCGGCTCTCGACCCAGCAAGTGGATCGCATGCAGCGCCAGATGGAAGCCGCTCAACTCAAAGTGGAACGGGCGCAGGAAAGAATGGTCATCCTGCAACAGGATGAACCGTGTTCTCATTCCCATCGTTTCATGGTTCAAGTGCCGGAGGTGAATGTTCCGGCCGTGAACGTTCCGGCCGTCAATGTTCGCGCGTTCGTGCCGAACATCACCGTGCCAGCCGTAAACGTGCCCTCGGTCCAGATTCCCGAAATCAATGTCCCGCAGGTAAGCATTCCGCGAATCGTGATTCCGGCGGTAAGGATCCCGGCCGTTAAAGTTCCGCCGGTGCACGTTCAAGTCAATGAGGACGATGACGACGGAATGATCTAGACCAATTCTCGAGATGTGAATTGAAGGGAACGGGGCCGATTTTTCGGTCCCGTTTTCATTGTTGGTTCCATGTCTTGAGGCGCGCGCAAAAGCGCGCGGATTCCTTCTCCGAACCAAGATTTTGTCTGTCTGAATCCGCGAAAAGCAGTTATAGTAATCCTCGCTCAGCGATTTTCTACGACAACTACCTGGTTAGATGGCGCGGAAAAGCAGTCCCACCATCGTGCAGGAAGAGTTGTATCCTCCGCCGGGAGACTCAGAGCGCGAAGATCTCGACGACGCGCGGCTGGTCGATCTCGACGTTGAGGAAGAATCCCCTTTTCTGCGCGGGCAAAAGCGTGTCTCGGCCCGTCGCGGTCCCCTTCCGAAAAAAGCCATCAGCGGTCTGAAATGGGCGGCCATTCTTCTGTTCGGCCTCTGCCTCGCGAGCATCGCGGGAGGAGCCCTCTACCAGTACGGTGAGCGCAACTGGCGCTTCCGCATCGAGTCGAGTGACGACATTCAGATCAGCGGCACGCACAACGTTCCCCACGCGCAGGTGATGGAAGTCTTAGGCGGCGATATCGGCCGCAACGTCTTTTTTATTCCGCTGGCAGAGCGGAAAGCTCAGCTTGAAAAGATTCCCTGGGTGGAATCGGCGAGCGTGATGCGCTTTGTGCCGAACCACCTCATCGTCGAAATCCACGAGCGCACACCGATCGCGTTCGCCCGGGTCGGCTCCCGCATCTCCCTGATCGATGCGGGCGGCACCTTGATGGAACTCCCCGTCACAAGCAAGCAGAAATATTCGTTCCCGGTGGTGGTAGGGATGAACTCTGGAGAGCCGCTTTCGACGCGCGCCGCCCGCATGAAGATCTACAACGAACTGGTGCGGCAACTGGACGTGGACGGCGGCCACTATTCGCAGGATCTCAGCGAGGTGGATGTTTCCGACCCCGAGGACATAAAAGTCCTGGCGAACGATCCTGCGGGCGCAGTGCTCGTCCATCTTGGATCGTCGGACTTTCTGACTCGTTACAAGGTCTACGTCTCGCATGTGCAGTCGTGGCGCCAGCAATTCGACAAGCTGGAATCGGTTGATCTGCGTTATGAACATCAGATCATCGTGAATCCGGACCAGCCCGGAATTGCGAAAGCGCCGGTGTTGACTCCCGCCGCCGCGAAAGCGGCAATGGCGGCTGGTGTGAAACGCGCAGCCCTCATTCATGTGGTGACGAACACAAAGCCGATCGGGCCGCAGCCTGTGATTCCGGCCGCAAAGCAACTGACCGCGACCGGCAAAATGCCGCCGGCTGTGCCAGTTCCCAACAAGAGCACTGCCAAGCCTGCGCCGAAGCCAACAAAGAAAGTCGCGCATCACCACCACCCTTTGCACAAGAGCACGGCAAAGACCGCCAGGACCGAAACACCAAACGCGAAAGCGAAGGCTGACGCGGGCAACGTTCCAAAGAACAGTGCCGCCACGAAGGCGAAGTCTTCGGCGACGGCGAAGAAGCCAAGCGCGGCAATCGCAAAGAATCAAGAACAACAGGACCACCCCTAAGACATGGCGAATCAGCAAGCGAACTTTCTGGCAGTGATCGATGTGGGGAGCGCCAAGACTTGTGCGCTGGTGGCGGAAACTACGGAGAACGGTCTGCGTTATCGCGGTCATGGTGTCGCGGAATCGCGTGGGTCGCGCAAAGGCGTGATCGTCGATCTCGACAAGGCCGTATCTTCGATTCAGAAAGCAGTCGAAACCGCCGAAGACGTTGCGGGTGCTCCCATCGAGCACGCGCTGGTGGGTGTTGCCGGCTCCCACGTGCGCGGGCTGAACAGCCACGGCGGAATCACGTTCGGCACGCGGCCCCGGGAAATCGCTAAGGAAGAAATCCGCATGGCGGTGGACAAAGCCCGCGCGATTCAGTTGCCCGCCGACCGCGAGATCCTTCACCTGCTGCCCCAGGAATTCATCCTCGACGAGCAAGCCGGTGTTCACGATCCGCTTGGGATGATGGCGGCCCGGCTTGAAGTTCGCGTGCACATGGTGACTTCGGCATCGAGCGCCACACAAAATGTCGTGACGGCGGTGAATCGTGCGGGCGTGCATGTGGATGACACCGTCTTTGAGCCATTGGCGTGCGCCGATTCGGTGCTCCGCGCCGACGAGCGCGATCTGGGCGTGTGCCTCGCTGATGTTGGCGCAGGCTCGACTGAAATAGCGATCTTCCATCAGGGTGCAGTTGCCTACACAGGAGTGATCCCGGTTGGCGGCGACCACTTCACCAGCGATCTTTCCGTTGGCTTGTGCACGCCCGTCAATGAAGCAGAGAAGCTCAAGAAGCTTTACGGAAATGCGATCGTGACACTGATTCCTGAGGGTAACGAAGTTGAGGTGCCCAGCGTGGGTGATCGGCCGTCGCGATTGATGCCGCAACGCTTGCTGGGCGAGATTCTGGAGCCGCGTGCGCGTGAACTCTGCGAGATGCTGCGAGACACGCTGCGCCACAGCGGCATGTTTGACATCTGTATTGCGGGAGTCGTGCTCAGCGGTGGTGGCTCGCGTTTGCCCGGATTGATCGACATCGCTGAGTCGGTGCTGCGTAAGTCTGTGCGCCTGTCATGGCCGGTACCCCTGTCGAAGATGCCGACAGAATTAGCGGAGCCCGAGTATGCGACCGCGCTCGGCATGATCTATTACGGCCATCGCGCACGAGTCGCGCGTGGCTTGCAGGATGGCCGCTGGAGTTCGCGCCTGCGCGCCATGTTCGCGAAGAAGGGCGCATAAAAATGCGCGGGCCCGGGTTGAGGGCATAGGGGTTTGCGGCAAGTGCAATCAAGGCTTTGTTGTACGCGCTTCGTCCATAAGCAAGAAAACTAACTTACGGTGGTGAACATGAAGAACGATGATTCCGGTATCCGCATCAGCTTCAACGAAGAGCCTCGCAACGACGCCAAGATCAAAGTGATCGGCGTGGGTGGCGGTGGCGGCAACGCAGTGAACCGCATGATCGACGCCGGGATGGAAGGCATCGAATTCGTTACCGCCAACACTGATTTGCAGGCGCTTCGCATGTCACGTGCGCCGGTGAAGATTCAGCTGGGCGTAAAACTCACCAACGGTTTGGGCGCGGGCGCAAACCCGGAAGTCGGTCGCAAAGCCGCGCTCGAGGACTCTGACAAAATCATCGAAGCTCTAGAAGGCGCGGACATGGTTTTCGTCACCACCGGCCTCGGCGGCGGCACAGGCACCGGCGCAGCCCCGATCATCGCGTCCCTCGCCAGCGAGATGGGTGCTCTGACGGTGGCTGTGGTCACGAAACCCTTCGCCTTCGAAGGTAAGCGCCGCATGGCGCAGGCGGAACGCGGCATCGCCGAGTTGATGGAGTCCGTCGATACGACCATCGTGATTCCCAACGAGAAGCTGCTCGCCGTCGCCGAGAACGCGGGCTTCTTCGAATCCTTCCGGGTGGCCGACGATATTCTGCGGCAAGGCGTGCAGGGGATCTCCGACATCATCACCATCCCCGGAATCATCAACCGCGACTTTGCCGACGTGAAGGCGATCATGGCCGCGATGGGCTACGCCGTGATGGGCACGGCGACCGCGAGCGGAAATCACCGCACGACCGACGCCGCGCAGAAGGCGATCGCATCCCCGCTGTTGGAGGCTGGAGCGATCGACGGAGCGCGAGGAATCCTGATCAACATCACCGGCTCGAGTTCGCTGAAGCTCGCTGAAGTGCAGCAGGCCTGCACCATCATTCAGGGCGCGGCGCATGAAGATGCCAACATCATTTTCGGCGCGGTGCTCGACGAAAAGATGAAAGACAGCGTCAAGATCACCGTCATCGCCACGGGCTTCCGAGAGGTTCCGAGCATGAAGCGGCGCCTGGAAGAAGTGCACCGCTCCTTTGCCTCGTCCCACAACGAGCATATGGACTATCCGGAGCCGGCGGAATCGCCCCGTTTTGATCCCGAACCTTCTCCGGCACCAGACCGAATCATGAAACAGGAAGAAGCGCCCATGCCCGAACCGGCTCTTACGGTCGGTCTGGCCGAAGTCCAGCCGGACGAGGTTTCGATTGACGTTGTCCGGAGCAGCATGGCTGCGAACTTCGAGCAGGACAATCTGGATGTTCCCGCGTTTCTACGCAAGCGCGGCGAAATTATGTAGGCCGTCCTACATACGGAGTTGCCAACTCGCCTGACACGTTCAGGCGAGTTTTCTTTTCCCGAATCCAGACACATGCTTATTCAAACACTTACAGGAAGCAGGCAGCCGAACCAACCTCGATGCCCCTCCGAGTATTCTGCTTTTCAATTTAACATTGACATCCACAACAGGACGCCAAGACAATCTCTCCCTGTCGCCATAACCCGGGGTCACTTCACAAAGCCGCACGTTAGAGTGGTCGCCACTTCCGTACGACTCATCTTTTCAAGGAGAACGGATCACCATGAAGATACGTCTCGGATCTTTGCGTCTGCCAGCCGCCCTAACCCTTTTGCTCCTGCTCTCGGCAGGTGCGCTATTGGCTCAATCCCAATACAACGGAGAAATGAAAATAAGTAATTTGCCGCCGAAAGCGCGGTTCACGACCCTTCCCCCAAGGTTGCGGACTGACGTGATACTGGCCGCCACGGTGCCGCTGAAGACCTGGAACGGCAGCTTCACCTATAGTGGAACGAAGTACACCTACAACATGGTGGGTTCCGCGCCTTCTTCCAATACCTCCACGACGATTCCTGTCTACATCATCCCGGTGAAAATCGTGATTACGAAACGCCGGAGCACGACTACTTTCGATCCGGCCCACATTCTCCCGAACGGAAACACGGTTGTGCAGAATACCGTCGACTCACCGCTGTTTGACAAGAGTACGACCTACACACAAGGCGGAGTGGATGTCGGCACCACGCAGTACATCGACGCCTACCAGCGCGCAAACTTCTGGGGAACCGTAAAAACCGATACCAACTCTCATTTGCTCCTCGGTGGACCGACGGTCACCGCCGAGCAGACGCTAAGCCCGCCATCCTCCTACGGTACGACCGGCGCCCCGTTCGGATTCACGGCGGGATTGGTCGACATCAATTGGTTCGACGCGCAGCTGCCCGCACTGATCTCGAAGCTTGGCATCACGCCGAATGCCTTTCCGATCTTCCTGACTTACGACGTGTATCTGACTGAGAACAGACAGTGCTGCATCGGTGGCTACCACAGCTCAGAAGGCAGCACGAGCGCTCCGCAGGCCTACGCGGAAGCAACCTATGTGGATCACGCCGGCGCCTTCTCGCAGGATGTTTCGGCGCTATCGCACGAGATTGGCGAATGGGCCGATGATCCCCTGGTGGTGAACATCAATGGCAACAACACGCCTTGCGGAATTCTGGAAAACGGCGATCCGCTCGAGGGCAACGCCAACTTTGGAGGATATCGCTATGTCTTGCATGGGTTCACCTACAACCTGCAGGATCTGGTGACGCTTCCTTATTTCGGTGCGCCCACGAGTACCAGCGTGAATGGGTGGCTAAGCTTCCAGGGAGAGAGCTTGAGCGTCTGCTCCAACGGCTCCTGACGGCTGATAAATGTTCGACTACACAGGCGGGGGCAGGAAGATTCCTGCTCCCACTTTTTCGTCCCGCGACGGCCTGTAAATACTTACTCGATCGGAAGCAAGCGCAGCTTGTGCCTTGCGGGCAATTCGGGAAAAACCTCGCGACCGCGCCTCGGTCTGCAGATCGTGTAGACGAGAGCGGGCAGCGGCAGCGTTCCCCGATTTTTTTTCGAGCGTCCCTAAGGCCAGTCTGGCTTCAAACTCGATCGCCAGATAGCCGTAACGATGCGCATCGGCCATGGCTTTCCGCAAAGACTCCTGGGCCTCCGCCATCTTTCCGTTCGCGCCCTTGGTGCGCGCCTCGACAATGGTCACGAACAAACGCAGGCCCCGGTCGGTGACCTGCTGCATGAGCGCAACGGATTCCTGAATCAACGAACTTGCGTCCGCAGGTTTTCCCGACTCGAGAGCAATTTGGGCAAGGACTGCGTTTGCCTGTGCCGTCCCCTCAGGCGCTTTGATCTTCCGGAAAATCTCCACGCTGCTTCCCGCCAGGGTGCCGGCGTCCGCGGGCTTCCGGGCTTCCAGCGCGATTTGCGCGAGTTGCAGCTGGGTCAGGCCGATGTTGTTCTCATCCGACAGAGTTTTGCAAAGCTCGAACGCCTCTTGAGCCACCTTGTGTGCTTCGCTCAACTGGTCCTGTTCCCGCAGTAGGTCGGCAAGACCCCGCAGGGAATAAGCGCGGCTTCTCTTGTATCCAATCTGCTCCTGCACGGCCATCGATTGTTCAAAGCTGGACTTGGCGCTCGCCAGGTCGCCCAGTTCCGACTGGACATTGCCAAGATTGTTCAACGTGGAGGCTTCCCCGCGGCGGTCGGCGATCTCGCGAAAGGCCTTGAGAGTTTCTTCCTGTTTTTGACGAGCAGCGGGAAGCTCTCCCATGCTGTCGTACACGTTGGCGAGGTTGCCCAATCCTCCGGCGATCCCCTGCTTATCGCCCAACTCTTCATAGATCTTTAAGGACTGTTCGTACTGGCTCTTCGCGTCTTCCAGTTTCCCGCCGTCGTAATAAACGTTTCCAATCGAATTCAAGGTCCGTGCTACATCTTTTTGCGCGCCAATTGGCCGGAACACTTCGAGCGTCTGTTGGAATAGCTGAAGAGCCCCGGTGAAGTCACCACGATCGTAAAAGTTCTCACCTTGCAAAGTGAGAGCCATCGCTGCGCCCCGGTGATCTCCAGCGCTCGCATAAATCTCCTGACATTGCTTGAAGAGTCCCTCGGCCGCATCCGTTTTGCCCAATCTCTCAAAGGCCCAACCTTGCTGATGAAGGGCTTCCGCCAATACCAGTTGCGCGCGTTGATTTCGGGCTTTCTCCGCAGCGACGGCCGCGACCTGCTGCGCGCGCTGAAAGTCCCCCTTCGAGTCCGCGACGTTCGCATCCGCCAGATCCACGCGCGGGTCTTCCCGCTGCGCGGCAGACAATGCGCGCATCTGTTGAACCGTCGCTCCCGCGTCATTCGGAAGGCCCGCCGAGATCTGCGCCTTCGCCAGGCGCAGGCCGTACTCCAGATTGTCGGGGAAGAAGTTCCACAGAGCGCGATAGATCTCGATGGTTCGAGGCCAATCCCGCGTCACCTCCCGATAACGTGCCTCAATCGACAGACGGCTCTCTCGCGGAAGCTTTCCAGAGAGGTCAGACGCCTTCTTGGCCTCCTCGGTGGCTCGTGCGTCGTAACCGAGGGCCGACCACGCCCGCGAGAGGGCGGCGTGAGCCAGCGCATGTTTTGGATCGGATTCCACCGCCTGCTGTAAAAGGTCGCGCGCAGCTTGCGCGTCAAAGACCCGCAGCTTTTCGAGCCCCCGCGCATACAGGCGAGTCGCGTCTGCGGTCGACGGCAGCGTGGCGAGAACTCCCGCAAGTTCTACCGGTGTGATCGTAGCCACGGCTAGTTTTGATCGCAGATCGGCTCCGGTGCGCGAGACAAGATCCAGCAACTCGGAGGACTTTCCGTTTTCCGAAAAGGCCATCAGGGTCTCGCCGGCGAGGGCATCCTGCATGCGAAAATCGAGGCGAATCTCGCCGCCCGACTCGACATACGATCCCAGCACAACCAGGTCGCTTCCCAGGCGATCATGAATCTGCTTCAAGGTATCGCGCGCGTAGCTGTCGGCGTCCGCCAGTGTGAGATCGGTCTTCATCCGCGATACGTTTTCGCCGGGGATCGTTCGCAGTTGCTCTCCGGCGGCAAGTTCGGTTGTGAGCATTTCCGACAAGGCAGTCGACAACCAGGCTTCATCCGCCTTTCCGGAGAGATTGCGAAATCCCAAAACTGCTACCGAGCGGCGCTGAGACGTTGCGGCTGAATTGACGTCCAGCGTCGGCGCCCTCTTCCAGAATTGCGTCTTTGCAGAAAACGTAATCAGCCCGATCGCGAGGAGCAATACTGCGGCTGCAGACGCGTAGATCCATCTCCACGACCGGCGCGCAGGTGGTACCACCACATCCCCGCTGTTCAGCCGTTCCAGGTCAACGCGAAGTTCCCGCGCCGTCTGATAGCGGCGATCCGGATCTTTGGCGAGCGCCTTGACGATAATGCTTTCGAGCGCAGGGGAAACGGTGTGATTCCGGGAGCTTGGCGGCGAAGGTGGAGTTTCGAGAATCGCGCTGATGAGTTGTGGGCCAGATCGGTCGGCAAAAGGCCGTTTCCCGGTCGCCATTTCATAGAGAACAACGCCGGTCGAGTAGATGTCGCTGCGCGCGTCAGCCCGCTGGCCCCGGATCTGCTCCGGCGACATGTACGCAACCGTGCCCATGATGGCGTCATGCTGCGTCAGCGTGATCGTTTCCGCGGAGTCTTTTTGGACCGGCACAAACTGCGCGATGCCGAAATCCAGAATCTTTACCCATCCGTCCTGCGTCACGTGGATATTGCCGGGCTTCAAGTCGCGATGCACAATCCCCTGGGCGTGCGCCGCGTCCAGTCCATCCGCCAACTGCATGCCGAGGCGCAACACATCGCGTGACGGCAGCGATCCGGTGGCGAGTTTCGCGTCGAGCGTGACACCCGACACCAGCTCCATGACCAGGAAGTCCACTCCCTGGTCATTACTGAATTCGTAGATTGCGCCGATGTTGGGATGGTTTAAGCGCGCGAGAGCCAGCGCCTCTCTGCGAAACCGCTGCCGGGTGCGATCGTCGATGACTGCCTGGCTGGGTAAGACTTTCAGAGCAACATCGCGATCGAGATCTTCATCGTGGGCGCGATAGACCACACCCATTCCCCCGGCTCCGATTTGTTGCACGACTCGGTAGTGTGAGAGTCTTTCGGGGATCATGAAAAACTTTGTCCGCGTGGGATCGTGATCGAAATCGTAATCATGTGCCGGTAGGACGTCAAAAATTTTGCTCGCTGATTTTGCTGGCTTGGGATTTTGCGCGCATGTGCGCAAACACTTTCATCTTCTGGATAGTGCCTTCGTAGTAACCCTCCGTTTCATTACCAAAGACTCACAACAAAGGTGCGCTTTCATTAAACAATTCCAAACAATGTACTTACCTCAAAAACGATTCACATTACTGGGGAATAAATTTCAATTGCGGTCAAAACCCTAAGTCCCTTAATATCGCAGACATGGAAGTGCACTACAGGTTTTTGCCGATCAGTGGCAGGGTGCGTGCATCCAAATTATCAGCTATTCCGGGAACGGGTAAGGGAAGAGATGTCAACAGAAAGTAATAAATTGTTACGGGCCATCGTGTTAGCGGCGTTGACGTTTGTCCTCGTCAGTTTTAGCTGGGCGGCGAATGTCAATGCGCACTCCCTCACTGCGAAATCCAAATCACAGAAATTGACAGAGAGTCAGCGCGCCCGTCGCCGGATGAATCGTCTCGCGCAGAGTCGTGTTGTGCCTGCTGCCCGTCGCACGGGCAGGCGCCGTCATCGTTATTACGAGCGTTTTTATACCAGCTCTTATGCTGAAGATATAACCGAAGGCGACGCCATTACTGGTGAAGATGCGGTTGTTCGCCAGGCTGCCATCGACGCGCTGGGGAACATGAACGGAACGGTGGTCGCCATCGAGCCGACCAGCGGCCGCGTGCTCGCGATGGTCAATCAGAAGCTCGCGCTCTCGAGCGGCGCACAGCCGTGCTCGACTATCAAGGTTTCCGTCGCTTTAGCGGCATTGAGCGAGGGGCTGATCGACAAGGAAACGCCCATCACGCTCGGTCGCCGCAGCCATATCAATCTCACGGAAGCGCTGGCGCGCTCCAACAACGCTTATTTCGAAGCACTGGGCCGCAAGCTCGGATTTGATAAAGTCAGCTACTACGCGCATCAATATGGCCTCGGAGAACTCGCCGGCTACAACATTGAAGGCGAGCACCTTGGCATTTATCCCGACGCGGAGATCCCTGCGAAGCTTGGCGGAGTTGGCAAGATGTGCTCTTTCGGAGAAGGCGTCTCGATGACTCCTCTTCAACTGGGCGCGCTCGTTTCGGCGATTGCGAATGGCGGAACTCTTTATTACTTGCAACATCCCTCGTCACCCGAGGAGGTTACAGGCTTCCAGCCGCGCGTGAAGCGGCATCTCGACATTGCGCCATTGATTCCTGAAATTGCTGACGGTATGGCAGACGCAGTTCGCTACGGCACGGCTCGTAGCGTTCTCTACAACTTCGCGGAAGAACCGGTCCTCGGCAAAACCGGAACTTGCTCCAAGGCCGGCACGCGGTACGGTTGGTTCGCCTCCTACGCGAATACCAATGTTGGTCGCATCGTCACCGTGGTCTTCCTGCAGGGCGGGCGTCCAACGTTTGGACCGAAAGCCGCTGAGATCGCCGGTCGTATGTATCGCAACCTGTACGATCACAATTTCTTCGCAGGTGGACCGGCGCTTCCGACCAGCACCGCCGGCGTTAACACGGTTGGGACTTCCCAATAACCGAAGACCGTCGAATTTCTCGCGGGATACTCCGATCGCTGAACCTGCATGGCGCGCGGGTTCAGTACTGATAGCGGTGTCCTCTGCGCAGCAGCGGCTTCTCGAAATACTTCCAGGACAATTTCGCCAACGCGATCGACACGCCTGCCCCAAGAATCCCGCCCAACATCCATGCCAATCGTGGTGATCCCGCGAAGTACGACATCAACGGATGCCGCATGCTTTGCATGACCGAGATGTGAATGAGGTACAGGCAATACGCCAGCGTACCAAGTCCGGTGAGCGCTCGATGGCGCAGGATCTTTTCCACCCATCCTCCGGTGTCCACCACCGCGAGTAGAACGAAAGCAGCGTAGAAAACCGCGAGCCACGAATATCCCCAACCGGTCATCGCATCGGAAAACGCGTCGTACTGCTTAATAGTCATGAAGACGACGCCACCCAGAAGCGCGATTGTCAGCAGTTGAAGCAATCTCAGGTTACGCGCCAGCCAATCCCAAACGACTTCCTTTCGCAGCAGCAACGCGCACAAAACTCCCAGCGAAAGAGCGTCGGCCCGTGCGGGCGTCAGCACATAACAAGCGATACCGCCGTGAACCCCAAAGGTCATACCCGGGAAGATCGAGCGAAGCAGGATTCGGAACAACGGCGCACCGAAGATGATAGCGACCAGCAAGGAAGCAAGGTATCGGAGCTGCACCTTGCGGATGATCCAAGGAATTGTCAAATAGAATTGCTCTTCGATCGCGAGCGACCACGTGAGGCCTGCGGAGTTCAGGCCAAGCGTGCCCAGCGCCGCCATCCAGAAATTTTGGGTAAAGGTCGCATAGGCCCACCAGGGGATTTCGAGCGGTTGAAATCGCCCCGGTCTCACAATCGCGCCCAGCCAGGGCAAATGCTGGAACAGTAAGATGGCCAGGACGGCGAAGTACAAAGGAAGAATGCGGTACGCGCGCCGAAGATAAAAGGTCTGAAAGTAGCGCGGCGACTCCCGAGCATCCAGCAGAATTCCGCCAATCAAAAACCCCGATAGCACAAAGAAGAGGTCGACTCCGCTCCACGTGAGTTGTCCCGCTGCCAGGAACCAACTCAGAAACCAGGACAGGGGCGCCGGCATTGTCGCCCCCGGGATTGCCGCGTTCAGCCCGAAAATCGCGTGCCGCAGAAGGACCAGCAGGATCGCAATACCGCGGACTCCGTCGAGCGCGGGAATCCGCTTCGACCAATCCGGATGGTGGTCGGAAGAACGCAGCTGCTTTGGCTCGGCCGAATTTTCGGGCACCCTGGTTGTTCGCGCCGAGGTCTCCACGTCCCGGAGGCTACCAGAAAACCCGAGCGCAAAAAAACAGACGAGGTCTCTCGAAGCGTTGGCAATCGATGCTTTCTGGTAATTTAGAAATTTGTCGGAGACAGGGATGAGACTAAGCCTGCGAAGAAAAGCGAAGTGGCCGTTCGAACCCGGCGTCGGCGCCGATGCCAACCTCGCGCAGACCTTGCAAGTCTTGCGTGGCAAGTGGGGAGAAGTGCCGCTCAGCGAGGAGGGGCGCGCTCGTTCGGAAGAACTCATGAGTCTCTCGGACGAGAATCTTCTCAAGGTCTGGAGCGAAGGCCTGCTCGATTCGTCCACTGGCAAAGCCTTCGACGCTCGGGGCTGGTATCAGTTGCTGTACAAAGACATATTTCGCGGCAAGAAAGTAATGGACGTTGGTTCGGGTCTCGGCTTCGACAGCGTGACCTACGCCGAAGCCGGCGCGCACATGACGTGTGTTGACATCGTCGAATCGAACCTCGAAATCGTGAAACGAATCTGCAAGGTGAAAGGCCTCACGAATTTGAGCTTTTGTCACCTGAAGGACCTTTCTTCCCTCGACAGCCTACCTGTCGACTATGACGCCATCTATTGCCAAGGCTCTCTGATTAACGCGCCGCTCGAAGTCACCCGTATCGAGGCCCAGGCTTTGCTGCGGCACCTCCCCGTCGGCGGTCGCTGGATCGAGTTGGCTTATCCGAAGAGGCGCTGGGTCCGCGATGGCCGCATGCCGTTTACCAAGTGGGGCCGCAAGACCGATGGCGGCGCTCCTTGGATGGAGTGGCATGACCTGGAGAAGGTCAAAGCTTTCCTCGCCCCGGCGCAATTCGAGGTCGTATTCACCCTCGATTTCCATCACAGTGACTTCAACTGGTTTGATCTGATCCGTCGTTCCTGAGATGACCGCGGCCGCCGGCGAACAAACCCGTAACAGCCGCCAACTCTGTATTGGTCAGGCCGGATATCACGCGGTGGCTTTTTGGCGAAAGCGAGCTCACCCCGATTTTGTTACCGATCGCGGACCTGCTCAAAGTGAATTGGCTCCGCAACTGCCCGACATCGAACTAAT
>Ga0210409_10001210_pt1 | contig 34928 bp, 29 predicted proteins | sample IncBWH17MmetaG_FD_161649 | JGI IMG/M metagenome (GOLD analysis project Ga0210409, IMG submission 161649) | Forest soil microbial communities from Barre Woods Harvard Forest LTER site, Petersham, Massachusetts, United States - Inc-BW-H-17-M | ecosystem: Environmental > Terrestrial > Soil >... | reverse complement strand
CGACCTCGGCATGTTCGCATAGAAAGCGATTGATGTGATTGAACACCACCACAGGGTCCGAACCGATGGTCATGCCGGAAAGCGCGCCCTGGAGCATGGTCGTGAGCAGCGCGGCGCCGATTCCTTTGCCGGAAACGTCGGCTACGAGAAATGCCGTGCGGTCCTCGCTCATTGGAAATACGTCGAAGTAGTCGCCGCCCACGGCATGGCACGGTGTATGGATACCTGTCACTGCGAAGTACGGGTAATCGCGGAATCCGTGCGGCAGCAGGGCCTGTTGAATGTCCCGGGCGATGTTGAGTTCCTGCTCCATTCGTTGCCGCTGGCGTTCGCGTTCGACCAGGCGGGCATTGTCCAGAATGCTGGCGGCTTCGGTTGCGAGGGCGTCGAGGATCTGGCGATCGAGCTTGGAAAAGGCGGTAGCGCGCCGGGAATCAAGATAGACCACACCTAGAAAATGCCCGCGCCCCGATGCAGCGGCCGAATCCCCGGACTTAGCCCTCAAAACGGAATAGAGAGGAATTGCAATAATCGCGCGAAGAGATTGCGCCACGATGCTCTGCGCCGACTGGAGATCCGAGTCCGCGAGACTGAGATCTTCGGTGATAACGCTCGATTGCTTGGCCATCGCTTGCCGCAGGGCGGTCTGACTCGGAGCGACACCCTCCGTCGGCGATTCCACGCCACCCTTGCCGCGGGCCAGGCGAACGTGGAGCACTCCAGAAGGGTTCGCTTCCAGGAGGAGCCCGCGATCGGCTTGGGTGATGGAGATAGCGTGATCGAGCATGGTGCAAAGCACAGACTCGAGGGGTAAATCGGAATGCAAAAGCGACGTGGCTTCGAGTAACAGGTTGAGTTTGCCCAGTCCGGTCGTCGGGGCCTCCACGCCGGCGATGCCGCCAATGAGGGTGAGCATGCCTTCTATTGATTTCTCCGCCTGCCGGGCGCGGAAGACGATTTCGTAGGAGCCTTCAAGGCCAAAGGTAATGACGTCTCCATTGGCCAGAACGTAATGATCGACCTTTTTCCCGTTTACGAAGATGCCGCGACGGTAGCCCAGGTCTTCGAGCAGGCAGCCCTGTCCGTTCGAAATGATGGCGGCGCACTGGCGGGAGATACGCGGGTCGGCCAGCGGAAGGTGATTTCCCGTTTCATCTCCCCGGCCGATCAAAAAAGGGGAGCCGGAAATTGCCACCACACGCCGGGTATGGTCCGGTGAAATGACTTCGAGAGTATTTTCGCCGATGGCTTCGACGCTAGACATAAAGTGATCCGGAACAGCGATTATACCATGCTGTGTCAAAGGGCAGCGTTCACCGTCCGGTGAAACATTCATTTGACCGCTCGCCGCCGAACACACTGCGTTTAGAAGCGAAATTTATGAAATTGCTTTTGTAAGTGCAATGAAACATGGTGGGGCTGGGGAGAGTCGAACTCCCGACCTACGGTTTAGGAAACCGCCGCTCTATCCATCTGAGCTACAGCCCCGGCATAAGTATCCGGCTAGTTTACATCTATTTCGGAGAACGCTGCCGAACATTCCAGATCGCGCGAATGTGCGTAATTCCAGACGATTCGCCATGCCTTCTTCCGCGAATCCGTCCCTTTCGCTCGACTGCGGGGCTTCTGCCCGGACGGTAGTCATGAACTCCTTCCATGGCCCTTCCACCCATCTGAGGAGGATTCCGGCGATGCGGATTTGTGATATGCTTCTTTCCACTTCGATGGCCAGGAGGCTTTTGCTATGAAAAAATCGTTTTTGGGTCTTGCGTTGTCCCTGTTGATTAGCTTGCCCGTTTTGGCTGCGCTCAAAGTTGGCGATATGGCGCCTGATTTCTCGGCCCGCGGTTCACTGGGCGGGAAGGAATTTAGTTTTACTCTGCAAGAGGCCCTGAAGAAGGGGCCGGTGGTCGTCTATTTCTTTCCTTCCGCTTATACCAAAGGCTGTGACCTCGAAGCGCATACATTTTCAATGGAGAAAGACAAATTCGATGCCGCCGGGGCCAGCATTATTGGCGTATCGGCCGACAGCATCGCGCGCCTCGACCGGTTTTCGGCAGACCCGGAGTTTTGCGCCGGAAAGTTTCCGGTAGCCTCCGACGCGGATAAGAAAATCGCCGCCTCCTACAATCTGGCGACGAACCCCGCAAAAGCAGGCATGACGGATGTGAAGGGTGACGCGATTGACCATGACTTTATCGAACGCGAAACCTTCGTCATCGGCAAAGACCACAAGATCATCGCGGCCTTTTCTTCAAAGGACGACGGCATTTCGCCCGATCAGCATGTGGCCAAAGCGTTGGCAATCGTGCAGCAACTCGCGGGCAAGTAGCCGCAACTCAACGTATTAATTCGCACACGCCACGGGTCTCGCAGGAATCGTCTTGCAGGCCGGGGGAATAGCCCTCGGCCTCAAGATCTCCTTGCGCGCGATCGCGCTTTTCATCCCCCCGGTTTTCCCCGCGCAATGCGCCGGCCCCGCCGCCCTTGGGCGGGCAAATGCGCGCGAAACGTGGTAAAACATTAAGGCAAATTATCCGATATGCATGAGTGTGGACGGCTGTCACACCAGCCGGGCCAGTATCTTACTTTCTTCGATCAGGGCGGATCAGATCATGGCCATAGCAACGATTAATCCTGCAACAGGACAAACGATCAAAAAGTTCGACGCGCTCACGGATTCACAAGTTGACCACAAAATTCAGAGGGCCGCCGAAGCCTTTCCGAAGTTTCGTAAATTGTCGTTTGCCGATCGCGGGCGAATGATGATGCGCGCGGCGGAGATTCTGGAAGCTGAAAAAGATTCCCTCGCCCATCTCATGACGCTGGAAATGGGCAAGACGCTTCGTTCCGCAGTGGACGAAGCCGTCAAGTGCGCCTGGGTTTGCCGCTTCTACGCCGAAAATGCGGAACGCTTTCTTGCCGATGAAATCGTCGAGACTCCCGCGAGCCGCAGTTTCATTCGCTACCAACCCATGGGCGTGGTCCTTGTAATCATGCCGTGGAATTACCCGTTCTGGCAGGCGTTTCGATTCATTGCGCCAGGGTTAATGGCGGGCAATGTGGGCTTGCTGAAACACGCATCGAACGTCCCCCAATGCGCGATGAGAATAGAAGAGCTCCTGCTCAAGGCGGGCGTCCCTGAAGGAGTTTTCCAGACGCTTCTGGTCGGTTCAGGGAGCGTCGACAGAATCCTGGACGATCCTCGCATCGCCGCCGCAACTTTGACGGGGAGCGAAGGGGCCGGCGTAAAAGTCGGGACCGGCGCGGCGCAGAGGATCAAGAAAGTCGTGCTCGAGCTGGGAGGCAGCGATCCCTTTATTGTCATGCCCAGCGCAAATCTGGAAGAAGCAGTGAAGGTAGGCATCAAGGCTCGCGTGGCCAATAACGGGCAATCGTGCATCGCGGCAAAGCGGTTTATCGTTCACGATGCAATCGCGGACAAGTTTCAACGCGAATTTGTGGCGCAGATGGAAAAGCTCACCGTGGGCGATCCGTTCGATGAGAAGACGGATGTCGGCCCGCTAGCGAATGCCGAAGCCGTGACGTCACTCGATGCCGACGTCCGCAGTTCCATCCAGGCCGGTGCGAAAGTCCTGACTGGCGGCAAGCCCGCCGACCGCCCTGGAAGTTTCTATCTCCCCACAGTCTTGACGGACATTCCGAAAAATTCTCCCGCTTACAGGGAAGAGCTGTTTGGTCCAGTGGCCTCCATTTTCAGGGTGAAGAATTTAGACGAGGCGATCCGCGTCGCGAATGACAGCCGGTTTGGCCTCGGAGCAAGCGCTTGGACGAACGACAAGGGCGAAGAGGAACGCTTCATCAGCGAGCTCGAAGCCGGTATGGTCTTCATCAATCAAATGGTGTTTTCCGACCCCAGGGTCCCATTCGGCGGAGTCAAGCGTTCAGGGGTGGGCCGCGAACTGAGCACATACGGAATTCGCGAGTTCACGAATGTAAAGACAGTCTGGGTGAAGTAAGCAAAGAGCAGATCGGGCAGAGAAGAAAATCGCCCTTGCAGTAGACCTCGGCCAATGGTATGGTGGTCTGACCATATGACCTTGCTCTAAGTACTGTATTTAGCTCGGGAGGCCGCAAACAGGATTTCGGCGGCCAGGTAAAAGAGGCGCATTTCTTGTACAAAGTCATTCAATCGTCGCGTCTTTACGAGCAGATTGTTCAGCAAATCGAGGAATCGATCCTCAAGGGCGAATTGAGCGAAGGCAGCCAGCTTCCCCCTGAACGAGACCTTGCCAAGCAATTTGGCGTCAGCAGGACTGCCGTGCGCGAAGCCATCAAAGCGCTTCAAGAAAAGGGGCTGGTCGACGCGTTTCCGGGGCGTGGAACTTTCGTCACGAATGGAACGTCCAACTCGATGCGCCGTTCTCTGGACCGAATTATCAAGAGCGGCGATCCGGATGGCTGGGCCTATTTGGTAGAAGTTCGGGAAATTCTGGAGCCGGAGATCGCGGCTTTGGCAGCGATCCGCGCCGACGATCAAGATCTCGCGGCAATGCGAGAGGCTCTTGATGTCATGGACAGTGCGGGACGGGATTCCGATGCGTTTATCGAAGCGGATCTTGATTTTCACCTAGCGCTCGCCGAGGCGGCGGCGAACCCGATTGTTCTGTCGTTGATCGATTCCATTGTTGGACTGCTCCGCGAACAACGCTTGCGGATATTCCGCATCGGAGGCGGCCCGGAGTGCGGACAGTATCACCACAAACACATTCTCGAAGCAATCCAACGGCACTATCCTCAAGAAGCTCGTGCCGCAATGCAGGCTCATCTCTCTCAAGTGCGCGAACATTCAAGCAAAAAACCGGATGATCAAACGGCGGACGCCTAAGGGCGATTTTAGGTCAGGAGACTTCAGCGAATGGCGAATCTTGGTTTTGTAGGACTCGGAGTCATGGGCGGTAACATGGTCGCCCGGCTGCTCGATAAGGGGCACAAGGTTACCGGTTACAACCGCACGCGCTCCAAGGCGCAGTGGCTGATCGATCGCGGGATGAAGTGGGGCGATTCTCCGCGCGCGGTCAGCGCCGCGTCGGATTTTACGTTCGCGATGGTCACGAATGCCTCCGCGATTCATTCGATCACGGAGGGACCGGACGGAATTCTGGCGGGACTCGGCCCGGGGAAAATTCTGATCGATATGAGCACAGTGAGCCCTGCGGTCAGCCGCGCGCTTGCGGCCAAAGTTCGAGAAAAGGGCGCCGACATGATCGACTCGCCCGTTTCCGGCAGCGTGATTACTTTACAAGAAGGTAGATTATCGGTTATGGTCGGCGGACGGCGCGAAACGTTTGACCATGCCAAGCCAGTGCTCCAGGACGTCGGTCCCAAAGTTACCTATGTTGGTGACAACGGCCAAGCCCTGGTGCTGAAAATCGCGGTGAACTTGAGCCTTGCCGTGCAGATGCTTGCATTCAGCGAAGGCGTTTTACTTGCCGAGAAAAGCGGCATTTCTCGAGAGACCGCGGTGGACGTGTTGACGCACAGCGCGATCGCATCGCCCATGGTTCAATATCGCGGCCCATTTGTGCTAAAAATGCCGGACGAAGCGTGGTTCGACGTAAACATGATGCAGAAAGACATGCTGCTGGCGCTGGAGATGGGGCGACATCTCGATGTTCCCCTTCCCACGACGGCCGTGACAAATGAATTTCTGACGGCGGCGCGAGGCATGGGCCTGGTAAAACAGGATTTCGCGGTGATCTTCGAGGTACTGGCCCGAATGTCAGGGGTAGGCAAATGAAAACGGAAAGCAAGCAAGCGGTGTCGAGCGCTGGAAACGGCAGCGAAACGTGGCTGCGGATGTATCGCAGCATGCAAATGATCCGCCTATTCGAAGAGCAGGTGAACCAATTGTATACGCGCGCGGTGATGCCCGGCCTCGCGCATCTGTACATCGGCGAGGAAGCGGTCGCGGTGGGAATTTGCGACGCGCTGCATCGCGATGATTACATCACCAGCACGCATCGCGGGCACGGCCACTGTCTGGCCAAGGGCGCGTCGCCGGACCGGATGTTCGCCGAACTCCTGGGGAAAGAAGCGGGATACTGCAAGGGCAAAGGCGGATCGATGCACATCGCCGATCCGGCCAGCGGAAATTTGGGCGCGAACGCGATCGTCGGCGGGAGCGCGGGAATTGCGACGGGCGCGGCGTTTTCGGCCAAGCATCGCGGCACTAAGCAAGTGGCCGTGTGTTTCTTTGGGGAAGGAGCGCTTGGCCAGGGGCTGCTCTACGAAGTGATGAACCTCGCGCGCCTTTGGAATTTGCCGGTGATTTACGTCTGCGAAAATAATATGTACAACGAATATACGCATTTTTCCGAAACAACCGCGGGTGAAATTCTGGCGCGGCCGGCGGCGTTTGGGATTCCGGCGGAAAGCGTGGACGGGCAGGATATTCGCGCGGTGCACGCAGTAGCGAGCCGGATGATCGAGCAAGCGCGCGCGGGAAACGGCCCGTCGTTTCTTTTGTGCAATACCTACCGTTATCACGGCCACCACGTCGGCGACGTGAGCCGCGAATACTACCGCGCCAAGCAGGAAGAGCAGCAATGGAGGGCCGAGCGCGATCCGATCGGTGTACTGACCAATTGGCTCCTGAGCGAAAAGCTCGCGACGCAGGCGCAGCTCGGCGAAATTGAAGCGCAGTCAAAATCAGAAATCGACGCAGCGGTTGCATTCGCATTGCAGGCCCCGTATCCGAGTACGGACAAGGTGGGGGAGGATGTGTATGCCTGAAGTAGCCGTGCGCGAATTGACGATGGCGGAAGCGGTGCGCGAGGCGCTTTCCGAAGAAATGCGCCGCGACCCAAGCGTGTTTATTATGGGGGAAGACGTTGCCGAAGCGGGCACTCCGTTCAAGGTTCTGTCCGGCATGGTGGAAGAGTTTGGAAAATCGCGCGTGATCGATACGCCGATTTCGGAACCCGGCTTCACAGGCATCGGTGTAGGCGCGGCAATGACGGGGCTGCGTCCGGTCGTGGACATCATGTTCGGCGATTTCCTGACGCTGGTGATGGACCAACTGGTGAACCAGGCCGCGAAGGTCCACTATATGTCGGGAGGCGCGTGGAAAGTGCCGATGGTGCTGCGGACGACGCTGGGAGCATCGCGCCGCTCGGCCGCACAACACTCGCAATCGCTGCAGGCGTGGCTCAGCCACGTTCCCGGATTGAAAGTGGTTTTACCGTCGACGCCTTACGATGCCAAGGGATTGCTGAAGACGGCCATTCGCGACGATAATCCTGTTATCTTTTTTGAAGACAAAATGATGTTTCGTCTGAAGGGCCCCGTGCCGGTCGAAGATTACACGATTCCCTTCGGCCTGGCCGACATCAAGCGCGAGGGAGAAGACATCACGATCGTGGCGACCAGTAGCATGGTGCAAGTGGCGCTGGGCGCCGCGAAGCTGCTCGAGGAAATCGGGATCAGCGCGGAGGTCGTCGATCCGCGGACGACGTGGCCGCTGGATGAAAAAACTTTGATCGAATCGGCGAAGAAGACTTCGCGGGCGATTGTGGTGGACGAAGGCTACGAGAGATACGGTGTAACGGCGGAGATCGCTTCTGTAATTGCGACGGGCGCGTTCTACGATCTGGACGCCCCGGTGAAGCGCATCGGCGCGATGCATGTGCCCATTCCGTTTTCTCCGCCGCTTGAAGATGCTACGATTCCGACGGAGAAATCCGTGTTCGAAGCGGCGCGTGCAATCTGCAAGCGGTCGTAGTCGGTTTTTGTAGCACAGGCACTCCTGCCTGTGCGGTTTTTGCAATCGTTGTATAGCGCAAGACGTACACGCTTCGGAGGCGGGGCGGCTTACAAAAGCGCACAGGCAAGAGTGCCTGTGCTACTTGGGGGTGCACCATGGCGTTACCGACCTATGGAACGATGGCGGTGGATTGGGAAGAGCGCGTAGATTTTGACCGCTTGCGGCGCGAGCGGCTGGCGCGGGCAAAAGCGCTCCTCGCGAAATCCTCGATGGGCGCGCTGCTGTGCTTTGACATGAACAACGTGCGCTACATTACCGCGACGCACATCGGCACGTGGGCGCAGGACAAGAACAGCCGCTTCACGCTGCTGCCGCAAAACGACGAACCGCTCATGTGGGATTTCGGTTCGGCGGCGAAACATCACCGGCTGCATTGTTCGTGGCTCGGAGAGCGTTCGCGTGCGGGGATTCCGCTATTGCGCGGGGCGATGTCGCCGGAAATGGGGCGCGCGGAAGACGTCGCGAAAAAAATCCGTATCGAGCTGGAAATGCGCGGCCTGCACAAGGAACCGTTGGGAGTGGACATCATCGAACCGCCGATTCTCTTCGCGCTGCAGCGCGAAGGAATCACGGTGGTCGACGGCCAGCAAATCATGTCCGACGCGCGTGTGATCAAGACGCAGGATGAAATCACCCTTCTGAACATGTCGGCGATGATGGTAGACGCGGCGTACCACGACCTGTATTGCGCGATGAAGCCCGGCCTGCGCGAAAATGAAGCGGTCGGGTTAGTCAGCAAAGTTCTCTACGATCTCGGCTCTGAATATGTTGAGGCGGTGAACGCGATTTCGGGCGAACGCTGTAATCCGCACCCGCACGTGTTCTCGGATCGCGTGCTGCGACCCGGCGACCCGGTGTACTACGACATTCTGCATTCCTACATGGGCTATCGCACTTGCTATTACCGCTGCTTCTCGATCGGCTACGCCTCGCGCGTTATGGTGGACGCCTACAAGCGTTGCCGCGATTATCTGGATGCGGCGATTTCGCTGATCCGACCCGGACGCACGACGGGGGAAATCGCGGCCGTGTGGCCCAAGGCGACGGAGTTTGGCTTCCCGGACGAAGAAGCGGCGTTTGCGCTCCAATTCGGCCACGGCATTGGCCTGGCGATCTGGGAAAAGCCCGTTATCAGCCGGCTGGTGTCGCTCGAGCATTCGCATGAGATCAAGCCGGGAATGGTGTTCGCGCTCGAGACATTCTGGCCCGCGAGCGACGGCTGGAGCGCGGCGCGCATCGAGGAAGAAATCGTCGTCACTGAAACCGGACACGAAGTGATCACGCGTTTCCCTGCGGAAAAACTTCTTGTTGCCGGCGCGTCTTACGTGACCGTCGACGGACCGCTCGAAACCATGCGCGAGCACGACGCTCCGCCCAGTCGGCAGGTGGTGGAAATGGTGGAAGCCAGCGCCAGAACAGAAGGAATGAAAGTTTCCAAGTAGCGCTGCCCGCGCCGTCCCAAAAAACATCATGGCACATAGCATCGTTATGCCCGCGCTCGAAATGGCCCAGGAAACCGGCAAGCTATTGTCCTGGCGGAAAAAAGAAGGCGAGGCCATCGCTAAAGGCGAGCCGCTCTTGGACGTCGAGACCGATAAAGCTGTCGTGGAAATTGAAGCCCCGGCGGATGGGATCCTCGCGGGAATCAAGGCGCAAGCGGGGGACGTCATTCCCGTAGGCCAGACGATTGCCTGGATCGTGAAGCCGGGGGAGAAGCCGCCGGTCGAGGAGGCCGCTGCTGCGTCGGGGCGGCGGATGGACACCAAAGCTGCTCCTGCCGCTCCGGCTGTTGCAAATGCCCCTGCGGCGGCTGCAGCCGCGCCTGCGGCGAACGCTCGGATTTCTCCCAAGGCTAGGCGGCTGGCGCGTGAGCATGGGGTGGAGATTTCTCGCGTGCGCGGAACAGGGAGCGAAGGGGAAATTCTGGCTGAAGACATTTTGGCGTTTGTGGCGTCGGGTGGTTTGACGAGTGGCGCTGCGGCGCCGGCTCGGGCCGAAAACCCGCAGGCTGAAGCCCGCGCCACTCAGACCCTCACTCAAGTTGCCCGGTTGATGGCTGAGCGGACTACGCAGAGCTGGACCACTGCGCCGCATTTTTTTGTGAGCCGGGAAATTGACGCGGGGGCGTTGCTTTCTGCGCGCGAAAAATTCGGGCCGGCCATCGAGAAAGAACGTGGGGTACGGCTCAGCCACACCGACTTGCTCGTCGCGGCAGTAGCGCGCGCGCTGGAAAAACATCCTCTTGTGAATGCCAGCTGGACTGGCGATGGAATCCGCCTGCATCCGGAAGTCAACGTCGGCGTCGCCATGGCGGTCGAGGGCGGCGTGGTGGTGGCGGCAATCCCCGGCACAAACACGAAAAAGCTTGGCGAAATCGCCGAGATGCGACGCGACCTGACCGAGCGGGCCCGCGCCGGCAAATTGCGGCCCGCGGACATCGCCGGCGCGACCTTTACGATCAGCAATCTTGGCATGTACCAGGTGGATGCGTTTACTGCGATTATCGTCGCGCCGCAAGCCGCGATCCTTGCCGTGGGGCGTATTGCAGATCGCGTGGTGCCAGTAGATGGAAAACCGGGAATTCGCCCCATGATGACGCTCACGCTCTCCTGCGACCACCGCGTTTTCGATGGCGCCCGCGCAGCTTTGTTCCTGAACGACCTCGCCGCTGCCATTGTTGAACCGGAAAAGCTCCTCTAGTGATAGACTCCCAGAACCCGGGCAGACCTAATACCTGAAGCAGATTGGTTTGAGGCGCAACGCGGCCTCTGGTAGGCGCTCGACTCAAGGAGAATCTAAGATGAGCGATACGCTCGCACCTAACCCGACCCAAGCCCTTCCGGAACCCTCCCCGGCCCGCAAGAAAACTCCGATCTATATGACGCTCTGGGGACAGGTGCTGATTGGGGTCGCCCTCGCGATTATTTACGGCTACTTCAAACCGGCATCCGCGATCAAGATGAAGCCGCTCGGCGATGGTTTCATTCGCCTGATCACCATGGTGATCACGGTGATCATTTTTTGCACCGTCGTCACAGGCATTGCCGGCATGGAGAATTTGAAAAAAGTGGGCAGGATCGGCGGAAAGGCGCTGCTGTACTTCGAGATCGTCTCCACACTGGCCCTCTTCATTGGGATGTTCGTCGGCAACTTGCTGCATCCCGGTTCCGGCTTCAACGTGAATCCCGCGACGCTGAACGCAAAAGCCGTGGCGGACTATGCAGGGGCCGCGCACCAGGTAACTGTGACTGACTTCCTGATGAACATCATTCCGACAACCATGGTAGACGCCTTCGCCAAGGGCAACATCCTGCAGGTGCTGTTGGTTGCGATCCTGTTCGGCTTTGCCCTGTCGCTGGTCGGCCCGAAGTGCAAGCCGGTTGTAGAGTTGTTCGACGCGTTGACCCACGCGGTATTCGGCGTCATCAACATTTTGATGAAGCTTGCCCCCATAGGCGCATTTGGCGCGATGGCATATACCGTGGGCCAGTACGGGATCGCCTCTCTTGCCAATCTGGGATATCTAATCTTTGTGTTTTGGGTCACGAGTTTATTATTCGTGCTGGTTATTTTCGGCCTGGTTGGTTGGGTTGCAGGATTCAACATCATCAAATTTCTATATTACATCCTGGATGAGATCATCCTGGTGTTGGCCACCAGTTCGTCGGACCCGGCTCTGCCCACGCTCATGGCCAAAATGGAAAAGCTGGGCTGCTCGAGATCGCTGGTCGGCCTGGTCGTGCCCACGGGTTACACATTCAATACCGACGGCAGCAGCTTGTACATGACCATGGCAGCGCTGTTCGTCGCCCAGGCGACCAACATCCACTTAACGTTCGGCCAACAACTGACCATTTTCGCCGTGGCCGTGCTCACATCCAAGGGAGCGAGCGGCGTGACCGGAGCAGCGTTCATCGCCCTTGTCGCTACGCTGATGGTCATCCCCACAATTCCTGTGGCTGGCATGGCGCTGCTTCTCGGCATCGACCGCTTCATGAGCATGGCCCGCGCGGTGGTGAACATGATCGGAAACGGCGTTGCGACGGTTGTCGTAGCACGGTGGGAACATGAACTGGACAAGGTAACGTTGCAGAAAAATCTGGCCTGAGGACTGCTTTTCGTGGCGCCGGCGTCTCGCCGGCGATTTGTCCGCTGAGAATGGGTGAAGTAAAGTCGCGGGCGCCATAAGGGAACTACTTTATTTTCGCAAGCGCCATGCGGTAATAAGAAAGATCGTAGTATTTTTCCGCGCTGGGCGGCGTGCCGTTTCCTCCAGCTTCGACCTCCGCGCGCAGTTGCAAGGTCTTCTTGAAACCCTCCACGTCAAACGCCGCGTCCTTCGCGTACCCGCCGTTCTGTACCATTGCCGTGTACCAATCGCCGGCCGTGGCCTCCGTCAAGCTCGACTCCTTCATCACCAGATCGACCACCTGCTGACGATTGGATGGAGCCATAAGTAAGCGCTGTCCCTCGATGTATGCCGCAAGATATCGCACGAGCAGGTCGGAATTGCTGCGCGCCCAGGTGCGCAGCGCAAACGTGCCCCGATCCAGGTCAGCGCCCAGCAGCGCGCGCATTGAGCCGAGGCTGACCATCCCGTCCTGCTTGGCAAGAATCGAGAACGGTGGATTCATGACCGCGGCGGTGTACTCCGGATGTTCGCGCATCGCTTGCAACCGGAACGGCGTTGAGCCGACAGGCTTCAACTCATATTCCTTTCCCGGGTGCATTCCATTATTGAGGAGGACTTTCTTGAGTTCCAGCGCGTACGCCGTGTTGGTCGCATCAACCAGAAGCGTGTGCCCGCGCAAATCCGCGATGGACTTGGTTCCCGGCTGCGCGATGATCTCGTTTTCGGAACTTTCCGCGCCCATCACGATGACCACATCGACTCCGGCGGAATCCACCATGGCGACGTCGTTATCCACCGCCAGGAAAGCGACATCTTTTTTTCCCGCAGCCAGGTCGTTGCGCAAGGATTCCGAGCTCGGGCGCACCAGATATTCCACTTCGATGCCGTACTTGGCGAGAATGCCGTGCGATTCAGCCATCATCACCGGAAACGGCCGGGCCAGGCAGAGGATGCGAATCTTTTGCGACGCTGCCTGCCGCGCAAAAGACGGAGCGCAGATTGCCAACACAGCGATCGCCGCCATGCAAGAACGCGCTAACGCTGCAACTCTAGCGCGGACCGATTTCGACCACGGACGTACACTCATGATCTTTGTTTCTCCACACGCATTCGCCGCATATTTAGGATTCGGTGTGCCCGGGGCGGGAGTCGAACCCGCACGCCCCGAAGGGCAAGGGATTTTAAGTCCCCCGCGTATGCCATTCCGCCACCCGGGCACTGGTGAAGTAAGCGTATCTCACGGAATCACATGCTGCAAGATTGGGCTCTGCGACGGTGCAGGCGGCATTGCGTCGCGTGCATCGGGAAAGGGGAATAGAAGTTAAGAAAACCCGCACCCTTATAACCCACAAGCGTGCGGCACCCGAAATTCAAAATCTTTCAGAGGCCGGAACGTGTTCTACTTCACGTTCTTGCGAAGCCAGTCATCAATGAACTTGATGACTACGTCGCTGTTCCGGTCGAGGAACATTTCGTGCATGTTGCCGTGTATGCCGGCGTCTTCGAGACGCACAAATTCGTCCTTCACGCCCGCTTGATTCAGCCACTTGGGAATGCAGGCGTCGAAAACGCGATGATACGTTCCCTCGGCGGAGATGGACAGGATGCGCATGTTCGCAAGGCTCACCAGCTTGTGTACCGGTTCCTTCTGCATGTAGCAAGGAACCTCGTCGGGCCGTTCCGATTTTTCTTCAAGGTAGGTTTTCAAATCTTCGGGGCTATTGACAGGCGGGTCGTAATGCATCGGCATGTTGGTTATTCCCCACGCGTTTCCGATTTTGCCCGTGTATTTCACCGTGGCAGTATCCACGACGCCGATCTGCGGGCCCCCGGGCTCGATCGCAACCATGCCCGCTACGAGTTTGGGACGCTGGTCGGCGACGTTAAAGCCGATGCCGCCTCCCTGCGAATGCGTGATCAGGATCACCGGGCTTCCGATTTGATCGAGGAGCGCCACGCCTGCCGGCACGGCGAGTTCGGCCTGGCCGGAAATAAACTGCATCTGGCCCTTGATGAAATTATCGAAGACCGGATCGCCCATCGTGCCTTTTTTCGGCGAGTCGCTCGGCCATTGCGTGTACAGCTTCATCCGCGGGAAATCGCCGCCGGATGGCACGGGGCCCGTCCAGATCTGCTCCAGTTCCAGCGCGGTGCGCAGGCCCAACTTGCCGTCCATGTCGGGGACGTAAGGCGAGCGTCCGCGCGCCGGGTAATCCACCATGTACACAACATAGCCTTGATTAATCAGATAGTAAGCCCAGCCCGGCCGCCCGTCGGGCGTTTGCCGCCAGACCGCTCCGGTCTGCCCGTTCCCGTGGAAAAATACGACCGGATACTTTTGCTTGATCTGCTTCGGCACCATGACTTCGACATACATGGCGCCGTGCATGACTTCTTTGCCGGTCGCCCCGGCATATTCTCCGCCCACGTAGAAAAAAGCTTCGCGCCCGACGTTTTCCATCGAAAACGTAGGGATCGAGGCAGGCGGCATCGCCGAGTTTTTCGAGTCGCTGGCCTGCGCGCCGCGCCGAAGACCGGCCACCGTTGCCAGTGCCGCCAAAAACAAGATTGCCAGTCCAGCTCTTACGATCCGGGAATTCATGAAATCCTCCCCTGGGGTGTGTTTCTCACACAAAGTGAATTTGTCTCTCGAACTAATTTCTTCCTGCACTGACGACGTTCTCAGTGGCGCCGGAGTCCTGTCAGCGATTTGCTCGCCGCCAGAACGAGACAAAATCGCCGGCGGGACGCCGGCGCCACCAAAAGCGCACTCCGGAAATGTTCATGCCTTCAATCGCGGGAACAGCCGCTCCGCATTTCCGCGATTGATCGCTTGCAATTCACTCGCCGGGAATCCGAAATGGTCGAGAGGTCCGGCCGAAACAGGGGGTGGCACGATCGGGTAGTCGGTGCCAAATAGGATCTGCGACGTGGGAACCACTTTGGTCAGCGCGGATAAGGGAGCGGGATATGTCGCATGCGCCACGTCGAAGTAAAGCTGCTTCACTTCCTCCATCATTTCGGCGGTTTCTTTTTCGGAGCGCTTTTCGGGAAGAGTTTCGCTCACCCGGTTTGCCAGAACCGGCAGCGTCCCTCCGGAATGCGGGAAGATAAAACGGATATTCGGGTAGCGGCGGAACGAATCGCTCTTCAGGTAACTGACCACGGCCCGCGCGATATCGAAATCGTATTCCACAACGCTGTCGATCACGCCGGGCTGAAGCGCGCGGCAACAGATGGGCGGGGCGGAGTGGATAAAAATGACGGCCTTGCGCCGGTTAAGCTCTTCGTACACGGGCGCGAATACGGGATCGCCGGGCCACTTGTCGGCGTAGCTCGTCCACAGGCCGATGCCGTCCGCCTTGAGCGTGTCAAACGCGTATTCAATTTCGCGCAGGCTGCCATCGGTGTCCGGCAAAGGGATTGCGGCAAAATGTCCGAAGCGCCCGGGGTAATCCCGGACGAGCTGTTGCGAGTAGTCATTGTTTTGCCGCGCCAGCTTGCGCGCCCGGTCCGATTTGTCCGAGAGCGAATCCTGCACTACGCGCGTCATCGGCGATAGCATCGACGTGGCGATGCCGTTCTTGTCCATCGTTTCAATGTGCAGAGCCGGCGTCCATGTCGGCAGCGGGTGCCCTGTCGCCAGAATCTCATTCTCCATGACCTTCGTGTAAAAGGGAGGGACGGTGTGGGTGTGCACGTCAATTCGGCCGGTGAGCGCCCCTGCAGCAGGCACTGAGGCCTGCGCCGGGAAGCCGCTCGCGGACAACACTGAGCTCGCTCCCGCCATCGCCAGCCAGCGCAGGATTTCTCGCCGCGTAGCACTGGCGCCGGACCCGAGGTGTGCCTCGTCTCTGCGGTCCAACCCCATCGTGATGGCTTTGCTCCCCGAGCGGTTGCGTCTCATCGGCGCGCCCTCCATTGAACCGTGATCTTGATTTTATTTCCAGCTGAACGGCAATCTACACCCCGCCGTTGCCACAAACAATGCGAAAGTAACACCGGCACCGTATCGCCCGAACGCAATGGCAACCGCTCGCTCGCGCAGTGCATTACCGCTATTGACCGAAGCGCTTGCAAGACTTCCGGCATTCGCCATTGCATTAGTTCCATCAGATGCGGCTTGACTGTTTTCGAGTGGAAGTGGCACGCTTCCTGAAGTCACTCCCAGCAAAATGATTTGCAGGGCTGTAAAAACATCAACTTGTTCGGAAAGAGGAATACTTCCAAGGAGGAACGTATATGCTCGTTGTTCGAAACTGTTTTGTCGCCAAACCAGGAAGCGCAAGCAAACTCGCTGCTCAGGTGAAAGAAGCGGCCGCTTCGGGGAAATTTCCCCGGCACCGCGTTCTGACCGATCTGACGGGAGAATTTAACCGCGTCATTCTGGAATTTGAAGTGGCAAACATGACGGAATTCGAAACCCAATTGAAGGACTACGCCACGAATGAGTCTTTCCGCGCAAAGATGAAGGGCTACACGGATCTGTACATTTCCGGCAGCCGCGAAATTATGCAAGTCGCCTGAGTAGGACAGGCTTCAGCCTGTCAGGTTTTAGTCCCTGCCAGGCCAAAAACTCCACAAGCTGAAGCCTAGCAACCAAAGACCAGTCCCCGAATGCTTGCATGATAGAAATTTAGGCTAGGTTTTCGCAGCGGGAGAAAGAAAAAGGCCGTGCTCGAGAAAATCCAGCACGGCGCGGCGGCGCTGTTCGACGTTGTGGGGATTCCAGATATCGCGATTCCAGATCTGGCTGGCCAGCTGCCCAGTTGCAAAATAGTACATGATCATTCCAAAGATAGTAAACACCATCTGATCGGGATCGACGGCGCGAAACTGGCCGTTTGCGATCCCCTCGCGGATCGTTTTCACGGCGCGCCTGTGCAACGGGCGATGATGCGCCACCACCATCCAGTGCAGCGGCCGCCGTGCCGCCATCATCTCGCGCTGGATCAGCCGCGGATACGCGGGGTTGCGCATCACGAAATCAAACGTCAGGTTCACGAGAGCCCGCACGCGCGCGGGAGGGTCCATCGAGAGCACGGCGGGAGATTCCATCTGCGCGGAAATTTGCGCGATCATCGTTTCCAGCACGAAGCGATGCAACTCTTCCTTGTTGCGAAAATAATAATAGGGAAGAGCCTTGTTGACTCCCGCGACTCGCGCGATTTCATCCATGCGCGCCCCGGCGAGCCCTCTCTGCGCGAACACTGTTCTCGCTGCCACTACAATGCGCCGAACCGTCCTGAATTGGCGCCCCTCCCGCAGAATCCGCCGTCCGATAGGCGAAAGTTCCCAGTGCCGAACAAGATCAGTTCGGGAATTGAATTTTGTTTTGGATTTGGCCATTTTCCGACCGGAAAGATTTAGTCTAAATACATCGCAACGTCAAGGAGTAAGGGAGAAAGGCCGATGCGGAACATCGCGTCCTCGCCGAATGCGCAGATTGCATTTCAGCGACGATCGGTCCTGTGGCACAATAACTCCGAAGGGGAATGCGTGAACATGTTTTTTCCATCCTTGAACAAGATCAATCCTCGCCGCCCTTGGCTGATCGGGCGTATAGGGCTGTCGGCGATCGCTGCGATCCTCCTATTTGCGACCGCGGTGTCACGGGCGCAAAACGCCGCGCCGCAGGGAGAAAAAAAAGAAACGACGCCCGCGGGGAATGTGGAAACCGGCAAAAAGATTTACATGAAAGACGGCTGCTACGAATGCCACGGCCGCGAGGGGCAGGGCGCGGCGCAAGCGTCTGGCCCGCGCATAGGGCCGCCACAACGTCTCATTCGCCCCTTCATCAAGTATGTCCGCCAACCGACCGGCCAGATGCCACCCTTCACCAGGGAAGTCATCTCTGACAAGGAACTCGCGGACATCTACGCCTATCTCCAATCTAGACCAAGGCCTGCGTCTTCCAAGGACATTCCTCTGCTGAATCAGTAGCGGTCATTTCATCAATCACTTTGTGGCAGCGCTCTCCGCTTACGCTTGAATAAGCGGCACGTTGTCGCGCCAACAGCGCGGAGGATATAAGCCCGGGGCAACGCCCCGGGTGTCGTGTCCAAGTGTCACGCACCACCCTGAAAGGGCGGAGGACTCCTTCGCCCTTTCAGGGTGCACAAGGATCGATTAAATGCGAAACCCAGGGCGTTGCCCTGGGCTTGCGTGCGCCGGCGCTTTCAGCACCGGGAGTAAATGGCAAACCGGAAGTAAATTGAAATATTGTTCAGCGCGGTTGCGTGACAGCCTCAACCAGTGCGGGTTCTCCGCGCTTCACGACTTCCTTCGCGCGCAGAATCGCCGGGCCGAGTTCCTTCGGGTCCGTGATCGGTCCTTCGGAATAAACGCCCATGCCTTTGGCGACCATGGCGAAGTTGATATTGGGGTCGGTGATGGTGGTCCCTATGGAAGCGCGATCGATGCCGCGGCTGCGGCGGTCGCACATGCGCTGCACGTGCATGACTTCCTGGTGATACGCCCGGTTGTTGTGCATGACGCTGAGCAGCGGAATGTGGTGATGCGCCGAAGTCCACAGAACTCCCGGCGCATACATCAAATCGCCATCGTTTTGAATCGTGACGGTCAGCCGGCCGTGCTTCTTGTTGGCCAGCGCGGCGCCAAGCGAGGCAGGGGCGCCGTAGCCCACGCCGAATCCGCCCGACGAGCCGATGTACTGGTGAAACTTGTCAAAATTCCACAGGCGCAGCGGCCAGCGATTCACCCACGGTGAAACTTCGCAGGCCAGGGACCAATCTTCATTCTTGATCGCACCCCAGATTTCCGCGCATAGGCGCGCGGTGGTGATGGGGCTGGCATCCCAGCCAAAGGCCGCTTCATCGCGGGCGCGCTGAAGCGCTCCCTCATGCTGCGAGGCGAGTTTTTTTCCGCGATCCGCGAACGTCCTTTTGCGGTCGTCTGTGAGCTGGCGCTTGACAGCCTCGATCAGCGACGGCAGCGTCGCCTCCGCGTCGGCCGCCATGGCCAGGTCCACTTCGGTGTAGCGCTGGAAATCCTGGTAGTTGCTTTTCATGTACAGATCGCTGGCGCTGATGCTGATGAGTTTCGCATCCTTCTTGGCAATAGGCGCCGACGTGCGGTGCAACTGGTCGCGGTAAGAATTGATCGTGCCCCAGAAATTCAGCGCTTCGAGACCAAGGATGACGTCCGCCCCGCCGATCACCGCGCGCGTGCGCTCGGTCTGATTCAGTGGATGCTGCGAAGGGAAATTCATGCGCGCGGCCAAATCCACGACGGGAGCCTGCAAAGTCTCCGCAAGCTCGATAGTGTACTTCAATCCATCGGCCGTCCGCGCGGTGCGTTCCAATAAAATGACCGGATTTTCCGCGGCGACGAGCATGCGCGCCGCCTCCGCCACCGAGCCCGAATCGCCCTGCGGCGGCATGGCGTGCGTGAGCTTCGGAATGTGATATTTTGCGTCGTCGGGAATCGCGCCTTCTTGCAGCTCCCCATCCGCGACCAGCAGCACGGGCGCCATCGGCGGCGTCATCGCGATTTTATAAGCGCGCACAGCGGACTCAGCGAAGTGATCGAGCGAAATCGGCACGTCATCCCACTTCAGGCAATCCCGGACAATGGCCGCGGCATCCTGGACGCTGTGGTCCCACTCGACTCCCGGCCGCCGGGAATTAATTTCCAGTGCGTTGCCGGCGATCAGGTAAATCGGCACGCGATCGCAAAACGCGTTGTAGATGGCCATCGATCCGTGCTGCAAGCCCACGTCGCTGTGAAGAAAAACCGCCATCGGCTTGCCTTCGATTTTTGAATACCCGTGGGCCATGGCGACAGCCGATTCCTCGTGGCAGCAGGTGATGAATTCCGGATTCTCGTTTCCACCGTAATTGATCACCGATTCGTGCAGCCCGCGAAAACTCGATCCCGGATTGGACGCCACATACTCGATCCCCAGCGACTTGATCACGTCTACCATAAAGTCAGACCCGGAGCGGTTCTCGGTCAGAACGTCCAGTACGGCGGGGGTCTCGGCCTCGGGCTCTTTCGGCATGGGCTGCGCCGTGCCCCCGCGGGAAACCTCGGCCTGCTGCGCGTTCGCAGCCGCGGGGATAGCCGCGAGCGCGGCCGCGCCTGCCGCGGCGCCTTTCAGAAACTTTCGCCGATCAATCGCATCTTTCTTGGATTTTCGCATGGTGGCTTCCGTTGCTCTCGCAGTGAGATTTTGTCCAATTCCTTAAATTTTCAGCCAGTATCGCCACCTTATGCCACGGATTTGCAAGAGTCAAGCTGGCCGGGCAGTGGGTCGGCTTAGAATGAAACGTGCCCTCTCGGTCCCGAAGAGCGCGGGACGGAGAGGCCTCTACAAAACCGTCAAGCATGGACGCCGTTGTTCTTTTAGGGGCCGCCCGTTTTTAGGACGGGAAACTTTGCTTCTTGCCTGAGTCCGATTTTTGGATCAGGCAAATGAAAGCGAACGATTCGATCTTTGAATTTGTCTTCCGCGAATGCCTGAGGCAGGATGGATCAGGAGAAAAAGGCTTTGAAACATTGAACTAAGACTTTGTCTTCCATGTCGAAAGGGAATGCCCCGGTCCTTCCCGCAGAAGTCAGCCTGTTTTAGACACCTCGCTGTGTCCCGGCAAGTAGCAATTTATTTCGAGTGAGCTTCGTGAGGAGTGTGCCGATTTCTTCATAAGCTTGCAGGATTCCGCAAGAAACATTTTTTTAGGAGGCATCATGCTGAGCGAGCAAAATCTCTTTCTGGAAGATGTGTACCCGGGCGGCAGGCCAAAAAGCAGTGTGGTATTGCCCCCACCCAAAGTTGCACCACCAAGCCATGTTTTTGCCGAGGCGCTTCTTGAGAATTCCACAACTCGCCAGCGCAGAAGCCCGATGGATTGGGCCGTTTCCTTTTTCATTCATTTCGCCATTTTGATCCTTTTGCTCTTCGTCCCTCTCTATTTCTCGCAAGGAATTGACATGAAACGGTTGGAAACAACGCTCCTCGTAGCGCCCATGCCGCCGATGGCCGCGATACCGCCTCCTCCACAGCCGGTGGCGCACGAGGTCCGCGTGGCCCCAAAAGTTTTCACGCCGGGCAAACTGACTGCGCCAACTTTTATTCCGAAGGCCGTTCCAACGGTTTCTAGCGACGCTGCTCCCCCGCAGGAAGCGTTTGCAGGAGCCATGGGCGCCTTGCCAGGAGGCGTCCCCGGAGGACTGGTCGGCGGCATCACCGGTGGAATGCCGGGCGTTGCGGCTCCCGTAGTTGCGGCGCCCGTCGCGGAAGGGCCGAAGCGGCCCGTCCGCATCGGAGGAAATGTAAAACCGCCGCGCCTGATTTACGGCCCCGCGGCGGTCTACCCGATCCTGGCGGCCCAGTCGCACATACATGGAGTGGTCGTGATTGACGCCATCATTGATGAACACGGCAGCGTCATTGAAGAAAAAATCGTCAGCGGGCATCCCTTGCTCGTCCAGTCGGCGCTCAAAGCCGTCTCGGAAAGAAAATATGAACCAACGGTCCTCGACGGTGAACCCACACCGGTTGACCTGAGAGTTGAGGTCAACTTCCTAATGTAGTGACCCGCCGCCACCCGCCAACGACCTGCGCGCGGCCCGCCATCATGGCCGCGCGCAAGTCTTCCTCTTGCGGCAGCACCCGCGTTACGCCTTCCTAAGATGGAAGGCTGGAATCACCCAGCCTGCTGTTATTGGAAACCATCTCATGAATCGCCTTTGCGGGTCGCGGCTTCACAGGCTGCGGAAAAAGTAGCACAGCCACCCCTGGGGCGGTGCGATTTTCGCGATGGATCGCGTCCCGGATGCGCGAAAGCCCGGGAAACCGCACAGCCGGGAGCGGCTGTGCTACTAAAACCTTCCCGGAGCCGACTTTTTCCGCGGACTGTTCAGCCACGACATTTAGGGGCGCGAAAGACAAGGGCTTCAGCCCCTGACGCCCTTCCGAGATTGGATGCCATGCTTTTTATGCGACGGTTTCCAGCCACGCTGCGAATAGCAGTGTGCCTTCCAAGAATTTCAATGATTCGCTGGGCGCGTCTGTGTGACACTTGATCGTCGGCAACAAAAACCATGCAACGACCACCGCTCATGCAGATCGTGAGTCGCGCCGCGCACTGGCGCTGCCCGAATTGTGGGCGCGGCCGTTTGTTTCGCGGAGTATTTCGCATGCTGGCGCGTTGTCCGGAGTGCGGCCTTTCGTATTTCCCCGAACAGGGATACTACGTCGGGGCCATGATCATCAACTACGCGGCCACAACAGCCGTCGTCGTGGCGATTTTTCTTTTGTCCTTGCTCTTCCGCGATTTCACTACGCTCTCAACGAATTCCAAAATCCTGCTTTGGATGGGCTTTGCAATCGGCTTGTCCTTATTGTTCGTGCGGCACTCTTACAGCTTCTGGCTCGGAATCGATTTCTGGATCAAGCCCAGGCAACCGGACATTCCTTCGACATTACAATCCTAGACGCCGCGCGCCAGCCGGAAGGCTATGCCAAGAATCGCTCCCCCAAGCACCAGCCACGCCGAATTGATTCGGAAGCGCAGCAGCAACACCGCGCTGGCAATCGCGAGACCCGCGCTCACCCAATCCACAATCGCCGAGCGCCCCAACTGGTAGCTGACAGCCGCCATCAACGCGAGCGATGCCACGTTCACTCCATCGAGAAAAGCGCCGGCGGTAGCGGAGCGGCGAATCAGAGGAATGAGCGGCCCGCTCACGGCCACCAGGATAAACGCCGGAAGAAATATTCCAACCGTCGCGACAAGCGCGCCCACGGGTCCACGCAACAGGTAGCCAAGGAACGTTGCTGTCGTGAACACCGGTCCCGGCGTCACCTGTCCGATGGCCACCGCATCCACCAATTGCGCATCGGTCACCCACCCGCGATGCACCACGAGGTCAGCGCGCAGAAACGCAAGCAATACGTAACCGCTGCCGAAGACGATGGAGCCGATCCTCAGGAACACCAGGAACAGCGGCCATATTTCGGGAATCACTGCCGCCCCAAACGTGGCGCCCGCCCACGGAAAAATTCGCGCCAGGCTCGGGCGGGCTCCGCGCCAGGCGGAAACAAGAGTGAACGCGCCTGCGCCTTTTTGTTTTTCTGTGCGATATCGGGGCAGCGCGCGAATTCCCGCGAGGATCGCGCCCGTTCCAAACAAAATGAGCAGAACATTCACTTGCGCGAAACTGAGCGCGACGCAGATCACGCCCGCAATCGTCAGGACCCAGCTCTTGACCGCCGTGCGCCCGAGTCCGTAGAGCGCCTGCACGATCACGGCGATCACCACTGGCTTGACGCCGTACAGCACCGCCGCAACGGCTGGCAAATGCCCAAACCGCACGTACGCCCAGGCAATGATCCCAACAAGGATCGCCGCCGGAAGAATGAAGCACACACCGCCGACGACGAGTCCGGCCCACCCTGCGCGCAAATAGCCGATGTGAATGGCGAGTTCGCTGGAGCTGGGGCCTGGAATCAAGTTGCTTGCGCCGAGGAGATCCAGAAATTTTTCGCGTGAGAGCCATTTGCGGCGGCGAACCAGCTCATCTTCCATGATGGCAATATGCGCCGCCGGCCCGCCAAACGCGGTGACTCCCAGCCGCAGGAAGAAAAGCGCCAGTTCTTTCAGCGATCCGCGCTTCGCCGAGTCCGGTATCGCAGTCTGGGATTGTTCGAGATCGGCCAACCTCACCTCACGCTTCGATCGGCCATGGTGTGGAATCGCTCATTTGTAGCACAGGCACTCTTGCCTGTGCGGGTTTGTAGACCGCACTTACGTCATCGATGTATCGACAATCACCAAAACCGCACAGGCAAGAGTGCCTGTGCTACTTATCCCCGCCGGCCCTTAAAATAGTCTTCTAATGAAATGCCGATCAGCGGGGACTCGCCGCAGCCATGTAGGGATTCAAATTTACCGCTTTCCAATCGCCGTGAATAATCGCGGCGCGAATCTGCGCGGGAGTCTTCCCCTTCTGCGTAAGCTGATAGGAGAGCACCGCTTCCTTCTGGCAAATATCGCATATCGATCCATGCGTGCCCACGAAGCAATCGAGCAGGCTCTTGTGCCCCTCGTGCCGGTCGCAATAACAGTAGCAAGGTTGCTGGTACAAGATCGGCCTGACCTTCGCCGCCAGCGCATACACATTGCGATTGAGCGCATCGGGAAACTGCTTCGGATCAAGCGTAGCCGGAAACGGCGGCTTCAACGCGTACGCGTGGTAAGAAGGGATCCCCAGATCGGCAGATCCCGGCATTTCCATCTGCATCTGCGAATCCTGGGCACTCCAATCAGCGCCAAATGCCGGACGCAATTGCGCCAAGCAGGCACTCACAAGGGTCAGTGTAAGAGCGATTGCAGCCGCCGCATATTTGCCGGTCATAATGGAAACCTCCGCGACCATTTAAGACCGTAGCGCATCTTGCATGCGTGCGCAACCTGTCCATCGCATATCAAGTTACACAAAGCGGCACGCAAGCCGATTCCACGCTGCGGGCAAAATCAGCCCGAGAAATAGCCTGAACCGACCTCAGGATACGCTTGCATCCGGTTCGGAGGCGTCCGGCAAATCGGCGGGAGCAGTGTGATCGGACTCGGGAGCAGATTCCGTGGCAGAAGGGAATGTTGCGGCCGCAGGTTCGGAAGATGCCGCGGCGGGCGCAGAAGAAGCAGGCGCGGAATCCCCAGCCCCCGCGGCAGCTGCAGTCGCTATTTCCAGCCGCGCCGACAGCACGGCCGCCAGCAAATCGATCAGCTTTAGAGCCCCTTGCCCGTCAGGGTCAAGGTCCGGGTTATACGCGGCCACTTCGAAGGCGGCCAGATTCGGTTGGCTGGCAAATACGCGCAGCGCATCGCGCGCTTCGCTCAAACTGAGCCCGCCCGTGCCGGGAAAATTTGTCCACGGGAATTCATCCCTGTTGATTACGTCCACATCGAAGTGGAGGATGAATTCGTGTTTGGCGGCGTGCACACGCTCGAGGGCCAGGCGAGCGGCGGCAGCGGCGCCTACGGTGGACACTTCCAGTGACGCATGCCGCCGCAGGGGTGACGCCGCCAGATACTGCTCCTCCGGCGGATCCAGCCGCTCGAATCCAAACAAGGCAACATCAGGTTCGCGTACGAGTGGCGGTTCGCCCCAGAAACGAACCAGTTCCGGCGCGCCGCGTCCGATGACTTGCGAGATTACCATCCCGTCAATACAACCCGAAGCCGTCGTCGCCGGCACATTGAGATCGGCATCCCGGTCCGCATAAATCAGGCTGACATTGCGATAGTAGCGTCGCGTCCCGGCAATGGCCGCCAGCACCGAAACGCAATCTCCAGTCAGGATGAGCGGAAGTGCGCCGGACTTCACCGCGACTTCGACGCGCGGGCGCAAATCGTTCAGCGATTTCAGAATCGTGGAAACATTTCTGGCGCGGGGATGCTCGTCGTCGGGTTGGAAAAGGTAGGTGGCCGTGTCGCCGTGATCGGTAACCTCGAATCCGGCAGCTCTCAGCCGATCAGCGATCCCCGCCGCGCGCAACGCGGCAGGCGCGCGCTCGTGCCCCCCGCGCAGGGCCGCCGCGCTTGTGGCCGAGCCCAGCAGGGCAATATTCTTCGTCTGACGGGTGATCTTGACCGCCAAAACCGCCCTCCTGAAATTGGTAACCTTCTCCCCAGAATGCCCACAACCTGCATATCTATTTCGCTAAATGTTCACCAATCGAGGCTTCCCCTAATTCGAAGCCGGCGCGATGGTCGTCAGTTCGGGCGGCAGCGTGAACCGCACGTCTTCGCGGATCAGATCGAGATCGCGCTGATTCGTGTACCCCAATCCGGCCAGGTGTTCGCTCACTTGCTCGACCAGAACTTCAGGTGCCGAGGCGCCGGCCGTAAGGCCTACGCGGCGAATGCCCTCCAGCCATCTCGGGTCGATGTCCTTCGCGGCGTCAATCAATTCCGCCGGCACTCCTGAACGCTTGGCGACTTCCACCAGCCGGTTTGAGTTGGAGCTGTTGGGCGAGCCGACCACAAGGATCAGGTCCACTTCGCGTGCCAGCTGCTCAACCGCTTCTTGCCGGTTCTGCGTCGCGTAACAGATGTCGTCCGAAGCGGGGCCCTCGATCGAGGGAAACCTCTCGCGCAGCCGGGCGACAATTTCCTGCGTGTCGTAAAGACTCAGTGTCGTCTGCGTCAGAAACGCCAGGCGGCTGGGATCCTTCACTTCGAGCGCATTCACCGCTTCGACGCTGTCCACCACCACAGTTTGTTTCGGAGCTTCTCCCGAAGTGCCCACGATTTCCTGGTGATCGCGGTGGCCGATCAGGATAATCGTACGGTTCTCGCGCGCGAATTTCAGCGCCTCGAGATGCACCTTGGTCACCAGCGGGCAGGTCGCGTCAATCACGCGCAATTCGCGCAGCCGCGCTTCTTCGCGCGTCGTCGGGGGAACGCCATGCGCGCTGAATACCAGCACGGAGCCGAGCGGCACTTCCTCCACCGTCTCGACAAAGATCGCTCCGTCGTGCCGCAGTTGCTCCACCACGTAGCGGTTGTGCACGATTTCGTGATGCACATACACCGGCGGCCCATACGCCTGCAGCGCCAGCTCCACGATGTCCACCGCGCGCACCACGCCCGCGCAAAAACCGCGCGGCCGCACGCGAATCAAGCTCTTTCCTTCCCCCTTGCCTTCCTTCGTCGGTTGCATCTGGTTGCTCATCCAGTAGCCTCAAAAATGCCACAATAGATTATCACGGCCAGGGACAATTATGCGACCTATTGGCGGCGTTAAAGTCCCGTCCTCTCTATGTACTGCGGTGGGGTCTTCTTCTCCAAGTTCATGGCAGTCGCTCACTCCAATCGGCAGATGCCGTCCAACAACATTAGAGATTGAGTGTAAGTACTCGGCTCCTCTATAATGCCTTGTTTTGCCACGGGTGCGGCGGCTGTCTGCTTTTCTGAATCGCGGGACATCCAGATAGCGTTGCGCGGGAGGATTTTCGGAAGTGTGGAACGCTCTTCGTGAAAAGAAGTTAGGTGTACGGATTCTCCTCGGGGTCATAGTGGCCGCGCTCGGGGGCACCATGTTGTTGTACCTTGTGCCCCAGGGCATCAACGATTTGAGCGGTTCGGAAATGGTTGCCGAAGTGGGGGGCCAGACCATCTCCATCGTCGATGTCCAGAACCAATTGAGCAAGAATACCCGCAGCAGCCAGATTCCTCCCGCTCTTCAGCCGATCTATACGCAGCAGGCGCTCGACCAGTTGATCGACGAAAAGATGCTGGCTCTCGAAGCGGACCGGATGGGCCTTCGCGTCTCGGATGAAGAACACGCCGACCTGTTGAAGAAGCTTGTACCCACCGCGTTTACCGGCGACACCTTTATCGGCATGGACCGCTACACGGCTGAAGTTCAGGCGCGCTTTCAGGTCAGCGTCCCGGAGTTTGAAACGGAAGTGAAAAATGCCCTCCTGCAGCAGAAGTTCCAGCAACTTGTGACCGATGGAGTCACCGCCAGCGACGATGAATTGCGCGAGGAATTTCGCCGCGAAAACGAGAAGATCAAGCTCGACTACGTGTTGATCAAGCCGGAGGATCTGCAGTCCAAGGTGGAAGTCTCCGACGCGGACCTCGCGGCCTTCTTTGACAAGAACAAAGCCCAGTACGTAGTGCCGGAGCGCAGGACGGTGGATTACGCCATTCTGAGCCTGGCGCAGCTTCGCCAGCGCTCCCCGGTGACCGAAGACGACGAAAAGGTCTACTACCAGAGCCACATCGATCAATACAAGCTGGAAGACCGCGCGCACGTCGCCCACATTCTCTTCAAGACCGTAGGTATGACGGATGCCGAGGCCGCCGAGGTCAAGAAGAAAGCCGAAGACGTGCTCAACAAGGCCAAGCATGGCGGGAATTTCGCCGACCTGGCCAAGCAATATTCCGAGGACACGACCAAGGATAAGGGAGGCGACCTGGGCTGGATCGTTCGAGGGCAGACCGTCCCCGAATTTGAGGCAGCCGCGTTCAGCCTTCCCAAGGGGTCGATTTCGGACCTGGTGAAAACACAGTACGGCTTCCACATCATCCAGGTGATTGACCGCGAAACCGCCCGCACGCAGACGCTGGATGAAGTCAAGGCCAGCATTGTCAATCAGTTGCAACAAGAAAAAGCGGAGCAGCTGGGCGATACGCTTTCTACTCAAATTGCCGACGAAATCCGCCGTGGTGGACGCGTCCCAATCGATGAATTGGCCAAGAAATTCAACATGACCACCGGGGAGGCTAAGCAGGTCGAAGCGACTCAGCCGCTTCCGGAGATTGGAAACGCGCCGGGCTTGATGGATAGCATCTTTCACCAGCGCTTAAGCGACGTCGGCGCCCCGATCCACACCGATCTCGGTTACGTTGTCATTTCCGTCAAAGAGATCCTGCCCGCTCATCCGGCGACGCTGGCGGAGGTTCACGACCGCGTTGCCAGCGACTTCAGGCATGAAAAGGCCGTGGACCTCGCGAAAACTCGCGCGGAAGATCTGGCCAAGCGAGCCAAATCGGGTGAAAATTTCGCTGCAGTCGCCAAAGCCCTTGGAGTTGACGCTAAAACGTCGGATCCCATTGCTCGAACAGGCTCGATTCCCGACATCGGCAGCGCAAAGCAATTCATAGGGGCGTTTACTTTGCCCGTCGGCCAAACCGGCGAGCCACTCCCGCTCGGGCAGAATTGGGCCGTCTATCGCGTCGCGCAACACGATCCCGTGAATCAGGATGACTTCGAAAAGCAAAAAGCAAAGATCGAGGAGCAAGTTCTGCAGCGGAAGCGGCAGACCGCCTACGAATTATTCCGAACAGCCCTGAAAGCGCGCCTCCAGCAGGAGGGCCAGTTGCGCTATAACGCGGAGAATTTGAAACGCCTAATCAGTCCTGCATAGACTGCAAGTTACAGAAAATACATGCGTTACTAATTTTTCGGCAAGGCTTGCTTTCGCTCTCCCCCTAAGTTAGCATATTTGTGTAAGAAGTCTTGGACCCTACGCCAGGGGTACAAGATTTTGACGCTGTCGCCTTCCCAGCGCGCATTGCTTCTCGCAGGTGTGGTTCTTCTAATTTAATTCTGATCGCGGCTTTTTCGTGAAGCAATCAACGAAACGCACTGTCCAGGCCCAGAAGTCTCTGTGCAAGGGCGTATTTCCGGAAAGCGCAAAGAAGGTTAATCGGTGAGGTGTAAGATGCCGGGGAAACTGAATCATCGCAACGAGTATCAATGCACGATTGAAGTGAACCAGACCGGGAAGTATTGCGTGCGCGTTCGAGCTATATTCGCCCGCAAGGCCTGGGTCTTGCCCGTTTATTTCCTTGCCTCCACGTTTGACCGCGCCATGCGCAAACTGGAACAAGTGCTGCAGTTCCTGCAGCAAAAGGAAGAGCGCCTGTGGTTCTGGGGCGTCGAATACTCGGACGACCCGATTTTCTCCGAGGAACTTGTGCGCGAAGCGGGGTTGCGGCTCGACCGCCGGGCCGAATTCCCGCGCCGGTCCTCAAACGTCGCCCTCACGCCGGAGAAGCCCGTTCCCGCAGTGTTGCTGGCCCCGGTCCGCCGGGGGTTGGCGCACTCGATCGATACGGGTCGCGTGGGTGCAGGCGGGAACTAAGCCTTATTTTTCCCTCAAAATGACTTCGCCGTTGCCGATGGGCTGGTCGTTCAGCCAGAGGCGATACTTATAGGAGCCCGGATTCGTGCCCGGTCGGGGTGGGCCGCTCTGCAATTGGCGTCCGGGGGGCGCCTGGAAGACGTTGGATTGGAATGGGCAGCGGTTGGGATCGAACTGGATCTTGAGAGTTCCCGTGTCCGATAGCCAGACAACTTGCTCGTCCGGATTAATCACAACAATTTCGGGCAATACGCCAACCAGGACCAGTTTTTCCGCCATCGATGCCCATCCTTCCGATGCCCCGCGAAGATAACACAGCGGACCAGGGGCGCGCTTGGAGAATGTGTCCGCAAACACAAGTCGAGCCATGCGTAGCCCCTGTCGCGAGATCGGCTTTCTCTGTGTTCTCTGTTTCCTATGTGTTAAAAGCTTTCGAAGTTTGAATGGCACAGGAACGCCTTAAAACCTTTCAACACAGAGGACACAGAGAACGCAGAGAAAAGCGGAGTAAGAATTCGCCGCCAAGGTTTGAAGCCGCGTAGTAGTCGATGATTGTTCACACACAACCATTTTGGCCGTTGCACGCAGACCGAGAATCGCGCAAACTAGGTGCTGGTCAGGAGTACATTTGAGAGAAATGTCCCGGAACGCGACCGGGGCAATCGTTTCATCCACTGAGCCATCTTCGATGGTCTGTGCAATCCTCTCAGGGCACATTTTCGGACGTGCCGGCAGGATCCCGCGTGAAAGCCGAGGTTTTAAGCAATGATGAATCCGATGGAGGAATTGCGGCCGCCGACCAGGCTGATGCTCACGCCCGGCCCTTCGTGCCTGAGCCCACGCGTGTACCGCGCGCTGGCTACGCCGATTGTGGGGCATGTCGATCCGTGGTTCACCGAATTTATGGGCGGCGTTCAGGAGCTGTTGCGCCGCGTTTTCCAGACGCAGAACCACATTACATTCCCAATTTCCGCATCGGGAACCGGCGGCATCGAAACCGCAGTGGTCAACGCCTTGGAGCCAGGTGACGAGGCCATCGTGTGCGTGAACGGCATGTTTTCCAATCGCATGGCGGACATCGCCGAGCGTACCGGGGCCAAGATTCATCGCGTCCCCGCGCCCTTAGGCCGGACTGTCGACCCGGAGGATGTGCGCCGCGCCGGACAAGGCCGCAAGATCAAGTTCGTCGGCCTGGCGCACGGGGAAACCTCGACCGGCGTCGTAACCAAGGTCGATCCCTTCCGCAAGGTAGCTGATGAACTTGGCGCCCTCCTGATCGTGGATGCCGTCGCCTCGCTAGGCGGAGTGCCGCTCGATATCGACCGCCAGCGGATCGATATCTGCTTCAGCGGCACGCAAAAAGCAATTAGCGCGCCTCCAGGAATGTCGCCCATTACGGTGAACCCGCGTGTTGAGGATATGCTGCGCAACCGAAAGACGAAAGTGCAGAGCTGGTATTTCGACCTCACCACGGTAATGAATTACTGGGGCAAGGAACGCACCTATCACCACACGCCGCCGATCCCCTTGATTTACGCGCTGCATGAGGCGTTGCGGAGCCTCCTGGAAGAAGGGCTGGAGGCCAGCTGGGAACGCCACCGGCAAAATCAGGCCGCGCTGATCGCGGGTCTGGAAGCGATGGGGATCCGTATCTTCGTGGAGAACCCGGAAGATCGCTTGCCGACCGTCACTTGCGTCTGCATTCCGAGTGGCATCGACGGCGTGAAAACGCGCGCCCGCCTGCTGAATGAATTCAACATCGAAATCTCCGGTGGGCTCGGGGATATCAAGGCCACCACGTGGCGAGTCGGCCTGATGGGATATTCCAGCCAGCGTGCCAATGTTCTCCTGTTCCTCGATGCGTTGGAAAGGGTCCTGCTCGACCAGGGAATGAAGCTGCCCGTCGGCGCAGGCATCGCGGCGGCGGTCAGCAGCTTTGCGCATGCCGAGCCTGTAACCGTCGGCCACGGAAAGTAGAAAAATGAGCACGGGAATCGGCATTTCGAATGTCGGCGCAATGAGCCAGTTCGTGGGGGAATTTGACGTAACTTCGCGGCTGACGGACCTGACCTATCACTGCCGGTTTTCGCACCTGTGGAACGGCGTGGCCACGCGTCACAGCGACACCGTGGACACAAAGTTCCTGGTGGACGGCAAAGGATCAATTGTCGGCCTCTCGCACCCCGGAATTGTGCAGTTTACGGCCCAATCCGGCCGCGACCTTTCGGACCGCGAATTGAGCTACGTCGCCGCGCAGTATCTGCGAGAGCAGCTCGAGCAGGAAGACGAACGGCCACTCTATGACGTCTCCGCAGCCGATGTTTTGCGCATTATTGGATTGCTGGGCATTCGCTGAACGTGATTCGTGACCTGCGTTGACCCGCTTTTTCCGTTTCTCCCGAATTTCTCTGTGTCCTCTGTGTCCTCTGTGTTAAAGCCTTTTCCGTATTGGCGAGAGTAAACTCTACTACGCGTCGGAAAGCGATTCGTCAAAGCCGGTGGATGGTTCCGGGAGTTCCCCTGACTCGAGGATCGCGCCGCAGTCCAGGCATTCAACATATTCCGCGTCGGAATCCTTAGCGATAAGTCGGGTCCGGGAATGACGGCAGGAAGCGGGGTCGTTCACTGGATTACTCCTTACCTTCTTGAATGATAACACGCTCCCAACCGAGCGAGGTCGAACTCGATCGTGAACGAAACCCCCAAAATGTCCCGACCTGGGTTATAAGGGGAAGCTCGCATTTGGCCGACAGGGAAAGCTGAGGAAGATCCGGATCCGCCGTGGTTCAAACAGCCGAAAATCGCTTCAGCAACGTTTTGTTCTACGGCATTGTCCTGTGCCTTGCCTACCTCGTGTTTCAAGTCTTTCAGCCGTTTCTCTCACCGCTAGCGTGGGCGATAGTAATAGGGGTCATTTTCTACTCCTTGAATAAACGGTTCGAACGGAAATGGGGCGGCACGAAGTCTGCCGCCCTGATCACCCTGGGCGTCACTCTGATCTTGATTGTTCCGGTTCTTCTTCTCGCCGTGATGTTCGTCCGCGAAGGGATCGCCGCGGCACGGAATATCCAGGCAGCCATGGCGGGCGGAGGGTATGGCTGGTTCAACCGCGCCTGGGGCTGGCTGGTTTCCACCATCGCGGCGGAAGGCGTAACCGTGGACTTACCGGGGCTCGTCCGCCAGGGCGCAGGGCGGGCCGGGGAATACCTGGCCACGCAACTTGGAACGGTGATCCGGAATATCGTTGTCTTCCTGTTCGAATTATTTGTCACGCTCTTTGCGTTGTTCTACTTCCTTCGGGATGGCGATTCGATGCTGAAACGGTTTCGCCATTTTTTGCCGTTCGAAGAGACCATGACGGACCGTATGCTCGGGGAGGCCCGCGAACTGATTTTCGCAAGTGTTACAACCAGCATGGTGATCGCGGCGGTCCAGGGGGTCATCTGCGGCGGAGCCTTTGCCATAGTGGGTTTGGGTTCGCCGATCTTCTGGGGGGTGGTGATGGGATTCTTGTCGCTGCTTCCGGTTGTGGGGGCATGGCCGGTGTGGATTCCCGCGGCGATCTGGCTATTTTCGACGGGGCACCCGGGCCGCGCGGTCACCCTGATGGCGATTTGCGGGGCGCTGGGCGGGACGATCGACAATATCTTGCGTCCCGTGCTGCTGGGCGGACGCGCCTCGCTGAACGGATTGCTGGTGTTCATCAGCGTGCTGGGCGGCATCGCTGTGTTCGGCGTGCTGGGAGTTGTTCTGGGACCTATCGTGGTAGCTACCGCAGTGGGGATTCTGGATGTGTATTCCGGAAATGGTGTGGCGGATGGCGCGCCAGATACTCCAGTGCTGTAATGTGCCGATGGTGGAAATTGTAGATGCAGCACCAATGCGCCCGCAGTCTTGCCTGTGCTAGAGTAACGCGCCTGAGGTCAAGTAGGACGGGCTTCAGCCTGTCTGGTTTTCGTTAACATGTCAACAACGCCGGAGACAGGCTCAAGCCTGTCCTACTTAAGAAGATTCTACGATGGCCATTAAAACCATGACGTTGCTTGCTGGATTGCCTCCCGAAAGACTTCGGTGGAAGTGCGATCCGGCTACGATTCCTTTTGCCACGACGGCCGAAGCCGAGCCGGTGAAGGAGTTGCTCGGCCAGGAGCGCGCGTTTCGCGCGCTGAAAATGGGCGTCGAGCTGAACGCGCCCGGATTCAATATTTTTGTATGCGGTCTGGCCGGAACGAGCCGCGGCGGGACCATTACGCATCTGATCGATCAGATTCATCCTCCCGCGAAGGCTTCTCTCGATCGTTGCTACGTCAATAATTTCAAGAGTCCGGACCGTCCGCGCCTGCTGGCGCTGCCGCGCGGGCAGGCCAACGGCTTCAAGAAAGACATGCAGAGCGGCATCGAATTTCTGCGGCGGCGAATTCCGCAGGTGTTCGAGGGCGAACCTTTCCAGCGGCAAAAGGGGCGCATCGTGGACCGCTTCACGGTCCGCGAAAAAGAATTGATGGATGATTTCACGCGCCGGATCGCGCGCGAACAATTCGCGCTGGGCCACATGCAGGTCGGGGCAGTGGCGCTGCCGGAAATTTTTCCGGTGCTCGAAGGGCAGATGGTGCCGATCGAAGACATCCCGAAAATGGTGCATGAAGGCAAGCTGGAAACGGTGGCCGCCGAGGATCTGGAGCGCAAGTACGAGCAGTTCCGGCAGGAGTTCACCGTGGTTTACCGAAAGACGCTGACGCTGTCGCGCGAACTGGCCAGCGAATTGAGCTACCTCGAGCAGGAAGCGGCGTCGGTGCTGGTCGACGGTTTCATCGAGGAATTGAAGGAAAAATATTCGGGCGCCACGGTGGCGGAATATCTCGAAGAGGTGCGCCACAGCATCCTCGACAACCTCGATCCGTTCAAGGAGCGGGAAGGCGAGGAAGAGCCCGGGGGGGCGCCGCCTCCGCAGGATGGGGGTCCAAAATCCGCTTCGACCGAGCGCGATCCGTTTCGCGTGTACGGCGTCAATGTGATTCTCGCGCACAACGAAGAAGACAGCTCGCCCGTAATTTTTGAAACGACGCCGACCTACACGAATCTTTTCGGCACGATCCAGCGCAGCTATGACTCGCGCGGCGGCTGGAATTCGGATTTCATGGATTTGCGCCCCGGGTCGCTGCTTCGCGCCGATGGCGGTTTTCTGGTGATGTATGCTTATGACGCGCTGACCGAATCCGGAGTATGGCGCACGCTCAAACGCATGCTGAATCACTCGAAACTTGAGATTCAGCCCCTTGAAATGTTCTTTCCTTTTGGGACCTCGGCGCTGAAGCCCGAGCCGATCGACATTGACGTCAAGATTATTCTGATCGGCGACCGGCAAATGTACGAAGTCTTGTATG
>Ga0210409_10001209_pt1 | contig 34968 bp, 29 predicted proteins | sample IncBWH17MmetaG_FD_161649 | JGI IMG/M metagenome (GOLD analysis project Ga0210409, IMG submission 161649) | Forest soil microbial communities from Barre Woods Harvard Forest LTER site, Petersham, Massachusetts, United States - Inc-BW-H-17-M | ecosystem: Environmental > Terrestrial > Soil >... | reverse complement strand
GCCATAGAGCCAGTCCGCGGCCTCCATCGTGCGCTTCTGATGGGTGATCACGATGAACTGGGCGCGGTCGGAGTAGCGCCGCAGCAGCGCGAGGAAACGATCGAGGTTGATGTCGTCGAGAGCGGCCTCGACCTCGTCGAGGATGTAGAAGGGGCAGGGTCGCGCGAGGAACACCGCGAACAGGAAGGCCAGGGCGGTCATCGACTTCTCCCCGCCCGAGAGCAGCGACAGACGTTTCGTCGACTTCCCGGCAGGGGTGATCTCGATCTCGACACCGAGGAGCTCTTCCTCCTCCTGCGCCTGAAGGTCGGCCTCGGCCTCGGCCTCGGCGGCGGCCTCGGCGTCCGCGTCGGCTTCCCCGCCCTCACCCTCGGGCAGGGGCTGGCCGCCGAGCACGGGGCGCGGTGTGCGCTCCTCCGCCACGAGACTGAGGCGCCCGGAGCCGCCGGGGAAGACGTCGCCGACCAGCTCCTCGAAGTTGCGAGCGGCCGCGGCGAAGGTCTCCTCGAAGGTCGCGTGTATCTGGCGGTCGGTTTCGCGGATCACCCCGTTCAGCTCTCGCAGTGCGGTCTCCAGGTCGGTGCGCCGGGTCTCGAGCTCGTCGACGTGGGCGAGCGCCTCGCCGTACTCCTCCTGGGCGAGCGGGTTGACGGGACCGAGCTGCTCGCGGCGGCGTCGCAGCCGCTCCACCCGTGCCAGCAGCGCCTCGGCCTGCTCCTGATCGAGGGCCTGATCCTGAGCTGCGTTGGCGTACGGTCCCTCCGGGGAGTCGGGCACTGACACGCCCAGCCGTTCGGCGACGCCCCGCAGCTCGAGCTCGGCCTCGCTCGCCTGATCGCGCAGCCTCTGCGCCGCGACCTCGGCCTCGGTCACGAGCTCGCCCGCGGAGCGCAGGCTCGACTGGATCTCGGCCTCCTGTTCGGCGCATGCGCGCAGCTCCGCAGCCATCTCCTCGCCGGCGGCGCGATCGTGGGCGAGCTGCTCCTCGAGCTCCCGCACGCGCTCGGAGACCGCCTCACCGGCGCTCGCCAGGACGGCGGCGAGGCGCTCGGCCAACGGAACCGCTGCGACGTCAGCCGCACGCTGCGCTGTCAGGCGCTCGCTCCGCGCCGCGCGCTCGGCTCGCTCGCGCGCCACCCGCTCGGCCTGGCGCAGCTCGGCGGCGAGCTCGCCCTCGAGCTCGGCCTTCCTCACTGCAAGCGGCCCCTGGGCCGGCGCGGCGCGCCGCTGCTCGATCAGCCAGTCGGTGCGCCGCTTGGCCTCTTGCGCGTCGGCGTGTTCGCGTTCGGCGTCGCGCAGCGACGCTTCCGCCGCCAGCCGCGCGTCCTCGGCGCCCCGCAGCTGCTCCAGCGCGCCCTCCGACGCCAGACGGGCAGCGTGCTCCTGCTGCGCCGTGCGCTCGGTCTCGGCGAGGAGGCGCTCGCGTTCGTTGCGACGGGCCAGCACCCGCTCGGTGCCGCCCTCCGTCAGCTGGCGCACCTCGCCCCAGGACGCGAACCAGACCCGGCCCGCGCGCGTGGCAGCGATCCCGTCGAAGTCGCCCGGCAGATCCTCGAGACGCTCGACCACCCACGCGTCGGCGAGCAGCCGCGCGGCGAGCCCGAGCACCGCTGGCGGTCCGCTCAGCAGATCGAGCAGCCTCAGCGCTCCCTCGACCGGCCGGCGGGAGCTGGCCGGGAGAGCCTGATCCCGCCCCGTCGTAGCCGTGCCGACGCCGGCGAGCAGCGCCATGCCGCCATCGGGGCCGGATGCGTCGAGCAGCTCCTGCGCGCCCGCGACGTCCTCGACGACCGCCGCGTCCAGCCGGCCCGCGAGTGCGGCCGCCAGGGCGAGCTCGTATCCGTCCTGCACGCTCAGCTGCTCGCTCAGAGCCACCGATCCGCCATCGGCAGAGGTGAGATCCACGCGCAGATGGCTGCGCAGGAATTGGTTGGCCGCCGCCAGCTCGGCTCCAACCCGTGCGCTCTCGCGCCGGGCGTCCTGCAGGTCGCGCTCCGCTCCGGCCAGGCGCTCGCGCGCCTGCTCGGCCGCCTCCTCGGCCCGCTCACGCCCGGTGCGGGCCCGCGCGAGCTGCGTCTCGAGCTCCTGCGAGCGGGCGGCCTGCTGCTCGCCCGTGCGGTTCAGCTCGGCGACCTCGCGCTCGGTCTCCTGCTCGCGTCCGCTCTCGATCTGCGCGAGCTGCGCCTGCAGCGCGCCGATGCGATCCTCGATCGTGCGCTCCTGCGGGACGTCGCCGACCTGGGGCGCGCCCTCGCCGAGCGCGCGCAGCTCCTGCTCGACGCGTTCGATGCGCCTCGCCAGCGCCGCGGCGCTCGAGCCCACCTGCTCCGCTCGGAGCCCCAGGCGCTCGCGCGCAGAGCGGGCGTCGTAGGCGCCGCGGGCGAGCGCGTCGTGACGCTCGCTGCGCTCGCCCAGGGCTCGCTCGGCGAGACCCCGACGGTTGATCGTCGACTGCAGCTCGGCCTCCACCTCGGCGCGCGCTCGCCTGGCCTCGCTCACTCGCCCCTCGGCGGTCCGGAGCTCGAGCCCGCGCGCGCGCCAGGCGTCGCGGGCAAGCTCGAGGCGTGCCTCGAGGATCTGGTGCTCGAGCCGCTCGTGCAGCTCGGCCGCTTCGGCCTGTCGCTTGAGCGGTCGCAACCGCGTCCGCGCCTCGCGCTCGACGTCCAGGGCGCGATCGAGGTTCTCCTGGGTCCGCTCCAGCTTCAGCTGCGCGCGGCGCCGGCGCTTGCGGTGCTTGCCGAGTCCGGCCGCCTCCTCGATCAGCAGCCGCCGGTCGCGGGGCTTGGAGGTCACGATCGCGTCGACCCGCCCCTGCGAGATCACGGAGTGGGTCTCCTTGCCGAGACCCGTGTCGGAGAGCATCTCGATCACGTCCGTAAGGCGGCAGCGGGCTCCGTTCAGGCGGTAGCTGCCCTCGCCGGCGCGATCGAGCCGCCGCGCGATCGAGATCTCGCCAACCGGCAGGTCGACGGTGCCGTCCGAGTTGTCGAGCACGATCTCGACCTCGGCCGAGCTCCGGGCCTGAACGCCCCTGCCGCCGCCGAAGATGACGTCCTGCATCGACTGCCCGCGGACGGCCAGCGGCGACTGCTCGCCCATCGCCCACAGGACCGCGTCGGTCACGTTCGACTTGCCCGAGCCGTTCGGCCCGACGACCACGCTCACCCCTGGTCCGAAGTCAAGGCGCGTGCGTCCCGGGAAGGACTTGAAGCCCTTCAGGGTGACCGACTTCAGGCGCACGCCGCACCCCTGTTCATCCGCGGGTCCCGCTCTCGAGCGTGTCGAACGCCTCGCGCGCGGCCTCCTGCTCGGCGTGCTTCTTGCTCCGGCCGCTGCCGCTGCCGAGCTGGCGGCCGTCGACCATCGCGGTCACCTCGTAGGTCCGCTCGTGGGGCGGACCCTCCTCGCCGGTGATCGCGTAGCTGACCTCCGCTCCGCGACGCGCCAGCAGCTCCTGCAGCGCCGACTTGAAGTCGACCGGATGCTCGAGCGCTCCCTCTATCTCCGGCGCGAAGGCCTCGACGACGGCCTCCGCCGTACGCTCGTAGCCGGCGTGCAGGTAACAGGCGCCGATGACCGCCTCGAGAACCGAGGCGAGCACCCGCTCCGTCTCGATCAGCGCCGCCGCGCTTTCCCGCACGCCCGCAGGGGCCGCGGCGCGCAGTCGCTCGGGCAGCGCCAGGCGCTCGGCGACCGCTCGACATGAGACTCCCGAGACGGCCTGCGCGCGGATCTTCGTGAGCCTGCCCGCGCCGAAGCGCTCGGCCTCGAGCCGTGGATAGAGGTATGCCGTGACCGCGAGCCCCAGCACGCTGTCCCCAAGGAACGCCAGCCGGGCGTAGGAGTCGCTGCGGCGCTCGCTCCATGAGGCGTGCGTGAACACCTGTCGGGCAAGCTCCTCGGGCAGCTCGTCGAGCAGGTCGGCCAGCAGCTTCATCGGGGTCCTCTCCGTCCGCGCATTCGCCGGCCCTATGCATGCCTGGCGTCATCGGTCCTGCCGTCATGGGCGAGCACGAAGTCGACCGCCTGACCGACCGTCAGGATCTGCGCCGCCTGCTCGTCGGACATCTGCACGCCGTAGGTGTCCTCGAGCTCCTGCACGAGCGTGTAGAGGTCCAGCGAGTCGGCCTCGAGATCCTCCTTGAACCGTGTGCCCTCGCCGATCGCGTCGGGATCGACGTCGAGCTCGTCGGCCAGATGCGAGCGGATCAGCTCGAAGATCTCTGCGCGCGTGGTCATCGCGCCCCGCCTCGGCGACCGCGCTCGATGGCGGGCGCGGGCTCGGCGACGGCAGGCCGCAGCATCCGTGGTGGCGCAGGTTTGACCCTCATCCTGTGTGCGGCAGGCTAGCGGCCCGCGCGGACACCGGAGCCTGCCTGAGCGCTCCGGCCTGCTCGAGCGCGCGGTGGGTTCGCCCCACGAGATCCTCGCGCGCGCCGCGCTCGGCGCGGAGGATCGCCTGAGCGAAGCCCTTGCGCGTGAAGCTTCCGTGTGGCACGACACCCAGCCGGCGCATCCCGAGCAGGTAAGCGCCTCCCTGCGCCTCGGGATCGAGCTCGTCGCGAAAGCCCCTGAGCGCCCGGCGCAGCAGCAGGCCGCCGAGCCTTCCGCGAGGGGATGACATCGCCGCGTCCCTCACGGCCCCGAGCATCAGTTTCGAGACGCCCTCGGTCAGCTTCAACGCGATGTTGCCGGTCAGCCCGTCGGTGACGATCACGTCGGCCGTCCCGCCGACGACGTCGCCACCCTCCACGTTGCCCACGAAGGCGAACGGTCCCGCGCCACCGGCGCTCCGCTCGAGCAGCTCCGCGTGGGCCTCGCGGAGCAGGATGCTGCCGCGCTCGGGCTCTTCGCCGTTCGAGAGCAGGGCGACGCGCGGGCGCTCGACCCCGAGCACGCTCTGCGCCAGGGCCGCGCCCATGAACGCGAACTGGACGAGATGCTCGCGGCGGCACTCGGCGTTCGCTCCGACGTCGAGCAGCGTCACCGGCCGATCGGGAACGGGCAGCGGAATCGCAAGCGCCGGGCGGTAGATGCCGGGCGCGCGTTTGATGTTGAAGGTTCCGGCCGCGAGCGCCGCGCCGGTGCCGCCGGCGCACACGAGCGCCTGCGCCGCGCCCTGCGCAACCGCCCGGGCGGCCTGCACGATCGATGCCTCGGGCGTCGCCCTCACCGCGCTCGCGGGGTCGGCGCTCTTGGCGATCGACACGGGCGCGTCGACGACCTGCACCCCGGGCGGGAGCTCGCCCAGCTCGGCTGCGGGCCCGAACAGGATCACGCGCGCGCCCTGGCGGGCCGCGATCGCCGCGCCGGCTGCAACCTCGGCGGGGCCCAGGTCCGCGCCGTTGCAGTCAACCGCGACGGTCATCGCCGCGGACTGCTGGGGCTCCGCGGGCGGCGCCCCGGGCGAGGAGCCCGGCGCCACCTGGGCGCTACTCCTCGCCGTGCTCGTGATCGTGATCGTGCGCTCCGGGCACCGCGACCTCGCGGCCGGCGTACGTGCCGCACACGGGACACACACGGTGCGGTCGGCGCGGGCTGTGGCACTGCGGACACGCGTTCAGCGTGGGCGTCCCGATCTTGTGCTGGGCGCGGCGCTTGGCGGTCCGGCTGTGCGACTGCTTTTTCTTGGGAACGGCCATCGGAAGGCGACAAGGCTACCAGCCCGAAGGCTCCCTACTCGAGCTTCAGCTCGCGCAGCTTCGCCCAGCGTGGGTCGGGCGCCTGATCGTGATGGTGATCGGGCCCCGCCACGTTCAGGTCGGCCGCGCACACCGCGCACAGGCCGGCGCAGTCCTCGCGGCAGAGCAGCTTCACCGGCAGCGCCAGCACGAACGCGTCTCGGGCCCAGGCCGCCAGATCGAGCGTCTCCTCGCCCACGTACGGGCTGTCGAGCTCCTCACCCCCTCCCGGCCTGTCGACCTCGCGTGCCTCGACCTCGACGATCGGCCGAGCGTCGTTCAGGCAGCGCATGCAAGGCCCTCGAAGCCTCGCCGCGAAGCGCAGCCTCAGGGCATAGCCGTCCCCGGTCATCCGCGATACGTCGAGCTCGACGGGCACGCTGGAGGACGTCCCGTCCGCGCGTTCGACCGTGTATCGCTCAGCGCCCAGCACGAGCGGCTCGATCGGCACCTCGAGCTTCAGCCGCCGGCCCTCGCCCGCGCTCAGTCGCATGCCGGCCAGATCGAAATCGTGCGTCGCAGCCGCCATGACTCTCAGGCTAGCGACGCCGGGCGGGGGCTCCTACTCGTCGGCCCTGAGCACCCGCTTGAGCACCTTCCCCGTCTCGTTTCGCGGCAGCTCCGCCACGAACACCACGTCTCTCGGGACCTTGAAGCGTGCGAGGTTGTCGCGCACGTAGCGCTTGACCTGCTCCTCGTCGAGGCTGGCGCCGTTGCGCCGGACGATGAACGCCTTCAGGCGCTCTCCGAACTCCTCGTCGGGCACCCCGACGACCGCGGCCTCTTCGATCGCCTCGTGGTGGGCGAGCAGGTCCTCGACCTCACGCGGGAACACGTTCTCGCCCCCGCTGACGATCATCTCGTCGTCTCGACCGTCGACGAACAGCCGCCCGTCGCTGTCGAAGTGACCGACGTCGCCGGTGCTCATCAGGCCGCCTACGATCTCCTTCCCGCCGCCTCCGGTGTAGCCGTCGAACATCATCTCGTTCGCGACGAAGATGCGTCCGCCCTGCCCCGCGCCGACCTCCCTGCCCTGGTCGTCGAGCAGCTTCACGACCGTCCCCATGGGTGGTCGGCCGGCGGTGCCGGGAGCCGCGCGAAGGTCCTCCGGCGTCGCGATCGTCGCCCACGCCACCTCCGTGGAGCCGTACAGGTTGTAGAGAACATCCCCGAACACGTCCATCGTGCGGGTCGCCAGGTCGCCGGGGAGCGCAGAGCCGCTGAGGGCGATCACCTTCAGCGCGTGCATGTCGTAGCGCGCGATCGTCTCAGGACCGAGATCGAGGATCCGCTGCAGCATCACCGGGACGAGCGCCAACGCACTCGCCCTGTGGTGCGCCGCCGCACGCAGCGTGTCCTCGGGGTCGAACTTCCGTCTCAGCACGATCGTCGAGGACAGCGGCAGCGCGAGCGTGAAATGGGCGAGCCCCCACGAGTGGAACATCGGCGCGGCGATCATCGTCGCCCCCTGCGCTCTGAGGGGGATCTTCGACAGCATCGCCGCCATCGGCTCGAGCGAGTCCGGCTCCTTGCGTTCGGCGCCCTTCGGCGCACCGGTCGTGCCCGAGGTGAGGATCACGACGCGACCCTTCTCCGCGGGCGCCGCGAGCTCGGATGGGTCTCCCCGCGCGATCAGGTCCTCGAGCAGCGGATCGCCCACGGCCGCGCCCGGCTCATGCCAGGCGACGAACCGCTTGCGACCCTCGGCGCCCGCGCGGACGAGGCCCGAGAACTCGTCGTCGTAGATGACCGCGGCCGGCTGCTCGCGCTCCAGCACGTCGGCGAGCTGAGGGCCGGCGAAGGCGGTGTTGAGGTAGAGCGCGCTCGCCCCGAGCTTTGAGCAGGCCACCGTCGCGTCGATGAATCCCCTGTGGTTGCGGCACATGATCGCGACGCCGTCGTGTTCGGAGATGCCAGCCCTCGCCAGCTCCGCGGCGAGCGCGTTCGTGCGCGCCTGCACCTCCGCGAACGTGAGCGTCCCGCGATCGTCGACGATCGCCGCCCTGTCCGGGTAGCGGATGGCCGCGCCCGCATATGCGGCGGCCGGCGTGGGCCCCCAGCGCCGCAGCGCGGCGGCGGAGCGCAGCGCCCTGTCGGGACGCGTCGGCCTGAGCATCCCGGTGGCGAGCAGCGTCCGCGCGACGTGTGCTTTGTAGAGCGCCTGCCGCGTGAGAAGTTGAGGGTTCATGCTGGTCCTCGATCTCCGATCGGTCGAATGCTGATCGGTCGAACGATCACTGCCCGGCCAGCAGGCGCCTAGCTGACTTCCGCGGGTTCGTCCTTGCCCTGCAGCCGCTCGCGGCCTCGCTGGACCGCGGCGATGAACTTCGACAGGTTCACCTCCAGCGTGTTGAGGATCTCGTCCGCGTAGTCCTCGGCGCCGAGCCGAATCTCGCGCTCGCGCGCCCGGGCGTCCTCGACGATGTCCTCCGCGGCGCGCTCGGCCTGCTTGGTGACCTCCTCCTCGCCGACCAGCCGCTCCTGGCGCTCGCGTGCGTCTTTGATGATGCGCTCGGCCTCCTTCTTGGCCTCGGCGAGCATCTCCTGGCGCTCCTTGACGATCCACCGCGCCTGCTTGATCTCCTCGGGGATGGTCGCGCGCATCTGGTCGAGGATGTCGTAGATCTCCTCCTTGTCGACCCTGACCTGGTCGGTCAGCGGCACGGGCTTGGCGTTGTGCACCAAGTCGTCGAGCTTGTCTATCAGTACGAGGACGTCCATCTAGCAGCCACCTCGGCGGGGCATCCGGCCCCGCTGTCGGTCAGTGAGGTTCGCCATCACGTCTCCTGTCATTTCGTCAGCGCCTGAGCTCTTCCTGCAAGCGCCTGGCCACCTCTCCGGGGACCAGATCGTCGATCTTTCCTCCAAAAGTGGCTAGCTCCTTGACGCCGCTGGATGAGAGGAAACTGTACTGCGGGCTCGCCATCAGGTAAACCGACTCGATCTCGGGGTCCTGGCGTCGGTTGAGCTGGTTCATCTCGAGCTCGTACTCGAAGTCGGAGATCGCCCGCAGCCCCTTGACGATCGCCTTGGCGCCCACGAGCTTGGCGAACTCGACGACGAGCGTGCTGAACGGCTCGGCGCGAACGCTCTCGAGGTCGGCGGTCGCGCGTTCGATGAATCCGACCCGGTCGTCGATCCCGAACAGCGAGCTGCTCTTGCGCACCGAGCGATTGACGACGGCGACCACGACTTCGTCGTAGAGGTTCGCCGTGCGCCTGATCACGTCCAGGTGCCCGTTCGTCACGGGGTCGTATGAGCCCGGGCAGACGGCTATCGACTTCTCAGCTCGCGTCATATATGGCGGTGGATTGTGATGGAAGTGTCGCCGTAGCGCCGCTGGTGGGAGATGTCCATGTCGAGCTCGAGCGGGGTGCGCCGGTCGCTCTCGACGACGACACGGGCTGCGGGTTCGAGCAGCGGCGGCAAGAGCGCCGACAGCTGTGGGCCCCAGTCGGGCGCTCGCCTGTACGGAGGGTCAATGAAGACGAGATCGTATTTCTCTGAGCGCTCGCGTGCGCTCTCGAGGGCGCGGAGGGCGTCCCCGCGCCGCAGCTCGGCCTCGCCGGGCGCGATCCCGAGTGCCGCGAGATTGTCCTCGAGCGCGCTTGCCGCGCCCGTGTCGCGCTCGACGAACACCACGCTCCTCGCCCCTCTCGACAGCGCCTCGATGCCCAGCGCGCCGCTGCCGGCGAACAGGTCGAGCACGCTCGCGCCGTCGAGGTCGCCGAGTATCGAGAACAGCGCCTCCCGCACCCGATCGGACGTCGGTCTCGTCGTCCTACCGCGCGGCGCCTTCAGTCGCCTCCCGCCGAGCCGTCCCGCGATCACCCGCATGCTAGGCGGGAATCGGCTCGAGAGCCTGCGCTCCGAAGCGCAGCTCGAGCGCATCACCCAGCAACACGTGCTCGGGTGTCCGCAGCTCCGGGTCCTGCGCGATGATCGCCTCGGCACGGGCGCGGGCCCGCTCGAGCAGCTGCGCATCCTCGGGCAGGCTCGCCACCCGGTAGTGGACGAAGCCCGACTGGCGGGTTCCCACCAGCTCGCCCTCTCTGCGCAGGCCGAGGTCTATCTCGGCCAGGCGGAAGCCGTCGGAGTGCGTCACGAGCGCGCGCAGCCTTCCCGATGCGTGATGCCCGGCCTCCGATCCGCCGGCTGGACCCACCAGGAAACACACGCCCGGATGCTCGCCGCGCCCCACGCGTCCCCGCAGCTGGTGCAGCTGCGAGATCCCGAACTGCTCGGCGTTCTCGATCAGCATCACGGTCGCGTTGGGCACGTCGATGCCGACCTCGATGACGGTCGTGGCCACCAGCACCTGGGCCTGTCCGGATGCGAACGCGGCCATCGCCTCCTGCTTCTCGCCGGAGCGCATCCCGCCGTGCAGCAGCGCGAGCTCATAGCCCTCGAGCTCGCCCGCGCGCAGCCGCAGCAGCTCCGCCCTCGCCGCCCGGCGGACGGACTCCGCCGGCGCGGCCCGCCCGCCAGCCGCGCTGTCTCCCGCCCCCGGCGCCTGCTCGGGATCCTCGATCAGCGGACACACGACGTACGCCTGACGGCCGGCCCGGAGCTGCTCGCGCAGGTGCTCGTAAGCGCGCGCTCGCGCCTGATCCCCGGCCACGAGACGCGTGTCGACGGCGGTGCGGCCGAGCGGAAGCTCCCGCAGCGTGCTCACGTCGAGGTCGCCGTAGCGGGCGAGCGCCAGCGTGCGCGGGATCGGCGTGGCGGTCATGTGGAGCACGTGCGGCGGCCTGGCGGGGTCCCGCTCTTCGAGCGCCGCCCGCTGGCGTACGCCGAAGCGGTGCTGCTCATCGACGACCGCGACGGCCAAAGCCCGGAAGCGGACGTCCGGCTCGATCAGCGCGTGCGTGCCCACGAGGAGCGACAGCTCGCCGCTCGCGAGCTTGCCAAGGGCGTCCTTTCGCCGGCGCGCCCCGGTGGAGCCGGTGAGGAGCGCCGCCGTCAGGGGCTCTGCGCCGATCAGCCGCTGCAGCGTGGCGAAGTGCTGCTCCGCGAGGGTCTCCGTCGGCGCCATGAGGGCGGCCTGGCATCCGTGCTCGACGGCCCGCAGCATCGCGTAGAGCGCCACCACGGTCTTGCCGCTGCCGACCTCGCCCAGCAGCAGGCGCTGCATCGGGCGCGACTGCGCCAGATCCGCGCGGATCTCGTCGATCGCCGCGAGCTGGTCGCCCGTCGGTTGGAACGGGAGCTCGCGGCGCAGCCAGCGCTCGCTGAGCGAGGGCTCCTCCCCCAGCGCCCAGCCGCCGCCCTGGGCGCTGCGCCCGGCGCGACGGCGCAGGAACACGAGCTGCTCCAGCAGCAGCTCCTCGAAGGCGAGCCGCTCGCGCCCGGCCCGCGGGTCGCCGGAGCCGCGCGGGAAGTGCATCGCCGCGAGCGCGCAGGCCCGGTCGGGCAGCCGCTCGCTCACCCGGGTCGCCGCCGAGAGCGGCTCGGGCACGTCCGCCAAGGCCGCGCTCGCGTCGCGCACGAGGGTGAGGATCTGGGTCGATGAGATGCCCTGCGCCGCCGGGTAGTGGGCGACGCTGTCGCCCGAGCCCTCCGAGGGCTCACGGTCGCCGGCCGCGGAACCGGCGCCGTCGTCGCCCGCGCCGGCGAGGAGCTCCGCATGGTGGGAGACCCGAAAGCCCTGACGGTCATCGGCCTTGCCGTGCAGCAGCAGACGCGTGCCCGGCGCGTAGCGCTCGGCCAGCCACGGCTGGTTGAAGAAGGTCGCTCGCATCGTGCCGCTGGCGTCGAAGACCGTCGCCTCCACGAGCGGGCGCATACGGCGCCGGCGCACGGCTCGGGCGGCGATCGCCCTGACCTGCACTGCGACCGTCGCCTGCTCTCCCGCCCGCAGGGCCGCGATCGACCGCGCCTCGCGGATGTCGCTGGGGAGATGCTCCAGCAGCTCGCCGACGGTTCCGATGCTCAGCGCCTCCATGCCGGCCGCCATGCGCTTGCTCGCGGGCTCAAGGCTCGCCCGCAGGCGCGAGGGCCTGGGCCAGCGCACCGGCGCGGCCAGGAGCTCCTCCCTGCTCAGGCTGCGACCGGACGCGAACGCCCGAACGCTCGCAGCCGCCAGCCGGTTGGCGGGCCGTGCCGTGGAGGGCACGCTGTCCGGCTCCTGGGTCCTCATCGCCGGCATGGGCTGCGCATGATGATGCGCATGGCGGTCATAACCGCCGTTCCGACGGGGGCTACTCGGCGGCGAGCAACCACCAGTAGGCGGTCTGGCCGCCGTGGCGCAGCTCGAGCTCGACGTGGTCGTCCGCCATCTCTTCGACCTCCCCCAGCCCGAGCGGCGCGCCCTCGCCCGCCAGGACGCTGATCAGCTCGGGTGCGTCTGCGCCGTCCTGGCCCGCGGCGAGCGCAATCAGCACCGCCTGCAGCGTCTCGCCCGGATCGCCCCAGGCGAGCACGTCGTCCTCCACGAAGCCGATCGCCTCACCGCGGCTGAAGCGCCCCTGGGCGTCGTCACGCGCCGCCTGCGCGACGGCGCCGGTGCGGACCCGCGAGACCGCCTCCAGCAGCGCCTGGGCGTTCTCCTCGAGCGACCGGTCGTCGCCCAGCGCGACGGCCGCGGCGAGCCCTGCCTGCTGGCTGGTGGTGGGCGCGACCAGCACCTGCTTGTCCGACAGGCGTGCCGCGTGCTCGGCCGCCATGATCACGTTGGCGCTGTTGGCGAGCACGATCACCTCCTCCGCGGGCACCTCGTGGATCGCGGCGAGCAGGTCGTAGGTGGATGGATTGAGCGTCGGGCCGCCGTTGACCGTGTGGACCCCCAGCTCGTGGAAGAGCTCGCGCAGCCCGTCGCCACTGACCACCGCTACGGCGCCGCAGCGCACGCGCCGCCCGCCCCGCTCGGGCTCGGGCTTCCCGTTCCCGGACACCGAGGACTCGCCGGTCAGGCGCCCGTCGCGCTCGGCCACCTGCTGGCGCATGTCCGCGACGTCGATCCGCGAGACCTCGCCGACGCCGTCGAACAGCGCCGTCGCGCGTTCGGGCGCGTCCGTATGCAGGTGCACCTTCAACGTCGTCTCGTCTCCGACGACCAGCACCGAATCGCCGAGCGCCTCCAGCGGGGCGATGAAGCGGCCCGGGCTCAGCCCGCTGCCGATGACGGCGAAGTTCGCGCAGAAGCGGAAGGTGGCCGAGCTGTGCTCAGGATGCGTAATGCGCGCCGGCGCATGATGGTCGAGCTCCGGCGGCTCGTCGCCGCGCAGGGCGGCAACCACGCCGGCGAAGATGATCGTCAGCCCGTAGCCGCCGGCATCGACCACACCCGCTTCGCGCAGCGCCGCCAGCCGCTCCGGTCCGCGCTTGACCGACTCCTGACCCGCCACGACGGCACTCTCGAGCGCCTCGGCGATCGCGACGTCCTGCTCGCGCGGCTCGGTCGCCGGCTCCAAACGCGGGTTCTCCGTGCTGTGGGCGACGTCCGTGACGATCTTGTGCGCCATCTCGCGCGCGACGGTGAGGATCGTTCCCTCGGCGGGGTCGCGCACCGAGGAGTAGGCCCGGTCCGCCGCGTTGGCGAGCGCAGCTCCGAGCAGCGGCACATCGATCAGCTGGCCGGGCCGGGAGACGAGCTCCTCCGCGGCGCCGCGGATCAGCTGCGAGAGGATCACGCCGGAGTTGCCGCGCGCGCCGAGCAGCGCCGCCCGCGCAACCGACTGGACGATCTCCTCGCGGCCGATCTCGTCGATCGTGCGGTCGCCGTCGGAGCCCAGCAGGCGATCGAGCTCCTCCAGCACTGCCCGCAGCGTCAGCGCCATGTTGTCGCCCGTGTCCCCGTCCGCGACCGGGAAGACGTTCAGCTCGTTGACCTCCTCGCGCCGGGACTCGAGGTGGGCTAGCGCGCCGGCCACCGCGGCGCGAAATCGGACCAGGTTGGGATCTGTCACCGCGACACGTCTATCACCTTACGCCCGCGGGGCGTAGCCCAGCGGTTCGGCCGGGCAGGCTCAGAGGGCCTTCGTCACCTTGCCGGCTTTGAGGCAGCGCGTGCACACGTACACGCGGCGTGGCGCCTTGCCGACGAGAATCCTCACCTTCTGGAGGTTCGGATCGAAACGCCGCTTCGTTGCGACCATCGAGTGGCTGCGGCTCTGGCCGAAGGCCGGCCCCTTTTTGCAGCTGTGACATACCCGTGCCATCGGCGGCAGTCTAGCTGCTCGCGAGCTCGCCACGAAGCCGTGCCATGGTGAGCACCGCGTCCGCCGCGTGACGGCCCTGGTCGCGCCGGTCGCCTCCCGAGCGCGCGAGAGCCTGCTCCATCGTCTCGCAGGTGAGCACCCCGAAGGCGCAGGGCACGCCCGTCTCGAGCTGCACGTGCATCACACCGCGTGCCGTCTCCGCGCAGACGAACTGGTAGTGATCGGTCTCGCCCCGGATCACCGCCCCCAGGCAGGCGACGCCTGCGTAGCGGCCCGTGCGCGCGGCATAGGCGGCGGCGAGCGGCAGCTCGTATGCGCCCGGCACGTCGAACACCTCGACGCCGGTCACGCCCGCCTCTGCGAACGCCGCCATCGCACCCGCCAGCAGACGCTCGGCGAGCTCCTCGTAGAAGCGGCCCACGACGACCGCGTATGAGTCGCTCATCGCTCGTCCGGCTCGGCGGCCGGATCACCGCCGGACGGTCTCTGCGGCAGGCCGCCCGCGGCGCCGTCGACGCTCCCGCCGGACGCGGTCGCCTCCTCGCCTGCGGCGCGGTCGCGGCTACGCTCGGCGTGCAGCAGCTCCTCGTCGAGGTTCAGTCCCTGGTGGTGCAGCATGTGACCCATCCGCTGCGCCTTCGTGCGCAGGTAGGCCTCGTTGTGCTCGTTGGGGGCATGCTCGATCGGGATCTGGGCCGTCACGGACAGGCCGTATCCCTCGAGGCCCCTGATCTTCTTCGGGTTGTTCGTGAGGATCCGAATCGAGCTGAGCCCGAGGTCGACGAGGATCTGGGCCCCGATGCCGTAGTCGCGGAGGTCGGCCGGAAGGCCGAGGCGCTCGTTGGCTTCGACGGTGTCCAGGCCGTCCTCCTGGAGCTTGTAGGCGCGCAGCTTGTTCAACAGCCCGATGCCGCGTCCCTCCTGGGAGAGGTACAGGAGCACGCCCTGATCGGCGCGGTCGATCATCGTGAGCGCGGAGGACAGCTGTTCGCCGCAGTCACATCGGAGCGAGTGGAAGACGTCGCCCGTGAGGCACTCCGAGTGCACGCGTACGAGGACGTCGGACTTCCCGGCGACGTCGCCCTTGACGAGCGCGACGTGATGCTTGTCGTCGACGAGGGACCGGTAGCCGACAGCCTGGAAGTCGCCGTACCCCGTGGGCAGCCGCGTGCTCACCACCCGCTCGACGAGCTTGTCGTGGCGGCGGCGGTAGGCGATCAGGTCGGCGACCGTGATCATGCTCAACCCGTGCCGGGCGCAGTACTCGACCAGGTCGGGGACGCGCGCCATCGTGCCGTCGTCGTTCATGATCTCGCAGATCACGCCGGCGGGATTCAGACCCGCCAGTCGCGCGAGGTCCACGGCGGCCTCCGTCTGTCCAGCGCGCTCCAGAACGCCGCCGGAACGGCTCTTCAGCGGGAACACATGCCCGGGCTGGACGAGGTCGCGCGGAGCGCTCTCGGGGTCGATCGCCACCTGGATCGTATGTGCGCGGTCGTGCGCGGATATGCCCGTGGTCACGCCCTCGCGCGCCTCGACGGAGACGGTGAACGGTGTTTCGAACGCCGACTCGTTCTTCGCCGCCATCAGGTCGAGGCCGAGCTCGTCGCAGCGGTCGGACGTCAGCGAGAGGCAGATCAGTCCACGACCCTCCTTGGCCATGAAGTTGATCGCCTCGGGCGTCGCGAACTGGGCCGCGAGCGTCAGGTCGCCCTCGTTCTCGCGGTCCTCGTCGTCGCAGACGACCACCATCTTCCCCTGGCGGATGTCCTCGATCGCCTGCTCGACGGTGGCGAAGGGCGTCGCCGTTGCCTGTCCGGTTTTCGATTCCTCGCTCATGTGCGTGCCTCCATCAGCCGCTCGACGTGCTTGGCGAGGATGTCCACCTCGATGTTCAACCGCGCACCCTCCTCGACCGTCCCGAGGTTCGTGCGCTGCAGCGTCTCGGGTATCAGCGATACCGCAAAGCGGCGGCCGTTCAGGGCGCTGACGGTGAGGCTGACGCCGTCGAGCGCCACCGAGCCCTTTTCGACGAGATAGCGGGTCAGGCCCGGATCGGTCTCGATCTCGAGCACGCGCGCGAAGCCGTCCTCGCGCGCCGCGGTCACGACGCCCGTGCCATCGACGTGTCCCTGCACGACATGTCCTCCCAGGCGGTCCTCGGCGCGCAGCGGCAGCTCGAGGTTGACGGGCGCCCCGGGTTGGAGCTCGCCGAGCGAGGACCGCTCGAGCGTCTCGATCATCGCCTCGGCCTTGAAGGCGCCGACGTCGACGTGCGTCGCGGTCAGGCACACGCCGTTGACGGCGATCGAGTCACCCGCCTGCAGATCGCGCGCGAGGGGCGTGCTGACCGTCACGGTGGCGCCGCCGTCGCCGTGCTCCAGCGCCGTCACCGTGCCAAGGTCCGCGATCAGGCCGGTGAACATGGACTCGCTCCTGAGCGCATCAGCTCACCCTCACCACTCGCGCACGCGCGCCGACACCAACAGGTCCTCGCCGATGCTCTGGCAGTCGAAGGAGATCGCGCGCAGCGCCTCGGAGATGCGCTCCACGCCCTCCCCCTCGAGAGGATCGCGGGCGGCGCTGCCGCCCAGCAGCAGGGGAGCCAGGAACAAGCGGATCTCGTCGATCTCGCCGGCGTCCAGGAAAGCGCCCGCCAGGTGCGGCCCACCCTCGAGAAGGATCGAGCTCACGCCCAGCGCGCCGAGCTGGTCGAGCGCCGAGCGCACGCGCGCCGGCTCGTTTTCGCCCGTCGCGACAAGGACGCTCACGCCGGCCGCCTCCAGGGCGTCGGTCTCGACGCGCGCCGCGGCGCGCGATACGACCACGGTCAGCGGGATCTCAGCCGCGGCAACCACCAGCTGTGAGGAGGTGGGCAGCCGGGCGAGCGAGTCGAAGACCACGCGGCGCGGCTGCGCGCCCGCCTCGGCCATCAGCCCGTCAGGGCGGGCCGTCAGCTGAGGATCGTCGGCGAGCGCCGTGCCGATGCCGACGACCACCGCGTCAACGGAGGCGCGCCAGCGGTGGGCCAGCTCACGGCTGTCCGCGCTCGAGATCCACTTCGAGTCGCCGCTGCGGGTCGCCACCTTGCCGTCAAGCGTCATCGCCGACTTGAACAGCACCCACGGGCGCCCGACTCGGGCGTGCTTGCGAAAGGCCTGGTTGAGCAGCCTGGCGCTCGCCGCGAGCTCGCCGTCGGCGAGGATCACCTCCACGCCCTCGTCGCGCAGGATGCCGAGGCCGCGGCCCGAGGCCTTCTCGGTCGGGTCGTCCGAGGCGACGACCACGCGCCTGATCCCGGACTGCAGGATCGCGTCGGTGCAGGGCGGCGTCTTTCCCTCGTGGCAGCACGGCTCGAGCGAGACGTAGAGCGTCGCCCCGCTGAGGTCCTCGAGGCCGCACGCCTCGATCGCGTTGACCTCGGCGTGAGCGCCGCCGAACTCCTGGTGCCAGCCCTCGCCGAGCGTCTCGCCGGCGCGCGCGACGACGGCTCCGACGATCGGATTCGGCTTGACCGAACCAGCGCCCCTGCGCGCGAGCTCGATCGCGCGAGCGAGGTGTGCCTTGTCGGTGTCGGTGCAGGTCTCCATGTGTCCCACCCAGGATAACCCTGCCCCCGGGCTCAGCCTGGGCGCGGACCGGCACGTGCGGCCGCCGACAGGGCGACTGGCTACGCTAGCGATGCCGCGCGTCGCCTCACCGGCGCGGACCGCATGAACGGAGCATCGCTCCGTCGCACCGTGCAATCGATCGGAGAGCCTTGGCACTCGGTACTGAGCATTCGCGTCTGCTGGCCGTCGCCGCGGCATCGACGGCGCTGCTGCTGAGCCTTGCGCCGACCTCGGGCTCCGACGCGCCGCCGCAAACGCCGGGTGGGCGAGCCGCGAGCGCCCAGGAAGTCCTCGCGCCAACTCCTCAGGCGGTCGGGCAGGCGACATGGGGCCCGTCCGAACGCTACGCCCTGGGAGGCAGCTGGCTGTTTCGCTTCGACCGCGGCGTCGGTCTCAGCAGGGGCTTTCAGAGCTCCACCTCCACCGCTAGCTGGTCTGCCGTGACGGTGCCGAGCGCGTGGAACGCGACCGACCAGAGCAGCGCGAGCATGACGGGCACGGTCGCGTGGTACCGGAAGGACTTCGAACTCCCCGCGGCCGCGGCGCAGAGCACGTGGATCGTGCGCTTCGACTCGGTCAACAACCGCGTGCGGGCGTGGCTGAACGGGCAGCCGGTCGGCGCGCACGCCGGCGCGTACCTGCCCTTCGAGCTCGCGCTGCCGAGCTCCCTGCTGAAGGCGCATGGCGCCAATCACCTGGTGCTGAGGGTCGACAGCCGCCGCGCCGCCACCGACCTCCCGAAGGTGGGCCTGTGGTGGAACTACGGCGGGATCCTGCGCACGGCGTATCTGCAGAGGGTGGATCGCGTGGGCTTCGCCGCGGTTCAGGTGCTCCCGCGACTGCCCTGCCCGACGTGCGACGCAACCGTCGAATACAGGGTGATGCTGCGGAACTATTCGAGCGTCGCGCAGAACGTGCGCCTGCGCAGCGACTACGGCGGGGTGGCGGTGGACCTCGGGACGGCCAGCATCGCCGCCGGCGCCACTCACACCTTCATGGCGCAGGCGACGCTCGCAAAGCCGCAGCTGTGGTCGCCCGCGAGCCCGCACCTGTACGACGTGACGCTCGATGAGACCGTCGCCCAGCAGGCGGGCTCCGGCGAAGAATGGGCGCACGCCGGCCACTACTTCCTGCGCAGCGGAGTGCGCTCGATCCAGGTCTCGCGCGAAGGCGGGCTGCTGCTCAACGGCAAGCGGCTCAACTTCCGCGGCGTGGGCCTGGTGGAAGACTCGAAACAGCTCGGCGCGGCTCTGAACGAAGCGACCGAGCGCCGCCTGATCGCGCGGGCCAAGGATCTCGGCGCAACGGCGATCCGCTCCCAATACCCGCTCGACGAGCGCCTGGAGGAGCTCGCGGACGAAAACGGCCTGATGCTCTGGTCGGAGATCCCGGTCGACAAGATCGCTCCCAGCTACCTCGCGATGAGGTCGGTGCGCGACCGCGCCCTCGCGAAGCTGCGCGAGAACATCCTCACGAACTCGAGCCACGCCTCGATCATCGTCTGGTCGATCGCGAACGAGCTCGCGCCCGCGCCCGACGCCGCACAGGGCGCCTACATCGCCCAGGCGGTCTCGGCCGCGCACGCGCTCGACCCCACACGCCCTGTGGGGCTCGCGGTCGCCGCCTATCCGTCTGTCGGCTGCCAGGCCCGCTACTACGCGCCCCTGGACGTGATCGGCCTGAATGACTACTTCGGGTGGTACCCGGGCCCGGTCGGCGATCTGAAGAACCGCAACGGGCTGTCGGGCTACCTCGACGCAATGCGCGCCTGCTACCGGGGCAAGGCGCTCGTCGTCACCGAGTTCGGCGCCGAGGCCAACCGGCAGGGCCCGGCCAGCGAACGCGGTACCTACGCCTTCCAGCAGGACTTCGTCTCCTTCCATCTGAAGGTGTTCGCGACGAAGCCGTGGCTGGGAGGCGCGATCTACTGGGCGCTGCAGGAGTTCCGCGTGAGGCCGGGCTGGAACGGCGGCAACCCGAGACCCACGCCGCCGATCCACGCCAAGGGCCTGATCAGCTTTAGCGGGGCCTTAAAGCCCGCCTACTACGATGTCCGAAATCTTTACCGAGCCACGACGCAACTGGGCGCGCCCTGATGCGTTTACGAGCAACGGCGCGAGCCCAGGCCCTTGAAGGCCCGCCAGCACCGTCCCCCACAGCCGTCCCCGAGCCCATGCCCCGGACACGCCTGATTCTTGCCGCTCTACTAACGCTGGTCGCCACCGGCGCCATCGCTCTGCACACGAGTGCTCTGGCCAGCTCCTCCGGCCACGCCCGCGCGCACGCGGCGTCGCGGCTGCTGGTCGGCATCTCGGACAACCAGTCCACGACGTTCGCCGATCCTCGCTTCCGTTGGCTGGGCATGAGCGCCGCGCGGCTCGTGGTGCCCTGGGATGTCGTCAAGCGCAAGTCCGAACTCGGATGGCAGAGCGTGTGGCTCCAGGAAGCCCGCGCCCACGGGGTGAAACCGCTGATCGTGTTCGACAAGGATCCCAGCAAACCCACCCAGCTGCCCAGCCTCGCCGCATACGGCAAGGCCGTGAAGGCGTTCATGACGCTGTTTCCGTGGGTGCGCGACTACAGCCCGTGGAACGAGGAGAACCACTACCTGGAGCCGACCTCGCGCGACCCCCAGCGCGCCGCGCAGTACTTCAACCTCCTCTCGCTGCTGTGCCGTCGGTGCAACGTCACGGCAGCCGACGTGCTCGACATACCGAACATGTCCGAATGGACCCAGAAATTCCTGCGCTTCGCCCACCATCCGCACCTGTGGGGCCTGCACAACTACGCCGACCTCTCCGCCGGCAGCCACGAACGGACCTCGCTGTTCCTGAGCATCGTCCCCGGCGCGGTCTGGTTCACCGAGACGGGCGGGGTCGTCTGGCGCTATGAACACCCCAACAGCGGGCACAGCGGCTACTACATCGTGCACTCGGAGTCCTTCGCGGCTGAAGTCGCCGGGCACCTGCTGGCGCTAGCCCGCATCAGCTCGCGCGTGACCCGCGTCTACTACTACCAGTGGCGCGTGCCGCACAGCGTCGGGTGGGCGAAAGCGCACGGAAAACTCTCCTGGGACAGCGGCCTGCTCCGCCCCGACTGCTCCATACGGCCCGCCTTCGGAGTGATCGCCCGCGCGATGGGGCACAACCCCTCGCGGGTCCCTCGCTACAAGCGCGACCGGAGCGGCAACTGCGTCTCGCTGACCCCTCCGCCCCCTCCGCCGACTCCGCCATCGACCGAAAGCACCTCGACCACGACCACGACAACGCCGGCGCCGGCAACCCCGACCGCTCCCGGCGGCTCCTCGGGCGGGTCCGTCGCACCTCAGTAGCCACGCGGCTCAGCAGCGCCCGCCCGACAGGCGGTAGACGACCATCTGCGGCCCCGGACGCTCGTAGGCGAGCGGGTAGTAGTCGAAGCTCCAGTCGAAGCCGAACGGAACGGGGCCCTGCCCCGACCGGTAGGGGGACACGCGATACACGGCGCGTGCCTGCCGCGCCAGCGCCCGGTAATAGGCGATCGCCTGCGGCACGGCCCGAGGGTCGGCGAGCGCCCGCCCCGACTGCGTGGAGCCGCTCACGACCCAGCAGTAGCCGTGCTGCTCGTAGTAGGCGATCAGGGCGGGACTCAGCGTCCGCTCGTAGTCCTCGGGGCGCACTTTTCGCCCTTCGCCTTCCGGCCTGCCGCTCGTGGGGCTGACCACGGCCCGCAGCGAGGGGTACTTCAGCCATCGCGGTTCGCCGCCGGGCGTGCCTGCGCCGATGTCGGCGACCCAGCCGTTCGGCACGACCGGCTCCACCACGATGCGACTGCCGGCGGGCACGTGCCCGACCATCCAGGCCCGCGTCAGGTTGCGGGTGTCGGCACGCGAGAGCACGAGGCTCGAGTGGACGCTGTAGAGGAGACCCTGCCCGCAGAGGGCCGCCACGGCGAGCACGATCGCGGCGGTCCGCATGCGCGGCCTGCGGTCGGCGATCGAGCGCGCCAAGTCCAGAGCGAAGAAGGCGGCCAGCAGGCACACGATCGGGAAGATCGGCAGCAGCCAGCGTCCGAAGTACCGCCCCTGGGCGCCCATGAAGAGCAGGAAGAGCACCGCGGCGGGCACGAGCAGCCAGCCGAGCGCTCGCTCGCGGCGCCATACGGTGATCGCCCCGCCGAGCGCCGCCAGCGACGGCACCCAGCCCAGACCCCAGGTCAGCGACCACAGGTAGTACGGCAGTCCGCCGCCCTTCGGCGCCCCCAGCTTGCCCTGCGCTTCCCCCGAGAGCGCGGACTGGTGCACCAGCCCGCGATGGAAGCCCTGATAGTCGATCAGCGAGTAGGGGTTGGCCAGTAGGAACGCCGCGAGCGCGGCGACGCCGGCGAGCGCGACACCGACGAGCACCGGAGGGCCCGGCGCCGCGCGCCCGGCGCCCGCCGCCGGCTGGCGCTCACGCCCCAGGTACCTGCTGGCGATCGCCGCCAGCAACGGGAGCAGGACGATGCCCGCCGTGTACTTCGTCGCGCAGGCGAGCCCGAGCCCGATGCCGGCGAGGAGGTAGTCGAGCGCTCGTCCGCGGCGCAGAACGCCGGCCGTGCCCAAAAGCGACAGCGTCAGCGGGGCCAGCGTCGGCACGTCGTTGAGCGCCAGGTGCGCGTAGAACACAGGCAGGAACGCGACCGCCTCGATCGCTGCGGCGAGCAGGCCTACGCCGCGACCGAACAGACGCGCGCCGACGAGATACAGCAGCCAGACGGCGGCCGAGCCGAGCAACGCGGTTGTGACCCGCGCGAGCACGTACACGTCTTCGGGGTGATGCGCATAGGCGTGCGTGACGCCGCTCGAGCCCCCGAACCAGAGCGCGAACAGGAAATGCAGCAGGTAGGTGAGAGCCGGCGGGTTCGCGAAGTAATGCGGGTCCAGGCCATGCCGGAACATCGCCACGGCGTGCGGGACGAAATGATCGCTCTCGTCGAGGTTGTAGACGTAGGGAAGGCCCTGGCCGACCCCCCACAGCCGAAGGCTTGTGGCGGCGGCGAGCACGCCGGCCAGCGCCGGCCACGCCCACCGGCGCTCGCTGATGCTCACCGCCGCAGGTTACATCAGGACGCCCGCGCCATCAGGACACGCGGGCGTCCCGGGAACCGCTCAGTACGCGCGGATCGGCGGACCGTTGTATGCCGTCCGACTCGGGCTACGCCACTGCACGCGCCAGGCGCTCCCCCGGGTGGAGGAGCTGAGGCTCCAGTAGCCGGAGCTGTTCGTGGTGATGACCCTCAGCTTGCGCCAGCGCCGGGAATGCGGTGGCTGCACCAGCACCGTCAGCCGCGTCGTGCCGGCCGCGGGTCGCACGAGACCCCACAGCGAGTAGCCGCGGCCGCTCCTGGAGACGACTAGCGGCAGCGGGAAGCCGAAGTACAGCGGCTTGGCCGTGCCCCTGACGTACATCAGGCCCGTCTGGAAGCCGACGCCGCCGGTCACGCCCGAGCCGGACAGCGGGTCGTCCTTGAGCAGGTACTGCGAGAAGGAGGCGACCCTCGGGTTCGAGTAGGCGATGTGCTCGGAGATCGCGTCGTACTCGGCCTGCTGATTGGCGGGCACTCCCAGATACTTGTTCGGCTTGCTCTGCACGCCGAACTCGGTGAGGTAGACGGGCAGATGAGCGGGGATCGCGTGCGCGCGGGCCGCGAGGTCGAGCGCGGTGGTCAACCGCGAGAGCACGGCGATCGTCACGCTCGCCGGCCGCGATGGGTGTTCCAGCGGGCCGCTGGCGTTCGCGTAGGCGTGGTGCGCATAGCCGAACGCGGGAAGCTCTTCGCACGATCCCGCTTTCCGGTAGTGGCTGTTCAGGCACAGCGCTTCCCTGAGGAACACCAGGGGTGCCACGGCCGACTGCGCGCCGCTGTGCGGTCTGACGCGTTCTTCTCCCCCCGGCGCGGTTTCGCCCATCAGCACCTTGGGATTGGCGATGCCAGCGGCCTTCAGTCCCGCATAGCCCGCCTGGTAGAGCCCGCGGTAGATGCGCGGCGAGGCTGGCGTTCCGTTGGCGTTGAACTGCGGGCGCAGGAAGCGGAAGTGGTTGGGCTCGTTCCAGATGCCGTAGAGCCCCACCTGCGAGCCGAAGTGGCGCGCGACCGCGGTCATGAACTGTTCGAACTGCTGTGGATCCGGACGGGTCACCAGGAACCGGTCGTTGTGCCCGGCTGTCGCCCACTTCGGAACCGGCGAGGTGACCGTCAGCAGCACCTGCCAGTGCAGGCGCTGAGCTTCGGCGAGGAGCGGGTCGTACTGGCCCCAGTTGTAGGCGTTTGGGTTGGTGGCGTCGAAGCTGGGGCGCTGGGAGCTGCTCGCGCCCGGGGCCACCGAGTACCAGTAGAGCTGCACGCGCAGGGCGTTGACTCCGAGGGCCTGCAGTTTGACCATCGTCGCCGCGCGGGTGCGGGCGTTCAGCAGTTCTTTTGGCGCCTCGAAGTACACGAGCTCGCTGTGCGAGGCGAGGGCGGGCGTGGCAGCCGCGACCCCCACCGTCGAGCACATGAGCAGTGCGCAGAGAAGCTTTCGCATGGGCAGCATCGAGTCCTTTCCTTCTGATCGCATTCGGTGCGCCTGTCGCGCGCGCTGCAGCCTACGGGGAGGGGTAGACGGCGGGCGCCAGGGAGGCGTTCGGGGTAAGACACGTGCGAGCTGGCAAGGTTGCGGTAAGCACGCGGTACCCCCGACGGCTGGGGGCGCCCGTCCGCGCTCCAGCGCTTGTGACGATCCGCTCAACAGTTGGAATAGACAGCCATGTAGCGGCTCGTGTAGATCAGCGCGAATCCCTTGAGCGGCACCTGATCGCGCGGGTCGTCGCCGACGTCGACGATCGCGTCGACGAACACGGCGGTGCCGAGTGGGTAGACGGCGATGCTCCCCCGCCGGATGCGGTTCTCGAGCGCGTGGCTGCCCTTGCCCACGTCGGCGCGGGCCTGGCTGCGGGCGACGATGTTCTTCTGCCCGGTGCTGTCGAGGATCCAGCGCGCGTCGGGGGTCAGCTTGTTGTTCGGCAGCGACAGCAGCGGGCAGCGCGCCAGACGGCCCTTGACGACCGGGTCGGCCAGCGCGACGGCGAGGCCCTTGTGGAATTCCTCATGGTTGGCCAGGGTTCTACGCAGCGTCGTGAGGTTGAGCGTCGTCGCCGCCGAGAATGCGCCGTAGGCCACGAGCGCGGCCGCCCCGAGCATCCAGATGCGCCGCGCGAGCGAGCCCGGGCGCAGCATCGACCAGCCTCCGATGGAGACGGCGCAGAACAGCAGCAGGATCGTGGCCGCGCCGAGGAAGTAGCGGTCGATCACCGACGCGCCGGCGGCGCCCTCGGCCACGAACACGGCGAGCAGCCCGAGCAGCGCCGCGAGCGGCACGACGGCACGGCGGGGCACGAGCCAGACGGCGAGCGGGATGCCGGCGAGCGCGCCGATCAGAACGGGCACCTTGTCGATCCGTTCGCCGAACGTCCACATCGAGGCGATCACGCTGCCGAGCCCCTGCGTGCGTTCCAGTTCCTGCGCGAGGCCGGCCGTCGCATTCAGCGAGTAGAGCGGGTTCCCCGTCACGATGGCATCGACGAAGCACCAGACGAGCGGGCCGACCGCCGCGATCGCCAGGTAGAGCAGGCGTGTGCGATTGTCGGCTCGCCAGGAGCACCACAGCCAGTAGAGGCCGCTCAGCACCCATGCGTCGGGGCGCAGCAGGCCCGCGGCCGCGAGCAGCGCCAACACGGGCGCACCACGACGCGGCCGTTCGACCTCGAGCACGACCGCCCAGACGATCAGGGCGATGTAGGAGATGTCGAGGTAGCCCTGCGAGGCGAGGCTCTCGACGAAGAAGCGGCTCAGGACCAGCAGCGCGGCGGCGAGACCCACGACCGGGCTGAAGCACAGGCGGCCGAGGCGGTAGGTACCCGATACGACGGCGACGAACGAGGCGATCGAGCCGAGCACGACGAGCCGAGCGCCGCCCTGCCCGAAGATCGAGCAGAGTGCCCCGAAGGCGATCGCGAGCGGATGCTCGGTCGGACCGCGATAGACCCTGAAGTCCGGCAGGTGCAGGTGGAGCACGTCGCGACCCCACAGCAGGGCGTAGAAGGAGTCGTAGGTCGGATACGTCGGATAGGCGAAGTAACCGATCAGCGCGAGCACGCACATCACCGCGAAGCCGGCCTTCGCCCACGTTCCCGCGGGCACGGCACGCAGGCGTGCCAGCCTGATCGTGCCCGGCCGCAGCCGGGTTAGCGTCGCGCTTTGCATCTAGTCTTGGCCATCGGGGCCCTGCCGGCCCGCCCCACGCGCTTGGCGCCAAGACCGTGGCCTTCGCTTTGGGATACTGCCGGGAGCCAAGTCTAGGCAATCATCGCCGATGAAGCTCATCATCCAGATCCCCTGCTTCAACGAGGCGGACCAGCTCCCGCAGACGCTCGCGGACCTGCCGCGGCAGGTGGACGGCTTCGATGCCGTCGAGTGGCTGATCGTCGACGACGGCTCGACCGACGAGACGATCGCGGTGGCGCGGGCGCATGGCGTCGATCATCTCGTGCGCCTGACGAACAACAAGGGTCTCGCCACCGGGTTCCAGGCGGGCGTCGACACCGCGCTGAAGCTCGGCGCGGACGTGATCGTCAATACCGACGCCGACAACCAGTACTACGGTCCGGACATCGCCAAGCTGGTGGGGCCGATCCTCGAAGGACGGGCCGACATGGTCATCGGCGACCGCGAGGTGAACGGCATCCAGCACTTCTCGTGGCTGAAGAGGTCCCTGCAGAGACTCGGCTCATGGGTGGTGCGCCAGGCGTCCTCGACGTCGGTGCCGGACACGACCTCGGGCTTTCGCGCGTACAACCGCGAGGCGGCAATCCAGATCATGGTCGTATCGAAGTTCACCTACACGCTCGAGACGATCATCCAGGCGGGCAAGCTGCTGGTCGCCGTCGACCACGTCCCGATACGGACGAATCCGAAAACGCGCGAGTCGAGGCTGTTCCCGTCGATGGGCGCATACGTACGCCGCAACGCCGTATCGATCTTCCGCATCTACGCCCAGTACGAGCCGCTACGGGTGTTCTGGAGCCTCGCGCTGCTGATCGGCCTGATCTCCGTCGGGGTATGGATCCGCTTCGCCGTCTCCTACGTCGAAGGCAACGGCAAGGGCCACGTCCAGTCGCTGATCCTCGGCGCGGTCCTGTTCATCGCCGCCGTCGTCCTCTGGGCGCTGGGCGTGATCGGCGATCTGCTCGCCGCGCAGCGCGCGATGACGCAGAAGACCTTCGAGCGCGTGCGGCGGATCGAGCTGGAGCTTGGCGTGGCGCCCTCTCACTACGAGCCCGGCGGCGTCACGGGCGCCGGCCCTGGCGCCGCCGCCTCGGCGAAGGGCGAGACGAGCCCGAGCGGTCCGGGCGAAGCGAGCGATGCGGACGCCGACGAGGCGCGTCGGCGTCGCGAGGCGGTGCGGCTGTGAGCGGGGTGACCGTCTCCGACAGCGGCATCATCACCGGCAACACCTACGACAAGTACGGCTCGAGCAACCCGCTGGTCCGCCGTCTGATGAGCGGGTTCGAGCGTTCGCTCGATGCGCTGCTCGACCAGGCGGCCCCGCGGTCGCTGCTCGACGTCGGCTGCGGCGAGGGGGTGCTCGTGCACCGCTGGGCGGGGCGGCTCGGCGACGGCCGGCGCCTGGTCGGAATAGACCTCGAGGAGGAATCGATCCAGGCCGGCTGGGCCGAGCATCAGGCGCCCAACCTCGAGTACCGGGTGATGCAGGCGGAGAACCTGCCGTTCGCCGACGGCGAGTTCGACCTCGCGAGCGCGATCGAGGTGCTCGAGCATCTGCCCGACCCCGAGCACACGCTGAGCGAGATGGCGCGCTGTGCGGGGCGCCACCTGCTCGTCTCGGTTCCGCGCGAGCCCCTGTGGCGGATGCTCAACATGGCCCGGGGCGCATACTGGCCGGCGCTCGGCAACACTCCCGGCCACCTCAACCACTGGTCAAAGCGCTCGTTCGTCGAGCTGCTCTCGCGTCACGGCGAGGTCGTCGAGGTTCGTTCGCCGTTCCCGTGGACCATGCTGCTTGTCCGGCTCTAGCTCCCCTCGTCGGCCGCCTTCGAGCGCGACCCGGTCGTACACGCGGGGGGCGCGCATACTCTCGCTTGGGATCGCCGCCACCGGGCTGCTGACGCTCGGCTACTTCGCGATCGCGAGCCACGTCCTCGGCGAACAGTCGGCAAAGCGCATCGACCTGCTGTGGTCGGTGATGTTCGTGATCATCTCGGTGATCTACCGGCCCGTGGAACAGCTTCTGTCACGGACGATCGCCCAGCGCCGCGCTCGTGGCCAGGTCGAGCAACCGCTTCGGATACCGGCGGCGATCCAGGCCGGCTTCGCGCTGTTGTTCCTGGCGGCGGCGCTGGCGCTGCACGAACAGCTCATCGACGACGTCTTCGAAGGCTACGCCGCCCTCTATGACGTGCTGGTCGTGGGCACGCTCGCGTACGCGGCGAGCTACTTCGCGCGCGGCTGGCTGGCCGGACACGAGTACTTCGCCCTCTATGGGGGCCTCGTGCTGATGGAGGCGTTCGCACGGATCTGCTTCCCGCTGGCGGTGGCGGTCGGAATCGCGAGCGGGCAGACCGCGGTCGCAGCCGGAATCGCTGCGGCCCCGCTGCTCTCGCTGGTCGTCGTGCCGGCTGCGTTCGTACGCGAGCGCGAGGAGCGCCGTCAGGCGCTGGACGCGGTCCCCGGACCGGTTCACGAGGCCGACGCGACCCTGGCGGAAGCACCGATAAGCACCGACGAGGCCGAGGCGGCGCTCGCGGGCCCGGGCGCCGAGGGTGTGCAGGAGGCCGTGGCGCACCGCGGCGAGGAGCTCTCTCTGCGTAGGGGGACCGGATTTGCCGGGTGGGTTGCGGGAATCATGCTCTCCGAGCAGACGCTGCTGAACGCCGCGGTGCTGACCGTGTACGCAAGCTCGAGCACCGCGCTGGCCGGGATCGTGTTCAACGTGCTGCTGATCGCCCGCGCGCCGCTTCAGCTCTTCCAGGCCATCCAGACGTCGCTGCTGCCTCACCTCACCGGCCTCGACGCAACCGAGAGCCACGCGGCGTTCGATCGCGCCGTGCGCGTGACGGTGCTCGCGATCGCCGCCTTCGCCGGCGCCGTTGCGCTCGGGCTCCTCGCGATCGGACCGTTCGCGATGTCTCATCTCTTCGGTCAGCACCACTCCTACAACCGCCTGGGACTGGCGCTGATCGGCGTCGGCATGGGCCTGCACCTCGCGTCGGGGACCCTCAACCAGGCGGCGCTGGCGCGCAATCGGGCGCGCGCCGCAGCCTGCTGCTGGATGATCACGGCCGCCCTATTCCTCGCCTGGATGCTCTCCCCCGTCGTCGGCGACCAGCTGCTGCGCACGGAGATCGGCTATGCGGGCGCCACGGCCGTGCTTGCGAGCCTTCTCGCCGTGGTCTACCGCCGCTCGGAGGGCCGCGCGGGAGCCTCAGCGCCGGCGGGACCTCAGTCGGCGCCCACCGACCGCGCGATCGCCAGGTAGGCCTCGCCCGGGTCGCCCGAGGAGAAGATCGCCGAGCCGGCGACGAACAGGTTCGCGCCGGCGCGCAGGCATTGAGGCGCGGTCGAGGCGTCGATGCCGCCGTCAACCTCGACGGCGACCGCCTCGCCCACGGTCACGCGCACGGGGCCGAGCTTCTCGAGCGAGTGCGTGATGAAGGGCTGGCCGCCCCAGCCCGGGTTGACCGTCATGCAGAGGGCGACATCCAGCTCATGCGCGATGTCGGCGAGGATCGGCGCCGGGGTGGCCGGGTTGATCGCGACGCCGACGGATGCGCCGAGCTCGTGAAGGAGGTTGGCCGTGTAGGCGACGTTCGGCGTGGCCTCCGCGTGAAACGTGACCGAGTGGGCTCCGGCCTTGACGAACTCGCCGACGTGGCGCTCGGGGCGCTCGATCATCAGATGCGCCTCGAGTATCGCGCCGGCCTCCCGAACGCGCTCGGCCAGGGCCTCGACGATCAGCGGACCGATCGTGATCGGCGGGACGAAATGCCCATCCATCACGTCCACGTGGATGATGCGCGCGCCGGCCTCCAGCACCTCGCCGACCTGCTCGCGCAGCCGCCCGAAGTCGGCGGAGAGGATCGACGGCACGACGCGAACGCCCATCAGCAGTTCGCTGTCGGAGGCGCGCACGCGCTCGCTCATACAGCCTGGAGCATCGAGTCGCCGCAGTTGTTGCACTTGAGGATCGCCGTGGAGGACATCCTCACGATCGTCGAGTGCTCGCCGCAGTTCGGACAGACCGACGTCAGCTCGAACCGATGCAGGCAGTAGACGCAGCGATAACGACCGGGGAGGTTCGTGGGCCGCAGCCAGGGCTCGCCGCAGTGCGGGCACTGGGGGCCGAGCTCGATCGCCCCCCTGGCGGGTGCCTCGTGCTCGCCGTCCATCACACTCAGCTCCTGCGCAGCCTGGCGATGAAGAACCCGGCCGTGCGGTCCCTGTGCGGCAACGTCAACAGGCATCGCGCGCGGGTCTCGGCCGCCCGATCTCCCGCCCGACCCGAGCCGCCCGCGGCGAAGCGTGGCCGCTCGGCGGCGAGGTCGTCGATGCTGAACTCGGGATGGGATTGCAGGAAGGCTGCGATCAGGCGCTCGTTCTCGGTCGGGGAGATCGTGCAGGTAGAGTAGACAAGCAACCCGCCCGGACGTAGGGCACCGGCGCCGGCGGCCAGGATTCGCTGCTGTTCGAGCGCCATCTCCTCGACCGCCTCCGGGGTCACGCGCCAGCGCAGATCCGCGCGTGCCTGCAGCGTGCCGAGCCCTGAGCAGGGGGGATCGACGAGCACGCGGTCGAACACGGCGCCCTCCTCGCGAGGGCTCGCCGCATCGGCGATCTCGACGCGCACGTTCGCCGCTCCGAGCCGCCGGGCCGCGCGCACGAGGGCGCCTGCCCTGCGCGGATTGCGCTCGACAGCCACCACCTCGCCCTCGCCCTCCATCAAAGCCGCGAGGTGTGTGCTCTTTCCGCCGGGGGCGGCGCACAGGTCGAGCACGCGCTGGCCCGGGCCGGGAGCGAGCGTGTGGCCCACGAGCATCGCGGCACGGGACTGCGCGATGAAGGCGCCGGCCCGCCACAGCGGCGAGGCTTGCATGTCGAATGGCCCGTCGAGCACCAGCGCCTCGGGGATCTCGCCGTCTTCGTGGCTCGCCACGGGCAGCTCCGCCGCCAGGGTCGCGGCGTCGGTACGCAACGTGTTGGCGCGCAGCGCGACCTCGCTCGCCTCGTTGTCGTGGGCCATCAGCGCGCGTGCATCGGCCGCGCCCAGCTCCTCCCACCAAAGACGGGCGATCCACTCGGGGTGGGAGTGCATGATCGCGGCCTGCTCCGGCGTCTGCTCGGCGAGCTCACCCAGCAGCGCGTCCGATCCTTCGCGCGCGGCCCGCCTCAGCACGGCGTTGACGAGGCCGTGACCACCGCGCCCGTTGGCCTTGGCGAGCTCAACCGTGTCCGCGACGACGGCGTAGTCGGGGGCGCCGGCGAGGTAGAGGAGCTCGTAGAGGCCCAGGCGCAGCGCAGCGAGGATCGGCGGATCGAGGCGCGCGGCGGGCCGCTCGGCAAGCCGCTCGATCACGTGGTCGAGAGTGGCCCTGCGCTGCACCGCTCCGTAGGCCAGGCGCATCGCGAGCGCACGGTCGCGCGGATCCTCCTGCGAGCACTCGGCCTGCAGCGCCTGGTCGGCGTAGGCCCCGCGCTCGAACACGCGCCGCAACACCGCGAAGGCGCAGCGGCGGGCAGGGGCGGGCTCGACGGTGGCGCTTGGCCCGGGCACGGTTGACATGATCGACTATCCGCTGCGGCTGGAACGGGCCGGAGCCATGACCTCCGCGAGGTCACCCGCGAAGCGTGCCGCCTCCGGCTCGGACAGCGTCGCGATCGTGACACGAATCGCAGGCGGGGTCCCGGGAAGACGGTATGGCGCTCCCGGGGCGACGACCCAGCCACGCTGTAGCAGCGCGCCGACCACCGTCGTCTCCTCGTCGACCGGCACCCACACGTTGAGACCCGAGGCTCCGAGCGCACGCACGCCCGCAGACCGAAGGCACGCGAGCAGGCACTCGCGCCGCTCGGCATAGGTGAGCGCTGCCCGCGTGACCAGCTCTGCCACCGAGCGGTCCGTCCACAGGCCCACGACGAGCGTCTGCAGGATGTGGCTGACCCATCCCGGACCGCACTGCTGGCGCCCCTGCACGCGCGCGACGGTCTGCGGATCTCCGGCGAGCACCGCCAGGCGGAGGTCTGGCCCGAGGGCCTTGGCCACCGATCGTGTCGCCGCCCATCGCTGACGGCCGCCGACCGTGGTGTGCAGCTCGCAGCCGGCGATCGGACCGAGATGGTCGTCCTCGATCACGAGCGTCCGCGGGAAGGCGTCGAGGACGCCGCCAAGCTCGCGGACGCGGGCGCCGTCGAGCGCCGCACCGGTGGGGTTCTGTCCCCTCGGGGTGACGATCACCGCGCTCGCGCCCCGCCCGAGCGCGCCCCGTAATGCATCGGGGCGCATACCGCGCTCGTCCATCTCGACCGGCACGAGCGTCAGGCCGCGCGCCCTCAGGAGGTCGAAGAGGGCCGCATATCCCGGCGTCTCGACCGCGACGCGATCGCCGGAGCGAAGATGCGCTTCGAGGACGCGCTCGATCCCGTCGAGCGCGCCGCTGACGACGCACAGATCCTCGCCCGGGACTCCGTCGGCTTGAAGCTGCTCGCGAGCGAGCGCGGTCAGCTCGGGAACAGCCGCAGGCTCTCCGTAGAGCCGTACCGGAAGCTCGATGCGGGATAGGGCACGCGCGAGGTCCGGCAGCAGCGCCGGGTCGGGGTTGCCCCGCGAGAGGTCGCGCGCACCCGGCGGAACCGGCATCGGCACCCTCAGCGAGCTGATCGGCGGTCCCTGGCCGATTCGCGATCCGCGCCGCGGCTCGGTCACGACCACGCCGCGGCGGCGCAGCTCGGCCAGAGCAGCCGCGACGGTCACCGGGCTGAGCCCCACCTCGAGCGCGAGACGCCGCACGGAGGGCAGCCGATCGCCCGGTGCCAACGCGCCGCCCGCGACGCCCGCCTCGATGCTCTCGACCAGCTCGGCCGCGCTCGCGGCCCGAATCCGATACTGTGTCAGCTCAGCCATCCGACTGTACTATGGCAGATAGGAGAACGGCCGTGTCTGCTCAGCCAACATCCGATCGCGTCCGGGTGCGACGCAAGCGCGAGCGGGGACTGTACGAGCGCGAGATCATCGATTCGATCCTCGACGAGGCGCTGATCGCACACCTGGGGATCGCCGACGGGCGCGGTCAGCCGTTCGTGATTCCCACGTTGCACGCCCGTCGCGGCGATGTCGTCTACTGCCACGGATCGGCCGCCAGCCGGACGCTGCGCGCGCTCGCCGCGGGTGCCCCGGCGTGCCTGACCGTGACGCTGTTGGACGCGCTCGTGCTCGCCCGCTCGGCGATGCACCACTCGGCGAACTACCGCTCCGTCATGCTGCTCGGCGAGGCGACGCTCGTGGTCGAGAAGGAGGAGAAGCTCGCCGCGCTCGAGGCGATCGTCGAGCACATCGTCCCCGGCCGCTGGGCCGACGTGCGCTGGCCGACGGAGAACGAGGTCAAGGCCACATCCGTCCTGGCCATTCCGATCCAGGAGGCCTCGGCGAAGATCCGCAGCGGACCGCCGCTCGACGACGAGCAGGATTACGAGATGGACGTGTGGGCCGGCGTGATCCCGCTCGCGAGCGAGCCGATGGATCCGGAAGCCGATCCGCGGCTCGCGGCCGGCATCGCCCCGCCGGACTACGTCAGCGGCTACCGGCGTCCCGGCAGCTCGTGACCGCGTAGGTAGGCCGCGGCGTCCATCGGCCGCCCGCCGGGAGGTTGCACGACGAGCAGCTCGAGCGTGCCCTCGCGACAGACGAGCAGCAACCGCTCTCCGCTCACGCGCAAGCCGAGCTCAGCTCGAGGCGACACGTCGTCTGCGAGCCCCGCGCGATGCACCCCCAGCAGCGTGCCATCCGGCAGCTCCACCTGCGCGCGGACATGCGGATGCAGGGCCCGCACGACGCGCTCGAGCTCGGCGGCCGGCCTCGACGGGTCGAGCAGCCGGTCGGCCGGGGAGATCTTCTCGGCGTAGGTGACGCCGTCGGCGGGTTGGTCGATGAACGGTGGAGCGTCGTCGAGGGCGCGGAGGATGAGCTGTCCACCGAGCTCCTGCAAGCGCGTGGTGAGCGAGCCGTAAGTGTCGTCCGGCCGGATCGGCTCGCCGGCGGCGAGGCACACAGGACCGCTGTCCAGCCCGGCTGTGAGGCGCATGATCGACACGCCCGTCTCCTGGTCGCCGGCCATGATCGCGCGCTCGACGGGCGCAGCGCCGCGCCATCGGGGAAGCAGCGACGGATGGACGTTGAGAATCGAGTGTTCGGAGAGCAGCGGCTCCTTGATCAGCGCGCCGAAGGCGCAGACCACGATCGTCTGCGGATCCGCGTCCCCCCCAGAGCCCCTGCCCACGGAGCCCTCGTCCGAGCGGCCGGCCTGCGCGATCAGCGCCCTCGCGTCGGGGTCGTTGACGCGCTGCGGTTGCGCCAGCGCAAGCCCGAGCTCCCTGGCGCGGTCGGCCACGGGTGGAGCGGTCGCCCGCCGGCCACGCCCCCTCGGGCGATCGGGCCGTGTCACGACAAGCGCCGGGCGGTGGGCTTCGCTGCGAGCCAGGCGCTCGAGGATCGCCGCTGCAAACTGCGAGGTCCCGAGGAAGACCGTGGCCAAGGCTCGCTTGACCGCGCCGCGCTGCCGCTAGGCGGCGCTCGCGGGCCGATCTCCGACGGGGTCCTGTGCCTCGCGCATCGCGCGCATCGCCTCCTTGCGAGCCTCCCTCGAGATGCGGTCGAGGATCAGGACGCCGTCGAGGTGGTCGATCTCATGCTGGATCACCCGCGCCTCGAGCCCCTCGGCCTCGACCTCGATCTCAGCGCCGGTTCCGTCCTGGGCGCGCACCCGCACACGAGAGGGACGCTCGACCTCGACGTGCACGAAGGGAAGGCTGAGGCAGCCCTCTTCGGCAACCTCGAGCTCCTCGCTCGTCCACTCGAGCACGGGGTTCACGAGCGCCGTGAGTGGGTCCTCGGCATGAGCCCGGTAGACGAGTACGCGGTGCAGGACGCCGAGCTGCGTCGCCGCCAGCCCGACGCCGAGGGCGTCGTGCATCAGCTCCCCCATGCGCGCGATCTCCTGCGCGAGCTGCTCGTCGAAGCGCTCGACCGGCAGCGCCTTGGCTTTCAGGACGGGATCTCCGAGCTTGCGCACATGGCGCAGCGCCGCGTCGCGGCGGGCCCTTGTCTCGGCGTCGAGCTCAGCTACCGGCGGCGCGTCCTCCTCGCGCTCGACCTCGACGTCAGCGTCGTCGGACGCGGGCGCCTCGAGCTCGTGCAATGCGTCTTCGTCGGCCATTTCTCCGAGGAGTTTA
>Ga0210409_10001208_pt1 | contig 34991 bp, 35 predicted proteins | sample IncBWH17MmetaG_FD_161649 | JGI IMG/M metagenome (GOLD analysis project Ga0210409, IMG submission 161649) | Forest soil microbial communities from Barre Woods Harvard Forest LTER site, Petersham, Massachusetts, United States - Inc-BW-H-17-M | ecosystem: Environmental > Terrestrial > Soil >... | reverse complement strand
GCCGTCGCGGTCACTGCCTGGTATGCAGGGCCGGCGCCTGCCATCCTCGCGGTTGCGCTTTCGATCGCTTCCTTCGATTACTTCTTCACCGAGCCGCTTCACTCTTTTTACGTCAGCCGCTCGGAGATCCCTTACCTTATCGTTTTTGTCAGTTTCGCGTCGCTGGTAGCCTGGTTTAGTGCCGTTCGGCGCCGCGTCGAAGGACAGCTCCTTCAAGCTCGCGACAGGCTCGAAATCGAAGTGGCGGAACGCACCCAGCAGGCCAGCCTTCTCAATCTCACACACGACACCATCCTGGTCCGGGATATGGATTTCTTCATCATCTACTGGAATCGGGGCGCCCAGGAGTTATATGGGTGGACCGCGCAGGAAGCGAATGGCAAGCGCTCCGACGAACTTCTAGGGACCATCTTTCCGGCGCCGATCGAGGACATCCGCGCGGAGTTGCTGCGCACTGGACGCTGGGAAGGAGAACTCCAACGCACGAAAGCCGACGGAACCCAAGTGGCCGTGGCAAGCCGATGGTCGTTGCGGCTCGACGAACAGCAACAGGCTGTTGCCATCATGGAAACGAGTAACGACATCACGGAGCGCAAGCGCCGGGAGGAGCAGATTCGCGCGCTTAACCAGGAACTTGCACGACGGTCTACGGAACTCGAAGCCACCAACAAGGAATTGGAGGCTTTTGCCTATTCCGTTTCCCACGACCTGCGTGCCCCTCTTCGCCATATGGTGGGGTATGCTGAGCTGCTTCAGAAAAAGGCCTCTTCCCTGCTGGACGAAAAGAGCCACCGCTACATGGCCATGATTCTGGAATCCGCGAAACGAATGGGCAACTTGATTGACGACCTCCTCGCGTTTTCGAGGATCGGCCGGGCGGAGACCCAAATGACGCTCGTGAACCTGGACCAGCTCATCAAAGAGGTCCTTGGCGAGCTGCGGCAAGAAACGGCCGGCCGCGATATTCTATGGAGAATCGACACACTTCCGGTTTGCCGCGGAGACCGTTCCATGCTCAGGCTCGTCCTTGTCAACCTTCTTTCCAATGCCATTAAATTCACACGCAGACAGCCGAAGACCAAAATCGAGGTCGGGTGCGCCGATGCAAACAAAGATGAGATAGTAGTGTTCTTCAGGGACAACGGGGCGGGTTTTGATATGAAGTATGTTAAGAAGCTGTTCGGCGTGTTTCAACGTCTACACCAGACGGATGCGTTTGAAGGTACCGGCATAGGCCTGGCAACCGTTCAGCGCATCATCCACCGTCATGGCGGCAAAGTTTGGGCCGAGGGCGCGGTCGACCAAGGCGCGACCTTTTACTTCTCCGTTCCTAAATTCTAGAAAGCGAGAGTCTGCTATGGACATGCTGGGACGCATTTTGATGGTGGAGGATGACCCCAAAGACGTGGAACTTACTCTCACGGCTCTGGAGGAATACAACCTCGCCAACGAGGTGGTGGTCACGCATGATGGCGAAGAAGCCCTGGATTATCTCCATTCCCGCGGAAAGTTCAAGACGCGCCCCAGTGATAACCCGGCGGTCATCTTGCTCGATCTGAAGCTGCCGAAGGTCGACGGCTTGGAGGTTTTGCAGCAGGTCAAGTCCGACGAGAAGCTCAAGATCATCCCTGTGGTGGTGCTCACGTCCTCCCGAGAGGAAAAAGACATGGTGGCCAGCTACAAACTCGGGGTGAACGCCTATGTGGTCAAGCCGGTTGATTTTCACGAGTTTGTGAATGCCATTCGGGAACTGGGCATCTTCTGGGCCATCATCAATCAGGCGCCGCCAGGCAGCGTGAGGAAGTAAGCATGCGGAAACCTTTGCGGATTCTGTCGCTCGAGGACGATCCGAGAGACACGGATCTGATTCAGGAGCTGCTGACAACGGAAGAGGTCCCTTGTGAACTCACACGAGTGGACACTCAGGCTGCGTTCTCAGCATCACTCCAGCGGGGCGGATTTGATTTGATTTTAGCGGACTATAGCCTCCCCTCCTTCGATGGCCTTTCCGCATTAAAGCTCGCAATGCAGATTTCTCCCGACGTGCCTTTCATCTTTGTTTCCGGAACACTCGGCGAGGAAGTGGCGATTGAAGCCCTCAAGATCGGCGCCACGGATTATGTTTTAAAGACTCACCTCTCGCGGCTGGTGCCGTCGGTGCTCCGTGCGCTGCGCGAGGCCACAGAACGGGCCGAACGGAAGCGGGCCGAGGAGTCGCTCCGCCAGAGCGAGGCGTACCTTGCCGAAGCGCAGCGCCTGAGCCGCACCGGCAGTTTCGGCTGGAACGTTTCCAGTGGAGAAATCTTCTGGTCCGACGAAACCTTTCGAATATTTGATCTTGATCCTTTGACGAAACCTACGGTGCAGTTGGTGCTTGAGCGAGCTCACCCCGAAGACCGGGAGTTCGTCGCCCGGACAACCGAGCGCGCGGCGGCGGAGGGCTCAGGGTTTGATTTCGAGCATCGCCTGAGGATGCCCGATGGTTCGGTAAAAACTGTCCGAGTCGTTGGTCGGCCCTCGACAAATGGCGAACTGGGCGGTTTGCTGTTCGTGGGAGCGGTGACGGACATCACCGAGCGCAGGCGGTCGGAAGAGGCGTTGCGGCGCAGCGAAAGTTGCCTTACGGAAGCGCAGAGGCTCACGCACAGCGGAAGTTGGATCTGGCAAGTGGCGGGAAGAGACCCCTTATATCTGTCCGAGGAATGGTACCGGATATATGGCTTCGATCCCGCGGAAGGCATGCCAGGCTGGGAGAAACGGCTGCAACGCGTTCATCCCGAGGATCGCGCCAGGTGGCAAGCAGTCATTGAGCGCGCCATCGCCGAAAAATCGGAATATGAAATGGAGTTCCGCATTCAACATCCGGGTGGCACTCTCAAATACCTTCACGTCGTGGGCCATCCGGTTTTGAGCTCATCCGGAGATGTGCTGCAATTCGTGGGTAGCTCGACGGACATCACCGAGCGCAAGCGCGCGGAGGAGACCCTGCGGCGTAGCGAGAGTTATTTGGCTCAAGCTCAAAGGCTGACCCAGAGTGGAAGTTGGGCTTGGAACTTGCGTACCGGTGACATCTTTTGGTCGCAAGAGATCTTTCGCATTTATGATTACGATCCCGCAAGAATCACGCCCACTTGGTCGGATATTCTCGAAAGAGTTCACCCTGAAGATCGACGCTCGCTCGAGCAGAGGGCGAAAGTGGAGTCCTCGCGGAAGGAGATGGTGGATTCTGAAGGTGATTTTCGAATTGTTCTTCCGGACGGAACGATCAAGCACCTCCACACGATCGCTCATCCTGTCATGGATGACTCGGGCGACATTGCGGAAGTCATTGGCACCGTCATGGACGTAACCGAGCAACACCAAGCGAGAATGGCCCTGGAAACTGCGTTTGAACAAATCAAGGCGCTAAAAGACCAGCTCTACCATGAGAACATCGCACTCCGCGAGGAGATTGACCGCTCTTCGATGTTCGAGGAGATCGTGGGCGAGTCGCCCGCTTTGCAAGCCGTCCTTGCGCACGTTGTGAAAGTCGCGCCCACCGATTCGACCGTCCTCGTGACTGGCGAGACAGGAACCGGCAAAGAGCTCATCGCTCGTGCCATTCACAAACGCTCCCACCGCGCCGCGCGCGCCTTCGTGAGTGTTAATTGTGCGGCCGTTCCGCCTTCCTTGATTGCTTCGGAACTATTCGGCCATGAGAAGGGGGCCTTCACCGGCGCGACGCAACGGCGCCTCGGCCGTTTCGAATTGGCGGAGGGGGGTACCATCTTCATCGATGAAGTCGGCGACCTTCCTCCGGAGACCCAGACCACACTGCTGCGCGTTCTGCAAGAGCGCGAGTTTGAACGTCTGGGCGGCACCAAAGTGATTCGTGCCAACGTGCGCGTGATTGCCGCCACCAATCGAGACTTGCAGGCGGCTATCGAAGCCGGCACGTTCCGCGACGATCTGTATTATCGGCTCAACGTCTTCCCCATTGAAATGCCCCCGCTCAGGGAAAGACAAGAGGATATCCCTCTCCTGGTCGAATATTTCATCGATCGCTATGCCAGCAAGGCTGGCAAAAAGATACGGGGCATCAATCGGGTGACTCTCAACCGGCTCAAGGCCTACGCCTGGCCCGGTAACATTCGCGAGCTTCAAAACGTGATCGAGCGGTCGGTCATTGTCTGTGAGACGGAGAACTTCACGGTCGATGAGAGTTGGCTCTCTCGAACCCAAGCCCCCGCGGCGGAGCAGACCAGTCCAACGCTGTTGAAGATGCCGGTCTCCCAGGAAAAGAAAGCCATTGAGGCGGCGTTGGCGGACGCCTGTGGGCGGGTGTCAGGACCTTCAGGCGCTGCCGCCAGGCTGGGCGTCCCGCCCTCCACGCTCGATTCCAAGATCCGCGCGCTGAAAATCAATAAACATCGATTCAAGACCGCGTAGCCCGCTATAAATCTCCCATCAAGAATTCACGAATTTCGTGAATTCACGACAATCGGGACTTCCAGTGCCACACAACACACTATTTTTCAATATTTTAGTTCTGGCCTCTAGGTTGCTCCTTAGTGCGCCGGGATGTTGAAGATTCGAAGATCGGAAGACAAAGGGTCCGCAATCTTCGCTCTCAGCGGTCGCATCGAACGCGATCGTGTCCCCGAGCTACAGACACTTTTCGATTCCGAAACTGAAGTCGCTAACATGGCCCTAGACCTGGAGGAGGTGAAGCTGGTGGACCGGGAAGCCGTAAGGTTTCTTGCAGCCTGTGAGGCTCGGGGAATCCAGCTTAGGAATTGCCCGTCTTATATTCGCGAGTGGATAGAAACAGGGAGCGATACAAACCATGAATCTCCATCTTGAACCATCTCCGAATTCAATGGTTGGTGAATCCATGTCTAACCGGGATGTTCTCGCGTGGGCCACCGAGCGGATACAAAAAAACTTCCGCCGCCCCGATGACCAGCAATTAGACCGGGAAATGAAACTTCGTCTGGAAGAACGCCGCAAAGAGCGCGGACGCATCGCACGCGAGTTGCACGATACTTTGTTCCAAGGCTTCCTGGGTGCATCCATGCTGCTCCAGGGCGCGGTGGAACAGACGCCTGCGGATTCGCCCACCAAAGCCTCGCTTAGCCGGGTTCTGGTGCTCATGCGTCGCGTCATTGACGAAGGTCGCGGCGCCCTGCAGGAACTGCGGTCGTCCGCAAGCACATGTTTGAGCCTGGAAGAAGCCCTCTATGCCCTCTGGGATGAGCTCACGCCATCAGGCGTTCATTTTCGAATCCTTGTCGAGGGGCAACCCAAGCCATTGACGCCCGCCATCCAGGAGCAAATCTTCCTGATCGCCCGGGAGGCAGTCCTCAACGCTTTGCAGCATTCGGGAGCGGCCGCGATCGAAGCGGTGGTGGAATATTCGCCGCGCCGGCTGCGCCTCGTCGTGCGTGACGATGGCCGCGGCATCGATCCTCAGGTGCTAACTTCGGGACGAAACTTACACTGGGGTCTTCAAGGCATGCGCGAGCGCGCCGTGAGTGTTGGTGCTCAGTTGCGGATTTGGAGCAGGCTCGGCGCCGGTACCGAAGTGGAAGCTACCGTTCCCATTCAGCTTGGCGCCGACGCCCACCTCTCGAACGCCAGCGTCTAATCCTAGTGCGCGGCGCCCGGCCCAGCAGACTTGAAATTGCGTGTAAAGAAAACCAGCGGCGCTCCGATCAGGCAGGCGCAGCCCAGCAACCAGAAACAATCGAGAAAACCAAGAAATGCCGCTTGCTGCTGGATCATTCGCGCCAATTGCGCTTTCGCATGCAGCGCTGCGTCCGGAGCCGTGAAACCATGTGTCCCAAAATATCGCGACAAGGTAGCGAGTGTCTCTTGGTAGCGCCGCTGGAATGGTGTCGCGTGCGCGACCAGAACCGACTGGTGATATTGCGTTCGTCGAGCGAGAACGGTCGTAACGAACGCGATGCCTACGCTTCCACCTTGGTTCCGGAACAAATTGGTAAGACTCGAAGCTTTGTTGTTCTTATTCTTGGGCAGAAACGAATAGGCCAGCTGGCTCACCGGCACAAATAGCGGGGCAATCCCGAGTCCCTGGAGAGCGCGTGTAAGGGCGATGTGTTTGTAGTCTGCGCCGAGATCCATGCTGGCGAAGCGCCACATGGCAATGGCAAAGATAATGTATCCGGTGAAGATGAGCGCCTTGATTCCAACTTTCGGCAGGATTTTCACGATGAGCGGAGCCAGCGCCACGATGACGAATGCACCGGGTCCAAGAACGAGCCCCGCATCTGTGGCAGTGTAGCCGAACAGGCTTTGGAGCATCTGGGGAACCAACACCGACGAGCCGAACAAGGCAAAGCCAAAAAGGAAATAGTAAACGTTCGCGATGGCAAAGTTGCGGTCTGCGAGCAAGCGAATCTCCACGACCGGGTCAGAGTGGCGCCATTCCCAAAACGCGGCTGCAATCAACGCCACAATCGCAATCGAAAAGAACAAAACAATGAAGCCGCTCTCGAACCAATCCAGCGTCTGGCCGCGATCGAGAACAACTTCGAGACACGCAAAGCCGAGGGCCACGAGCACAATCCCGAGGCCATCAATCCGAAGCTTGCCGCCTTTGCGCGCGGCCTCGACTTCACGCGTGAACTCGGGAGGATCGGAAACGAGCCGATTTGTCAGGAGCAGGGACACAATTCCGATGGGAATGTTGATGAAAAAGATCCACCGCCAGCTCCAGTTGTCGGTAATCCAACCACCGAGCGGCGGACCGATCACCGGGGCGGTCACGATGGCCATACTGTAGAGAGCAAAGGCCGCAGGCCGCTTTTGCGGGGGGAATGTGTCCACAAGAATGGCCTGCTCTACCGGTGCGAGGCCGCCGCCTCCGACGCCCTGCAAAACGCGAAAGAAGATAAGCAATTCCAGTGAGGGAGCGAGGCCGCACAGCAGAGAGCTGAATGTGAAAAGGACGACACAAAGCATGTAGTAGCGTTTGCGGCCGAAGACGCGGCTCAGCCACGCGGACAACGGAAGCACGACGGCATTCGAGACCAGGTAGCTGGTGAGCACCCAGGTGCTCTCGTCATAGCTGACCGCGAGACCGCCGGCAATATGGGGCAAGGCCACATTGGCGATAGCCGTATCCAGCAGTTCCATGAAGGTCGCCAGCGTTACAGTGACCGCGATGACCCACGGATTGATAGCGGGCCGTGTTGCAGCCACATTCGGAAAGGGAATGGAACCAGCGCTAGCGCTCATACAGTTGCCTGTTTTTTTGGATGCAACAAGGGACCGTTCGGTCTCATCTAATATCTGCTACAATTTGATTAGCGACCAATTGGTCGCAGAGATCGTCTAGAGGGACCCAGATGCGCAAAGGCGAGCAGACCCGCCAGGACATCATTCGCAAGGCCGCGCCCATCTTCAATCAGCAGGGCTATGAAGGTGCGGCCTTGTCCGACCTGATGCGGGCGACCGGCCTCGAAAAAGGCGGGATTTACAGGCACTTCGCCAGCAAAGAGGCGCTGGCTGCCGAAGCTTTCGACTATGCCTGGCGTGAAACATTTGACTCACGAATCCAGGATCTGGATACCGTCTCGAATACCGTCGACAGGCTAAAGAAGTTCGTTGCGAATTTCGTTGGGCGCCGCGGAGCTATTCCCGGCGGCTGTCCGCTGCTCAACACGGCGATCGATACCGATGACGGAAATTCTGTTCTGCGTGAGCGCGCGCGCAGGGCCTTGCGCGGATGGCGCAGTTACCTTATTTCGATCATCCGTGCCGGAATCAAAGCGCGGGAAATCCGCCCGAAGGTCGACGCAAAGATGCTGGCCACTCTCCTTATTTCGTCTCTCGAGGGCGCCATCATGGTCTACCGCCTGGAACGAAATGAGGAAGCCCTGCGCGCCATCCAGGCCCATCTCGACCACTATCTCGAGGCTGAAGTGAGAGTTCCGTCCAAATAGTGAATGCAGATGGAATCTAGCGGCCCTTGGCGCGCTCGCCCCTCAAGGCCATGCAAGTCGAGGCCGCCTTGGCAACCAGCCGCCCGCCTTCATCCGTGATTTCGCACTCAATGTAGCCAATCGTGCTGCCCCGCCGCACTACTTTGCCCTCGGCTCGCAGGCGAGCTTCCCACACGGGACGGAAGAAATTGATTTTTAGCTCGATGGTTGTGAAGGATTCGCCGACCGCGAGCGTGCTTGCAAACGCCATGCCCATCGCGGCGTCCGCAATATCGCAAAGAATTCCCCCGTGGAGCGTCCCCATGGGATTTGCATGTTGTCGTCCGGCCGCCAGCGTGACAACCGCGCGTCCATCGGCAATTTCTTTCGCTTCAAAGCCGATTAACCGTGCTACTGGAACCTCGTTCGTCTCCACGTGCGCCATAAATCCTCGTTGATGCTTAGGTTGCGGTGCTATCCCCGCTATTTGTGCGACCGACTGGTCTCTCCTCACCACTTTAACACAAACTAAATGGAACCGAACGGTCTCATCGCGCATCCAAGGCGGGTGACAGCGAGACAGATGAAAGGGGGCTTCTTATGCGGCAGTTGCACCTCGTAGCTCCCGGCGAACCCTCAGATGTCATCGAACTCCACAAGGTCTCCGAACCGGCTCTTGGCCAGGAGGATGTTCTCATCTCGATCGAAAGAATTTCCAAAGCGTAAGCTAACAAAACGCGGCTGCTGATCTTTGTATCGCATCAGATACTCCCGCGAAATGCGCAAATTACCTCCCAGCAACATTCCCGTAATCTAATCCGTTCGACACTTCCTGCATGTTAACAACCGCCGTCCTGCTTCATGACTGCGAAAACCCCCTAGCCACGACAAGCCGTTTTCGCGTGGGCATGGCGGAATCCTTGGATGACCTCATCCAGTGCCAACGCCTGCGATATCTCGTTTTCAATTGCGAGCTGGGAGAGGGATTGGATAGCTCTGTATCCACGGGCCTCGATCGCGACCATTTTGACTTTATCTGTGATCACCTGATGGTGCATGACACAGCCACGGGAAAGCTCGTGGGCACCTACCGCATGCAGAGCGGATATCGCGCGAAAGGAAACCTCGGATACTATGGCGAAGGCCTGTTTGACTTCGCTCCATTCGAACCCCTCCGTGGCGAAGTGCTCGAGCTGGGTCGCGCCTGCGTGCGCCTGGAATACCGCAATACCTCCGTGCTGCACATGCTCTGGAAAGGCATCGCCAAATATGCCATGACTTGCGGCGCGCGGTACTTGATCGGCTGCAGTTCCATCTCCTCGCAAGATGAAAACGAAGGAATCGCGCTTTTCGAAACTTTAAAAGAAAAACACATCGTGGCGCCCGCACTGAGGACCATGCCGAAGCCGGCACACCAATGCACGCTGAGCGGCGCGCCGATTGCTCCTCCGCAGCCGTCCCGGCTCTTTCGAGCCTATCTCGATATTTCCGCGCGCTTGTGTGGGCCACCGGCGATTGACCGAGAGTTCAAAACCATCGATTTCCTCACGCTGATCGATCTCCATCACATCCCGGATCGCGTTCGAACGCGTTTCTTCTAACTGCAAGGGTCCTTTCAACACTACGCCTCAGACGATCGGCGGACGCCGCTTCCCAATATTCGTCGCTTGTTCGAACGCGTACGCCAATTGCAGAACGCCCCAGTCGTCGTGATGGCGTCCTACGATCTGAATTCCGATCGGCAGACCGCTGGCGGAAAACGTGCATGGAACGGACATCGCGGGATTTCCTGCTGCTGATATGTAGTAAGCCGATTTCATCCAGGCAATGTAGTTTTCCATTTTCACGCCAGCAATTTCCGTGGGGTAATGCTGGTTCACGTCAAAGGGAAGCACCTGATTTACCGGCAGAAGAAAGAAATCGTACTCCCCCTTGAACTCGCACATACGCTCAAATAACGCCGTGCGTTTGGCCTCGATACGGGAAAGATACGGGCCCGTAAGTTTGCGCCCCTCTTCGACGTGCCAGTGGATGTATTCGTTGAGCTGGTCGCCGTGCGTGGCGAGCAAATCGCCGAATCCAAGCTCCGTCGACCAATGGCGCCACGCCACGAAGCATTCGTTGGCGTCGGTGAAATCCGGTTCCGCATCCACCACGATGCATCCCAGCGATTCGAACACTTTGCGCTGCGCTTGCACCCTGCTCTTGACCTCCGGCTCCCACGGCAATCCCATGTCCTTGAACATGGCCACACGGACGCCCTTGAAACTGCGCTCCCCAAGGGGCTGCGCGAACTGGGCCCCGGGCTGATCAATGGAAATCGGCGAATGCGGATCGAATCCCGCCAGCACACTAAGAAAGAACGCGCAGTCGGAAACATTGCGCGCGACCGGACCAGGGACCGAAAGGGTGAACCAGCCCAGATGAGCAGGAACATTCGGCACACGACCCGGCGAGGGCCGGATGCCAACAATGTTGCAGAAATTCGGTGGATTGCGCAGCGAGCCGCCCATGTCGCTGCCGTCGGCAAGCGGCACCATGCCGCAAGCGAGAGCGACGCTGCCGCCGCCGGTACTGCCCCCACATGTCTTCGTGAGGTCGTAAGGATTGCGGGTCGGCCCAAACACGGAATTAAACGTTTGCGAGCCCAATCCAAATTCAGGAACATTGGTCTTTCCAATGACGATGGCGCCGGCTTCTTTTTCCCGCTGCACCACGCGGCAATCGAAATTGGGAAGATAATCGCGATGGAGAGGTGAGCCGTAGGTGGTGCGGATTCCCTTCGTTTCGTGCAAATCTTTTACGCCCACCGGCATTCCGTGAAGCGGCCCGAGCCAGTTCCCTTTTGCGAGCGCTTCGTCGGCCGCTGCAGCCTGCGCCATCAATTGGTCTTCGGACACCAGCGTGACGATGGCATTCACCTTGGTATTCACGCGATTGATCTGTTTCAGGTGAGCTTGCATGACTTCGCGCGCGGACAGTTTTTTCTGCCGAATCAGATCGGCCATCTGACGCGCCGGCATGAAGCAGATGTCTGATTCTGACGTCATGGCTGAGTCCTCGAAGGCGCGGCCCGAGCGCAGCCCCGTTTCTTCGGGGCTGGAATTCGCCGCAACTGGAAGATGCGGAGAAATCGCTGCGGAAACCGCGGCGGTGGTGCCAAGCTTCAAGGCTTCGCGACGACTTATTTTTTCCGTCATAGGCTAGCGTTATAGCCCAGCCGCTACTTCGCCGCCAGCATTTCTTTGGCCAGCGAAAGTGCTCGCTCCGTAGCGGCACCATCGCTTAAGCGGCCCCGCGCGAAGTCGCGCGTGCCACCACCTTTGCCGCCAACTTTCTCAAAAACCTGTTTAAGAAGGGTGTTCATGTCCTTGCCGACGGAGGGATGTTGGGCAAACAGCACGTGTCCATCCTCGCTGGTAGCAAGGAGAGCTATCGTTTTTTCAGACTTGGCCAATTCGGAGGCGAAGAAGCCGAGGTAATCCGCCGGAACGTCTTCGAAAACGCGTGAGACAATGCGGAATCCCCGCCCATCCGGCGAAGCCTGCAACGCGAGGGCCGCTTCCGCCTTCGCCAGTCGCTCCAGCATGCCGCGAAACTTCTTGAAGTTTGCATCGCGCTCCTCGAGCGCGCGCGTGGCCCCCTGGACCACTTCTTCCGGAGCGCAGCTCAATTTCTCCGCAGCCTGCCGCAGCCACTGAAAATCCCGCCGCGCGGCGCGTTCCGCCCGGCCGCCGCACACAAATTCCACGCGCCAATCCTGCCGGACCTTCGTGCAACGCCGCACCAAAATCAAACCGATCTGGCCCGTGCGCTTGACGTGCGTGCCGCCACACGGCTGCAAATCGGCGGATTCGATCTCGATGGCGCGGAGGATCCCTTCGCGTTCCACCTCTTTTCGCACGCCAAGCTGGGACAGCTGATCCGCCGTGCCATACCGAACATTCACCGGCCGGTCTTCAAAGATAACCTGGTTCGCAGCCCGCTCCGCGCCTTCCAGAAACGCGTCGGACGGTTCAATCCCCCGCAAGTCAATCGTGCAAATCTCCGTTCCGAGGTGAAACGAAACCGTGGGCAGCCCGAAGCGTTCTTGAAACATGGCGGAAAGCAAATGCTGCCCGGTGTGCTGCTGCATGTGGTCGAAGCGCCGCGGCCAGTTGATGCAGCCGTTCACCTCGGGACTGCTCGGGCGGCGATCCACCAGGTGAAGTATTTCGTCGCCTTCGTCGCGCACATCGAGGACATTGGCGTCCTCGATCTTTCCCAAATCATTCGGCTGCCCGCCGGACGTGGGATAAAACGCCGTGCGGTCCAGGAGCAGCCCCCACACCTTTCCCGTGATTCCCTTGCTCAAATCCGGTGGCAGCACTTCGCAATGCAACACCCTGGCAGTAAATTCTTTTTCGAAGGCATCGTCGTAATACAGTCTGCGCGTGGTCATGGCGTTATGCGGGTTCCGCGGATTGCAAGGCGCACTGCCAGGCTTCGGCGTATTTATAGCCCGTGCCTGTATTGAAGAGCACCACGCTTTCCTCCGGCTTGATCCAGCCGGACGCGGCAAGCTTCCGTGCGGCGATAACCGTCGCGGCACCCTCCGGCGCCGCGAAAATGCCTTCGAGCGAAGCCAGTTCCCTTCCCGCCTGCAGCATCTCTTCGTCAGTGACGGTGAGCGCGGTTCCCTTCGTTTGGCGAAGCATGCTTAAGATGAGCAAATCGCCCAGCGGTCCAGGAACGCGCAAGCCCGACGCGATCGTCGCCGCATTGGGAAAAAATGCCGCGGAAGTCTGATGCCCTTCCCACGCTTTGACGATCGGCGCGCATCCTTCCGCCTGAACGGCCACCATGCGCGGCCGCTCCGCTCCGATCCAGCCCATCTCCTGCATCTCATCAAACGCCTTGCACATCCCGATCAAGCCGACGCCTCCTCCCGTGGGATAAAGAATCACGTCAGGGAGTTTTCCTCCAAACTGCTCCCACAATTCATACCCCATAGTCTTCTTGCCTTCGATGCGGTACGGCTCCTTGAGGGTAGAAACGTCGTACCACCCTTCGCGATCCTTCCGCTCCGCCACATATTTCCCGCAATCCGAAATCAATCCATTCAGCTTCACGACCTTCGCGCCAAATGCCTGGCACTCCATCACGTTGGCGACGGGCGTGTCCGCAGGCATCACAATCACCGACGGCAGTCCGGCCGCCGCGGCGTACGCCGCCAGCGCCCCGCCCGCATTGCCCGCCGTAGGAGCCGCCAAAGCCCTTGCGCCCAGCTGCTTGGCCCGCGTAACGGCCGCGGTCATCCCGCGCGCCTTGAACGACCCGGTAGGATTCAAGCCCTCATCTTTGATATACAGTCGTTGCAAGCCCCCCTGTCCACCGCTCCCGTCTTGCCCACAAAGCATCGTCGCGCCGAGCCGCTTGGCGTGCACTAGTGGGGTCATTCCCTCGCCCAGTGAAACCGGTGGGTCATTAGGGAGCACTTCCGCGTATCGCCACAGCGTCCGCGGACGCGTTTTCAGATTTTCTAGAGTGAGCGTGGCCGCAGCCCGCCGCAAATCGTACCGCGCCAGCAGCGGCTTCCCACACGTGCAAAGATGCTGTTCAACCGCAGCATCATATTTCTTCCGGCACGCCGAGCATTCCAACTCACGAACATTCAAGGGATTCGCCATATCCATGAAAGTCTAGCACACGCCTTTTCGTCCAATTGTGTTCGTGGCACAGCCCTTCAGGCTGTGCTTTCCCCTCTTGTGCTCGGGCCAATATGGCGCCGCGTGGCGTATGAGACCCATACGACGCATGCAGCGCGGCCAGATAAAATCAGTGCCTCTGGCAATGTCGCTCTCTTGCGAATCGAGGCCCACCATGGAACCCGAACTCACTCACACAATCGCGCTGCTTACTCGAACTCCCGCCGCTCTCAATGCTCTCTTGCGTGATTTGCCCGAAATGTGGACGTTCCGCAACGAAGGCAATGACACCTGGACCGTTTTCGATGTCGTCGCCCATCTGATCTACGGCGAACACGCCGATTGGATACCGCGGACAAAAATAATTCTCGAATTTGGCGAGACTCGGACGTTTGAGCCTTTTGATCGGCAAGGACATGTTCAGGAGAGCCAAGGTAAGTCGCTCGCGCAGTTACTGGACGAATTTGCCCGCGCCCGCTCAGAAAGCCTGGACCAATTGCGCGCATTGAATCTGCGGCAAGAGGACCTCAAGCGGCGTGGACGCCATCCTGCCTTCGGCCCCGTGACCCTGTCACAGCACCTGGCAAGTTGGGCCGCTCATGATTTAACTCATCTCCACCAGATCTCAAGGATCCTTGCTTATCAATACCGGCAGGCCGTCGGCCCCTGGAGTGCCTACCTCGGCGTGCTCCGATGCGCCGGCCACAGCGCCCCTTAAAAATCCCCCGTTTCAGCCACTCGTGGAGCGCGTTTGCGTTTGTTGAGGCCGTTGCGCTTTGTGAAATGGAGCATGGCGTGCCGCAGGAGCCAATTTGCTTTGGTCTGATAACCGCCCCCATCGGCTTTGAGCCAGTCGATGATGTCGGAATCCAAGCGCATTGTGACGGGCTTTTTTACAGGCCGATAGAACTTGCCGATTTCGGCGCCGCTCCAGTCATATTTTCCCGCGACCGAGTCGCCGAAATCCTCAACTTGCAGCCGCACTCCGGGAAGTGCAAACCCTACCAGGTGAAACAGGTCCGGAATGTTATAATTAACTATCGCTTGGCGGGAGAAGCCGATGCCTAGATACGAAATCATCATCTATTGGAGTCAGGCCGACGAAGCGTTTATCGCTGAAGTCCCCGAGCTTCCCGGCTGCGCGGCCGACGGAAAGACCTACAAGGAAGCGCTCGCCAACGTGGAAATCATCATTCAGGAATGGATCGATACCGCCAAAGAACTCGGCCGCCCCATCCCCGCCCCGCGCGGCCGCCTCGCCTTCGCTTAAGAGTCAAAGACCGCACCCTTTGAAATACCCAATGCCAAAGGGTGCGCCACCCAAAAGCGGCTTTCGGAAATAAGGCGCGGCCACCCGCCCAAACTGATGCCACACCCGATTCAAGTGTCAGGCTCACCCGCTCTCAGCAACTTCAGGGCTAATCGCTCTTAAGCGTTTTAAAGTGCCGATTCCACACACGATCAACTTCAGATTTCACGCCTTCGTAAACCGAGTTTCGAAGATTTGAATATCTCTTGAACATCGCGTTCGTAAATCGGAACAAGCTCGCCGCAGCGTAAGGTGGCCGCACCAAGACCCTTCCGTATTGGTGCGCCATCAATTGTTTGGCAAGGAGCGCGGGATTTGCGACGCCCAAGTCGTGGGCGAGGGGATACAGGTCAGAGGTTGGCAAATCCGCGTCAAGCCATTTCGCGAAAAGTCTTAAGACAATTTCTCTCTGTCGCGAATTGCCTACCGCAGCTTGATACAGGTCGTAGAATTGCTGACCATACTTTTTGGAACTGAGTCTTCCTATCGCTCTTTTTACATCAGTCTCCGGAACTTCAGCCCGGTCCGCCTCGAAGGTCAGCTTTAGGGCCTCTTGGGCTATCGTGTGAACAAACCAGGGAAACCCGCCTGCCGCTTCAACAATCATATCCACCGCTGCTTGTGAAAATGTTATTTGGACCTTAGCTTGTCGGAGAGCTAATTCGGCCTTGGTAATGATGCTCGCGCTGTCGTCGTCACGCATTACCCAGACCGGGATTTGGATTAGCGTGCGTTCGAGGGAGGCGTGGTCGTGCAACAGTGTTGACACACTTTGCCCAACGCCTACGAGTAGAAACTTAATATCTCTGCTAGACATGTTCTTGACGACGCTAGCAAGCCCTCTTGTGTCCTTCATTCGGTCGAGCTCGTCAATGATGAAGAGGACTCGCGAGTTTGTTTTTTCAACGACATGATTGGCGGTGATCTGGAATTTCTCCTCGATCGAAAGCCTCTCGAATTCGCGAGTGGTTCTGCCGCTCGCGTAAGTCTCTTGAACCTCCCGCTCGTAGAGTTTTAGTTTTATTCTTGTTGTCAACTTCCGAGATTCGGCGAGATTCGGGATTGTAGAATGGGCATCAAATCCCGCTGCTGTATTGATGAGCCTCTGAAGAAGGTCGTCCTTGCTGGCCACTCCGTCGCTGCACGGAAAACTGAAAGTAGTGAATCTGTTCTCGGTCGGAAGAACTCGATCCGAAGGGCCGAGCTCATCGAGAAGTTCGGTGTCCCCCAGGGCAATCCTTTCGATCTGAAGGGCAAGGCTAGTTTTTCCCAGTCCGCGGTCCCCATAGATAATTGGGCATGTCCCGTCGACATACAAAGTGTCAACTAGACTTTCGATTTCGTCTTTCCTGCCGGCAAATTGTGACGGCAGATCCATCGCCGCACCGGGTCTAAAGGCGTTCAGAATTGCGCTTCTAACGTCACCTTCGTGAGACATTTTTGCCATGGTTACAGTGAATTAATTCTCCCCATAATATATGCACGCAGAGTTAAGACACAACAGGAGTTCTCCACTACTGTTAAAAGGCGGGTGGCATTGTTTGGAAAGGTTTAGCTGACCGGGGATTCAATCACTCCGATTAGGTCTTCGACTTTCCTGAACAATTCGTCGTAGCTGAGTACAGTTACGCCGTGCAGCGATTGGCGCTGCAAGTCAAAATTCTCTTTCATAGTAGCGTCCCGGAGCTGCCTTCCAATATGCCCAGCCAAAACGATGCAACAAATCCCAGCGGGCGAGATTTCCTTGTGCACTGGTGGATTGTCCAAAAAGGTTCGGCGCTGTTGGAGAACTTGGGCGATCGCGCCTGAAAGCTCGCCAGAAAACGGGTACACGTCATCGCGGTATTCGCCGCAGAGCAATGGAGTCAGCGGGGTCTTTATTTCAACGATTACGGCAGAGCGGGTAAGCGCGTTTGCCGCCAGAAAGTCCGAGTATTTTCCGCCCAAGTTATCGTACCCCTTGCCGCCCAGGTATGGCTTGCTCCTGATAATGACCAGGGGAAATGACAGAACCTGACTAAGAACGTAGACCCTTTCTTCTAGGAGTTTCTGCCACACTCCTTCGTCGTTGTTATCCTGATTTTCCTTCCACATCGCCAATGTAGCCTTTAGCGACGCAAGGCCGAGACGTGCGTTCAAATCAGGTAGCTGGCCAACGTCCATCATGCGCTGCACGGTGTCCACTGCTTGGGGCGACGTAGCCAGCCATTTGAATACCTTGGCGATGAACGAATCGGCGCTTCCCGAATCGGAATCAAAAAACTCTGCGACACTTGCATAGCCCAAGTTGCGCAAACCGCTGAGGGGCGTTTCAATCCAAGTCCTTTCCCCCCGTGGTGTTCCTTTTTCTTCGCGAAAGCTATACGCCACTTTCAGCGATTGATATAGATTGAGCAGTTCCTCTGATTTAAGCCTCAGCGTGTAACCTTCCCCACTCTTTAGGCTGTTCAGAGGAATGCTTCTGTCATCAATCCATGTATCCTTGGCGGCCTTTCGCTGATAGACAAAGTCGCCGTCGATTCCCGCATCCGGATTCTTCTCGTTCTGCACAAGTACGGGAATAAATACCAGACGAGATAGCTTCCCCTCGCGCAAAACAATCGTGTTTATTTTCGAGGTGCGGGGAGATGTAGCACGCGTTTTAATAATCGGCGGCATTTGCTTCTCAGCATAATGTACCACTAATAACCATCGCCCCGCTGCCTGCCCAACCGGAAACTCAGGAAACTCAGGGACAGACGGAACGTTTTCTCATATTGTTTGAAAAGACTAGTTTTGCTCATACTGATTGGAGATTTTTGGAATGAGTTTCCCTAGCTTCCCAAACAAGAATTAGTCCGCAGAGGGGGACCCGATGAAGCGCACGTGGACGATCATAGGGGTAGGCGACGTGGCGGGCAGCTTCCAATGGTACCAGGCGCTGTTCGGTCAGCCGGCTACCCGTCCTGCCCATGATTACTTTGGACAAATCCTCGATTCCGATGGAACTGTTTTGCTGTGCCTCCACGCGTGGGGCGCTCACGATCATCCCTCCTTGATGAGCCCCGATCTCGGGACACCCGGCAACGGGCTCCTGTTGTTCTTCCGTGTCGATGATTTCGACCTGGCGCTGCAAAGGGCACGCTCTCTCGTCACTCGGCTCGCAGAGGAGCCACACGTGAATCCGAACACGCAAACCAAGGAGTTCTCGCTTCGAGATCCGGACGGATATTACGTCACGATCAGTGCGCTCCCTGCGGCCTGACAAGGCGCTGCCGCTGCCGAGCGCGGCCGGGGCTTCCTGGGGCGGCGCCGCCCGACGTCGCTCCCCTCGCAGGGCTGGCAGGCGGGTGGCATACCCCCTCCAGAAAAAGAGGAAGGACTCATAACGCAAAAGCCCTTAGCTACGCATCCTTCCGATATAATGGGAACATGGCTGTTCGACTGATTGCGCTGGATATTGACGGAACGCTCCTGGACAGCCGCTGGCAGCTTCCGGAGGCCAACCGCGTGGCAATCGCGGAGGCGGCCCGCCGCGGCATCGAGGTGGCCCTGGTGACTGGCCGCCGCTACGACTTCGCCATGCCCGTGGCGCGCCAACTGGATTCTCCCCTGACCATGATCGTCAACAACGGCGCGCTGATCCGCTCCAAAGAAGGCCGGACGCACCTCCGCCACCTTCTGCCTCGGGATACCGCGGAACGGGTTCTGGAGATCACGCGGCCCTGGCGCGAGGGCGCCGCAGTAATCTTTGACCGCATGCGCGAGAATCAACTGATGCTCGAAGTGCTCGACCCCGACGACTCCCTGCGCTACGCCTACTACTCGCGGAACAAAGAGTTCATCGGCCTGGTGAATCCCTTAGAGAGTTGCTTGACGGAAGACCCCATTCAGGTGATGCTTTCTGGGAAGGTCGCACCGATGCGGGAAGCGGAACAAGCCCTGCGAAACGCGCTCTTCGCCGATGAATTCGGCCTGGCCGTGACCGCCTACGAGAGCAAAGATTTTGCCATGATTGACGTGATCAATCCCGCGTGCTCCAAAGGTTCGTCTCTCGCGGAATGGGCCGCCCTGCGTGGCCTGGCCCGCGAAGAAGTCATGGCCATCGGTGACAATCACAACGATCTCGAAATGCTTTCATTCGCCGGAATTCCCGTGGTGATGGGCAACGGCGTGCCCGAATTGAAAACCTTCGGATGGCATGAAACAGGCACCAACGACGAGAACGGCGTGGCCACCGCCATCGAACTATTTGCCTTGCAGGAGGCTGCGCCTTGCGCCTGAAGCGAGCGGCACTTCTCCTAGCGGTCTTTTTCTGTGCCGCGCCGGCGCTGCGCGCCGAGTACGTGGTGCTCCGCAGCGGCCAGCGGCTGGCGGTGACGAGCTACGAACTCCTCGGCGACAAATACCGCTTGCGGGTCGCCGGCGGCTTCGTCGTGGTGGCCGTCGAGGACGTCGTGGCGATCGAGCCGGAAGAAGTTTTTAAGCCGGTCCCCGCCCCGCCCCAACCGGTGGTCGCGCAACCATTTTACCGCGATTTGGTAGAAGCCGCCGCCAAGCGCTATAACGTGGATGCGGACCTGATCACCAGCGTTATCGCTGTGGAATCCAACTTTGATCCGAAGGCTGTGTCGCGCAAGAATGCTCGCGGGCTGATGCAGCTCCTGCCGGAAACGGCGGCGCGCTTGGGCGTTAAAAATGTTTTCGATCCGCAGGAAAATATTGAGGGGGGAACGCATTATCTGCGCGACCTGCTCCAAAAATACAACAACGATCTGGTGCTGACTCTGGCTGCCTACAATGCCGGCCCCGAGAAGGTCCAGCTTTACGGTCGCGTTCCGCCCTACGCGGAAACCATCTCATACGTGCGCCGCGTCAAGCGCACCTATGAAAAAAACAAATCGGCCGCGTCCGCAAAAACAGCGCCGCAGCCGGGAACACCAGTTGCTTCAACACCGTCTCGCGCGAATCCACCTCAGTAAAATCTACTGCTGCTGCGGTGGATTCTGTTGAGGATTTTGAGGCGGGTTTTGCCCTGGTGCCGTTGGGTTCTGCCCGGGCTGCTGGCCCGACGGGCTCTGCCCAATGGGCTGGCCCAGACCAGTGCCGGTCTGCAAGCCTGGCTGCCCTATCCCGAAGTTGTCCTTGGAGGGATCCCAGACAAATTCGTACAAGCGATAGTTTTTCGCCTTGTCATAAATGATGATCGAAGATTTGTTGACCTTGCTGCCAACGCCAATGATGTTGCCACCCACAATGTTTGGTGTATCACCAAGCGGAACCTGCGAGGGATCGGAACCTGTACCTTGGTCAGCACTCACTGGAGCTCCGGTCGTTCCAGGGGCAGTTGTGCCCGGCGTCGTGCCTGGCGCAGTGCCGCTGGGTTGCGATCCATTCAGCCCTTGTAGCGCATTTGCAACTCCCGCTCCAAAGGGTGAGGGCGAACTTGTGCTGGCAAGCGCGGCAGCGGGAGTGCCGAAGTTGCCAGCCTGGGAAAATTGCAAGTTTTGCTGGGGCGGCTTCAAGCTGCCGATGAGTTGTCCAGCAGGACCCACATAGATGAGCCTCCACGTGCCATCATCCTTGTTCATCGGATCTTTGTAAGCTTGGCGCATGAAACGCAGCGTTCCGACTTTGGGCTTGGTGAGATCGTCGAGAGAAGTGGGAAACCGGCCGAGCTTGCGGTAATACAGTTTCACGCCGCGGACATATTGCTTTCCGCGCCAGATCATCTCTTTCTCTTTTTCGCGGCGGCCCTCGGTCAAGACGTTTGGCGCGACGGTCATGGTAGAAAGCAACAAAAGGGTGACGAGAAAGATGACCACGAGCAGAGCATAGCCGTTCTCTTCGCGACGCTTTGCCGATTTTTGACGAGAGGCGTTCATGCCGAGGGGCCACCCGCCCCTTGCTCCTGGAGCGGCGCGGTTCCGTCAAGTCCTGTGGAGATTTCCTCGAATTCAACGCTGGCGTTCCCGATTTTCAAAATCCGGAAACGCTTCAGCAAAATTTCTCCTTCACCTACGACGTAAATTTCTTCCCCATCGGTGAAGAAAGCAAGGCGCGCCGTACCGTTCGGAACCACTCCAAAACCAAAGAATTTGACGGGCAACACCGGCGGTGGAGGCGGAAGGGGGGCAGGTTCCGGCTTTGGTCCGTACGAATCTGGTTTGGGTTTCGCCGGTTTCACCACTAGCGGAGGCGGCGCAACGGCGCTGAAAATATTGCGGCCGGCGCTCTTGTACTCCGTCTTGCGCGCCCTCTCGACATTTTGAAAGTGGAGCTGGTCATTTTCCACCTGGAGCAAGGGAACATTCTGCGTCGCGGCGCCAACATCGGTGGTAACCGAAGTCTTGTCGCCCGCGAAAAAGTTGAACCAGACCAAGCCCGCAATCACTACGAGCACGGAAAGCACGCCGAGTTGTTTCTTGTTTTTCACGCGGCCTTCCGGAAATACGTCTTGAGGTGCACGGCGACTTTAATCATACCGCCAGGACCTTGGCCGGAGCTATCGCCAGCGAGTGTCAGCGAATCCACGGCATAAAGGCTGGAGGATCGTTGCAAGCTATTTAAGAAACCGATCACGCTTTTGTAATCGCCACCGACCGTGGCGTCCACGGCCACTTCGCTCATTCCCCGGCTGGCGATCTTGGTTTCCTTAAAAGCGAGGTTTTCCAAATGAATCCCAGCTTTTCGCGCGACGCCGCCGAGCTCGGAGGCCACATACGAATAGCCCGAACCCGCGGGAGGGAGCGAGCGTTCGAACTTGTCGCAGTCTTTTTGAATATTGGGCATATCGTTTCGGATTCTCTGCGCCCGCTCAATATTACCGCGCAGCAACTTCAATTGAAGCTGCTCTTGCGCAAACTGCTGCTGGGGCGCGTGTGGAGAGGAGGCGAGATGCCAACTGTAGCCCGCAAGGACGATGTCGGCGAAGACCAGAAGAATGACCGCGCCGAGAATGATTTTCTTCCTGAGTTTGAAGTCGCGCCGCATCAAGTCCTCAAATACACGGTGGTCAACTGCAAGACCTTCTGATCGCCACTCAGTGGGCCCGAGGCTTGCGCCGCCAGAGTCTGCACCTGTACTTCGCTGAATACCTTGGATTCTTCCAGGGCATGCAGGAACTTCAGCGCGGCCTCGTCGCTAGTCGCGCCCACATTTAATTTAACTTCAACATGCCCGCCGACCTGCCTAGGCTCGATGCTAATCACCCGGACGCCGGCAGGCAGGACATGCTCCAAGTCCATGAACATCTGCGTCCAATTGAAGCTGCGCGCGTCCAGGATGCCGTTGATGAAGTCGGCGCGATCGTGCAGCTTGGCATTCTCTTCCTGATGAAAGAACCGATCGAGATCCTGCCGCTGCACTTCCAGCCTGGCCATTTCCTGGCGGGTTTTTCCGGTGCGCGCGCGGAGTTCCTCGTCCACTTTGCGGACAGTGTAAACGTGCCAACCGAGCCAGAGAAACACGATGGCAGCAATGAAGGCGACAAGTCCTGAACCGACCAGGAAGCTCCGCTGAGCCTCCAGAGGTTTGGTCGCCAAATTGAGCCGAAGTCTCATGCCCTCAATACCTCACTCCTTGAACTTCAGTCAGTTGCGCTGAAGCATCCAGCCGATCAGACCTTCGAGCTCGCGATCTGCAAGCGGACGCGCAACTTCTTTGATGCGCCCATCGGAGACCGCGGAATTCAGCAAGGAACGCACCTCGCAATGGAACTCCTCCTCGAGCGGCCGCACAAAATCAGGAAGCCGCGCGCCGAGCCCGGCAACGCGCACGGCTTGAATGTCCTCATGCCAGGTGTCCTGATAATAGGCAGCCACGGGAAAAACCTCTTCGAGCAACATCTGTGGCGTTAGATGCAGGCTGTGAACCGGAAGCTCGGTGCAGCGATATCCGCAGAGCATATCGTTGCGGACGATGGCGCTGGTGAGCGAAGAGCCGGAAACCCGAGCAAGAAGCGTGGCCTTTTCTCCATCCAGCAAGGAAACGGCTGCAAGGGAGGAACTCAGCACGATGCCCGGGTGCAACCCGAGATCCTCCGCGAGCGATTCGTACTCGCGAATAATGCGCAGACGGGCGAGGCCGGTAACCACATCAACGCCAGTCTCCCGCGGCGCCTGGCGCATGTAAGAGATGAGCGTGTCGTCGGCATCGAAGGGCACGCTCTTTTTCAGTTTCCACCGCAACATGGGGATGGCTTCCTCCGCCGAGCGCGGGAACTCCTCAAAGTGCTGGATAAAAACGCGGATCACCGGATCGGGAAGGATCAAGGCCACTTCCTCGTCGTTGGCGCGCAAACGTTGGCAAGTCTGGGCAAAGGCGGTCTTAACGGCGCCCATGTCCACGACGTTGGCTTCCACGGCGGAAGGGAGAATCGCGCCTACAGGCAGCATTTCCACGGCGTAATCATCTACGGAACCGGTTCTGCCCCAGCGCGCAGCGGCAATCCGTTCTGGCGCAATTTCAACGGCCAACGGAGGGTGAGGCAAAGCATCAAGCCATCGCACGATGCGCCGCGCGAGCCCGCTCTGGAAGATGCCTTGATGAGGTGTGCTTATGCTACTCAACGAAAGTCACCTTGTTAATTTCTTTCACGGTAGTAATTCCCGCACGGATCTTGGCGAGGCCGCTCTCCCGCAAGGTAATCATCCCCTCTTCACAAGCCACACGCTTGATTTCCGAAGTGGGGCGGCGATCCACGATCATTTCGCGGATGCGGTCTGTAAGATCCAGCAACTCGCAAATCGCAGTCCGGCCGTGGTAGCCGGTGCCAGAACATTCCAGGCAGCCGGCCCCCTCAAAAAGGGTGACGTCGGACCACACGGCGGGATCCAAGCCCGCCTCATTCAATTCTTGCACAGAATACTTTTTAGGTTTTTTGCAATTGGGGCAGACGACGCGGACGAGGCGCTGCGCCATGATGCAATTCAATGCGGAGACGAAATTGTAAGGCTCGACACCCATATTGATAAAGCGGCCGATCACATCGGTCACGTTGTTGGCGTGGACCGTGGTGAAGACGAGGTGTCCGGTGAGAGCGGACTGGATGGCGATTTGCGCCGTCTCCTGGTCGCGGATTTCGCCGACCATGATTTTATCGGGGTCATGTCGCAAAATGGAGCGCAAGCCGCGGGCGAAGGTCAGCCCTTTCTTCTCGTTCACGGGAATCTGCGTGATGCCCCGCACCTGGTATTCGACGGGATCCTCGATGGTGACAATCTTGTCTTCGTCGGTCTTGATTTCGTTGATGGCGGCGTAGAGCGTGGTGGTCTTGCCGGAACCCGTCGGACCGGTGACCAGGACCATGCCGTACGGCTCACGGATGTAACGGCGGAAGCGGCGCGTTTCATCCGCGGAGAAGCCCACAACATCCAGGCTCAGGCTTTGGAATTTTTCCGACAGGGTCTCTTTATCGAGAACGCGGAGGACGGCGTCCTCGCCATGGCTGGCGGGCATGATGGAAACGCGCAGGTCAATGTAACGCCCCTTGTACTTCACGCGGAAGCGTCCATCCTGAGGGATGCGGCGTTCGGCGATGTCCAAATCGCTGAGGACCTTGATGCGCGAGAGAACGGTGGAATGCCATTCTTTGGAAATAGGCTGCATGGCATGCTGCAATACACCGTCAATGCGGTACTTGACGGCGACTTCCGAGTCGCGGGCTTCGATGTGGATGTCACTGGCGCGCCGCTCGAGGGCGGTGAAGATGATGGTTTCGACGAGTCGAACCACGGGGCTGGCGGTGCTGTCGCGGGTCAGGCGGTCGCCGGATATGGTTTCTTCGCTCTCCTCCTCTTCCTTGGAGGTCTGGAGAGTAAAGGCCTCGGTGGCTTGTTCGAGCACGCGCTGAGATTGCTCGGTGCGCTTGAGAATGTCGCTGATCTGCCGCGCGGTGGCCACACGGATCAAGAGTTTCTTACCCAGGAGCAACGGAAGTTCATCGCTCATCTGCACGCTGGGGTCGGCTACGGCGATGGACAACAAGTTGTCGCGGACCTCGAGTGGGACGAAGTTGTAACGGAACATGAGGTCCGCTTGAATCGTCCTGAAGAGCTCCGGATCAATGCGGTGTTCGCGCAGGTCGATGAAGCTCAGGCGATACCTCTCCGCGAGTTTGCGGGCGGCATTGCGCTCATTCTGCTCATCACCATCGCCCGGCAGCCCGGGGGGAGGTGGAAGTTGCTCAGTGGTAGCCATAAGTCCCTACTTGGTTGCCCCCGTCATGGAAAAGGAAAAGATGGGCAGATATAGTGAAATCAAAATAAAAGCCACTAACATTCCCATGAATATCAGGAGAAGGGGTTCGATTACGGCGACGAGCGCCGACAAGCGGAGATTAACCTCTTCTTCGTAAAACTCCGCCACACTGGTGAGCATGGGAGAGAGAGCGCCGCTGGATTCACCGACCTCAATCATGTCCAGGGCCATGTCCGGCATGACGCCCTTGGAAGAAAGTGCGGCACTGAGAGATTCGCCTTCGCGAACCATCTGGGTGGCCTGCGAAACCGTGGAACGCAACAGTTTGCTGGTGATAGCGTCCGCGGCGGTTTGGAGTCCAGCGACAAGGGGAGTGCCACCGGTGAGCAAGGTCGCCAAGGTGCGCGAGAACTGCGCCACCTGGAATTTGAGGAGCGTGTCTCCAATCACGGGCAGGCGGAACTTGAGCCGATCCAGCGACGTTCCGCCTTCTTCCGAACGGGACCACAGAAAAATGGCCGCAACGGTCAGCGCCAGCAATGCCACGCCTCCTAGGACGGCGTAGCGGTAATCCACGGTCAAGGCAATCAGCAACTTCGTAGGCCCGGGGAGCTCCACGTTTAGATCGCGGTAGAGCAAGGCGAATTTCGGAATCACCGCGGTAACAAGATACGTCACAATAATGATCGCGACGGTGAGAAGCAGGATGGGATAGACCAGCGATGCGAGAATCTTCTTGCGGACGCCGGTGCTTACGCGCTGGTAGGCGATGTAGTAGTCCAAAACGCCGGACAAGTTTCCGCTTTTTTCTCCGGCGAGAATGGCAGTCGAATAGACTTTGGAAAAGACACCGGCTTCCGCAACGGCCTCGGATAAGGACTTTCCTTCACGGACACGATCGCGCAGCTGGGAGATCACCGGGCGAAGTTTAGGAGAAGAAGCGCGGTCCGCGAGAAGATCCAGAGCCCGCAGAATCGGCAAGCCTGCTTTGATTAGCGTGTTGAACTGCTGGTTGAGAATGAGGAATTCCGAACCACCGACCTGGCGGCCGCTGCTGCGGCGAAGCAAGGCGGCCAGCTGACCGCCGCGCGATTCCACCGAATAGACGTACAATCCCCTGTCCGCGAGCTTCTGACGTGCTTCGTCCTGTGAGCTCGCAGCCTCGACATGTGAGAACACGCGTCCTTCTGCATCCGCCACGCGGCAGACAAATTCACCCATGGCCTCAGTTTACCTCAACTAGGTGATATGCGGTGAAGCGCTCGATGGTTGGCCGTGCCTTTGAGGAAACGGTGCGGGGAGGGAGACAAACTACTGATTTACGGAGGGTTTATCCGCGGGCAACGGGCCGTTCACGATGGCAACGCCAAGGGGAACAGTGAAATGAAATAGCGAATCCGGTACGGGAGGATCTGCTTGCCAATCCTTGAAATGAAACTCGATGCCCACGCCACCCGGGTCTCGAACGAGCACCCGCACGAGCTCACCTGAATTCCTGGAAACCTCAAAGAACACTGCCTCCTGGGGGTTCCCCGCCGGTGAAAGCGTATCTTGGCGGCCTTGCTTCGGAGAGGTGGCGCCGCGAAGTTCGCAGCGGAGCACGATATCTTCGCTGGCTTCAGGCTTTTCATCGGCAGCCGGCTCGACCTTTGCGCAAATCCGGGAAACCTTCATTTCTCCGGCCAAGAGTGCAAAGGGCGTTCTCCAATCGGCGCTTTGCTTCGCGGGGACGCGAGTTACAGTATGGTCCGCGGGCACGTAAAACCAGGCGTTCTTTCCGTCAACGAGGAAAAGATTCTTTTCAGGGGAAGCATACTCCCAGCGCATTTTGCCGGGCCTCCGGAAGTAGGCTATACCCGCTTCGACGCGCACGAGACGGCCGTTTTCGGTGTAACGTTCGAGGAAGGATGCCTGGAGGGTCCGGGCAGAGTGATATCTGGATTCCAGGAGCTGGACTGCTGACTTTACGTCGGGGGAGCCTATCGCGGGGAGTAAGAAGCAGAACAGCCAGGACACGCAGTGGAGCATGCCGCTATTCTAACAAGGCTCGTATGATTATGCGCGGGAGCGAACTCCGAGGTAGTGTCCTAATTCGAGGGCATTCGTTGATTACTGATGTTTACAATAGATTCTTAATGAATACACCCATGGTCGATACAATTGTGTTCTTCAGGCGGGCTTGCATTGCGTTGGGCTAGCCATCGATTCGCTCCTGCGATTGCGTAGACGGCAAGAAAGGCCATGGAGGGCTCGAGCGGACAGCGATAGCGGGGCGAAGGATGGGTAATGTAGTAGGCAACGGGAAAGGTGAGCAGTAACCAGACGAAAGGGGCTGAATCAGCAGCGCGAGTTCGGCAGAGCATCCACAAACCGGCGAAGGATAGGAGGCTGAAGGAACAGTTCAGGAGCATATCGAGCCTGAGGCTAAGGGGGAGTGGGCTCCAAAGGTCGTTAAGATAATTGTCGCCGCCGGTCCAAGTGGTCATAAAACGGTGATAGGTGAGAACCAGCGTATCGGCAGGGTTCGAGGCAATGAACTCGAGTGCCAAGCGCTGTTTTTCTTTCATGTAGGCAGGTTCGCCGAGAAGAAGAAAACGCTGTCTTTCCTCGGGCTTGTTGCTGGGATGGAGCCAAGGAGCCCAAAGGTCTGCGACTTGGGGATTGTTGCCGAGCCAAAGTTCCAAGCCGAAAGTGGAGCGAAACGCCACCTGTCCTTTGAAAACGATTTCGTTACGGATAATCCAAGGAGCAATCCCCACGAGAAAAACCAGGGTGGCTATAAGAGCGTTTCGCAGCCAAGCAGTGCTGTGGTATCGGGCGCGGAAAGTGCCAAACAGCGCGAAGCCGGGGAGGGCCGAGAGCAGGACGGCATTCGTCAAGGCGGCAAAAGCGCAGAGAGCCCCGTAGCCCGCCCAGGATCGCCAGTTCGGGGTTTCGAACGCGGTATAGGTGTAATAGAGAAGCAGGGTAAGACAAAGGGCGGAGAGGCTGGTATCCCACACCCAAACGACCGCATAGAAGATGGAACTGGGAAGGAGCGCCCAAAGCCAGGCGCTGAGGACGCCTACTGCGGGGACGGAGAGGCGCCGTCCAAGGGCAACCAGCGGAAAGCAGACGAGGGCTGAAAAGAATGAGTCCAAAAGCTTGATGGCCACTTCTGCCCGAAAAGACCCGACGCCAAGCACTTTGAAAACACCGGCCAGAAGACACGGGAAGACAGGGGTGAGCCACGCTGTCGGGCCGCTGTCCACGGCAATAGGAGAACTGAATCCCCTGCCGGTTGCGAGCGAAGTAGCAATTTGAACTGTCTCAAAGCCGTCAAAGATGCCGTGCCCGAGGGAGGGTGGCCGGGAATAGACCTTAAAGAGGAAGTAACCGACGCGCAGAGCAAAGGCGATGAGTGCGATGACATGCGGCTTGAAAAGGAATTCTCGCAGGCGGAGCATGAAAGTCAGAAGTCCGTTTCAGGGAACAAGAAGAGTCTAAGGGCGGGTCAGCGCCGGGGACAATGTATACCTTGAAGGGCTGTGACCAAACGGCCATCGAATCAGAGGCGACTGGGGAAGCCTATCCGGGGGCGGGCTAACTCACTTGTGCAGCGGATAGGAAACGTCAAATTAGGACACTACCAACTCCGATTGGAATGGTGCTCCGTCCCAACAAGACGCTTGAAGAGGAAGCCTCAGATCGGGGCGTCCAAACTTGTCGCTGTGACCGAGGCATTGTAGCGAATCACGCCCGGATAATTGGTGAAAAAGCTCCGCCGGCCTGTGGAGTTCCAAATGATCGGATCGGCGTTAATCGTGTAACCGATGGAAGGCGTGAGACCGTCACCCTGGTAGGTGATGTTATACCCGCTTTTTGTACCACTCGCCAAGACGTCGTCGATTAGACACGCTTGGGTCGTACTTGCCGAACACGGATTCGTCCCGCCGTCGCTGAGATTGCTGAGTCTCGCCGAATAGCCGACGAGCGGAAACGAGGTTGCGTAGGCCGTTTCCGCCGACTGGATGGTTCGCAGACTTTGTACGGCGGAAGCTTCGTTTGCCGACATGCGTGCGGCGATAAGATTGGGAATCGCGATAGCGGCAATGATCAGAATGATCGCTACAACGATCAGAAGCTCAATAAGAGAGAACCCGTTTTGCCTTCTCATCATAAGATGTTCCCCGAGAAATCATCCCTTTAACTCAGTCGGCTTGACCGTTAAAACTCAATATACCAAGTGCACTTGATGGGCCAAATCACACCCGACTCTTGCAGATAACTCTTTATATTCCAACATCTTAGCGACTCGAAGAGGTGACCCTCCCGCTTGAAACGACCAGTGATGACAAAATCCGTCAAAGGTCCGGAGCAAAGGACCAAAAATGACCATAAAGAGTGTGCAATTCGTGTGGAGTATCTTGGGTTGCGCGAGAGGAGTTCGACTTGCGAGGTGCTAACCAAAAGAAAAGCACGGGACTTGTGTCCCGTGCTTTTCGAGTCCAACCGTGGCCAACCGATGGCCGCAGCTTGGGTGTCTTACAGAGCTGCGTCCGAAGCGCCGGCAGCGCCGCTACCGTTGTAGCGAATCACGCCCGACTGATCGGAGAAGAAGTAACGCGTGCCGCTCTGCTGATAAACGCTCGGGCTGGCGTTCGAGAGATACGTAACCGCTGGTACCGTGGTGCCCGCCGTGGTCGCGAAGTTGTAGCCGCTCTTGACGCCACCTGCCAGAACACCGTCAAGCAGGCAAGCGCTCGTGGAAGAGGCGGTGGTGCAAGGTGCAGCTCCGCCAAGGCTGGTCAACGCTCCAAAACCAATCGTCGGATAGGTTGTGGAATAGGTCACTTCCGCGGTGTTAATCGTGCGGAGAGAACCCACTGCCGAAGCCTCGTTCGCGGCCATACGGGACCGGAGGAGGTTCGGAATTGCGATGGCCGCGATGATCAGAATGATCGCCACGACGATCAAAAGCTCGATAAGAGAGAAACCCTTCTGTTTCTTCATGCTATCTCCTTGAGAATCTATTTTATAGTGCCAGAGCACGCCATGAGATAGTGCAACGGGGAGACCACTCTCTAAAACTTTGGTACTGGATTGGACTGTAAAATAAAACCTTTATATACAGTGAGTTAGCTTATTTTCGGTGGGGGTGCCAACCCCGTAGGTTGCTTTCAGATGCTTTGGCACACTGGATTGTGACGTTTTTGGTCACCTCTGATGGCCCAAAAGCGGCTCCTCCTCCCTAGGGCTTTTGCGCCCACTGTCTGGCAGAGATTCAAGTGGGTCTCGCGTCGGCTCTCAATACTTCGGCAGGCCCCTCTTCCTGCACTTTTGGGCGGGTAGGCGACGTGACTGTCCTTGCGGACGAGATCGCCAGTTGGCTCTCCAGCAGAAGTGCGGCGGCGACAGTCAGCGTTATGAGAGTCCACGGGATAAGGGGCGAAATCCAAAACAAGTGCGGCTGAAAACGCAACAAGGTCATCCAGAGAACGGTGGCCGCAAATCCAAAGACGATCGCCCGAATGCGCCAGGCATCGCCCCAGGCAGACAAGAATGAGAAACTTGCCAGAATCATCAGCGAAAAGGGCATGGCGACTACCAGGTCCACCAGATAATGCTCTCCCGTTCCCAAGGTGGACAGCACTGTGAAGATTAGGAAAACCAGAGTGACGGCGCGAACCCACCTTGGCGCGCCTCTCGAGCACCACCAAGCGAGCAAAGCCCAAGTCATATGCAACGAGGGCATGGCATTAGGGAATCCGAACAGGCGAACCGGCTCCAAACGCAAATGTTGGATGGCGCTGGCCGAAAGGGGATGCAGAGGAAAATTGCCGCCAAACAGATAGCCTGGTCCCAGCGCGGGGAAAAGATTGTAGAACAAGATCCCAAGAGGACCGGAGACGAGGAAGGCGAGAAAGATAGGTTTGGCCTTTTTGAGTTCGCGTAAAAGGATGTCGGCGAATACGAACATATAGATCGAGGAGATTGCCATATACACAGCGTTCGAAACCTTGCCAAAGAGGGGCCACTTCAAGAAGGCTTTTCCCAAGAGAAAGCTTGGTTGGAAACGTAGGCTGGCGTCGAATGAGTAGAGATAGAGGTCGAAGCCCTTGGGATTGGCCTTGGCGACCCAAGTCAACATGGAGGGTATGACCCAACCCAGGCAGACCATCGTCAAGCCGGCGACAAATCCCCAAGCGATCACGGCTCGCCGATCATTGGGGGACCACACTGTTCGAATGGCCAGGATGGCCAGACTGGCCAGGCCCACGCAGGTCAAACAAAGGGGAGCGCCGGGAGGAAAGTGATCACCGCGAGCGGCAACTGCGACCAAGGCAGCGGTGGAGACGGCAAGGAGTGCCAACTCCGAGAGTGTGTGCCGTAAGCGGAGATGCAGAACCGTGACGCTAACAAAGGTGGTAAAGAAAGTGTATTCGGTCTTTGCGAGGCGCAGAAAATAGGCCGTGGCAGCGACGAAAATCGCTGCCGCTACGAGCAGGGCTGTCAGCAAAATGCGAATGATGCGCTCAGACGTGGCGTTCATTGCTCGATTCCAAAAAGCCGCTCTGCATTCCTACTTGACCTTTATCTCACACGGGCTGTTGAAGTTTGTTGCTTTGGTGAAACCTGTTTATTCAATTGACTAACCGCCTGAAGGGGCAAGCTATCAACCTGAGCGTCCCCAAGGCGCCGGCTAAAGATTGTGCTTCTTGGCGAAGTGCCGGAAGGAACGATAGCTGATCTTCAAGAGGTCCGCGGCTTTGGTGCGCACGCCGCCCGACTTTTCCAGGGCCAGCCGGAGGTAGTGACGCTCCGCCTCGGCAATCTCCTTCTCGAAGTCCACGCCCTCCGCGGGAAACTCCGCGATGGAGCCGCCGGTTGCTCCCACCGTTGGATTACCCGCATAGCCGGCAATGCGATCCGGCAAAACGCGCAAGGAAATCTCTCGACCGGTCTCCAAAGCAACCGCCCGCTCCATGGTGTTCTCGAGTTCACGAACGTTACCCGGCCAATCATACAATTCCAGACGGTTCATGGCCTCGGGTGAAATTCCTTCAATCGGTTTTTCCATCGTCTTGCGAAAGCGTTCGAGGAAATGCCGTGCCAGGAGGGGAATGTCTTCGCGGCGTTCTCGCAAGGCCGGCACGAGGATCGGGATGACGCTGAGCCGGTAATAGAGGTCTTCGCGGAAGCGGCCCTCGGCGATCTCTTTTTCGAAACTTTTGTTGGTGGCCGCGATGATGCGCACATCCACATCGGATTCTTCCGTGCTGCCAATGGGGCGGACTTTGCCCTCCTGGAGCACGCGATAGAGTTTCACCTGCATGGTGAGGCTCATGTTTCCGATCTCGTCCATGAACAGAGTGCCGCCGTGGGCTGCCCGGAAAAGTCCCTGGCGATTTTCATTCGCGCCGGTGAAAGCTCCCTTCATGTAGCCGAAGAGTTCGGATTCCAAGAGGGTCTCGGGGAACGCGCCGCAGTTGATGGTGATAAAGGGAGCTTGCGCGCGAGCGCTGTTTTCATGGATGGCGCGGGCAACCAGTTCTTTGCCGGTTCCGCTTTCGCCGGTGATCAGCACGCGGCTGGTTTGCGGAGCCACGGTCTGGATCATGTCGAAGATGGCGCGCATATTCGCACTCTGACCAATGATATTGTCAAGCCCGGTGAGCCGGCGAAGTTCGCGGCGAAGATAGCCGGCTTCTTTCTTCCATTTCAGACTCTCGGACACCTCATGGACGGCGAGGCGCAATTGATCAACGAGCGAGTCTCCTTTGACAACGTAGCGGTCGGCGCCAGAGTTGAGGGCCGCGATGGCAGTGTCCAGCGCGGGCAGCGCGGTCATCAAAAGGAAGAAAGAGCCCGGGGCGATTTCCTTGGCGAACTTAAGCAGATCCACGCCACTCTCGCCCGGCATGCGGACGTCGGAAATAATAATGTCGAAGATTTGCGATTCGAGCTTGCGTTTGGCAGCCTCAACGCTATGCGCCACTTCCACCCGGTGGCCTTCCTTGCGGAAGGTGATTTCCAAGAGCTCGCCGATGGATTTCTCATCGTCAACCACGAGAATATGGGGCATCTCCCGGGTCGCTTCGCGGATTGCAGCTTTCGTTCCTTGCATGGCGCCTCACGCGACTCGCGGCAGCTCGACGATAAATTCTGCGCCGCGGTCTTTCTCGGAAATAACGCTGATTCTGCCACTGTGAGCCTGGACGATCTGGTAAACGATGGATAAGCCGAGGCCCGTGCCGCCCTCAAAACTCGATTGGAGGGGCTCAAAAATCTTGGATCTTTGCTTGGCGTCCAGGCCAATTCCCGTATCGCGGAAAGCGATGCGCAGCCAGAAGGGACGCTGGTCGAGCTTTATAGTGAGCGTGCCGCCGTCGGGCATGGCGCGCAGCGCGTTGTCGCAGAGATTCCAAAAGACCTGCTTGATCTTGTTGGCGTCCACTCGCGCGCGCAACTCGTGACCGTTGAACGCCCGGACAATCTGATATTTCGCGCCGAAGTCCGGCTTTTTCTCCATGAGCAACAGCGCTTCATCCAGCAGACTCCGCACGTCGGCCTCCTGGAACTCGTAGCTCCTTTCCCTGGAGTAGTTGAGAAAGTTGGTGATAATGCTGTTTAGACGCTCCGATTCCCTGCTGACAATATTGACCAGATGCTTTTCGTCTTCCTCGAGCGGCACCAGACGCGCCAACTCCTTGACCGCACCGGCCATGGCAGTAAGCGGCTGGCGAATCTCGTGGGCGATGGCCGCGGAAAGCCGGCCCAAAGCGGCCATGCGCTCTTTTGTCGCCACCTCCTGCTCCAGACGGCGCAGATCCGTGAGATCCTGGAAATTGAAAACGTAGCCGCTACGCTGCGCATTACGCGAACGAAGGGGAGAGATACTAATGCCCAGATAACGCTGCTCGCCGGTGGGCGTACGGAAATCAATTTCCTTGCGGAGAGAGAGCCTCTCCGCATTGGCATAGTGGCCTGGCAGCCAGAAATCGTCGTTCAGCTCTTGCAGCTTTTTCCCGCGTAAGTCGCTAAATCGCAATCCCAGGATTTCTTCTCCGGTGCGGTTGAGCAACACAATGTGCCCGTCGAGATCGGTGGTCAGCAGCCCTCCACGCATGGAGTGAATAATGTCTTCGGTAAAATCCTGCAGGCTAAGCAGCTCCTCGCGTTTCTCTTCCAACTCCGCGCCTTTGCGGCGGAGCGATTGAGCCAGGAGACTCGCGAGATAAGCGACCGCGAGAAAACCGAGAAGATTCATCACCAACCAGGTACGCAGGCTTTCCGGAGTCGGCAGGCTTGCAGAAGTGCGGGCGAGCTTGCCGGCGTACACAAACATGGTCATGGCAACAAGAAGCAGGAAGCACACAGCGGTGATCAGGAAGGCAATGCGGCGCGAAAACAGAATACTGCCGACAATGATGACGAGAAGATAGAGCGAGATGAAATAGCTCTCCTGAAGACCCGTGGAATACACCAGCAGCGAAATCATGGCGACGTCGCCGGCCACCTGCAGACCGCCATGCCATTTCGCTTGCGGGACCCAGCGCAAAAGAATGAGATCCAGCAGACCGAGAGTGATCCAGAAGATGATCAGCGGGAGAAAAAAACGATTGGTGCTGAAACCGGGAATGTACTGGGGCCAGACAACTCCGACGGTCAGGATGAGGGTGATCGTCAGGAGACGAACACGCGTCAGCCAGTCCAGCCACTCCTGTGTAGCAAAGCTTTTGTCCATTGCTCGCCCGCGCCTTTTCCCGGCATCCGGGTATCCCCAAGTTCAGGCAGGAAAAACGGAGGACAGAGGTTCACTGCTCTGCCCTCCGCAAAGAGGGTTCTACCGGGCGGGCGGACGCCCGGTCTAGTGCATCGAGCTCAGCTTGCCGATCAGCGAGAACAGCG
>Ga0210409_10001207_pt1 | contig 35016 bp, 33 predicted proteins | sample IncBWH17MmetaG_FD_161649 | JGI IMG/M metagenome (GOLD analysis project Ga0210409, IMG submission 161649) | Forest soil microbial communities from Barre Woods Harvard Forest LTER site, Petersham, Massachusetts, United States - Inc-BW-H-17-M | ecosystem: Environmental > Terrestrial > Soil >... | reverse complement strand
CCGGATCGAATCAATATGAATCATTGGAGCTTGTGAAGATTCTATGGACGAGACGAACAATCTAGCTCCTCGAGAGCGCTCCCACACGAATTCCACGGAATCCCTTCAGAATCGTTCCCCCTTCCTTGCGGTGGACCTGATGCCGCGGGAACCGCACCTGCTCGACTACCTGCTCGTTTTGCGGAAGCATCAGTGGCTGATCACTTTTTTCCTGCTCGCCGTGGCATCGATTGTGACGATTGCCACCTTCCGCATGCAACCGATTTACGAAGCGACGGCAAGAGTTGAGGTGGACCGCGATACTCCCAACGCGTTTCGCTTTAACGAAGGGGAGCAGGGTGACGATTTCGGGGATTTGGAAGATTACATCATCACGCAATCCAAGATTCTTCAGAGTGAAACTTTGGCGATGCAAACGGTCAGATCCATGGGCCTCGATCGTTTGCCCCAATTTGGGGGCAGCCCCGGGAAACCGGAGCGACCCGCGCCACCAGGCAGCGATGCCAGCCTGATGCGGCCGCCGGCCCTGGGCGCTTTTCTTGGCGGCTTAAGCGTAAAGCGGGTGCCGAACTCCCGTTTGCTCGACGTGACGTTTGAAACCACTGATCCCATCCTTGCGGCCCGCGTGGTGAATGCTCATTTGAACAACTTCATCGAGCAGAATTTTCGCAGCCGCTTCGATGCGGCCACCCAGGCTTCCAACTGGATGGCCGGGCAATTGAATGAGATGAAGATCAAGGTCGAAAACGCGGAAGACGCGCGCCTGGAATATGAGCGCGAAAATCAGATCTGGACCATCGACGAAAAAAGCGATATCAGCACGCAGAAGTTGGGCGAATTGGAAAAGCAGCTGACGGACGCGCAGGCCGACCGGATCAACAAGGAAGCCGTTTACCAGCTGGCCCAATCAGGGAATTACGACGCCATCGCTGCCGTGCGGGAAAGCGCCGTCATTCAGGATATTCTAAAACAGCAGACCACCTTGAGCGCGCTATATACCGACGCGGTGAGCCAATATGGGCCTAAGTTCCCGAAGGTTTTACGTATCCAGGCTCAGCTCAAGGACCTCGATCAGTTGATCACACGCGAGAAGTTGAATATCGGCAATCAGGTCGAAGCCGACTACCGCGGCTCGCGTCAGCGCGAGCTTCTCTTGAAGGAAGCCCTCGACGAGCAGAAAGGCGAAGTGAACCAAACGGCCGAGAAGCTCGTTCAATACAACATTCTGAAACGAGAGGCCGACACCAATAAGCAACTCTACGACGGCATGCTCCAGAAATTGAAGGAAGCGGGCATCACGGCGGGACTTCGGTCTTCCAATATTCGAATTGTGGACCCCGCCCTGATTCCGGGCGGGCCTTCCCGTCCCAATAAAACTCGAAACATTTTCTTGAGCATTCTGGTCGGCCTTCTGGGCGGTATCGGCTTGGCGCTTCTGCGCGAGTATCTCGATAACACCGTAAAGACCCCTGACGACATTGAGACGCTGGCGCGCCTGCCTTCGCTTGCCGTCGTTCCCGCGCTAACCAACTCCAACGGAAGGCGTCGCGGCCGTTTTTCAAGACTCCTAAAGACACCCGTTGTGACCTCCAAGGAAGGCCGTGCGGAGCTGATTTCTCACAACATGCCGCAGTCGCAAATGTCGGAGGCGTTTCGAGCGCTGCGCACGTCTCTGCTTCTGTCGCAGGCGGATCATCCTCCCCAGGTCATCTTGATGACCAGCGCCCTGCCCCGCGAGGGCAAAACCACCGCCGCAGTCAACCTGGCGGTGACTCTCGCTCAGCTTGGCGATAAGACCTTGCTGGTGGACGCCGATTTGCGCAAACCCGGAATCAATCGAGCCTTGAGTTTGGTGGACGGGAAACACGCGGGATTGAGTTCGTATCTCGCAGGCGTTTCTTCCCTGGATTTGATCACCGTGCCGCACCCGGCGATTACGAATCTGGAGGCGATTCCGACCGGGCCGATTCCCCCCAATCCGGCCGATTTGCTTTCCTCGCGCCGGTTGACGGAACTCATTGCCGAACTCCGTACCCGATATAAGTTTGTGGTGATCGATTCACCTCCCATCATGGCCGCCACGGATGCCGTTATTCTTTCCGTGTTGGTGGATGGAGTGCTGATGGTGGTGCGCAGTGGAGAGACTCCGAAAGAAGCCTTCACCCGCACGCGGGATCTGCTGGTCGGCGTGAAATGCCACATGCTGGGCGTGGTCTTAAACGCCGTGGATGCCAGTTCGCCCGACTATTACTACTCGTATCGGTACTACCCCTATTCGTACGGCGGCTATGGCCGGGAAGAAGACACCAGGAAATCGCGAAAAGCCCGCCGTGCCGAGGCTTCGGAATCGCAATTGGGCCAGGACTAGACGGCCAGGAGGTCTTTCTTGGTTTATCTCATCACCGGTGGCGCGGGTTTCATCGGATCGCACCTTGCCGAGCGCCTGCTGGAACGCGGCGACCAGGTCCTGCTCATGGACAACTTGTCCACGGGGAGTATGGAAAATATCCGGCACCTCAAGAAGTATGACCGGATGCATTATTTTCTCGAACCCTTGGAAAATCGCCAACTCCTGGCGGAGCTTGTCGATGAGGCCGACATCATCTTTCATCTGGCCGCGGCCGTAGGCGTAAAACTGATCGTGGAAAGCCCGGTGCGGACGATTGAAACCAATGTCAACGGCACGCAAATGGTGCTGGAGGCGGCTTGCAGGAAGCGAAAACTGGTTTTTGCAGCTTCTACTTCCGAAGTTTACGGAAAAAATACCAACGTACCTTTTCATGAAGACGCTGACCTCGTGCTTGGCCCGACCACCAAGGGCCGCTGGAGTTATGCCGCATCGAAGGCGCTGGACGAATTCCTCGCGCTTTCGTATTGGAAAGAGAAGCGGTTGCCCGTAGTCATTGCGCGGCTTTTCAACACTGTCGGCCCCAGACAAACCGGGCGTTACGGCATGGTTCTGCCCAATTTTGTGCGGCAAGCTCTCGAGGGCGCGCCGATCACCGTTTATGGAACGGGACAGCAGTCTCGATGCTTTTGCGACGTGCGGGATGCCGTGGAAGCGCTCTTGCGCCTGGCCGCGACGGATAAGGCGGTGGGTGAGGTCGTCAACGTGGGCGACGACCAGGAGGTCACCATCGAGGCTCTCGCACTCCTGGTGAAAGAACGAACCAGTAGTTCCTCGAAAATCGAGTACATTCCCTATGACCAGGCGTATGAACCGGGCTTCGAGGATATGTTCCGCCGGGTCCCTTGTGTAGACAAGCTGGAGTTGCTGACGGGCTTCCGCCCTCAATCGCCACTGCCGGAGATTGTGGACCGGGTCGTATCTTATGTCAGGGGCAAACGTGCCGGGATAACACCAAGGATATTCGATATTCCCACTTCGAGAAACAACGATGAGATGCGGCCCGAGCAGGTTCGATTTCGAAGTTGACGATGCGTGAGCCGCTCTTGAAGTCGACCACGTCACTCTCGGTTATTGTCCCCGCCTATAATGAGCAACATCTCATCGCGCCCAGCCTTGACCGTCTCCGCCTGCTTGGTGAAACTTCCTTCCTCGATCGCGTGAAAATTATCGTCGTTGATGATGGCTCCTCGGACGGGACCGCAGCGGCTCTGGAACAATTCAGCCGTTCGCTGGCGGATGCCCCGGCGGCAAAAATGGAGTGGACTTTCATACGTCACCCATCGAACCAGGGGAAGGCCGCAGCGATTCACACGGGGCTCGCGGTGGCCGACACGGAATTAACGGTAATTCATGATGCGGACCTTGAGTATCACCCACAGGACCTGCTCAAGATGGCGAAAGTATTCCTCCAGGAATCAGCGGACGCCGTTTTTGGCTCTCGTTTCCTGGCGGGCGATTACCGGCGGGTACTCTTTTTCCGGCATGAGATCGGCAACCGCTTCCTCACACTGATGAGCAACATCGTATCCGATCTCAACCTGACGGATATGGAGACCTGTTACAAAATGGTGCGGACGGAACTGCTGAAGAGCATACCGCTCGTGGGCCGCGGCTTCGAGATCGAGCCAGAAATTACAATCAAACTCGCCAAGCGGGCCGCGAGGATTTTTGAAGTCCCGATCCGGTACTCCGGCCGGACCTATCAGGAAGGCAAAAAGATAGGCGTGAAAGACGGTTTTCGCGCCATCGCTGCGATTATTCGCTTTGCGTGTTCCGATCACGTGTATGCCGAGGACGAATACGGCAGCCAGATTCTGGGAAGATTGAATCGTGCGCCGCGCTTCACGCAATGGATGGCCGATGTCATCCGGCCGTTCATTGGCCAGCGGGTTCTGGAGATTGGGGCGGGCACGGGGAATTTGACGCTCCAATTGATTCCGCGCAAACTCTATTATGCCAGCGATATCAACCCGCACTATTTGACTTATCTGCAAAACTTGATTCCCGATCATCCCTATCTGCGCGTGGGCTATACGGATGGCGAGAAGCACGACTCCTATCCCTCGGATGAGAAATTTGATACCGTGATCTGTTTGAATGTGGTCGAGCATTTGGAGAATGATTTCGGGGCGTTGCGGAACATTTTTGATGCCCTTGAGGAAAATGGGCGCGCGATCGTTCTGGTCCCGTGTGGGCCCGGCCTCTATGGGACGCTGGATAGGGTTCTGGGGCATTGTCGCCGCTACACGAAAGCGCAATTCACGGAACTCGCCGGCCGTGCGGGCTTTCATCTAGAGGCCCTTTTGTCGTTTAATCGCTTTGGGTCTCCGGCATGGTGGCTGAACGGGCGCTTGTTGCGCAGGAAAACCTTCGGCTTGTGGCAGATCAAGATACTGAATTTCCTGACACCTTTGGTCCGCGTGATTGACAGATTCCTGCCTCTTCCCCCGCTCTCCATTATTGCAGTTCTTAGAAAGTCGCCTTTGGAAACGGTCCATGAGCCTGCGAACTCTGTGCGGCCGGAATCGGCCTTGTACGGGGCGGCGAAGTGAGCATAGTGTCACCAGTTTTGGTTTCAGAAGAAAGGCGTGGGGTGGCTGTTGCCCGGGTCAGGGTCCATCTCTTCATCCTTGCTTTTGCGTTTGTCGTTACATTGCCGCTGGTCAATCCATTGGTACATGGTGACGGAGTCGGGTACTATGCCTACCTGCGAGCCCCGCTCATCCAGCACAACCTTCGATTTGAAGAGGATTGGCGCCACGCCAACCTTGGTTTCGCGGAAGCGCGGTTGAACTCTGAAAATCAACCCCACGCCGATCAATACACAAGTACCGGCTACATTAGTAATTTGTTCACAGTCGGGCCCGCAATTCTCTGGACCCCATTCTTCCTGATGGCTCACCTGGCGGTTGTAGTCGGGGATAAATTTGGCGGTCATATCCCCGCCGACGGTTTTTCACTTCCATATCGGGTCCTGGTGGCGTTCGGCACGGCATTTTATGGTTTCTGTGGACTTCTGCTTTCTTACTTGCTGGCCCGTAAATTTCTGGATCCCTCGTGCGCGTTACTCGCCACGCTGGGCATCTGGGTAGGCAGTTCGTTGCCCGTATACATGTATTTCAACCCCTTTTGGTCGCATGCGCATTCCGCCTTTATGGTTGCCTTGTTCCTCTGGTATTGGGATCACACCCGTCCAAACCGGACAATGGGTCAGTGGCTTCTGCTGGGCCTGATTTCTGGTCTCCTTGTGGACGTCTACTTTGTGAATGGCGTGTTTTTGCTCATCCCGTTTGTCGAGTCCCTCCAAACATACGTAAAGGACCTCCGGTCGAGAGATGGAGCCGCGGTTCTGCGTCGACTCGGTGCGAACTTAGTGTTTCTTGCGGCCTTTGGAATCGTGATCGTGCCAACCCTCATTACGCGTAAAATTATTTTTGGCGGCATGCTTCGATTCGGCGCCTACACGGTCCTACCGTGGAATTGGCATGCCCCATTCTGGCGTTCCGTCCTCTTTTCTTCCGATCACGGAATGTTGAGCTGGACTCCTCTCTTGGGTTTCGCCATCCTTGGTCTGTTCCTCCCTTTCACCCGGGAAAAGCGGATCAAAGCCTATCTTGCTCTCGCAGCCGTGGCCTTCTACTACGTTATCTCAAGTTATCCCTATTGGGATGGACTGTCATCTTACGGAAATCGTTTTTTTATTTCTTTGACTCCTGTATTTGTAATTGGACTGGCGCTTCTGCTGGAGCGGGTTGGCAGGCTATTCCGCTCGTTCCGGCTTGCCTATGCCACGCAAGGCCTCGTGCTTGGACTTTTTGCCCTGTGGAATCTTGCTTTCATCTTTCAATGGGGCACACATATGGTTCCCGCTCGAGGAGAGATTTCCTGGAGCACGATGGTTCACCATCAATTCGTCGAAGTTCCCCAGCGAATGACGCATATTCTGGAAGCCTACTTCCTGCACCGCGGCGAAATGATGCAGAATATTGAGCGGGAAGACATCCAGCAGCAAAAACTAGAAGACAGGCGGGGAGAGTAGCGAATTCCATGGGCGTGACCCAAACCAAAGTGGCGGTGGCTGTCAAGCCTCCCGAATATTCCGTCGTGCGAATTGAAGCGCACCGCGGGTGGCTGGCGGTCGACCTGCCGGAATTGTGGGCGTATCGTGAGCTTCTCTATTTCTTCGTCTGGCGCGACATTAAGGTTCGATATAAGCAGACCATAATCGGCGCGGCATGGGCGGTTCTCCAGCCTGTCCTGACAATGATTGTCTTTAGCGTGTTCTTCGGCAAATTGGCGAAAATTCCTTCCGGCGGCTTGCCGTACCCGATTTTTTACTACTGTGCGTTGTTGCCATGGATGTATTTCTCCAGCGCGATGCAGGGCGCGACCAACATTGTCGTGGACAACCAAAGGGTCATCACCAAGATCTATTTTCCACGCGTCGTATTGCCTATTGCCTCCGTCATACCGGGACTTCTGGATTTTGCCATCTCGTTCGGTGTGTTCCTATTCATGATGGCGTATTACCGCATCGAACCGACCCTGGCCGTGATCTGGCTGCCGGTGTTTTTGTTGCTCGCAGTTTTAACGGCTCTCGGCGTGGGCTTGTGGCTTTCCGCCTTGAATGCGTTGTATAGGGATATCCGCTACGTCGTGCCTTTCCTGGTCCAGTTTTGGATGTTTGCCTCTCCGGTGGCTTATCCCAGTTCTCTCGTGCCAGCGAAATGGCGCTGGCTTTACGGTTTGAATCCGTTGGCGGGCGTCATCGAGGGCTTCCGCTGGGCCCTCACCGGACACGGTGAGCCGCCAGGCATCTTGCTTGCTGCTTCTTCGGCTGCGGTAATTCTGCTGGTCTTCAGCGGATTGGTGTACTACCACGCCGTCGAGGGCACGATGGCGGATGTGGTCTGAACGATGACTGAGTTCGCCAAAGTACCTTGAATATGCCGTCTCGCTTTGAAGTTAATGGAAGAGGAAAACGTGGAAAAGCAATGGCAGTTCGACAATAGTTTTACACAGAGCTATACAACGGTGCGTCAGGATTTTGCGCGAGAATTCCTGGCAGCGTTGCGGCAGCAGTTCCCCTTGTCCTCGGCGGCGGACATAGGTTGCGGTGTCGGATATTTTTCAAAGTTTTTATCGGATTTGGGATTTCAGGTCGTCGCTGTCGACGGAAGAGAGAAGAATGCGGATGAGGGCAGGCGGCGGTACCCGGAAATCACTTTTCTTGCGCGAAACGTGGAAGATCCATCTCTATCTGGTATTGGTGTTTTTGATTTTGTTCTGTGCGTCGGCCTCTTGTATCACCTAGAGAACCCGTTTCGTGCGATTCGGAATCTATACTCCTTGACAGATAAAGTCCTACTTATTGAAGCGATGTGTGCTCCGGGTCCCGAACCGAATCTGCATTTACTGGATGAACAAGAATATGAAGACCAAGGGCTACATTACATAGCCTTTTATCCTACCGAACCTTGTTTGGTGAAAATGCTTTACCGGGCAGGATTCCCGTTTGTCTATAGTTTCAAACGATTACCGGAGGACGAGCAATTCAGAACGACCTTGTGGCGGAAGAAGGCTCGAACGTTTCTCGTCGCATCAAAGATTGAATTGACCGCGCCCGGATTGGACCTCGCAATCGAGCCGGTTCGATGGCACTCAGGTGATTCGGATCTGTGGACCACCAGGGTTTCCAGGATCAGAAATTATTGGGTTTCGGTGCGGGGCCTGCGGGCCGCCGTCCTGCAAATCCTAAAAAATAGGCCTAGACGATCGAATCCGTCACCTTCTGGCAACAAAGTCGGAGTGAAATAAAGATGACTGCAGACGTTCCATCACCCAAGGCAGATCGGTCCGGCATCTTGCTTGTCGCGTCCACTGCAAGCACTGTCTTGGTGGTTTTCAGTGGATTGGTGCACAACAGCGCCTTGAAGGCCTTAGGGCGGACGGGGTCTGAACTATGAGCAGGGCCGCCATCCACGTGGATTCGTTGGGCAAGCGCTATCAAATCGCTGGGCGAGCGCAATATCACACTATGCGTGATCGCCTTACGAACGCGCTCACCGCTCCTTCGCGTTGGTTCCGCTCAAATGGCACTGGCGCTCCGGGGGCCGAGCCGGGTCGCTTCTGGGCGCTTCGCAATGTTTCCTTGGACTTGCAAGAAGGCGAAGTGCTTGGCTTGATTGGTCGCAACGGCGCAGGCAAGACCACCCTGCTAAAGATTCTCTCCCGCGTCACGCAGCCCACCGAAGGCTCGGCGGAAATCCGCGGGCGCGTTGGCAGCCTCCTCGAAGTAGGGACGGGGTTTCACCCGGAACTGACGGGCCGCGAGAATACGTATCTGAACGGCGCGATTCTCGGCATGGGCAAGAAGGAGATTCAACGCAAATTCGACGACATCGTCGCGTTTGCCGAAGTCGCTGATTTCATTGACACCCCACTGAAGCACTACAGCACCGGAATGCAGATGCGCCTGGCATTTGCCGTCGCTGCCCATTTAGAGCCGCAGATCCTGCTGGTAGACGAAGTGCTTGCCGTCGGCGACCTCGTGTTTCAGAAGAAGTGCCTGGCGAAAATGGGTGAAGTGGCTCGCGCGGGCCGTACTATCGTCTTCGTCACACACCAGATGAATCAGATCCGCCGGCTGTGTGAAAAAGTGATCTGGATCGACGGCGGTACGATCAGGCGAGTCGGTTCTACAAGCGAAGTTGTAGGCGCGTACGAATCTGCGGCTCTGTCAGGGACTGGAAGCGACCGCAATGATTCTCCGTTTGTAAAAGCGCGTTTTGCCAGTTGGGAAATTGTCGAGCCCCGCGCGTCAGACCTCAATCTAATCGATCGCCCAGGACCTGTTACGTTCCGGTTTACGCTCCACGTAAAGACGGCGATCCCCCGAGCAAATCATGGAATTGCGCTGTATGATTCTGAACGGCGCCTCATCTGGGCGAACGGATTCCGAGGGATCGCTCTCGACGCAGGCTGCCACGTATTTACGCACGAAATCTCAGAATTGCCTATCAAGCCAGGGGCCTATTCGTGGCGGGTGACACTCTGGGACGAAGCTGAGTTAATCGATTCGTGGGACGCGACACCCGATTTGATTGTGGGAACGCTTCCGATGACACATTGGCTTGATGAGTGGGCCGGCGTTCTAAATATTCCATCGCGGTTCACGATTTCGCAGCTGCTGGAGAAAGATTTGTGAACCAGGCCGTTTCTATGCAAACAGGATTCTTTCCTCGACTGCGCCGTTTTCTAGGGAAGCCCTGGCCAGCGAAGATATGTGCCGCCGGACAATTTGCGCGGAGGGTATTACCAACGCTTCCGATCCCTGCGCGGCTGCCCTCTGGGCTTTGGTACGTGGCTTGGCAGAACGACCTGGGAAATCAGTTCTTGACGGGAGCTTTTGAAGAATTCGAATACGCATTTGTCGCACGGTATCTGAAGGAAGGCATGGTGGTATTAGACATCGGAGCTAACGAAGGCTATTACACAGTGCTTGCATCGAAATGCATCGGACCGCGTGGACGCGTCGTTGGATTTGAGCCATCCCCACGGGAGCGCCGCAGACTTAAAATAAATTTGTGGATCAACCGTTGCAGCAACGTGCGGGTCGAAGAGACTGCTTTGAGTTCGGCGGAAGGTCAATTCGACCTTCATGTCGTAGAGGGTGGGGAGACCGGTTGCAACAGCTTGCGCCCGCCCGACATTGACGGTAAGACACAAACGGTTCAAGTGGCTGTCACGACGCTCGACCAGTTTTTGCGCCGGAATCCGATCGATCGGGTTGACTTCATAAAGATGGACATTGAAGGCGCCGAATTGACTGCATTGCAAGGTGCGGGCGATCTTCTCCGAACTTTCCCACGACCTGTTCTGCTAATTGAAATCTTTGAGATTCGAACGCGCCCATGGGGTTATTCCGCCCGCGAGATTGTCAATTTAATTTGCGAGGCGGGTTACCTGTTATACAGAGTAATCGCGAATGGTGATCTGGCAGCTATGGACCCCACCCTGGACGGCTTGGACGCTAATTTTATTGCCGTTCCGAGGGAGAGAGTCTCAGAGATTTCGAGTTTTTTGCCGGCCCAGGAAACAAAATATGTCTACCATTAGAGTAGATTTTCCGATATACGTGCCGGCCTGGCTGCATGGCTTGTTGCGCCGGGTCAAACGCGCCATAATCCCGCCTCCTCCGCCCCCCAACAAAATTAATATTCATGGCGAGCGGCATATCGAGTGGACTTTTATTAGCACGGAAATGCCTGAAGGACCGGGAGAAGCTCTCGAGTTTGGTTGCGAGCACGGCTATTTGAGTTTGTTAGCTGCCCGAAAGGGATTCCACGTCACCGCGCTTGACCTGGAGGCCCAGAAATTTCCGTGGTGCCATCCCAGTGTTCATTTTGTGCGGGGGGATCTGCTGAAAACGGAGCTCCCCGAGGATCAGTTCGATCTGATCGTCAACTGCTCCTCGGTCGAGCACGTAGGGCTTTCCGGCCGATATGGGATCAATGAATCCGCAACGGATGGCGATCTCGAAGTGATGCGCCGGCTTTGGCGCATGTTGAAGACGGATGGGAAATTGCTGGCCACCATGCCATGCGGGCGCGACCTGATTGCCGCTCCCTGGCATCGCGTCTACGGAAACGAACGGCTACCCCGGCTGCTCGCTGGATTTGAAATCGAAAAAGAAATGTTCTGGGCAAAAGACTTCGAAAATCGTTGGATGCAAACATCTCGTAACGTGGCGCTCGACTTCATTCCGGTTTTTCACCCTGCGGATCCCTTTCAATGCAGCTATGGCTTAGCCGCATTTGTCTTGCGGAAATCAGGTCGCCCGCCCGTTGAGGGAGAAAAGTAGTGTTGACTCTTTTTTCGACACCTAAGCCCTTTGAAGGCCATATTGGGATCATCCAGCGCAACGCTCTATCCAGCTGGAAACTTTTGCATCCAGAGGTCGAGATCATTCTCTTCGGCGATGAGCATGGAACGGCAGAGGTATGCGACGAACTGAGTTTGCGCCACGAACCCCACGTAGAACGGACCTCGGAAGGCACCAAACTCGTTCGTTCGATTTTCGGACCGGCGCAGCAGCTGGCGCGGAATGAAGCCCTTTGCTACGTCAACTGCGACATTATTCTTGGCACGGATTTCCTGAAGGCAATCCAGCGCGTTTCGGCGTTGAACAAAAAGTATTTGATGGCCGGCTGTCGCTGGGACTTCGATCTCACGGAGCCGCTCGATTTCTCGGATTCGGATTGGGAGAAAAAGATGCGTGAGCGGGTCCTGCGAGAAGGCGTCCAGCGTGCTCATCACAATATCGATTATTTTGCCTTTTCCAAGGGCATCTACGCTGAGATTCCTGACATTGCGATAGGTCGAATCTGGTGGGACCATTGGCTGATCTGGAAGGCGTCACAGCAAGAGGCGCTGCTGGTGGATGCTTCGGATGTCGTAATGGCCATGCACCAGAATCATGATTACTCCTATCACGCTGAGGGTTGGAAGGGTGTATGGTACGGTGAGGGAGCCAAACGGAACTTCGAGCTTGCCGGCGGATATCGGCACATGCATACGCTTGAAGACGCCAATTTTCGAATGACTGAAAGTTCCATTAAACCATGCCGGCTTCATTGGCTTGCGCCAGCGCGACGTGCAGTCCGCCGTGTGGTGAAAAAAGCGAGTGGTGCAGTTCGCGTACACTTCTGGCATCCCGTTTTGGACGCCACCCGGTCGTTGCGACATGCGATTGGATTGCGCCAGCCAAACATACCGCTCAAGGAACGAAAGGCGGTCCGCCGGCACGAGTTTGATGAATGAGTTGTTCGCAAAACTTTCGATGAACACTGAGGTGGCCGAGAAAATCAACTTTTCGGGCACTCCGGCCATTGCAATTAAGAACCCTTCTGGGGTTAGCGTGCGTTTCGCATGAGGGACGACAGCCTGTGATTTCGGAATCAGATAAGGAAATTCTCTCGTCCACATCCACCGGAGCTGCGGTCCGTGCCGATTCTCAATCTGGGACGAAGCCGCCACTCACGATTCTCGCAATGCCCAAGCAGTTCAGGGGTCACATCAACGTCATCCAGCGAAACGCAATCATCAGTTGGACGAAGCTGCAGCCGCGTCCGGAAATTATTCTCTTTGGTCATGAGGAAGGCGCAGCCGAATGCGCCCGCGAACTTGGAGTTATTCATATCCCGGATGTGGCCCGCAACCGCCACGGGACCCCGTTGCTTGCGGACATTTTCTCGATTGCGGAACAGCGCGCGACTTGTGACGTGCTGGCATACGTCAACGCGGACATCATCTTGCCTCACGAGTTCACGGTCGGTGTCAAAGAAGTCCGCAGCAGGTTTGCAAATTTCCTTGCGGTTGGACGCCGCACGAATTTGAACATTCGCGAGCCAGTTGATTTCGACGAAGGCTGGGAGAACAGACTCAAGGAACTCACGCGTCGCGAAGGACAGCTTGAGACTCATACAGGTATCGACTTCTTCGTTTTTCCACGCGGCATGTACAAGGACGTTCCTCCCTTGGCTATTGGGCGAGTGTGGTTCGATCAATGGTGCATCAAGTACGCTCTACAAAATGGTTTGCCAGTTATTGATTTAACGGATTTCGCCTCAATGATTCATCAGAACCATGATTACAGCCACGTTGCGGGAGGCAGGGATCGGGGGACATATGGCGGCGTCGAGGCCGATGAAAACCTTGTTTACTATGGCGAGCATCCCCACACATATACGATTTTGAGCGCCACACATGTCATGACGCCAAAAGGCCGAATCCGCCGTTCTTTTTTTCGCACGGAGGCTATGGCGGCCCGAACTATGCTGTGGGAGATTTTCGTCCACAGAACGCACGCTATTCGCAAACGGCTTGGTTTGAGCAGAGGAGCACGTGCGTAACACTATCAACGGCAGACAACCAGCCCCAATGTGGACTCCCGCCGTGGGTGCGCGGCCTGTGCGCAGGTATTTGTATTGTATAGCGCGTTTTATATAATGACAACGCGTTGAATTAAGCTAATGACAAGAGGTGGGACTTCAAGCCGCCGAAACGAAAGAGGAAAGAAAAACCGCACATGAAACGGGCACTGATTACCGGGATTACAGGGCAGGATGGTTCTTATCTCGCGGAACTACTGCTTTCAAAAGGCTACGAGGTTCACGGAATCATCCGCCGCGCGAGCACGTTTAATACTTCGCGCATCGACCACATTTATCAGGATCCGAATCAGCAGGGCGCCCGACTTTTCCTGCACTACGGAGACCTCTCCAGTGCGGAGTGGGCCATGAATCTCATTTATAGCTTCGCACCCGATGAGATCTATCACCTGGGGGCACAGAGCCACGTGCGGGTGAGTTTTGAAATGCCAGAGTATACTGGCGACGTCACCGGGCTGGGGGCAATGCGATTACTGGAAGCCATCCGGCGGGCTGGCTCCAAGTCCCGCTTTTATCAGGCTTCAAGTTCTGAGATGTTCGGATCGGCGCCGCCGCCTCAAAGCGAAACGACAATGTTTCAGCCTCGCAGCCCATACGCCGCTGCCAAAGTGTATGCGTTCTGGATGACGCGGATTTACCGTGAGGGGTACCACCTCTTTGCTAGCAACGGAATCTTGTTCAATCACGAGAGCCCGCGGCGTGGCGAGACCTTCGTCACTCGAAAAATTACGCGAGCTGTCGCGACTATCTTGGCGGGCAAAAAGGACGTACTTTTCTTGGGCAATCTCGACGCGCGCCGCGACTGGGGTTACGCTCCCGAGTATGTGGAAGCGATCTGGCAAATGCTGCAGCAAGATACTGCCGAAGACATAGTCATCGGTTCGGGGGAAGCGCATTCCGTGCGTGAATTCGTTGAGGAAGCATTCGCGTATGCAGGACTGGACTGGCGCAAACACGTGAAAACCTCCGAGCGGTATATGCGCCCACTCGAGGTAGATTGCCTGATTGCAGATACGCAAAAGGCGGAGAAGAAAATTGGCTGGAAAACGCGGGTGGGATTCCATGACCTAGTGGCAATAATGGTCGACGCGGATATGGAAGCCGCAGGTCTTACCCCGCGCGGACGAGGGAAGGCGATTCTGGAAAGAAAATTCAGCCATTGGAATCACTGGCAAAATTCAGTGACGCGGGTGATGCAGGCAGTTGAAGGCCAAGCTTCGCAGAGCTGAGGAGTGAGAATGGGCTTCTGGGAAAAGCGGCGAGTCGTGGTTAGTGGAGGGAACGGTTTCCTCGGCTCTTTCGTAGTGGAAAAATTGCGAGGGGCGGGCTGCCAGGAAATCAGCACCCCACACAGCCGCGAGTACGATCTGCGCGAAAAATCCGAAGCGCTGCGTTTATATAAGGATATGCGGCCGGATATTTTCATCCATCTTGCAGCCGTCGTGGGTGGAATCGGCGCGAACCGCGCAAACCCCGGGAGATTTTTTTACGACAATGCCGCGATGGGGCTAAATGCTATCGAAGCCGGGCGCATCGCGGGCGTTGAAAAATTCGTCTGTTTGGGCACCATCTGTTCCTATCCAAAATTCACACCCGTGCCGTTCCGCGAAGAGGACTTCTGGAATGGCTATCCTGAAGAGACAAACGCGCCTTACGGTCTTGCAAAAAAAATGCTGCTCGTGCAGTTGCAGGCCTATCGCGAGCAATATGGATTCAAGGGTATCTATCTTACTCCGGTCAATTTATACGGGCCGCGGGACAATTTCGATCTGGAAAGCTCACACGTGATTCCCGCGCTGATCCGAAAATGCTGGGAAGCAAAACAAACGCGATCTCCGGAAATCACGGCTTGGGGGACGGGCATCGCGACGCGCGAATTTTTGTACGTGGGGGACGCCGCGGAAGCAATCGTTGTTGCGGCTGAGAAGTATGCGAAGCCCGACCCGGTAAATTTGGGATCGGGGGAAGAGATCAGAGTTCGCGATTTGCTAGAGATGATTCGTTCGCTTGCGGGATACCAAGGGACCGTCCACTGGGACGCGACGAAACCCAACGGCCAGCCGCGGCGCTGCTTGGATACTTCGAGAGCGGTGGCGGAGTTCGGGTGGAGGGCGAAAACACCATTCCGCGATGGGTTGCGGAAAACCATCTTGTGGTTCGAAGAAGAGGCCAGCAGCAAATCGCGCACGGACGCAGTGGAAACGAAGCTCGAATGAATGTCATAGGATCAGCTGCTGGAGAAATGCAATAGTGAAACCCTGGAAGGTTCTGGTGACTGGAAGCAGTGGCCTAATTGGCTCCGAAGCCGTCGAGCATTTCGACCGGCAAGGCCACCACGTGGTGGGCGCGGATAACAACATGCGCCGCGTCTTCTTTGGTGCGCCCGGTGACACGCTCTGGAATCTGGAGAGGCTGAAACGCACCGCCAAAAGGTTTACTCCCACCGCGTTGGACATTCGAGATCGTGATGGTGTGATGGCGTTGTTTCGTGAGCACCGGTTTGACTTAATTGCTCACTGCGCTGCGCAGCCCTCGCATGACAAAGCGGCCGATATCGCTCTGCTTGATTTCGAAGTCAACGCGCTCGGCACTGTAAATCTTCTCGAGGCCACGAGGTTGCACTGCCGCGAGGCGGCGTTCGTGTTCATGAGTACCAATAAGGTATACGGCGATTCACCGAACGAGAAGCCCATGCGCGAAACCGAAACGCGCTACGATTACTCGGACCCTCCCGATTTCGACGGGATCGATGAAAACTGCCGCATTGACCGCACGCTGCATTCCTTGTTTGGCGCTTCCAAAGTTGCCGCTGACGTGTACGCGCAGGAGTATGGCCGGTACTTCGGCATGAACGTCGGGATTTTTCGCGGTGGGTGCCTCACCGGTCCATCACACTCGGGTGTTGAATTGCATGGTTTCCTTTCGTACTTGCTCAAGGTCACCCTCTCAGGCGCATGCTATACGATATATGGCTACAAGGGTAAACAGGTGCGCGACAATCTTCATTGTTTTGACGTCGTTCGGGCGTTCGAGGAGTTTGCCCATAATCCTAGGCCCGGCGAGGTCTACAATCTGGGCGGCGGGCGCGACAACAGCATCTCGATTCTGGAAGCCATTGCCCGCATCGAGGCGCTGACCGGCAAGAAGATCAAGTGGACCTATACGGAAGAGGCGCGAAGAGGCGATCACATCTGTTACATCACGAACCTGAATAAGCTGAAAGGCCACTATCCCGGTTGGAGCGTTACGCGAAGCCTCGATTCCACACTTGAGGAGATGCATGCGGAAGAGTGCAATCGCCGCGATAATGCGGGCGTGCTGCCATGAAAGCAGTTCATTTCTTCCGGGGTGTGACACTTTGAAGGTTCTGATCGCCGGCGGCTGCGGATTCCTGGGCTCGCAACTCGCATTATACCAGGGCGCGCGGGGGGCATGACGTGGTGGCCATGGGCAATCTCGTGCGCCGAAGCAGCGAATCCAACATCGAGCGATTGCAAAAGCAAGGCGTCGCTTTCGCCCATGGCTATATCCGGTGCGTTGAGGATTTTACCGGCATACCGCCGGGGATTGAACTTATTTGCGACGCGAGCGCCCCGCCATCGGTCGTCTCCGGCTATACCAATCCCATGTTCGACTCAACGAACAATATGCTCGGCGTGATCGCCAGCGCGGGACCGTTTGGCAAGATCGATCAAGGATGGGTCGTGTGGTGGGCCGTTGCCTGCTGGTTCAGTCTGCCGTCGAAATATATCGGGTGGGGCGGCAAACAGGTGCGAGACATTTTGTTCGTTGAGGATGTGTGCCGGCTGGTGGACTTGGAGATCCGCCAGATTGGCCGCTTGCGCTACGGTGTGTTTAACGCCGGCGGCGGCGCTGCGAACTCACTTTCACTTGTCGAAGCCATGCAGTTCCTCGAGAAAAGATTGGGCCGTTCGATGTCGGTCTCTAACGGAGAGAGACCTCGCAAGGCGGATGCCGTGATCTATTATTGGGACAATAGGGAGGTGGCACGCCTCCTCGGTTGGGGACCAAAAGTCAGTCTTGTCGAAGGGACGGATTCCATTCTCGCCTGGATAGGTGAGAACGAGGCGGAATTGAGCGCCTGGTATCGCTCGGCGAGTTAGAACGGTGCGCGGTCTTCCTATGAAAGCCAAAGCCATCCCGCACGTGAGCGTGTTAATCGACACTTACAACCATGAGCGCTTCATCGAGCGCGCCATCGCCAGCGTCCTCGAGCAGGACATGCCGATGGACGGCGTCGAAATCCTGGTTGTCGACGACGGCTCGACGGACCGCACGCCGGAACTAATTCGCCGCTTCGAGCCGCGCGTGCGTTTGCTGCAAAAGCCGAATGGCGGCCAGGCCTCGGCATTCAATTTTGGTTTCGCCCAGGCAAGCGGTGAAATCATCGCCATGCTGGATGGTGACGATTGGTGGGAAAAGGAAAAGCTACGTGTGGTTCTAGAGGCGTTTCGGGAGAACCCCGAAATCGGGGCGATCGGGAACGGATTATATGAAGCCGATGCAGATGGGCGGCGTCTGTACATCAATATACCAGACCGCTCCTACCGTCTTTTCTTCCGCAGCTTGGAAGAGGGAGTGCGGTTCCGCGAACTAATGTCCTATATGGGAACGAGCCGCTTGGCCATGCGCCGGTCTGTCCTGGACAAAATCCTTCCGGTACCGGAAGATTTGGCCATCGAGGCGGATGAATATCTGGCAACTCTTGCCGTCGGCATATCCGGCGGGCTAGTGCTGGATCAGCCGTTGACCAATTACCGGTTTCACGCGGGGAATCTCTATCAGTACGGTAAGTTCAATCTGGAAAAGACGCGTCGAAAAGCTAGAGCTCTCCTCTGTCTCACGCGTGAATTGCCCAAGCACCTGCAGGCCTTGGGGGTCCCCCTAGAAATTGTGTCTGCTGCGCTGGGACCGCGCAATATCGAAGCTGAACGGCTACGCCTTACCGTAGATGGCGGCATGCCGTGGGAATCTTTTCGTGTAGAGTGGGAGGCGAGCCGTCTCGCCTACATGGAGTTTTCACCGGGATACCGGCTGTTCCATACAATGGTTCTTCTCCTAACTCTTATGATGCCGCCAAGGATGTTCTATCGGATGCGAAGCTGGTATGCAGACCGAGGGCTACACCGGTTTCGGCAAATGATCGGCAAACCCACTTTGGCGGGGTCATTGGTCGAGCGTAGAGCGATAAGATGAGCAAGATGCGAATGCGCGGCGCAAGATGAAATTCCCACAAGTTCTGATGCGCGAGTTCCCGTTAATGCTCTGTCATTCTAGAATGGACAAAGTGATCGCCAAATTATGAATACAATACTTGTGAGCACAGCGGCTCATAGTTTCGGTATTCCATGTAGCCTGGCCTGCGCCACGAAGCAGGGTAGGAGATGAGATGCCTGCTCTGTGAATCGGAAAACTCACGCATCGTCTGGCGACAAGACGGCTTCCAAATTGCGCGTTGCACTGGTTGTGAAGCCCTGTTTGCCGTGAACCCGCCCTCCCAGCCTGACCTCAATGCCTTGTACGACAAAGGCGTGCTGACTGGCGCGCCGATTGAGTTCATTGGGCGTGGAAATGGGACGCCTCCTGAATGGAAACAGCGCGAGCAGATCTCAATTCTGGAGCGCCTGAAGCGCATGGGTGCGACTGGCGGCACGCTACTCGACGTGGGGGCCTTCAGTGGAATGTTCATGCAAAACGCAAAACGCTTTGGTTTCCAAGTGGCGGGCGTCGAGCCGATCCGGGAAGCTTTCCTTCACTTGAGCGAGACCCTTGGTCTGGCAGTTGTGCACGGGGACCTGTATTCCGCGGCTTTCCCAGCGGAAAATTTCACAGCGGTCAGCTTGCTTGATGTGATTGAGCACATCTACGATCCGGTCGCGGAATTACAGGAAGTTTTACGGGTTTTGAAGCCGGGCGGCGTTGTTGTAATGACGACTCCAAACGCCGCAGGGCTAATACAACGGATCGTTGGTGCGAAGCGGAAGCTTTTCGGCCAACCTTGGTGTCCGATTGACGACGTTCCGTGGCACCTATGGGGATTTACTCCACACACATTTCGGCTATGCATAGAGAAAGCGGGCTTCCATGTGGAAGCTGTGGATTCACTCGAGCCGAGCCCCCTCAGTACGAATCTGAATTCGGGATCTACCGGATGGAAAGAACTGGGGTTACGTGCGACTGCCGAAGCAAGCAAAGTATTGAATATGAGCGACCGCATGGTGGGGTTCGCACGAAAAGCGGGGGCTGGGCGCCAATGATCAGCCTCGATTTCAACTATTCACACATGCACAACTCTTCGTCGTGCGTTGCGTGTGGCGGGGAACTGTTGTTTGCCATTGCCGGGGAACGTATCAGCAACATCAAGCATGACGCAGGTTCTCGCCACAAAGCGATTTGGGCTTGCTTGGAGTTTGCGAAAGTGAGCCCTGACGACTTCGACTTCATCTGCCATACTGGCCGGTGCCCAGCAAAGTGTTTGCTACGGACCTGAAGCGCTTTATTGACGGACAGTATCCGATGTCTTAACTCAACGTCTTGAAATCTGCGTCCGTAGCGCGCTGAAGGGGCTGGGACGTGCAGGATTTGATTTGTGTGATTGATGTCGCATGCGAGAGCGGCCAATTTGATCGGATTCCCGCAGAGGAGGCCTTGCAAACTATGGATGCGGCAAATTTGATGAGGCAAGATTGGGACGAAAGAGCCCGCAAGGATGCGTTCCACTATATCGCGTCTTGGCGCAAAGACTGGACTCCTGAATCCTTTTTCCAGTCTGGAGAAGAAGATTACCAGCGACTCGTGGCGCCTGTCTTTGATCGATACCGATGGGAGCCAGACGGTAAGGCTATGCTGGAACTGGGTTGTGGAGCGGGACGCATGACGCGAAGTTTCGCGATGCGGTTTTCGCACGTGTATGCATTCGATATTTCCAAAGAAATGTTGACACATGCCAATGCACTCTTTCCGGAGGTTTCCAATGTCGATTGGATTTTGGGGAATGGAACTGACCTGTCGGGTTTTGGGGATGAAACGGTTGATTGCGCGTTCAGCTATATTGTCCTCCAACATATGCCCGAGCCTGCGTTTGCCCTTCGCTATATTCGAGAAATGCTTCGAGTACTGAAACCTGAAGGAATGTTCCTTTTTCAATTTAATTCGGCTGCCCAAATGACGATGAACTGGAAGGGTCGACTGGCGTGGAGAATCGTAGATTTTCCCTGGGCACTTGGATTTCGCCAAGCAAGTCGTGGTGTCGCTTGCTTATTGAGACTCTCTCCTGAAATCGCTGGCAAGAGCTGGCGTGGCGCCTCGATCGGCGTCAACTTGGTGCGCGAAACAGTTGAAACCGTGGGCGCAATGGTGAAGGAGATGACCGGGGAGGATACGCCGATGACGTGGTGTTGCGGACTGAAATCAAGGAAAAGAGCTCAGTGATTTCCCTTGGATTTAATTATTCGCAGATGCATGATTCCTCCGCGTGCATCGCCCGGGATGGCAAACTCCTTTTCGCCGTGGCGGAGGAGCGGATCAGCCGGATCAAACACGATGCCGGCTTTCCGCACAACGCCATTCGCGCCTGCCTCGATTTTGCCGGCGTGCGGCCCAATCAACTCGACGCAATCTGTGCGGGCTGGCCGGCGCCCCATCGAATGTTATTGAGTGACCTGAAAAGTTTTGCCAGAGGTCAATTCCCAATCAACTATAACAATGTGCTGAATGTGACGCGCTCATTTACCAGCATGGCGCACCAAAATGGTGGATTCAAGCGGTTCACCGATCGTTTTGGTCCGACCAAGGCGCGAATGCGGTTTGTGGACCACCATCTGGCCCATGCCATCAGCGCGTACTCCTACGCAGGTTTCGACAAAGCCGCCGTCGTTGTGATGGACGGTCGGGGAGCTTGGGAGGCGAGTTCGATTTGGTACGGCCACGACGGCAAGCTCGATCATGTGCTCACGATTCCGTGGCCGAATTCGCTAGGGCTATTTTACGCGCAGTTCACGCAATACCTCGGATTCGTTCCCAACAGTGATGAATGGAAGGTCATGGGCCTTGCGCCGTATGGAGGTCCCGGCGTGAATCTGAGCGAATTCATCTCGTTGAATCACGCGACCTATCGCGTCAACGCGCGACTTCTGTTCGAACGCGGCAACGGCACTTCGGCGATCGCCAAGCGGCTTGGCCCCGAGCGAACGCCCGAGAGCGAGATCGACGATAGTTTCAAGAACATTGCCTTCGCCGTGCAAGACGCATGCGAGACTGCGATGCTGGCTTTGGTGAAGCTTGCGACGCAGAAAACCGGCTGCCGCAACGTTTGCCTTGCCGGCGGCGTGGCGCTCAATTCAAAGGCGAACGGAAAGATTCGAGCCTCGGGCATAGTCGACAATATTTTTATTCAACCTGCGGCTTCGGATGACGGCGTGGCGCTGGGCGCAGTGTTCGCTCCTTGCCTGGACGCCGGCGGCCTGTTGCCCATGAAGCCGCTTCGCCACGCCTATCTGGGCCCTGAATTCTCCGATTCGGAAATTGAAAAGGCGCTCCGTACTTACAAGCTCCGGGCGACGAAGCTGGACAACATAGCCGCAACTACTGCCGAACTTCTTGCCGATGGGAAAATTATTGGGTGGTTCCAGGGACGAATGGAGTTTGGCCCGCGCGCTCTAGGCCATCGGTCGATCCTGGCCGATCCGCGGGACCCGGAAATGAACGCCAAGGTGAACAACGCGGTCAAGTTCCGTGAATGGTGGCGCCCATTTGCCCCATCAATGCTGAAAGAAGTGGCGGGAGAGTACCTCGAACACGCTTGCGATTCCCCGTTCATGATTCTAACGAATCCGGTGCGTCCCGAAAAGCGTAAAATCATTCCTTCGGTCACGCACGTGGATGGAAGCGCGCGGCCCCAAACTGTGGAAAAAGAGATCAATCCATTGTATTGGAACCTCATCAATGAATTCGGCGATCGCACGGGCGTGCCCGTCATCATGAATACTTCGTTCAATCTGCGCGGTGAAGCGATTGTGAATACCCCAACCCAGGCAGTTCGAACATTCTTCAGTTCGGGAATGGACGCCCTGGTCATTGGGAGTTACATGGTGGAGAAATAGCATGGCCACGACGCGCAAATGGATCGGCGCTCTGCTGCTCGCCCTACCTGCGCCATTGCGTGCGATTCGGAACGTGCCGGTTCTGGGGGATCTTGCTCACCGTTTGAGCCACTGCATTCTTCCGGCGGGTGAAAAAGTATGGGCGCGCGTCGAACGAGGGCCTGGGGAGGGATTGTGGATCGAGCTCAATCCACGAACCGGCCAGCAATATCTTCACGGAGAAGTAGAACCTGCGGTTCAGGCGGTACTGACAGAATACGTTCAACCCGGAATGGTCTTCTACGATCTGGGGGCGAATATCGGTTTCTTTACCCTTTTGGCAGCGCGACTTGTCGGAGTGAAAGGGAAGGTATTTAGCTTCGAACCGGACCCTAAAATTGCATCTCGCTTACGCCGCAACATCGAACGTAACGGTTTCAAGAATGTGATGGTGGTCGAAGCAGGCATTTGGTCGGAGAACGGGCCAGTCAACTTTGTTGCCTCCGGTGTTTCTTCGCCCGATCGTGGAGTGGGGAAGTTCGTTGCCGGCGAAGGAAAGTCCGAAGGGATTCCAACGCAGTGCTTCGCGCTGGATGAATTCGTTCGCAACGCGCCCCCCCCGGATGTCATCAAGTGTGACGTGGAAGGAGCGGAAGTCGAGGTCTTTCGCGGGGCAGAGAAGCTGCTGACAATGCGCCATCCACTGATTCTTTGTGAACTGCATTCGAGATCGAATGAAATGTTCTTGCGGGAGCATTTTGGCCGGCTGGGGTACGTCTTGAAGTCCATGGACGAACTGCACCTACTGGTTTTGACGCAAACGGTGGCAAAATGAAGCCAGAAGGGATCGTCCTTCTCATGGGCCGGCGAGATCAACCCACCGATGGTGTGCGCGATTATTGCGAAAAGTTGCGCGAATCTGGCGTGCCGCACGGATTTTCTTTCGACCTTGTTCCGGTTCCCTGGGCTGAAACAGGATGGGGCGATGCCCTCGCCGAGTTGCGCAAAGCGGCCGCGACTTGGCGCGATCGTTGGGTACTCCTTCAATACACGACATTGGCTTGGTCGCGCCGGGGATTTCCCCTGTACTCGCCGCACCTGCTCAAAGTTCTTCGGCAAGGAGGTGCTCGTCCAGGCGTCGTTTTCCACGACTTCTTGCCGTTGCCCGGCTCGGGAATCGTTGGCCATACCCGTGAATATTGTCAACTACGCGTATTGCGCCAGCTTTACTCGCGGTCGGATCTAGCCATCTTCACGGTTCCCGTCGACAAGTTATCGTGGCTTCCCTTGCGCCGGGATAAGGCAGTATTCATACCGGTTGGGGCAAACTGCCCGGAAGCGGCATGCGACAATTCTCCCAAGGTCAAGACCGTCGCGGTGTACAGCATAACCGGGGGAACCCGGACGTCGATCGAGATTGCCGACATTGGGACTGCACTGAAGCGAGCGAGTAAAAAAGTGGGCCCGGTTCGTTTAGTCCTATTTGGGCGCGGTTCTCAGGAAGCAGAGCCGGCTCTCCGATCCGAATTGGCCGGTGCCGAAGTGGAGATCGAATCCCTAGGACTTCTGACGCCGGAACAGGTGAGCCAGGCGCTGACCGGAGCCGACGTGCTCCTTTTCGTCCGTGGACACATCTCGAGCCGGCGCGGAAGCGCGATCGCCGGGATTGCGAGTGGATTGCCAATTGTCTGTTATGCGGGAATGGAAACTGCCTGGCCCATAACGGAAGCGGGAATTCTCGCTGTACCTCTCGGCGACCGTGAAGCGCTCGCCGGCGCGTTAGAGACCGTACTCTCGGACGGCCCGTTTCGCAGGAAACTGGCCGAGCGCAGCCGCCAAGCCCAGGAAAAATACTTTTCGTGGGCCGCGATCGTCGAGCGGTTTGCCGCGGCACTGGGCTCTATTTCAACCGAAAAAGAAGCTGACATGACGAAGAAATCATCGGATGCGACGCGAGTCGCTTGAACCGCTCTTTCCCATGGCCAATCTTTCCGGTATTCCGAAACAGACTTTAATCGGCAAGTTACTGAGGGCACCCCTGCGTCTGATTCCCCGGACAACGGTCCTTCCAATTCTGCAAGGGCCTCTTCGGGGGAAAAAGTGGACTGTCGGCTCATCCACTCACGGCTGCTGGTTGGGGAGCTACGAATATCATAAGCAGAGGGCGCTGCAACATGAGTTGAAGATCGGAGATGTGGTTTATGACATCGGTGCCAATGTGGGTTTTTATTCCCTTCTTGCCGGCGTTATTGTAGGAGAGACCGGCCACGTCTATTCGTTTGAGCCGTTTCCGGAAAATTTGCGGGAATTGAGAAGACATCTGGAAATGAATCACATCAAGAACTGCACCGTGGTCGGCGCTGCTGTAAGCTCTGCCGACGGGGAGGCGATCTTCGACCCGTCCGATGACCGTTGCACAGGGCACCTTGCTGCTATCGGCAGCCTCCGTGTGCGAACGCTAGTCTTGGATGGACTGGTCCTGCGGAAGGAAATACGTCCCCCGAACCTCATGAAAATCGACATCGAAGGCGCTGAATTTGAGTGCTTGCAAGGTGCCTCAAATGTTATTCAAGAGTTTCGCCCCGTCATTTTTCTCGCTACTCATGGGCGTGAGATTCACTCGGCGTGCACCGAATTTCTTGCCAAATGGAATTATCGTTTAACGCCTTTGTACGGGCAACTGGTGGAATCGGCCGATGAACTGATTGCGCATCCAAAGAATGGAGAACGCGCTGCTACAGTCTTATGAGGATTCTGCGGTTAGAGGAGTTCTTAAAATCGATGTAGTAATCGAATTTGATGCGAGGAGTTGCTTGGAGAAATGAATTTGACATCTGTTGAATGGTTGAGGTGCATTGGGTGTGGAGCACCGCTTCACGCGAAAGCGGCCGCGTCAGCACAGAACAATGGAGAAATCACAGAGGGTCAACTGATCTGTTCCTCTTGCGGACGCGCGTTTCCGATCGTGCGCTCCATTGCGAGGTTCGTTCCTAGCGAGGGATATGCCCACAGTTTTGGATACCAGTGGAATTACTTTGATAAGACGCAGCTGGATAGCTACATGGGCAACGACCTGAGCCGCGAGCGCTTTTTCGCGACGACGCAATGGCCGCAGAAAATGGACGGGCAGGCGATTCTCGAGGCAGGCTGCGGCATGGGTCGCTTTACTCAGATCGCGCTCGAAACCGGCGCTGAAGTATTTACCTTTGACTTAAGCAATGCCGTGGAAGCCAATCTCCGGAATAACGGCAATTCCGGGCGCGTCCACGTCGTGCAGGCCAGTATCTATGAGATTCCCTTGCGTAAGGAATCGTTCGACAAAGTGTTTTGCATGGGAGTCCTTCAGCACTGTCCCGACGTGCGCGCCGCCTTCATGAGTCTCGTCCCATTCCTGCGGCCCGATGGTGAAATCGTTATCGACGTCTATCAGAGACACACGGGGCTTTTTCCCCCGTTGAAGTACTGGGCGCGTCCATTTCTCACCTGGTTGGGGCCCGAAGGCATTCACAAATTTCTCTCGCGGGTCATTCCACCTGCCTTTGCCTTGAAGAAGATGCTATGCGAGATACCGGTGGTTGGGAAACCCATCGGCAGTCTCATTCCCATCGGCCCGATATCGCACGCGCCGAGGTTAAATTTCACGGACGAAGAGCTGATCCAGGTGAAAATTCTGAGCGCACTCGATATGTACTCTCCCGTGCACGATCATCCGCAGACACTCGACACAGTGCGCCAGTGGTTTTCTGACGCGGGGCTCGTGGATGTCTATGCTGGGACGGGTTTCAACGGAATCAATGCGAAGGGAAGAAAACCCTAAGGGTTGCTTGTGCGGTAGGGCTAACCAAACGCCGCTCCGTTAGTCCCTCACGATCCTTCTTTTATGTGCGTACACTAGCAATTCGTCGCCTTCTGTGGAAATATTCGCGCTGGGCTTGGCGTTCAGCGCCTGTGCCATCCGATCATCGAAGGGGTCCGATCCAAAGACCGGTTTTGTCAACCCGGCGCGTGGAATGGCAAATTCGAAGAACGGCATTGCGGGGGCGATCGGATGATCCTCCCCAATCCATTTTACCCAATATCCCGAGCGCGCCTTTCTTCCCATAAAGTTTGGAAGAACGTGGAATATGAATCCGTTTTCCTTAAGGAGCCGGGTGAGCATGGCAAAGATTGTGCCAATGTCGGGAAGATGCTCGACGACGTGGTTGGAGAAGATGATATCAAAACTTCCTTCTGGCAATTTTGCGAGATCATCAAAGCTGTCGATGAGATTCAGACCCAACTTTGTGCGTCCAAACTCTGCGCGAGGCCTTGAAATCTCAAAACCGACAGCGTCGAACCCATGTTGCCGAAGCTGATAGGTTCCATAGCCCCAGGAACACCCAAAATCGAGCACGCGGCCTCCCGGGTGCAAGGCTTGCAGAACTCGGACTTTATTGTTGATATCCAGCGCGGACCCGGAGAAATTGGTGTTTTCGAGCAATCGCAATTCATCACTTCCCGGAAGCATAATCTGTGGGGCATCTCCCGCAAATTTCTCCTGATAGTAGGAGTCATGTTCATGGGGCGTGTCGGCCGGCCAGCGAAACCACAAATTGCAGGACTGGCATTGGAGGATTTCCACGATCATCTTTTTTCGCCGCACGAGTTTTACAACACTGGAGGGGCCGCAATAGGGGCAGACGCGAGGTTGGCCGTGCCAGCGATGGTGAAGAATCCGCCTGAGATAACGAAGTTTGTCCTTAATGTCGAGGAAAGTCTCTTTTGACATACGCCTTATCACGTCCGTGAACAATATGAGACATATGATAGTGAAGTTTTCGAAATAGAGGTTGAGAATTCGAAGGCAATTCGAATTAATAACCAACGCGGCGGGAATCTTATGAAACAATGGGGATCGGGAGTGGGCGCATGAGGGAAAAGGGTCTGATCAAGCCCCCGACTTCTGAAGCGAATCCGGCGGTCGGGGAGCAATCCTTGGTTGTCGGGGAATTAGGTTTTCGTGTGCCACAGACGGTAGAAAACAAGATAATTCGTAAGCGTTTGCTGATCGTAGCTTCTCATGTCGTGCAGTATTCGTCGCCGGTGTTTCGAGAATTGGCAAAAGACCCGCGAATCAACCTGATGGTTTCCTATTGTAGCATGCAAGGCGCGGAGCCAGGATTGGACCCGGGATTTGGTGTCAAAGTTTCCTGGGATGTGCCTTTGCTTGAGGGATACCCTTGGACGAGCGTTCGAAACCATGCCATGCGACCCGGATTGGGCCATTTCTTTGGGCTATTCAATCCTGGCTTATGGAAGCTAATCCGGAACGGTCATTTTGACGCAGTCTTGATAAGCGGCTATTTTTATGCAAGCGCCTGGATCTCGATTGCTGCTGCGAAATGGTACGGCATTCCCCTCCTTTTCATCACGGATTCGCACAGCTTGCACAGCTGGGAGGCACAATCGAAATGGACACTTCGAATTAAAAAAATATTGGTGCGAAAAATTTTTTCACTTGGGAAGGCCCTACTGGCGCTGTCGTCCGGCGGCGTGGAGCACCTTAGAACTCTAGGTTATTCCAGCGACCGCATTGTCCTTGCTCCGTACGTTGTCGACAATGCCTGGTGGTCTGAGCACGCAGCGAAGATAAACCGCGATGCCGTGCGCGCTTCCTGGGGAATTCCGGCTCATGGAGGAGTGGCGTTATTCTGCGCCAAGCTCCAGCCCTGGAAAGGCCCCATGGACTTACTTGAAGCATTTGCCCGGGCAAACGTTCCCCATTCTTATCTTGCCTTTGCCGGCGATGGGCCGGAACGAAGTAATCTCGAAGGCAGGGCAACGGAGTTAGGGCTCGCGGAGCGAGTGCGATTTCTTGGCTTTCTGAATCAGTCGCAACTCCCGTCTGCCTATTGTGCCTCGGACTTGTTGGTCCTGCCATCGTTGTTCGAACCCTTTGGACTGGTCGTCAATGAGGCTATGCTCTGTGGTTTGCCCATTGCGGTCAGCGACCGCGTGGGCGCGAGATTCGATCTCGTGCGTCCGGACGAAAACGGCTATGTGTTTCCTGCCGGTGATTTAGAGGCATTGGCCGCGATCCTCCGGAAGATTCTGCCGGATCCGGAAAAGAGGGCACGCATGGGCACTGCGGCGCGTCACCGCATGGAAACATGGTCGCCGCGGGAGTTCACGGATAGCGTCGTGCGTGCCGTCCAACTGGCGACAAAAAATAACTCGGCTTTCTGAATTCGAGCCTCAGGATTATTTTTGAAAGGCACGATTGCCTAAGGAGCCCCTACTTGCGAAGCGTACGTCCGTCCATTTGGATCTGATCCGGGGTGTCTCAGCCGTTGCCGTTATGCTGTATCACCTGCGCGGCCTGTTTTTCGTCGATTACCAGTTTCTTGCCAGCAAGTCTTTACTCTCCAATGTGCTTTACGCGGTTACTGGATACGGGCACCAGGCGGTAATGGTTTTCTTCGTTCTCAGCGGATACTTCATCGGCACAAGCGTGATGGAATCCGTGGGCAAGCTGCAATGGTCATGGCGCACCTATTTAGTTAGCCGCCTAACGAGGCTTTACCTTGTTTTGTTCCCGGCGCTTGTTTTGGGAGCGTTATGGGACCGGATTGGAATGAGAATCCCCCAAGCGGCCCCGCTCTATTACGACTCTTTGTACAAGTTTAATGGCCCGAGTGTCGCTCTGCGCTCTACGGTTCCTGTGTTTCTTGGGAATTTCTTTTTTCTGCAAAGTATCATTTCACCAGTGTTTGGTTCCAACGGCCCGCTCTGGAGCCTGAGTTACGAATTCTGGTACTACATTGTATTTCCCGCTCTGATCCTTGCAACGGCTGCTTGGGTAGGAACTCGCATCCGTGTTCTTTACGCAGGCCTCGCTTTATTTCTATTATGGTTTGTCGGTCCGCAAATCAGTTTTTACTTTCTGATCTGGCTGGCAGGGGTCCTGGTGGGCCGTCTCCAGCGAGCCACGAGATTTAAGTCGACTTCTGCGGCGTTGCCTTTGTCAACGGTGTTAATCTTCGTTGGTGCTCTTGCATGGAGCCGTAAGCACCGGCTTTCATCGGACCTGCTGACCGACTTCATCGTTGCATTTTGCTTTGCGCTCTGGCTGTACACACTACTGCTTAGATCAAGAGAGGATGCTTCTCCGGCTTACGTTCACGGGGCCAAGAAGCTGGCCGGGTTTTCCTATACGCTCTATCTGACTCATTTCCCGGCGTTGCTCCTCTTGCGAGGTTTGCTCAACCCTCAGGGAAACTGGCAACTCGATCCGCGGCACTTGGTGTATGGACTGGCAATCGCGCTGTTGATGCTGACATTTGCTTATTGGGTGGCCGAGTTTACAGAAGCGCGCACGGCGAGTGTGAGGCGTCGCCTTCTCCGGCCGAGAGTCTCCCTTGAAAGCGAAACCCGTCCTTAACCTGCGAGTCAACCACCACGGCAACAATTTTACGTTTAGACTTTGCAGCCTAAGTGGGGGGTGTCATACTATGCCGGGATTGAAATGAATGCAACTCACGACTACAGGCGCTCTTAGCGGCACTCGGCAGGTCAAGGCCGTGGTTTTGGGCCTGGTAGTCTTGGCCACCATTTGGGAATTAGCAGCCTGGATTGTCGCAGGCTCCGACCAGAATTTGATTATGTTCGGGTTGAGTCTGGTTGTGGTTGCCGTCGTTGTTCATATCCTCAATGATTGGCGCAGTGGCGTTCTTCTGTTCTTGGTTTGGCTCCTGTTAGAGGACCTCGCCCGCAAGTATCTTGGTAACAGCTTGACTGTATATTTTGCAAAGGATTTCCTGGTTGCCATCGCCTACCTTTCATTCTATTTCGCAATACGCAAAGGCGAAGTGGACATATTTAGGCCTTCCTTCCTCGTTCCGCTCGGGCTTTTTGTTGCGTTTGCATTCGTCGAGGCCTTCAATACGTTCTCCCCGAGCATCATGTACGGATTGTTGGGTCTGAAGCTCTATTTCTACTATGTCCCGCTGATGTTTCTCGGTTACGCGATGCTGAAGCGCCCCGCGGATTTGGATCGCCTTCTCAAGGTGAGTTTGATTATGGGCATTGGAATCTCGGGTCTGGGAATTGCCCAGTCCGTGCTGGGAGTGGGCTTCCTAACACCTGAAGATACCCAGGCAGATATCTATGAAATGACTCATCTAGTAAGATACTCTCCATTAACTCACAAGGAGATATTTGCTCCTAGTTCCGTATTCGTCAGCGCGGGCCGCTTTTCCTTCTACTTGATTCTGCTTTGGATTTTGGCCATGGGCGCTCAGGGATACCTTCTGCTCGCCCGGAAGCCGGGCGCCAAGTATGGCTTTCTGGGGATAGGAGTCGTTACCGTCGCTGTCATGATCACTGGGACTCGCACCCCATTCGTTTTCGTGATTGGCAGCGCCTTTGTGATGACGGCCGCGTTTCTCTGGGGCGCCCCCTGGCGGTGGGGGCAGGGGCATCGTTTGGTGAAGGCGCTTCGCCGGGGCTTTCTCATTGGTGGAATCGGCCTGATTCTCATGGCCGAAGTGTTTCCCACGGTCATCGGCGGAAATTGGTCATTCTTTACGGAAACACTCTCGTTGAACGGCGAAGGTTCCGAGCTCAGGAACCGAATCTGGGCTTACCCTGTCCAAAATCTCATGGGCGCCATCGGAGAAGGGAATTTGCTTACTGGACACGGCACTGGCATGTCTTCCTTGGGGATGCAATATGTTTCCCGTTTCATGAACCTGCCATTGCCGGGGTATGGAGTGGAAAGCGGTTACGGAGCCCTCATCGTAGAGATGGGTGTTTTTGGCCCTATACTTTGGTTTTTGTGGGTTTCGGTGTTGCTTTGGAAGGGATGGAAGGTCGTTCGAAAACTTCGCGAAACCGTATATTTTCCATTGGGTTTTGCAATTTGGTGGTATGCGATGGTGGATCTCGTCCTGCTCATGTACTTCGGTATGCAGTTCTACCAGAACTTTGTGAATAACGCGTATTTGTGGCTCTTAACCGGCGTCCTGTACCGGCTGCCCATGCTCGCACAAATGCCTCAGCCGGTCCCCATCCCCAGATACTTGCGCGGAGTGCCCCGCTGGCGGCTCGCGCTGATTGGAAAATAGACGGCGTGTGCGGCATTGCAGGGATTGCCACGATACAACCTGGCGATTCATTGCGCCCGGCCGCGGATCGCATGGCCGCCTCCATGAAACACCGCGGTCCTGACAGCCAGGGTATCCAAGAATTCGCATCATGCCTCCTGGTTAACGCTCGCCTCTCAATCATTGATTTGAGCGATCGCGGGCGTATGCCCATGTCCAGCCCGGATGGCCAGACCTGGATCACTTACAACGGCGAAACCTATAACGCCGGCGAATTGCGCGCCGAACTCGAACGGCGCGGCCATTCCTTCCGCACCACGTCGGACACGGAAGTTGTCCTTCATCTCTACCAGGAATTTGGCGAGCGGTTCGTCGAAAAACTCCGCGGCATGTTCGCCTTCGGAATCTGGGATGGACGCGAGCGCAAACTGGTTCTCGGGCGCGACCGTCTGGGCATCAAACCTCTTTATTTGCACGAGTCCGGCAGCCAGTTCCTATTTGCTTCTGAACTCAAAACGCTTCTTGCCTCCGGCCTGGTGCCCCGTCAGCTTGACCCAGCAGGACTTCGCGCGTTTCTTCAACTCGGGCATATTCCTCCGCCGTGGTCTGCTATTCGTGGTGTAACTCCTCTGGCGCCCGGTCATATTGGAGTTTGGAAGGACGGCGAGTGGCGAACGGAGGCGTATTGGTCGCTTTCCCCCCATTCCTCGTTGCCGTGCTCGACGGATCATCTCGCCGCGGATCTTTCCGAAGTTCTGCTCGAAGCCATGCGAAACCATCTCGTCTCGGACGTTCCCGTGTTGATTTTCTTGAGTGGCGGCACGGATTCGGCTTGCCTCGGCGCGCTGGCGCGAGTCGCCGGAGCGCAGAATCTCTCGGCGATGACAGTCGGATTCGGCGAAGCCGAATTCGACGAAAGCAAGCTGACCCGTCGCACGGCGGAAGCGCTCGGCATCCCCCTCGAGGTCGTGACACTCGAGGCGCGCCGCGTGGAGGCCGACCTCGATCACGCCGTCTGGGCTCTCGACGAGCCTTCCGTGGACGGATTGAACTCCTACTGGATTTCAAAACTCGGAGCGGAAGCCGGATTTAAAGTCGCGCTATCGGGCCAAGGGGGAGATGAGTTGTTCGGCGGATACGAATCGCTCGCTTTGTTCGAACGGTTCAACACGGTTGCGCGCTGGGCCAGGCCGATACCCGCAGTTCCGTTCGGCCGCCTGCTCGACCAGAACGTCTTTCCGTTTCGCTGGAGGAAACTTTCCTACTTGATTGGTGCTGACGATCCGTTCGTGGCCGCGCAGCTTGCCGTAAAGGTGCTGTTCCTGGATCGCGATATCGGAGAATTAGTTTCCCCCTCATTTTCCCGCAATGGCCACCATGCGGAAGCCAGGGACCATTTAACGTACTGGTCGAAGCAAGTCGAGAACGAAGATCTCCGCGAGCGCCTCGCCTTCATGGACATTCACACGCACCTTGAGCCGCGCCTGCTGCGCGATCTTGATGCCATGAGCATGGCTCACAGCATCGAAGTCCGGCCGGTATTTCTCGATCATCGCGTGGTGGAGTTTCTGCTTCCCGTTCCATCGAGCATTCGCATCCAGCAGAAGCGGCTTTTGCTGGACGCCGCGAAGGCTTTCTTGCCTCCCGCTCTTCTGGCGGATCTGACGTCCCGGCGGAAACGCACCTTCACGTTTCCTTTTCAGCACTGGCTATCGCATGACTTTCGCAGAGTGTTGAAGGAAGCGTTTGCGCCCGACCGGCTTCGCCGGACTGGCATCCTTGAGCCTGCAGCCGTGAATCGCCTCTGGGATCGCTACGAGCGGTCGGAGGGCGCCGTGGGCTGGTCGCGCATCTGGAATCTTTTTGTTCTCCAGCGCTGGTGTGAACTCATGCAGGTCAGTCCGTAGGGAGCGCTGCAAACGAATGCCACCCGTCCGGATTGCCGTTGTTTCTCCTTTCATCGATAAACGCCACGGAACCGAGCGGCGAATCGCCGAATGGATTACGCGCCTGCCCCAAGAATACGACATTCATATTTACAGCCAGCGCATCGAAGACGTGGACCTCACCCGCATGCGATGGCATCGGATTCCGCGAATTCCCGGGCCTCACCTGTTGAATTTTCTTTGGTGGCTCGTCGCCAATCACCTGTGGCGCTGGTGGGATTCGCACATACGCGGGCTTCGGCCCGATCTGGTTTACACAGCGGGAACGAATTGCTGGGATGCGGATCTGATCTCCATTCACATCGTGTTTGCCGAATTTGTCCGCATGTCGGAGCACGAATTGCGGTTCGGCGGCAATCCCATTCGTTTCTGGCCACGGCTGATTCATCGGTGGCTTTACTATCGGCTAATTATTTTTCTCGAACGCCACATGTATACCAATCCTAAGACCAGTTTGATTTTGATCGCAAAAAAAACGGCGGGTGATTTGAAGCATCATTACGGTATCAAATGCCCTTTGCCGATCGTCTATATCGGCCTCGACCACAAGATATTCAACCGGGAATTAAGAATTCGCAACCGGCCCGAGGTCCGCGGACAACTTGGCTTAGGAGAAGATACTTTTGTTCTTGTGTTGGTCGGCAACGATTGGAAGAAGAAAGGCCTTGTAGTCTTGATTGAAGCGCTCGCGCAACTGAAGGAATTGCCGCTGGTCCTCGTCGTGGTGGGCAAAGACGATTCGGCCCCGTACCAAAGCCGGCTTCGAGAACTGGGAATTGAAGGAAAAGTGAAGTTCTGCCCATCTCGCGCAGACGTACAGTGGTATTACGCCGCCGCTGATATGTATGTTGGCCCTTCTCTCGAGGACACATTTGCTCAGCCTCCCGCCGAAGCCATGGCTTGCGGCATGCCCGTGATTACCACCGCGACGAACGGAACAGCCGAAATCATGACCGACGGGGTGGATGGATTGATTCTGCAGGATCCAAACGACATTGCGGGCCTCGCCGAGCGGATTCGATGGCTCTACGAGCATCCCGAACAGAGGGAGAGCATCGCCACGCACGCCGCAGTGACCGCAAGCGAATATACGTGGGACCGCAATGGCGTCGAGATGCGCGCTATTTTTGCAAGTGCGCTGGATCGCCGGGAGGGGAAAAGCAGTTCGCCTGCTTTGCAAAACACGAAGTAGATCCGCGCTATTTACGCCCGCCGGCTCGGGTCGGCGGCCCGATACCACGCGGCAAATTTCTTGAGATCTTCCTTCAGTGTTGTTTGCGGCCGATATTCGCTTCGCGAGAGCCCCCGACTTTCTCGAGAAAAATGTCCATTTGATTTTCCAGCATCATCGTCTCACAGAAGTCTTTTCAGCACCTTTCCTTAACACATTATGGATGTGACCTGCTCCCCTAAATCCGCACAAAACTGAGTATGATTTCGCAGTTTGGAAAGGGGGAGAAGCATGTCCAGAACGAGGCACACAGAGGCGGAGATTATTGCAGTTCTCAAGCAGGTGGAGGCGGG
>Ga0210409_10001206_pt1 | contig 35019 bp, 27 predicted proteins | sample IncBWH17MmetaG_FD_161649 | JGI IMG/M metagenome (GOLD analysis project Ga0210409, IMG submission 161649) | Forest soil microbial communities from Barre Woods Harvard Forest LTER site, Petersham, Massachusetts, United States - Inc-BW-H-17-M | ecosystem: Environmental > Terrestrial > Soil >... | reverse complement strand
TTTTCGCGCTCGATGTAAATTTCGACTAACTGACCTTCTTCAAGAATCGCGACCCGCCGTTCGTGGGAGGCCGCGGAGATAACCAATTCTTTTGACATGAAAACTCCTGACTGTTGGTGACGCCGGCTGAGCCGGGAGTCACGTTTCTGTGCGGCCGCAAAGGGCCGACAGGACGCATCGCCGCGAGCTTTTGCCCGTCGGGGGTCCAGTAAATCGGGGCCGGCCCGGTTTGCACCGGGACACACGCTGGCCACACTGATATCGAGATGGCTTTACGTTCGAAGCCTGAGGGAAAGTTCCTCTTGCTTACGAGGCTGGTCCGTTGCCGGAGAGCTTCCGGGCCAACGGCGGACGATGCTGTCCTCACTCTAAGATCCTTGTTCCTATAGTCCCAAGAAAACCGGGACCACTATTACCTATCCGGCGGGATTTGCCGAAGCAAACGCCCTGCACGGGACTGGCGGCGGGTTCAGTTAACGAAGCGGCGAAGCCGAACATTCATAACCAGACCAATCGCCAGGAAAACAAACAACGTAGCGGAACCTCCGTAGCTCATAAGAGGGAGGGGGATTCCGGTCACGGGCATAGCACCGATGACCATCGCCACGTTTACCAGGACATGAAAACCAAGCGCTGCTGCGACGCCCATTACAAGAAACATTCCGGCGCGGTCTTTCGCGCGCTGAGCATTCTGTACTAAGCGTAACAGAAGAGCCATGTACAGCCCAAGGGCAAGAAGCACGCCTTTGAAGCCCTGCTCTTCCGCCCAGGCCGACATGATGAAATCGGAATAGCGGACGGGGATATAGCCGAGCTGGTTTTGCGTGCCGTTGCCAAACCCTTTACCCCAGAAGCCGCCGGAGCCGACGGCGATCTTCGATTGCAAGACCTGATAGCCGGAGCCCTTAGCGTCTTCTTCTGGATGCAGGAACGACGTAACTCTTTCTTTCTGATAGGGCTTCAAGACGCGCCACGCAACGGGGAGCATCAAGAGCCCGATGAGCGCAATTGCCGCGGCATGTTTCCATTGCAAGCCCGCGAGAAAGGCGCCTACGACCAACAAGGGCACCAAGACAAGCGCGGTACCCAGATCGGGTTGCTTGAGAATCAAACCCAAGGGCAACCCAATGATGAGCCCTGCTTTGATCAAATCCTGGAGAGAGAGCTCATCGGTGCGCACTTCCGCGAAGAAGCGCGCCATGACGATGATTATAATCAATTTGACCAATTCCGACACCTGAAGAAATTCGCCAAGGACGGGAATCCAGCGTTTGGCGCCGAAGCGGGTGTGGCCGAAGGCGAGGACGGCGATGAGGGCGGCGACGCCGATGAGATAGAGGATCGGGGCTTGGTCAAGGATGAGATGGTAGTCGAGGCGCGAGAGAGCGAACATGAGGACAAAGCCGATAAGGAGCCAGCGAAGCTGCTTGTTTTGCATGCCCGCGAGGGAACTGCCGTGGGTGGCGGAATAGATCTCGATAACGCCGAGAGCGCAGATGGCCGCGAGAATGGCCAGTAGCCACCAGTCGTAGTCGCGAGTGCCGGGTGCGTCGTTCATTGTAGGAAATCGACAGTCGAAAGTTTAAAGTTAAAAGTCAAAGCTAGAGCCCCAAGAATTATTTTTGCTTCGGCGAAAATATGTACTGCTGTACTGCCCACTCATTCAAGCGCGACTCAAACTCGAACTTAGCGCTGCGGGTCGGCGCTGGCAGCGCGTCCTGGCACAGCGGCTGATGCGGCCGCGGGCTTCACAACGGGCCGCGGCTGAATGGTTGCCGCAACTGCTTCCGTGCCATGACTTAAATCATACTGTTTGTCGCTGGCGGTGAGTTGGCCTTGTGTCTTCTTTGCCTTCTTATCGTAATAGGCTTTGACGATGTCCCTGACGACTGGACCGGCGGCTTCACCGCCATGCTGGCCGCTTTCCTGAACCAGAACGGCAACGCAAATTTCCGGATTGCGCTTGGGGGCGTAGCCAACGAACCAGGCGTTGTCGGCAAACTGCGTGCCCTTGCGCACCAGCGCCATTTTGTCGTAGCCGATGACCTGAGCCGTGCCGGATTTGCCGCTGAGCTCGATCCCAGCGAGTTTCAAATGCCCGCCAGTGCCACCGGGTTCGTTAACGACGCCGTACATGGCGTCAGTTACTTTTTCGATTGTGGATTCGGATATAGGGAATCGTTCTTCGCCCACATTCTGGGCATCTTTCAACATGTGCGGCTGTTTAAACATGCCGCCTGAAGCGATTCCGCCAATCAGTCGGGCAAGCTGGAGTGGCGTTGTGGTGACCGCTCCTTGGCCGGTGGCTACAGAAATCACTTCACCGGCATACCACTTGCGATGAAAAGTCCGCTCGACCCATTCCTGAGAAGGCATGAGACCTGGTTCCTCGGAAGGAAGATCGATGCCCGTCTTTTTGCCGATGCCAAGTTTGGTGGCGTAATAGGAAAGCCTGTCAATTCCCAGGCGCATACCCACGTTGTAAAAAAAGACGTCGCACGATTTCAAAATCGCGTCATGCAGCCCCAGTACGCCATGCGATCTCGGTCCAGACTTCGCGTAGTAAACGTAGCAATGGTACTGTCGCCCGAAGAATGTGCCGTAGCCGGGACAAAAGGTGGTGAAACCTTCCTCGGGAACGTGATCCTCTAGCATTGCAGTGGCGGTCACAATTTTAAAAACGGAACCGGGAGCCAGTTGTGCCTGGATGGCGCGGTTCAAGAGAGGATGCAGAGGGTCGTCGTTGAGCTGCTTCCATTCTTCCACTGGAACGCGGATGGCGAAATCATTTGGATCCGGTGTGGGGCGGCTGACCATGGCGAGAACTTCGCCCGTGCGCGGATCGAGGGCGACGACGGCGCCGGGCCGCGCGCCTAAGGACTGCTCGGCGACTTGCTGCAGATCGTAATCGATGGTGAGCTGAATCTGCTTGCCTGGAATGGGTTCCTGCTCGGAGAGGCGGCCAAGTTCTGTGACTTCCTTGCCGACGCTGTTGACGACCATGCGGCGCATGCCGTCGGTGCCCGTCAGGATGTCGTTGTATTGGCGCTCGAGGCCGGTTTTTCCGGCTAGGTCGCCGGGGCGGAGTTTGCCGTTGCTGGCTTCGATTTGCTGCTCGCTGACTTCGCCGACGTACCCGCCGGCGTGCGACATGAAGCCGCCCGGAAGATAGCGGCGCCGCTGCACCATGAGCATTTCCAGCAATGGGATGTCCAAGCGGTGCGATTCGATGAAGGCTACATCCGCGTTAGTGGCTTCCGGCTTGATGACGATGGGTTGAAATTTTGGAAGATTTTTGGTGCTTTCGAGTTGGTCTTTCAGATCGCTGAGCGGGATGCCGAGCCCATCGGAAATGGCGGGTAGCTCTTTATCGATCCGCGCCTGATCATCGCGGAGGAGAAGAACGCTGAAAGAAGGATAGTTGTCGACCAGGACGCGGCCATCGCGATCGAGCATGCGGCCGCGCGGGGCGATGATGGGAATGGAACGAACGCGATTGCGCTCGGCCATTTGGCCGTACTTATCCGAATCGACGACCTGGAGTTTCCAGAAGCCGAGAAGCAACAGTCCGACCATGCCCACGATGATGTAGGAGGCGATGGCCAGTCTGGCCTGTGGCAGACGATTGTCGTTGCGAAACCAGTACGACACGAAAACCCCGCGCGCGAGTGCTTTTTGTTGCGCTCGCCAAACGGACGGCGCTTACCTCAGGGCGATTCGTCGCCCGTCCCGCGAGAAGCCGGGACCTGCTCGCGTCACGAAAAAAACTACAGCGTGGGTTTCGAAATGTCCGTCGAAAACTTTTTTCGAAAAAAGAATTCGAAAAATTCCCTCAGGGCTCCCGAATCACTGCCGGACTTGTGCTGCATTCACACAGCAGAGTCTTTTTAAACGTAGCACTTGGGCGAGGGGGCCGCAAGCCGTCCTGAAGGACAGTTGCTTGGTCGATACCCTGTGCAGAACGTAGGGCATAATCGGGTGACTTCCGGCAGGCTAAGGGGCTGGCAGCACAGGTGTGAGCTGCTCATTCATAGCGCAGGGCGACCATGGGGTCGACGCGAGTGGCACGGCGAGCTGGGATATAACAGGCGACGAGCGCGACAGCAGCCAGCAGGACTGCGACCGCCGCGAATGTTTCGGGATCTGTCGGCGTCACCTCGAAGAGCAGGCTAGCCATGAGATGAGTGAGGCCCAAGGCGGCGGCGATGCCGATGACGATGCCAAAGAAAGCCAGTTTAGCTCCTCCGCCGACGATGAGGCGGAGCACATCGCGCTGCTGTGCGCCCACGGCGACGCGCACGCCGATTTCGTGAGTCCGCTGGCTGACCGCGTAGGCCATCAATCCGTAAATTCCTACGGCAGAAAGTATCAGCGCAAGAGCGGCGAAAAGTCCAAGGAGCAACATGTTGAAGCGTTGCTGCGCGAGCGATTCGGCCATCAAGCCATTCATGGATTGAATGTCGCTGACGGGAATTTGCCGGTCCAAGCTCCAAACCTGTTGTTTCACTTCATCGACCATAGTTTTTGAAGGCCCGGGAGTACGGATGGCCAGAGTCATCCAGCGGCGCCAGGCTTCATCGGACTGCGAAAACGGGGCATAGACGGCGGGATCGACCGGCTGGTTGAGTCCCCAGTATTTCACGTCTTGCACGACACCGATGATAGTCATCCAGTGATGGGGCGGTTTCGAGCGGGCCCAATCGAAGCGCGCGCCAAGAGGATTTTCGTGAGGGAAGAATTTTCCCGCGAATGTCTCGTTCACGACGGCCACGAACGGCTGGCCTTCGCGATCCATGTCCGTGAAGCCGCGGCCTGCGCGAACGGGGATCTGCATGACGCGAAAGTAGTCGCCCATTACGGAGAGTGTTTGCACGTCCGGCTCAGCGCCGACGGGAACCGGCGGGCGTCCATCGATGACAATGCTGTGATCAAGATAATCCGAGCCAAACGGAATATCCGTGATCATTGCCGCATTGACGCCCGGGAAGGAATTGAGGCGGGCAAGGAGTTCGCGGCGAAACTGCGTCTGCGGAGGAATTTCCGCGTAGCGCGCGACGGGCAACTGAAGATGCATGGTCATCACGTCTTGCGGATTGAAGCCGGGATTCACGGAGCGGAGCCGCGAGAATCCTTTGATCAGCAGGCCAGCGCCCACGAGGAGAACCAGCGCGAGAGCGATTTCCGCCGTGACAAGCACTTTCCGCAACAGTTGGCCGGAAGGGCCGGCGGTGGCGCTGCGGCCACCCTCCTTGAGCGATTCCGCAAAATCCGTGCACGCGGCCGACCAGGCTGGCGCGATGCCGAAGCCGACCCCGGTGAGCAGGGAAATCCCGAACACGAAGAGGAGGACGCGGGAGTCGAGTTGAATGCCGGCGAAGCGCGTGAGCGCCGCGGGCTTCAAGGACAAGAGAAGTGTGGCGCCCCATTTGGCGAGAAGAAGACCCGCTGTGCCGCCGATCATGGCCAGGAGAACGCTTTCCACCAGGGCCTGGCGAATGAGGCGGAACTTGCCTGCTCCAAGAGCGGCGCGAATGACGCGCTCCTGCCGGCGGGCGACGTTACGGGCCACAAGTAGGCCGGCGAAATTCCCACAGGCAATCAGCAGTACGAATCCGACGGCGCCGAAGAGCACGAGCAGCGCCTTGCGCGAGTCGCGGACTATAAAGTCGTGCAGTGGGACGAGCAACGATTTGCGAGTTCTCTCGTTGTCGGGATACTGCTCGGCGAGACGGCGATCGATCAAAGAGATGTCCGCTTGTGCCTGCGCGAGCGTGACCTCCGGTTTCAAGCGCCAGTAGGTGCGCATGAAATGCACCCCGCGGTAGGGGGCCGCTTCCGGGTAAGCAGCCCAGAGCGAGACGTAGACGTCCGCGCGCTCTTCCGGCGGAGCAAATCCCGCGGGCATCACGCCGATCACGGTGTAATCGTTGCCCGTCAGCGTCACTGTTTTTCCGAGGACTTGCGGATCACCGTTGAGGAAGTTTTGCCAGAACTGGTAACTGATTGCGATGACGCGCGGGCCGCCCTTGACGTCTTCCTCTGGAGAGAGGATGCGGCCGAACAGCGGGGGCACGCCGAGCGTTTCGAGGAATCCGGCGTCGACGTAGCCTGCGTGAATCTGGATCGGCTCAAGGCCACTGGTGTAGTCCATTTGAGCGAAATTGATTCCACCGCCCTGAGAGAAGGCGCGGGTCTGCCGCTGGATGTCGATGATGTTCATGAGCGAGTCGTTTTGCTTCATCGTGACAAGTTGCTGAGGGTTCTTGTAGGGGAGGGGGTTGAGAAGCACGCCGTTGATCACGCTGAAGATGGCAGTGTTCGCGCCGATGCCTAGAGCGAGCGTGAGCACAGCGACGGCTGTGAACGTGGGGTTCTTGAGGAGCATGCGCACGGCATAACGCAGGTCCCACCAGAGCGATTCAAGCGATGCGAAGGTCCACATTTCACGAGTCCTTTCTTTCAAACTGGTCTCGTTGCCGAATTGGCGTCGCGCGGCGTAGCGGGCTTCTTCGGGATCAATCCCGGCAAGGCGGTTCTTTTCTTCACGCATTGCCAAGTGAAACTGGACTTCTGCTTCCAGATCGCGATTGAGTTGCGGCCTCTTCCACAGGGTCTTTAGTCGCAGCCAGATTTGCGTCAGCGACGCTTGCATGTTCTTACTCTCCGAAACTCTTCCAGCCCGAATTCTGTGAGGACGAAATTGATCCGTCACTCATGTCGCAGGGTGACCATGGGGTCGACGGCCGAAGCTTTGTGTGCCGGGAAGCAGGCGGCCGCCATGGCAACGAGTAGTAGAAGGGCGGTGACGACCGACAGGACGACTGGGTTCGTGGCTTTTAGGCCGAAGAGCATGCTGGTGAGCAGATGGTTGGCAGCGAGGGCGCAGGGAACTCCGATAGCAACGCCGAGAGCGGCGAGGAACAGGGCTTCGCCCAGAACCATTCGCAAAATGCCAGAGCGCGCGGCGCCCAGGGCCATGCGGATACCGATTTCTCGCGTACGGCGCGCGACGTTGTAAGCGAGGACGCCGTAGAGGCCGATGCACGCAAGCGTAAGCGCAAACAAACCAAACAAGCTGGCAAGCCGCGCGATGAGCCGCTCCTGATTGAAGTTGCGGCTAACTTGTTCGGTGAAAGTGACCATGTCCAGCACGGGCAGGTTTGGATCGATGCCAGCAAGAGCTTCGCGGATGAGCGGTTGCAAGTTTTGCGAACGTTCCTGAACGTGCAGCTCAATGTCATGAATCCAATTTGAGCGCAGTTCCGCGGATTGATCGGATTCTTCCTTAAATTTTTCCATTTGGAGAAGCGGACGGAAGTATGTGGGCCAGGCGTTATCGCGCGCGTCCTCGTATTTGGCGTCGCCAACGATGCCCACGATTTCGTAGTCGCCGCTGTGGCCGGCATCGCCGGCGCCAAAATGTTTGCCAAGCGAATCGGAATTGGGGAAATACTTTCGGGCGAAGGCTTCGTTGATGACGGCAACATGGAGTGAGTTGGGCGTGTCGCGTTCGTCAATGAAACGGCCACGGACGAGGGGCGTGCCAATTGTTTCGAAATAATCGGAGCTGACGCGCAGCCAGGATGAGCCATCCCAATCATGGGGATTACTGGAGTGCGCGCGGCCCGCGATGCTGATGCCGCCGGACCAATTCATGTCGGCCATCGGGCTGTATAGAGAGAAGCTGACGCTTTCGACCCCAGGGATCTGGCGAAGGCGATCTTTCAGCGAGCGGTAGAGACCCGCCAGATGGTCAGAGGTGTAACCGGCGAGCGTAGGATCAATCTTGACGATAAGCCGCCCGTCCGTTGCGAAGCCAAATTGCTGACCCTCGAGATTGCGCAAACTTTCCGCGAGCAGGCCCGCTCCGGCCAAGAGCACAAGCGAGAGAGCCGCTTGCAGCACGACGAGCGACTTTTGCGGAATGGATGAACCGCTATGAACGCTGCGCTGTGCCCCGTGAAGGGCCTCGCCCGCGCTGGCCTTAGAGTTGATCCACGCCGGCGCAGCGGCGAAAATAACGCTGGTAAGCAACGAAAGAAGGGCGGCAAAGCCAAGCACGGGGAGAGATGGCATAGCGTCTATGGGGACGTAATGTGCTCCGCGAAACGCAAGAGACAGGATGACGCGTGTTCCCGCGTAAGCGACAGCTAAGCCCACGGCTCCGCCGAGCAGACCCAGTATCACTCCTTCCGTGAGCGCCAGCCGAACGAGACGCGAGCGCGGAGCGCCCAAGGCAACGCGCATCACGGTTTGCGCGCGCTGGGCGGCTCCTTGCGCGAGCAAAAGATTCGCGACGTTGGCACAGGCAATCAAAAGCACGAGGCCAGAGGCTGCGGCAAGCAAACGCAATCCCTCTGAATATCTCGTTCGCATGCGTGCCACTCCGCCGCCAGCTGCCGTGAGCGCGACGTTCTGCTTGGGAATTTCCCCCCGGAATTGCTGCGGTACCTGCCCGTAAGTAGTGAGCCACTGTTGTACTTCCACGGTGATGCGGGCCTGAACGTTCCGTGGGCTCGCCTCGGAGCGTAGCCGCCCGATCAGATAAAGCCAATGAATGTCCGAATGCGCGAGAAGGCCACCTTGCCGCAGAAGCGGTTCGTTAGCGAGAGGAACCCAGAAATCCGGCGGGTCGTGACGCAACGTTTCGCCGAAAAACTCAGGAGGCGTGATGCCGACGATCGTCAAGTGAGACCCGTTGATGAGAAAATCTCCGCCAATCACATTAGGATTGAGAGAAAAGTGTTCACGCCAGGTCCGGTAACTCATAACCGCGGCCGGAGGGGCATTCGGCTGGTCGTCACTTTGTGACAGGAGCCGGCCTGCGTAAGCACTCAGTCCGAGTGTTTCAAAATAATTTCCCGATACGTACTCTCCGACGTAGGGCTCAGCTACAGCGGCCGCACCGGAACGACGCGCGTTCAAGAAATCGAGTCCAGCGCTAAACGCGGCTATCTGGCTGAACTCCGGCGTGTTGTCTCTTATCTGCTTGTAAAGGGAGTAGGAGAAGATGCCGAAGTTTCCCTGAAACCCATCAACGGCACAGCATTCATTGCCTTGTCCCACGCGGTATAGTTCTCCCGGCTTCGTCACGGGCAAGCTCTTCAGCATCACCGTGTGAATCAGAGAGAAGATGGCGGTGTTCGCGCCGATGCCGAGCGCCAGAGTCAGGACTGCGACGAAGGTGAAGCCGGGGCTCTTGCGCAGCTTGCGCGCGCCGAAGCGAATGTCTTGAAGCAAGCCTTCCAGTGAAACAAGTGTCCACATTTCCCAGCTCCTCTCCTTCAGACTTGTTGTGTTTCCGAACAGGCGGCGCGCGGCGTAGTGGGCTTCATCGGGAGCGATCCCGGCGCGGCGGTTTTTTTCTTCGCGCATCGCCAAGTGGAACGCAACTTCGTCATTCAGATCCCGATCTAGCTGCGATCGTTTCCAAATCGCTTTCAACAGCAACCAGGTTTTGTTCCGCCACTCCAAAAACATGATCTACTCCTGTGCCAACTAAGCCGTTTGAAGTATTCGCGCGACCGCGCCGGACATGCGACGCCAGAACTCGGTCTCCTGCGCCAACTGTTTCTTGCCCGACGAGGTCAACGAATAAAACTTGGCACGCCGGTTGTTGTCCGAAGCGCCCCATTCGGAAGCCAGCAAGCCACGAAGCTCCAGGCGATGCAGCGCAGGATAGAGCGCGCCTTCCTCGACTTTCAGGACGTCCTCGGAAGTCTGGTGAATCCATTCAGCGACGCCGTAGCCGTGCATGGCGCCGCGTGCCAAGGCTTTTAGAATCAATAGATCCAACGTTCCCTGGAGCAGATCGCCGGGATTTTCTCGCTTTTCTTTCATGGAAGAGGCCTTTCGCTTATCCATAAGACGTTTAGGGGAGTCAAAAGTTTCACATAATTTCGCAGCTAGCGAGAATATTTTGCCGCGATAAGGTTCCGGAGCAACTTTCAGCGATGCGTCACGATAAGGCTTGAGGTGTCGTCTAGCCCATGCGCTCTGAAGACCAACGTTCTGTCCCACGCAAACAGAATCCAGGACTTATACCGCCGAAATTCCGGCACGCCGCATGCACAAAGAGCATTGCTCTGAGGCTGGATAAATCGATTCTTGAGAGGTGCCACTAAATGAAGCGAATCTATGCCATGTGTTTGTTCATTGTTATTCTCATGCCTCTGCCGACTCCCGCAGTGGACGGCGGTCAAGTCATGTACGTCGGAGGCACTGTCGGAGTCTTGAAGGAAGGCATCTTGGGAAGGCTAGACGCCACGTCGCAAACGGCGCTGAACTTTGAGTATTCGGGAGGCAGACTCGTCATTCCTTTCGGGGAGATTGATTCCTACGAGTACTCCCAACAAGTGGCGCGGCATCTCGGGGTAGTGCCAGCGATTGCAGTCGGGCTCGTCAAGCGCCGGCAACGCAGACACTACTTCCGCATTACCTACCACGACGAAAGCAAAACGCAGCAAGTAGCTATTTTTGAGGTGAGCAAAGAGACGCCCCGCACTCTGCTTGCGATCCTGCAAGGGCGAGCACCGCAAGGTTGCAGACCGCAGCCTTATGGAAAGTGTGGCGTTCTTTCAAATTAGTACGCCAACAGAGTTAGAACGCTGCGGCCAGGGAGAAGCTCCGAGCCATTCGTTAATGGCTCTTGCCGCGATGTCAACGGCTCATTAGCAGCATCCATTGAAAACTCGCTTGATATCGAGCAGTCCAGAAGCTTGCTCCCCGGATGGGGCACGCGTTATCGTACTCTGGACTGTTCTCATGCAAAGCGAACCTTCCTCGCCCCTGCGCTTGGCCCTAGTCGGAATGTCCGGTGCTGGAAAAACCTTCTGGACAAAGAAGTTAGCTGCGGAAGGCTGGACCGCGATTTCTTGCGACGACCGCATCGAAGAGAAGCTGGGTTCGCGGCTGGCCGTTGGCGGGTATTCCGGAATCAATGGCGTGGCGGCGTGGATGGGCTGGCCGGACAGCGCGAAGTATGCGGAGCGCGAGGCCCACTATCTGGAGGAGGAAATCCACACGCTGGGGGAGGTGCTGACGGGCCTGGAGCGGGAGCCGGACAAACCGTTGGTGCTGGATACCACCGGCAGCCTGATTTATACAGGGAATAATTTGCTGCTGCGCTTGCGGCGGCGGATGACCGTTGTCTATCTGGCCGCGTCGCCGGAGGAGCAGCAGCTTTTGATCGAGCGCTACTTAAGCGACCCAAAACCGGTGTTGTGGCGCGGCGCTTTCCAGCCCCGCAAGGGCGAATCGCCTAAGGAAACTGTCGCGCGGTGCTATCCCACTTTGATTGCTGCTCGCCGGCAGAGTTATGAGGCTTTGGCGCATTGTACCTTGCAAGTTGCCGAGCTACGCGATTCGACATTTGATGCGGCGGCGTTTCTTTCGAAAATTCGCGGCCAGCTCGAGCGCGGCCGGTGAGATACCGCAGCACAGGGCGCAAAGCGGCGCTGACTTCTTTGCGCGGCGCGGTCCTGCGGGGGCTGGCGCCGGACGGTGGCCTCTACTTGCCCGTGGAGATTGCGCGCCGCTCGCCACAGGAGCTCGAAGAGTTTCGCCGCCTGCCGTTCACGGAAGTTTGTTACCGCGTCGTCCGGCCTTTCGCTACTCCGGATGTGCCGGAGGAAGTTCTGTGGCAAATCGTTGCGGAGGCCATCAATTTTCCAGTGAAACTAGTGTCGCTTTCGCCCGGTTTGCACATCCTGGAGTTATTTCACGGCCCTACGCTGGCGTTCAAGGATTTTGGCGCGCGCTTCATGGCGCGGCTGATGGGCTATTTCGTGCGCGGAGAAACGCGCCAGCTGACGGTTCTCGTTGCGACGTCCGGCGATACAGGCAGCGCGGTGGCCCACGGTTTCCTGGGTGTGCCCGGCATTCGCGTCGTGATTCTCTATCCTTCGAAGCGCATCAGCGAAGCGCAGGAGAAGCAGTTCACGACGCTGGGCGAAAATATCACGGCACTCGAAGTGGCTGGCAGCTTTGATGATTGCCAGCGGCTGGTGAAGCATGCGTTCACGGATGTCGAGCTGAACAAGCGGGCGTTTCTCACTTCCGCGAACTCCATCAACATCGGACGGCTGCTCCCGCAAATGTTTTATCACGTGGCCGCGTACCGCCAATTGCCGGTGGCGTCGGTGCCGCTGATTGTGTCGGTGCCGAGCGGGAATTTCGGCAACTTGACGGCCGGACTCTTCGCCAAGCGCATCGGCCTGCCGGTGGCGATGTACGTGGCCTCCACAAACGCCAACGACGTCGTGCCGGAGTATTTGCGCTCTGGAGAATTTCATCCTCGCCCGGCGACGCAGACCTTTTCGAACGCCATGGACGTCGGCAACCCGAATAATTTTCCACGCTTGCTGGATTTGTGCCGCGGCCGGCTCGAGTACGTGCGCCGCGAAATTTGGGGCCACGCCGCGACCGATGATGAGACGCTGCGCGAGATGAAGTCCATCCACGAGCGGTTCGGATACATCGCCGATCCGCACACTGCCGTCGGCGTGCTCGGCTGGGAGGCCTACAAGAGAGAGCATTCCGATCCCGCACAAGGACTGGTGCTCGCCACGGCCCATCCCGCAAAATTCGCCGACGTGGTGAAGCGCGCCATTGGCACCGCGCCGCCGCTCCCGGATCGCCTCGCTGCCTATTTGAAGCGCGAAAAATTATCTTTGCCCATGTCGAGCGCCTATGAAGATTTCAAGCAGTTCCTGCTCGGTCAGTAGGCGGCTAAGAGGGTTTACGCAGGCGGTCGAGGATCATGAAAAGAAACACGGCGACGACGGCGTTGACGAGCGCGGCGATGCCGAGGTGCATGGTGAACCACGGCTCGGGCTGAGAAAGGAGCAGCCGGCTCGTCAATGCAATGATGCCCTGGTGAACGGCAAAAAAGGCGATCGTCAAGGCGAAGCGTGCCGCGGGATGTTCTGTATCCAGCCTTGCGCCAATCGAGGAAGCCAAATAACCGATCAAGGTTTTCGCAATTCCGTAAAGACCGAGAGGAACAGTCGGTCCGCTCAAGCTGTCCTGCAAAATGCCGATCACCATCCCCAGAAGCAATCCCGTTGAAGGATTTCGCCTGCTCAGACCGAAATAAATGACGATGAGCAGCGGAAGATCCAGAATCGCGGCTTTCGGGAAATAGATCGGAAGAAAAGCCTGCAGTACGAGCGCAAAAGCCGTCGCCAGGATGATGGCTCCCGCGCGGAATTTATGCACTTCAATGTGCAGCTCGCTCCCGCGAATGTCGTAAGTGTCGTTCATGGTTTCTCGTGCGGAGCCGGGTTGTTCACCGCAGTTGCGGGAGCGCCCGCCGGCGAATTTGCAGAGCTGGGCGCGGGAGGCTCTGGCTTTATCTCGAGTGGCTTCAGCGTCAGCAGAACGAAGACCTCTTCAAGCCTTTCGAGATTCGCAGCGGGCCGCACGCGGATTTGCTTGAAAGTATTGCCCGGCTTGACATCCGCTATGGTTCCCACAGGCAGATCTGGAGGGAAGATGCGGTCCGTTCCGCTTGTGACCAGGCGCTCGCCTGGGTTTACATCTTCTTCGTTGGAGATGTACTTCAGGCTGAGCATCGCCTCACCGGTACCACCAACCGGTTTTTGCACGCGCGAACTCACCAGCATCGCGCCGACGCCGCTGGCTTTATCCGTCAGAAGCAATACCTGGGCGGTGTCTTTGTAGGACTCGATGACTTTGCCGACGACACCGTCGGGCGTGATCACGCCCATGTTGCGGCGAATGCCGTCGCGCTCGCCGCGGTCGAGGTAAATGGTCAGGCTGGCGGAGTCCGCGCTTCCGCCGATCACGCGCGCGCTGACCATCGGCACATCCACGTTCGTCTGGCGGAACTTCAGGAGCGCGGCAAGACGGTCGGCTTCGTTCGCTTTGCTCTGGAGCTGCGTGATCTGGAGCTTTAGAGCGCCGTTTTCACGTTTCAACTCTTCGTTTTCGCGCGAAGTGTTCTGCAGTGCGAAGTAGTGATTCCACGTGTCGCGAATGTGGCTGATGCCGTGAGCGCCCGCGCGTTCGAACGGCGACACGGCGCCAACTGTCCAAACGCGGATCAGCCGGCCCTGCGAGTCGCGTTTGATTTGCACGGCGAGCAACAGCACCTGCAGGAGTACGACGCCTCCGAGCAGGAAGAGTGATTTGTGTCGAGAAGGGATACCGACCATGGAGTCCAGTAGCACAGTTCCAGCCCTGTGCGGCTCAAAATTTCTGCAATCGCATGAAATCCGAAAAAAAAGTTAGTCGATGCAAACTTGCCGCAGCAATTTGAAATCACTCAACATTTTGCCGGTACCCAGCACCACGGACGCCAGGGGGTCGTCGGCGATGGAAACCGGCAAACCAGTCTCTTCCCGGATGCGCTTGTCGAGATTCTTCAGCAACGCGCCGCCGCCGGTCAGCACGATGCCGCGATCGCTGATGTCGGCGGAAAGCTCGGGCGGTGTGCGTTCTAGTGCCACGCGTACTGCATTCAGAATTGTCGCGACGCATTCGCTCAGGGCTTCGCGAATTTCGCTGTCGTCAATCGTGACGGTGCGAGGCACGCCTTCGATCAAGTTGCGCCCTTTCACTTCCATGGTCAGCGGCTTTTCCAGCGGATACGCCGAGCCGATTTCCATCTTGATCTGTTCCGCGGTGCGTTCGCCGACCAGCAGGTTGTACTTTCTCTTCAAATACTGCATCACGGCCTCGTCCATCTCATTGCCCGCCACGCGCACGGAACGTGAGTAAACGATGCCGCTCATCGAGATGACTGCAATGTCCGTCGTTCCCCCGCCGATATCCACCACCATGTTGCCGGAAGGTTCTTCAATCGGCAGGCCAGCTCCGATGGCTGCGGCCATGGCTTGCTCCACAAGATAAACTTCGCTGGCGCGCGCGCGATAGGCGGAGTCCTGCACCGCTCGTTTTTCCACCGGCGTGATTTCGCTGGGCACTCCGATGACGATGCGCGGATGCACCAGCACGCGGCGGTTATGCGCCTTCTGAATAAAATACGTCAGCATTTTTTCGGTGACTTTGAAGTCGGCGATGACGCCGTCCTTCATCGGCTTGATGGCCACCACGTTGCCCGGCGTGCGGCCCAGCATTTCTTTCGCTTCGCGGCCGACGGCCACGACTTCGCCGCTGGATTTATTGATGGCCACGATCGAGGGCTCGTTCACCACGATGCCCTTACCGGCCGAGAACACCAGCGTGTTCGCGGTTCCCAGATCGATGGCGAGGTCGGAAGAAAACAAACTAAACACCGACCTCAGGTTGTAACCGTTCTTATTCATTCCCCCGCCCCCCGCGGAGAAATCTCTCCGCCGTCCAGCCGACAATGAGCTGCCTAAACTTCTCAGGGTCCATTTGGACCGTTGTGCGGCCAACTAGACCATTGTCTCCGGACTTGGCGACCGGCGCAAAGTCGCGCCTGCGTCTTTTTTCTTGCGTGATCGGAAAACGATCAACGTTCGAAACTTTTACTTCGGCACAATGATCGTCACCGGCTTCTGGGCTGTGCCTCCCCGCCGGTTCTGTCCAATGACGACGATGGTATGCTGCCCAGGCTCGAGCGGCACAGTAAAGTGTCGGAACGTGCCGTCCGCTGCAATAATCGGCACTGGCTGGCCGTTTATGATGAGCGCTGCGCCCGGTTCCGTCCGGCCGATAATTTCCACCACTCGGCCGTGAATCACTGTGCCGGTAATCTCGAGAAGCATGTCCTGGGTTTTCCCTTGCGCCACAAGCGTAAACCGGAACGTTTCGCTCACTTCGCTGTTTTCCTTCTTGGCGTTCGTCGCCGTTACGTTCCAGAAGTAATCGCCCGCGTCGAGACCCGAGAGATCCACCGATGTTCCTGTAACGCCAGGGGCTTCCTTCGCGGTTCTCGTAAACATCGCCGTCGTGCTGATCTTCACCGTGTAGGAAACCGCCTGCGGCACGGGTTTCCATTCAAAATGGATGGACGCCGTTTTTGGATTTTCCACGATCAATGGCTCGAAATTGCGCGGCGAACTCAAGTCCGGTGGCGCGAGCGTGTCGGACTTCGTGATCGGTCCGCCCGTTGCGAAACTCGCCTTCTCATGAGCCCCGATCTCCACTCTTTCCTGGCCGCGCTGCACTTCCGCGCTTCCGTTGGAAACTACGATCTCGTTTTCCTTGGTCGCCGGGTCGGCTTTCATAGCCGCGCTGCTGTTCGAATGCAGTTGCGCCACGGAATCTGCCATGCTGACCGCGGCCTTGGAATCGGGCGAGGAATAATTTGGCGTCTTCAGGTCTACTTGCCCGCTAGTGATGTGCACTCCCGAGCTGGAAGGTTTCTCGTTCCCCATCGAATTTTCTTCCACGGTAATGAATGTTCCGGACTTAATCGTATAAGTCGTGTTGTCGGCAAAGGTGATGCGGGCCGCGCCGTCCGCCGAGGTCTGGATTTGATCGCCCTTATCCAGGGTGGTGTGGAAATCTGCGTCTACCCAACGCACGGAGTTGACTTTCTTCACCTGCACTTTTCCGTCGAGGTTGACGAACTTCGCCTGCGTCTGGGAGATGGCCACCGGCTCGCCGTCGCCAATCGATTTGTTCAGCTTGTCGAATACCTGCGAATACAAATTTGGATCAATCAGATAGACCGCAGCGAAAATAATCACCACAAGCAGAATGCCATAAACAGCCACGGTCTTATACGTCACCGTATGCCAATACACTTCCACGCGCTTGATCTTCGGGTGGTTCGGATCGTATGGTGTCTGTGTGTTCACGGGTTTTCGCGCAACAATACCGCCAAACTTCGAATCTACCACAGTAATTAGAACGGGGACGCCTGCCGCAGCTTGCGGTAGTTAAACAGCAAATAGCGGTTGCGCCTACTAGACGTTAGGACAGCCTCTTTTGCCCGAAAGGACAGGGGCGACAGGCGCGGTTTTTACGCTCCGGCTTGCCGGTGATTCGCGAATTTTGAACCCGCTCCGTCGCCCTCTTAGGACGATTTCGATCGCAGGAACGCCAGAGTGAGCGGCCACGCCAGCAGCGCGGCCGCCGGACTATAGCTGGCGCGCGCGTCGCAGAAGAATCCGTGGTCGGCATTCGAAATCTCGACGTTCACAAAATTTTTCCCCGCCGCGCGCAACGCGTCGCTCACCGCTCGTACCTGCTCCGGCGGAACGTGCTTATCGCGTCCGCCCCAGAAAAACAACATCGGCGCTTGCAGCCCGCTGGCCCGTCCAAGCAATCCAGGGTTCGTCGCGCTCGGCGCGATTCCGCCGCCATAGTAGGAAACTGCTCCTGCCAGCGGCAAAGTGAGCGCCGCAAGAAATGCCGCTCGTCCGCCCAGGCAATACCCAATCGCGAAGATCGGCGTCCCCGTCCCGATACTTCCGCGCAGCCAGTCATGCGCCGCTCGCAAATCCGCCGCCATCGACGCGTCATTCAGCGCTTTCATGTGCGGCATCACGCTCGGAAAATCGTCGTAGCGCCCTTCGAATCCCTCCCCGGTGCGATGAAAAAGTTCTGGCGCCACGGCGACGAATCCCTCCCGCGCAAAGCGCCCAGCGATGTCGCGAATGTGCGCGTTCACGCCGAACGCTTCTTGAAAGACCAGCAATCCCGGATGCGAGCCTTCTTCTTTTGGCCGCGCCGTCCACGCCCGCATGGTGGTGCCGTCATTCACGCTCATTTGCACATAGGCGCTGCTGATTTCCATGTTCGCTCCTGCGCTGCGCGATGTTCCGTCACGCACCCCGCCACGCACCTTGTTCAGTGCCGGATGAAGTAGCCCTGCTTGTCAAGATTCGCCGCCACCGCCACGTCGAAAAATCCCACCATCATCTCCTCGTAAGTCTGCTCGCCCCAGCGCACGGCCGCTTCCGGGTCCGGGTTATGAGGATTGTCGCGCGAGTTGTCGAACCACGCGACCGCCTGCAGCTCCGTCCCTGCCTTCAGCAAACGCGCCTCCGCGAGACGGTAGCTCATCTGCCAGTGAAAATGATAGTGGACGTCCAGCAGCGGTTCCATTTCCTGCTCGGGCTGCCCGACGGAACGTTTATCTCTGTGAACGATGTAGTACGCAAACCGTTTTCCGCGCAAGTGCATATGCGGAAAAAAACTGAGCAGCGTCGCATCGTTCGGCAAAGTGCCGCGCGCTTCCACACGGTAATCCGGCGCGCCCGGCGGAATCACAAAGTGATCGTTCGTCAGTTGCAAGGTAAGCACGCGCTGCGTGGGAGCATGCTTCGCAAAAATCAGCCCCACGCTGGTTTGGTCGCTCCCCGTGTGCCCGTTGGTTGTGTAGTGCATCTGAAAAACAAGGTCTGAGCCGGCAGGAATGAATTTTGCCATGCCGTCCGGCCAATCGTCCGGCGAACTCCCCGGCGCGTAAACGAGCAGCACGTCGCTGTCCGTCCAATGCGCCCCGCTACGGTCTTCAGCATCGGTCAGCGTCGAAGCGGTGAAGGGCACGCCCACCGGCGCGTGCCGCATCCACTTCGATTCCGGCGGCCGCACATACACCACCGCGTGATGCACGTTCGCGCGCAGCGACGGCAAAACTTCCACCGCCTTCACCCAGCGATCCTCCTTGAAACCTGTCGCCACAACTTCGTAAGTGTATTCAACATCGCCGCCAGCAGGCAGCGCCACGCCCTTCGGCATTTTCAATACCAAATCCGGCTGCGGAATGCTCCAGCTCTCCGCCCAATGGGCCGGCGGAGGAGCGTCATGCGCATCGCCCGCAGGCGCTTCGGCACTGGCCCAAGCTGCAAGTGCCGCGATTTGTCCCGCGGAAAGCGAAGGGTCGTTCGAAAAGTGCCCAATATGAGGATCGGCAAACCACGGCGGCATGGATTTATTCAGCGCCGCAGCGGCGATAGCGGCCGCGTAAGGCCGCGTCTGTTCGTACGTTTCGAATCGCATAGGCGCGATGCCCTCGGCACGATGGCAAATCTGGCACAGCTCCTGCAGAATCGGCAGCACATCGCGGTAAAAAGTCGGCGCGCCCGCGGCGGTATTCTTTTGCAAAGCATTTTGCCCGGAACCCCATGTCGCCCCTTGATAGAGTGCCCCGGACAAAACCAAAATCATCGCCGGAAGAAACACCGCGATCCGCCTTGTAATGCCGTCGAGCTCGATCATCGCTAGTGTTCGATGATACCCGAGCTGCCGTGGTTTCCCACGGCCGATATCTGTAGCGTCGCGCGGAAATAGTCCCAACCCCTTCCGGATTGCAGCCGATACGGGATTTGCTCCCGAATCGGCCACTACTTCGATAGAAGCGCGTTTGTCGGCACCAATCCGAGAAACGAACCGATAACTTCCGGTTGGCCCGTCACCTGGGCACAAACTGGAGTTTCTCTCTTCCGCCGAGCGGACTTCGACATCTTCAGCAAGGTGAGATGCTGGGTCGTATGAGTACAGCGCAATGCCGATAAAGGGAGGCGAACTATTCGTAGCGCAAGGCGACCATAGGATCCACGCGCATTGCGCGGCGCGCCGGGATGTAGCAAGCCGCGAGCGCAACGAGTGCGAGCAGGATTGCGACACCCGTGAATGTCGCGGGGTCCGTCGGTTTCACCTCGAAAAGCAGACTGGCCATCAGGCGAGTCAGCGCAAGCGCTCCTGCAATCCCGAAGGCGATGCCCAAGAACGCAATTTTCGCTCCATCTCTCATAACGAGCCGCAGTACGTCGCGTCGCTGCGCTCCCAGCGCAGTCCGTATGCCGATCTCATGCGTTCGCTGGGTCGCGGAATAGGATATTGCGCCGTAGATTCCCACCGCAGCCAAGATCAACGCGAGCGCGGCGAAGAGTCCGAGGAGCAGCATGTTGAAGCGCTGCTGCGCAAGCGACACAGCTATGAGCTCGTCCATGGCGTGCACGTCGCTCACCGGAATCTGGCCGTCCAGGCTCCAGATCTGCTTCTTCACTTCTTCGACGAGCCCAGGAGACGCATCCCGAGCCCGGATGGCGAGCGTCATAAATCGTCTCCAGCGCTCGTCGTTCTGCGAAAAAGGGGTATACACAGCGGGATCCGTCGGTTGATTCAATCCTGAGTGTTTCACGTCGGCCACCACGCCGATGACGGTCATCCATCGCGGCGGCCCTACGTCGCCCGCCCAGCAGATGCGCACGCCGATTGGGTCTTCATGTGGGAAGAATTCCCGCACGATTTCTTCGTTCACAATGGCGACGCGTGGCTGCCCTTCGCGGTCCAACGGAGTAAACTCGCGACCTGCGCGCAGGGGAATCTGCATCACGTGGAAGTAATCGCCCATCACGGAAAGGGTTTGCACTAGCGGCTCACCCCCCACCGCGACCGGCGGGCGTCCGTCGATGACCAACCGGTGGCCTACATAATTGCCGCCGAGCGGTATATCGCTCACCATCGCCACTTGCACTCCCGGCACAGTATCCAAGCGCGTGAGCAACTCGCGGCGGAACTGGGTTTGTCTAGGGATTTTTCCGTACCGCGTCTCAGGCAATTGGAGATACATCGTTATTACGCCCGAAGAATTGAAACCGGGGTTGACCGAGCGCAGCCGTGAGAATCCTTTGATCAACAAACCGGCTCCCACTAGCAGCACCAAGGCAACCGCCAGTTCCGATATGACCAGAATTCTCCGTATGCTATGCCCCATCGTGCTCGCCGTTGTGCTCCGCCCGCTCTCTTTCAGGGCCTCGGCAACATCCGCGCGAGCCGCGATCCACGCCGGCGCCATTCCGAAGGCGATGCCGGTCAGCAACGAGACCACCAGGACGAACAGCAACACCCGTGTATCTATGTGAATCCCGTTCAGCCGCGCCAGATTCTCCGGCCTCAGGGCCAGGAGCATGCTCGTGCCCCACTTCGCGAACAGTAGTCCGGCCGCACCGCCGAAGACCGACAACAGTGCGCTCTCTGTCAGCGTTTTCCGGATGAGCCGGCCGCGTCCCGCGCCCAACGCCGCCCTGATCACCAATTCCTGGCGCTCCGCAAGTGCCCGCATCATCAGCAAGCTCGCGAAGTTCGCGCACGCAATCAGCAATACCAGGCCTACAGCTCCGAAGAGCACCAGCAGTGCCGACCGCACGTCTCCTACCAGCCATTCATGCAGCGGGACTAAGTGGCTCTTCCGTTCTTTTTCTTCGGCCGGATACTGCTCCGCGAGCCGGCGGTCGATCGCGGCCATATCGGCCTGCGCCTGCGCCAGCGTAACGCCCTCCTTCACTCGCCAGTAGGTATGCATGAAGTGCAAATCGCGTTCAGCAGCTCCTCCCGGGTCGTCCACCCACAGCGAAACGAAAACGTCGGCATGCTCGACTGGCGGAGCAAAACTCGCGGGCATTACGCCAATCACCGTATAAGAGTTTCCGCCCAATTGAATCGTGTTGCCCACCGCATGTGGATCGCTGCCCAGGTAGTTTTGCCAGAAATGGTTGCTTACCATGGCGAGGCGCGGCCCGCCTTGCACATCTTCTCCAGGCGAAATAATCCGGCCCAGCACCGGCTGCACGCCTAGCGTTTCGAGAAACCCCGCATCGACGCGCCCAACCAGGACTTGCACAGGTTCGGTTCCACCTGTGTAGTCCATCGGCTCGACGTTGATTCCGCCACCCTGCGAGAATGCGCGCGTCTGTCTCTGGATATCCATCACGTTCGGGAGCGAATCGTGTTCCTTGATGACGACGAGTTGCTTTGGATTCTTATAGGGAAGTGGACTGAGCAGCACTCCATTGATCACGCTGAATATCGCCGTGTTTGCGCCAATGCCGAGAGCCAGGGTGAGGATGGCGACAGCCGTGAAGCCTGGGGACTTACGCAACATGCGCGCGCCGTAGCGAACATCCTGCGCCATGTTCTCGAACCATTCCCAGCCCCACGCGATGCGGCTTTCTTCCTTCATGTAGGTTGCGTTGCCAAACTGGCGCCGAGCAGCGGCCCGAGCCTCGTCTGCCGTCATGCCGGACTCAAACTGTTCCTCTTGCCGCAATGCCAAATGCAGGCGCACCTCCTCTTCGAGGTCGGCATCAAACTGCCGGCGATGCATCAGCATGCTGAGGCGCCTTGCCAGTTCGCGCAGCCAGTTCATAACGGAGCTCCTTTCAGACAGCCTCGATCACACGCGTGATCGCGCCAATGACGCGTTCGAACTGCGACATCTCGACGGCCAATTGTTTGCGGCCTGCCGCAGTCAGCTTGTAGTAACGGGCGCGGCGGTTGCCAGCCGTCGTGCCCCACTCCGCGGTCACCCATCCCTTGATGAGCATCCGCTGCAACGCGGGGTACAACGAGCCTTCTTCGACTTGGAGAACGTTAGCCGATATCCGCTGAATAGAATTGGCGATCTCATATCCATGCATCTCGCCGGAGCGCGCCAAAGTTTTCAAGATCAGCAGATGAAGTGTTCCTGGAGGAATCTCGTCTCGGTGCAAATGATCGCCCCTTGACATAGCTAGACTATGCAAGTCTCCGATGGTTAGCGGCCGCTGTCAAGAGATCAAGCGCCCCGGCTCCCGTCCCTACAAAAGGCGTTGCGAAGCGAAAGGTGAGGTCATGGGTGGGTTGTCGACAATTCGGAAGCTATCCGGCTTCACGGCTGGATTAGTCCTGTAAAGTCGGCTTGTGGAACGTCTTTTTTTTTGCACTACTCCTGTTGGACTACTCCTGGTTGACGGGCCACTCGGAGACTAGCTAACTGCACGATTCCATTTGAGGCGCATGCCACCAATCTTCTATAATGATACGTTTGTACAGGACTTGGGGGACTCAGCGGATGGCTGGTAGCTCGGATAACACGCAAAAACTCTTTTCCCGCATCTTTCTCGGTGTGGTGGTGCTGGCCTTGTCCGGCGGCATGCTCCTCTACCTTGTGCCGACTGGTCCGGGTGGCACGCGCTCGTCCACTGACGCCGTCGCTAGAATCGGCGATCAAACCATCACCGTCGCCGAAATTCGCCAGCAGCTCAACCAGATCAAGCAGCGCAATCAAGTGCCGCCCATGTTGGAACCTTATTACGCCCAGCAAATTCTGCATCAGCTCCTCCTTCAGAAAGAAATGGAGTACGAGGCTACACAGCTTGGCATTCGCGTTTCCAACGACGAGATTGCCGACCGCATAAAACTCATCCTGCCCGCCGCTTTCAATGGCGGCGCGCCCATCGCCCCGGATCAGTACGCTGCCTTGGTTCAATCTCGCGCCCAGATGACCGTGTCCGAATTCGAAGACAACGTCCGCCTGGGCATGTTGCAGGAAAAGTTCCAGAAGTTGGTGACGGATGGAATCAGCGCCGGCCCGGCCGAGTTGCAGGAAGAATTCGTCTACCGCAACCAAAAGGTGAAGTTGGACTACGCGTTCATCAAGCCCGAGGATCTGCAGGCCAAGATCACTCTGACCGACGCTGAGATCAATGCCGCCTACGAGAAAAACAAAGCAAAGTACCAAGTCCCGGAAAAGCGCGTGGTCCGCTACGCCATCGTCGACGTCAACCAGGTTCGTCAAAGCCTGCAAATCTCCGAAGATCAGTTGAAGACCCAATACCAGCAGAATATCCAGCAATATCAAGTGCCCAATCGCGTCCACGTCGAGCACATCCTGCTCATGACAGTTGGCGCCGGCAAAACGGACGCCGAAGTCGAAGAGATCAGGAAAAAAGCTGAGGACATCCTCAATCAGGCCAAAAAGGGCGCGAATTTCGAGGATCTCGCGAAGAAATACTCGGAAGATCCCGGGACAAAAGACAAAGGCGGAGACCTTGGCTGGATCGTCCAGGGCCAGACCGTTGCGGAGTTCGAAAAGGCCGCGTTTTCCCTTCCCAAAGGCAGCATTTCGGACTTGGTCAAGACGCAATATGGCTTCCACATTCTCAAAATCATCGACAAGGAGTCAGCGCACACCAAACCCTTCGATGAGGTAAAGGATTCCATTCGAACGCCGCTGCTCCTCTCCGAAGCCGATAAACAGGCCGGCGACATCGCCGATAAGCTCTCCCAAGCCATCCGCCAATCCAACAAAGTCTCTTTGGACGACCTCGCCAGGCAGTATCACCTGACCGTAGGCGAGACGCGCCCTGTTGCCATGACCGATCCCTTGGTCGAATTGGGTAACTCTCAGGACGTAAAAGTGAGCGATTCAATCTTCAGGCTCCGCGAGGGCGAGTTAAGCCTGCCGATACACACCGATCGCGGCTATCTGGTTCTCTCGATTAAGCAGATTTTCCCCGCGCACCAGGGATCCCTCGACGAAGTGCGGGACAAGGTCACGGCGGATCTGAAGCAGGAAAAAGCGTCCATCGAAGCCCGCACCAAAGCCGAAGAGCTGGCCAAGAGAGCGAAGGCCGGAGAAAAGTTCGACGCCGCTGCAAAGGCCCTCGGTTTGGAGGCCAAGACCAGCGACGAAATGGCCCGCGCAGGTTCCATTTCCAACGTTGCGAGCGGCAAACAGCTCGTTGCCGCGTTCCAATTGAAACCCGGCGACGTCGGCCCGCCCCTCAACCTCGGCGCGAACTGGCTGGTCTACAAGGTTATAGAGAAACAAGAGCCCAAGCCCGAGGATTTTGACAAACAGAAGAAAGAAATCACTGACGCCGTTCTGCAAAATAAGCGCTCACTTGCCTTTGAAGCCTTCCGAACCGCCCTCGAAGATCGCCTGAAAAAAGAGGGCAAGCTGCAGATGATGCCAGAAAATCTCAAGGGTTTCGGCAGCTTAGGCTAGTCTAAGTATCTGATAATAAATAGGTTAGAAGTTTTTCGCGGCATGCTTGTGTTTCTTCCCGCACCCCAGTAGCCTATTGGTGTCTTCCAAATGGCTGGTTTCCGCCAAGGGTAGGGGCCTGCGCCGTTTATTAGTTCGCGTCAAGGTGCAGGACGCCCGCCAGCTAAAACTGAAAAACAAACTATCATGGCCTCCCCAGCCTTAGCGCCAAGACCTCCAGGATTCTTATGAACACTAAGAAGACGCCTACTCGCACGCCCACCGTCCGCAACGACTACCGCTGCAGCATGGAACGCAATCAATCCGGCAAATACTGCGTCCGCATCCAAGTCTTTTACCCCCGCCACGCCTGGAATCTGGGGGTCTTCTTTCTCGCGTCGTCGTTTGACCGCGCCATGAAGAAGCTGGAAGAGTCCCTGGACTTCCTCCAACGTCATGAGGAGAAGCTCTGGTTCTGGGGCGTGGAACGCGCCGAAGACATGGGTTTCTCCGCCGAGTTTCTCCGCGAGGCAGGAATGAGGCTGGACCATCGCTCTGAATTCCCCCGCCGAGCCACCAATCTTTCACTGGCTCCGGAGCGCCAAGTCCCGGCGTTTGTGCTGGGGCCGGTCCGGCGCGGACTAGCCGAGTCGGTTGAAACGGCTCGCAGCGCCGCTGCCGGCGACTGACAGCCCCTGTCTGACCGCCCGAGCCTGAGGGCCGCCGACTGGCCACGACACATCGCCTGCTCGAGAGTGATCGCCTAAAACCTGTCGCGCTAGCGGAACCGCTCTGCACGGAGTCTCATTGTCCCTTTGGCCAGCGAATCTGGCCCGTTTGCATATTGACTTCATCTACTTTCTTCGCCATCATGCCGGAATTCCAGCGACCTTGCGTTCCAGTGGACACGCATTTCAATGAGAAGCAAAGCGATGAAACGTAACGCCAAGACGCTGTCTCTTGCCTTGCTCGTGGCTTCCACGCTCGTCGCGTCCGTGCTTCTTGTGAGCGGCTTGATGATGCCCGCGCAATCTCCCCAATCGAGCGGCGCGGACAAGCCTCCCGCAACAGCAACTCCCGGCGCTGCGCCAAGTTCGGTTCCCGCAGCCAAGCAAGACATGTCAAAGCCAGCTTCCGCTTCTTCTCCTTCCGCTTCTTCTTCCGCTACTCCCGCGTCAACTGCACCAGCGCCTTCCGGGGCGGCGAAGCAGCAGACGTCACAGGCGAAGAGCGCGGGAATGGTGTGGGTCAACACCGAATCTGGCGTGTACCACAAGCAGGGTTCGCGCTGGTATGGGAAGACGAAGCACGGCAAATACATGCTGGAAGCGGATGCAATAAAGGCGGGATACAAGCCGGCGAAGTAAAGCCAGCAAGGTTGGCGCGCAGGTTCGGCTGGAATTTCAGGCGACAAAATAATTTCACTTCCTCACTTGGAGCCCGGCAGTTTCCGGTGCCGGGCTTTTTTATTCCGCGCGCTACTTCTCGCGGAGGATAACCTCGCCTTGGCCGACGAGTTGGTCGTTGAGCCAGAGGCGGTACTTATAGGTGGCGCCCTTGAGGCCGACGCGGGGCGGGCCGCTCAGAAGGCGCATGCCTGCCGGGGCTTGAAAAATATTGGACGAAAAGGGGCAGCGGTTGACGTCGAACTCGACGCGAAGATTGCCGGCGTCGGAGATCCAGGAGATTTGGTCTCCGGGGTCGAGCACGACCACCTGAGGGATTAGTCCAACGAGTACGGGGCGCTCTGCCATTGTTCCTCTGCTCCTTGGTTTTCACATACCTCTTGTTGCATTCCACCTCATGCACGGTGGTTTCGTTGCGCTGGTGGCGTTACAACAGGTTTGCAAATTCTTCGACGGTGACCTTCAAATCCTGGATGATTCCGCGCAAAGTCTTCCGCTTTAATTCACCTTTATGCATGGGGATCACAACCCGGGCATGGTCGCTAGACCGAACATAAATAGCATGACTGCCAGTCTGACGCCGAAATACGAACCCCAAACGCTCAGCCACTCGAACTAAGTCTTTTGCGGAAGTGGCGGGCAGCTTGGGCGTCACACCGGAATCTCAATCGGCTTAATCAAGATGTCTTCCGTTGGAATTGGCAAGCCGTCTTCCACCAAGCTCTCAATGTACAGCCCGATGGCTTCGCGAATGTTCTCAACGCCCTCTTCGATGGTCTCGCTCTGCGTGTGGCATCCCGGCAAGGTCGGGCAGAAAACGTGATAGCCCCCTTCCTCTTCTTTCTCGAAAATCACAGTGTATCGATGCGACATCGCAAGCCTCCACTGTTCACATTCTAGCCGATTCCGACTTGCCGGCGCTTTCTTCCTCGCACCACCGTCCCTTCGCCGGAATCTGCATTGACGAATGCTTCGGCGGGCTTCCAGAGAGATCCCTCGCTCGCTTCGACGATACTCGGGGCCAGCGGGAATGGAGACGAAAAAGAAGACTTTGGCTTGAAGGATGTGAACCCGCTGGATCCCCCCCCGGTTTTTTTGTAAGTGTTGATTCTAAAGGGTTTTAAGTGCTCTGTTTTGGAAGTGCGGATTCTACTGGAGTTAGAGGCGCGTTTTGCGTAAGTGCGGATTCTACAGGACTTAGTGATTTGTGACTGGTGGCTCGTGACTGGTGGAAGAAAGAGAGCCGAGGCCGTGAATGCTGACTCGTGACTGGGGATTTGATGGACGGCGAGATTTTCTAATTCCTGCAGATCGTTCGCGGCTGACCTCTGGGAGGCAGACTGTCTCAAAAGAACACAGACTGAAGTCTGTGCCACGAAGAAATTGAAGATGGCATACCCCCACCCCGGGTGTTTTCTGCAAGAGTGGCAAACAAAGGGGTTAGGCTTGACGCGGCTCGTAAGAGTGGCAACTGCTGGACTTAAAGTGGTTTTGTTTTCAGCGAGTTGCAGATGGCTTGTAAGAGTGGCAGGGAAAGGAGTTAGCGGGGGGAAGTTGACCCTTCGACTACGCTCAGGGCAAGCACTCGACAGTTTAAAGTTGAAAGGGCAAACATCGGAAGAGCTGAACGCGTTGAAGCTGAAGGCGTGGAGAGGAGAAAGGCGAAAAGCAGATCCCTCACTCCGTTCGGGATGACAACTTAAAGGGGAGCGAGGGCGGAGGAGGCGGCGCGGGCGAAACCTTTCGAGGCTCCCTTTGCGACTCAGGGTAAACGCTGCAACCATACAGGATGGTAGCACGTTAGTTACTATCTGTCAATAGCGTTTTGTTTTACTGACTGATTCATTCGAACGGGAGGGGCGGATTCGAATGGGGTGAAGGGAAGTCGAGAGGTTTGAAGGAGTTAGGAGGGGAGTAATGGGTTTGTTACGGCTGTGGAAATGTGTGGAAAAGTGGGGGGAGGCAGTGAGTTAGTGAATAGTGGGTAGTGAGTAGAAAAGTCGAAAGAGGAGAAGGAGTCGGGGAGATCGAGATTAGAAATACGAAACTCGAAATGAGGAAGCCGACAAGAAAGACCCACCCTGCAAAAACCAAACTCGCAAAGATGGGCCACCCTCGACGGAGAGAAACAAAGTCAAAATCATCCCGGCGCGTTAAGTGGCTGCCACCCGCCCTAAAAGTCGGCAATTCGTAGAAGTAATTCCTGTCCTAGCCAACCAATTAAATGTGGGCTCACCGCTTTGTCCTGCTTACATTTGGGTTGGAGTTTTTACGACCAGCGACCAGCTGCACTCAATTGTGCGCATTGCGCGTTTTTCGTCGAAGTGAAATGCGCACCATGGCGTCCGGTGCCTCGCAAGATCTATTCAGTCCGCTGGAGGGAATTGGTCAGCATTGCGCTCTTCCTCGGATTGAGCTTACGGGCGTAGTGCTCGACCCTAGCCTGCCCGTCGCTGCGTGATTGGATTGCCAGCCCCTGCTCAACCTGGGCACAGGTTATTCGCGAAGAAGTTGATGGACCAAGGGAATCGCGATTGAACCTTCGCCTACTGCTGACGCAACACGCTTGACGTTCCCGCCGCGCACATCACCGGCGGCGAACACACCCGGCAGACTGGTTTCGAGCAGATACGGCCGGCGCGCGAGTGGCCAGTTCGCTGCACGCAGCTCATCCGCGGAAAGATCAAAACCGGTCTTGATGAATCCTTTTGCATCCAGCACGACACAGCCCTCAAGCCACGTGGTGTTCGGAATAGCTCCCGTCATTACGAATAGATGAGCAATGCTCTTCTCGATGGTCTCGCCGCTCTGCCCGTTCCGCCAAGTCACACGCCCAAGGTGTTCGGTGCCATCGAGCGCGACAATCTCAGTATGTGGAAGGACCGTGATGTTCGGAGTTTCCTCGATCCGCCGAATCAGATAGCGCGACATAGTGTCTGCCAACCCGTCTGATCTAACCGCCACGAAAACATGTTTTGCGCTTTCAGCCAAAAACACAGCCGCTTGACCGGCCGAATTTCCACCGCCAACGACGATGACCTCCTCGTCTTTGCATAGCTGAGCCTCGATAAACGTTGCACCGTAATAGACTCCAACACCTTCAAACCGTGAAAGATTCTCGACGGCCAGTTTTCGGTATTTCGCACCGGTAGCGATCATGACGGCGCGCGCCGGGACTCGAGCGCCATCTGCTAATTCGACGACATAAGGCTTATGGTCGCAGATGAGCCGCGTCCCTTTCACGAGGAGCATTTGCGCGCCGAACTTCTGTGCCTGTGCGTAGGCTCGGGACGCCAGACTATTTCCCGAAATACCTGAAGGAAAGCCAAGATAGTTCTCGATTCGCGAACTGGAGCCAGCTTGACCTCCCGGCGAGTACGTTTCCAGGAGCAGGACATTGAGGCCTTCAGACGCACCGTAAACCGCGGCAGCTAGGCCCGCTGGTCCTGCGCCCACTATAACCAGATCACGCACCTCGGATTGGTCCACAGCCTGGTTAAAACCGAGACAGTCGGCAACCTCCTGGTTGGTGGGATTACGCAACACAGTTTCGCCTCGGCATATCACCACTGGGATGTCGGACGCAGAAACGTGGAAGTGATCGAGCAGGCTCTGTACGTCAGCATCGCGATCGAGATCGATGTAGGCACAAGGGTGGCCATTGCGAGCCAGGAATTCCTTAATGCGGAGCGTGTCCGCTGAGTGGCTGGACCCCACAACGGTGACGTCGCCTAGGCCCTGCGCGAACAATTCTGCCCGGCGAAGAATGAAGGCACGCATCAGGATCTGGCTCAACTCTCCATCGGTCTGCACTAGTGCCAACACATTTTCGCGGCTGACTTCGATGACCTCACTGGCTACACGGGCCCGGATGCGGTTCAGAGCACGCCGTCCGGAAAGCGTGTTTACTTCGCCAGTGAACTGCCCCGGCGGTACACGTGCGATCAATGTTTCATGAGCACCAGAAGGGCGCACCGTCTCCAGTTCGCCGGAAATTACGACGAAAATCGGTATGTTCTTGTCGCCTTGCTCGAGCAAGACATCTCCCGCTTTGGCTGAACGAGCGTGACCGTGACTTGCGATTCGGCCGATTTGCGCCGATGTCAGCGTCGGGAACACCTGATCAGCCCGCGAAGCAGTCAGCGGAAGGTGAATCGTTGGTTCGGTCATAACGCGCAACAAAACAGAGCGAAATCCTCCCTTTGGAAGTATATGCCTGTCAGTGCTTCGCTCAAATTCCACAGCTCGCGGGCAAATTCTCGATCAGCGTGTGTTTCACAGTGTCCCACTTCTTCGTTGTGGGAAGCGAGAACAGTTGCTCGGACGCAGCATTCTGCCGTGAAGTGCTCAAATGCTTTACTGTCACGCGATAGAAGGGGACGACGTTTGCACAGACCGTTGTAACTACAGACCTCTACCTTATTAAGGTACCGCTTCGGCGGTTTTCCAAACCGCCTGTCTTGTGAGTTGCACGTTGAGTCTCAGGCTTTACCATTCGACGACTTACTCCTGCAATCTCTCGTGCCCAAGAATCGCACGCTCCTCATTGGAGCTACGAAGGAAGGGAGGATCCAAGACACTGGGGTTCACTCGACCCCGCGTTCGCCACTTGCAAGATGGGCCACAACCAGTCTCCCATCGACATTCACAACCCCAAGCTTACCGACCTTCCTGAGCTTAAAATGGATTACAAGGCCGTCCCTCTCAGCATCATCAACAATGGCCACACCATCATGGTCAACTACGCGCCAGGCAGCACTCTGACCGCCGGCAACAAGACCTATTCTCTCAAACAGTTTCATTTCCACCATCCGAGCGAGGAGCTCATTGATGGGAAGAGGTTCGACATGGTTGGGCATCTGGTGCACGCCGACGCGGACGGCCACCTCGCTGTCGTCGCCGTTCTGTTCAAGGCCGGTGTTTCTAACCCACTTTTGGAAACTCTCTGGAAGAACATTCCCTCAGAGAAGGACAAAACTGTGGAGATTTCCACGGTCTCCTTAAATGTAGAAGACCTCTTGCCGTCACAACATGGCTACTACACCTATAGCGGCTCGCTCACCACGCCGCCCTGTACTGAGGGAGTTACCTGGTACATTCTGAAGGCCAGATCCAGCCTCTCGAACGAACAGTTGACTACTATCATGAAGCTATATCCACGCGATATTCGCCCTATACAGGAACTCAACCATCGTGAAGTTCTTGAGTCCCAATAGCCTTCTCTTTAGAAGGCCCCTGCGAAACCCCTATCACCACTCAATGCGCCACTTTACCGCGCCCGGTCTAGATTTCAACTCCCCGCTGATTGGCGAGCTGAGCTGAGCCTTGCTGAGCCGCCGGAAGCTTGCTAGCAAGAATCGAAATGAAGATGACATTGTCAACGCCGAGCACGATCGCAAGGAATGTCAGCGTGATGAGCGCGACCAGACCGGAAAAAGTGAAGAATGTGTCCATAGTGACGGTTCTCCCTTGGAAATGAGCTGCCCAGTCGGCACGGATTTCGGTTCAGTCCCGGCACCACGTTTACCGGTAAGCTGCTGTCAGAAACATTACTGTGCTCTGCACGGGCCATCTGATATCATCAGCCAGACTGTGTTGGTCTTGGCATTCCCAGCAACCGAGACAGCAGATGGAAGCTACTGCGGGTCCGAAGGCTCTAACAGAAGCGTACCAAGGTGGTGAAGCAGACAGCTTCTCCTTGGTCTTGGGTGGTCCACTCTTCCAACTCCTGCGTAAGGCGCATCTCGAAGGAGATGCCCTGGAATTAGTGCATCGGCGGACAATCGCATCCGTCCTGCTTACCTGGTTCCCATTGCTCGTTCTCTCTGCACTCAACACGACTGGCGGGAGCGTTGGAATGATTTCATTCCTACGTGACATCGAAGCGCATGCCCGATTCCTTGCGGCGCTGCCGATCCTCATCGCCGCGGAGTTACTCGTTCATGTGCGGATTCGGCCGTTGGTTCACCGCTTCATCGAGTGGCGGATTGTGCTTCCAGAAGACGTTCCTATATTCCGGAAAGCCATCGAATCTGTGCTCAAAATGCGCAACTCAGTGTCCGTCGAGGTTGCTTTATTAGCCACGGTTTATACCGTGGGGCTATTGGTATGGAATGGCAGAACCGAACTTGGACTCGTAACCTGGTACGCACTGCCCGGAAGCCGATGGAATCTTACCTTAGCGGGTTACTGGTATGTGTTTGTCAGTCTTCCCGTGTTTCAATTCATTCTATTGCGTTGGTACATGAGACTCGTGATCTGGTTTCGCTTTCTCTGGCAGGTGAATCGGATTAAGTTGAATCTCGTACCGACGCATCCTGATCGGTGTGCGGGATTGAGTTTCATAGGGAAGAGTTCCTACGCATATGCCCCAGTCCTTTTTGCACAGGGCACGATTCTGGCGGGCATTGTTGCAGATCGAGTGCTGTTTCGCGGTGAAGCTTTGCCGTCCTTTAAGTTCCAGATTGCCGGTTTCATTGTTTTCTTCGTGTCTGTCGTTCTTGGACCGCTTTTGATGTTCACTCCGCGGATGGCACAAACAAGAAGAAAGGGGCTTGCAGATTACGGTTTGTTCGCAGAGCGATACGTCGAATGCTTTGATCAAAAATGGATCCATGGGTCAGTTCCTGAGCCGGAACTGCTCGGCACGGGAGATATACAGTCCCTCGCGGATCTTGGAAATAGCTATCAAATTGTCCGCGAAATGCGCGTCGTTCCTTTCGGATTGCAGGACATTTCTCGTTTGACTATCGCAACGGCAGCTCCCTTATCACCTCTGCTACTCACGATCTTCTCATTCGAAGAACTGATTATGCGTCTTGTCAATGTAGTGTTTTGAATCCCGCTCAGCCATGAACAAGCGGCTACTCCTCGCCTGTCTCGCTCTAGCGACGTTTCATGCTCCCGAAACACGCGCTCAATTTACCGATCCGCGGAACTACGACAATACTCCCGTTGGGATTAATCAGCTCGAGCTTAACTATGCCTATGTGCACGCCAACGCCTCAATAGACGCTTCGCTAATCGTCGCGAGGGCAAATCTGGACCTCAACCAAGGAACCATCGACTACACACGCTACTTTGGCTTTCTTCGTCGCTTAATGTGGTTGGAGGCTGCTGTTCCCGTTGCCGGACTCGGTGGCTCGGTCAGTGGAACAACCATCCAAAGTTCCACGACGGGTGCCGGTGACTCCAGCTACCAGGTGGCTATGTTGTTCAAGGGAGGTCCAGCTCTCACCGTAGCGGAGTTCGAAAATTACAGACGCACTACAACCTTGGGTGGGAGCTTCACCGTCACCGCACCTACCGGCCTATATAACTCCAACAAGATTCTCAACCTCGGTTCCGACCGCTGGTCGTTTAAGCCCGAAATCGCGTTCACTCATCCATTTGGGGCTGAGCAGCACTGGGAGTTCAATGCGTACGCCAACGTCACCTTCTACACAGACAACACTTCTTACCATGGAAAACAGATCCTAGGGCAAGACCCGATACCGGGACTTGAAGGACACATCAGCTATTCCTTTAGCGACAGGATCTGGGCCTCCGTTGATGCGCGGTACTCTTTTCGCGGCACAACCTTCCTCAACGGTGTGAGTCAGTACAACAGTCAACAGAATTTCATCTTAGGCAGTGAGATGGGCGTATCCCTGAGTCCTCGAAACTCGTTACTCTTGGAATTCGGCAAGGCGGTGGTGCATCACAACGGCCCGGCACTTGTCGGCTTTAGCGTGAAGTATGACTACACCTGGGGTAAGGGCCTATAGGTGCGTAATTTCATTTCCGAACGAGAGCAAAACGGGCCAAAGACTTCACCAAGTCCCGATTTCTCCGGGAATCGGAAAGGTAGCTCATAGTACGCCCCTTGCCGCTGCCGCGATTCACAGCCATCCAAATTACGCCTTGCTCTTCGGCGGGATTCGCATCAACGTTTGAAAGTTGTGCTATCGTTGCGCCTCAGTCGACAAGGAGCCAAGGAGCAGTCTTTGGACTCGTGATTTGGTGGCTCACGCAATGAAGAGGTGCAGTATGAAGCATAAGTCGATGGGCTGCGACATTCGAAGTTTGTCGGACTTCGCGAAGACAAGAGTCCTCGAAGCGTGGTCAAAGAGCACGCCGGCTGTTAGCCCGCTTAACAGGCATTAGGAAGTGTCCTAATTGTGGAGCGAACCAGTTCCCGGGCGGGTGTTACTCCCGCTGTGGACCACCACCTTTCACGGCGCACCCGGTTGGCCCGTGATCCGCCCGAAACCGGCGGTGAGTGCTCGGATCGGCTATTACATTGTGAGGACGGCGCGGAACCGGGTCGTTCCCTCGACAACGCGTTGATAAGCCTTCGCAGCATCGGCCAACGGGTAGGTCTCGACTATCGATTTAACTTTTCCTTGGGCTACGTAATCCAGGGCTTCGTAAAGGTATTCAGGGCCATTTTGCTGGCTGCCGATGATTTTGATGCGTTTGAAGAGCAGCTCGATTAGCGAGATCGAAAGCGGTTCCGCGTCAGCACCCATAACGATGAACCTGCCGTCTGGGCGCAGACCCTGAATGCTGTCCACCATGGATTTGGTCGAGTTGGAGGTGCTGAGGATGATGTCGGCGCCGCCCGCTGCGGTAAGGCTCTTTCCGTCGCGGACAATTTCATCCGCGCCCAGCTCGCGAATCATCTTGTCCTTATCGGGGGAGTGCGAAATCGCGATGGTCTCGAAGCCCGCAGCCTTCGCGTATTGTACCGCCAGATGCCCAAGCCCGCCGATTCCAAGCACGGCCACGCGCTCGTGCGGCTGCGGATCGGCCCAGCGGAGCCCGCTATAAACGGTATACCCGGCGCAGAAGATCGGTGCGGCTTGCTCGTAGGAAACCTTGTCGGGAATCAGGTACGTAGCGTCGGCGTTCATCAGCATGTACTCGGCGTGACCGCCTTGCGCTTCGCCCCCCGTGCCCTTCAAATAGGGGCAGAAC
>Ga0210409_10001205_pt1 | contig 35023 bp, 30 predicted proteins | sample IncBWH17MmetaG_FD_161649 | JGI IMG/M metagenome (GOLD analysis project Ga0210409, IMG submission 161649) | Forest soil microbial communities from Barre Woods Harvard Forest LTER site, Petersham, Massachusetts, United States - Inc-BW-H-17-M | ecosystem: Environmental > Terrestrial > Soil >... | reverse complement strand
CAGCTTTTGAGGACGCCCACACGATTGTAGTATCCAGCACGCCCAGCACGCGCCGTCTACGCGGTGAAATTATTCTCATCGCCAGCGGTTCCAAGCCTCATCGCCCGCCGGAAATTGCTTTCGACGATGTCCATACTTTTGACTCGGACACTTTTCTTCAAATGGACCGCATTCCCAAGAGTCTTGCGGTCATCGGCGGTGGGGTGATCGGCTGCGAGTATGCCTCTATCTTCATGGCTCTCGACGTTAAGGTCACGCTGGTGGACGGCCGCGATGTGCTTTTGCCCTTTCTTGACCCCGAAATTTCCACGCGCCTCCTCGAACGCTTTGCGGCTCTAGGCATGCAGTTCTGGTTCAATGAGCGCCCCGTCAAAGTGGAAAATTCCTCTTCGGAAGCGCGGCTCACCATGAAAAGCGGCCGAGTCCTGGAAACCGAAGCCGCTCTCTTCGCGGCGGGTCGTCGTGCTGCAGTGGATGGCCTTGAATTGCAAAAAGCTGGCTTAGGGGTTAACGAAAAGGGCTACATTCCGGTCGACGAACACTACTGCACGAGCGTTCCTAATATTTACGCTGCTGGGGACGTCATCGGCTTTCCCGCGCTCGCTTCCACGTCTATGGAGCAGGGCCGCGTCGCCGTGTGCCACGCCTTCGGCCTCAAGTACAAGCAACGCGTGGCTTCGTTGCTCCCGATGGGCATCTACACCATTCCAGAAATTTCCGCCGCCGGGGAAACCGAAGCGTCCTGCAAAGAAAAGAAAATCGATTATGTCGTTGGCCGCGCCCACTATGCAAACAACGCTCGCGGCCACATCGCTGGCGACACCACTGGTTTGTTGAAGTTGATCTTCGCGCGCGCCGACAAGAAACTTTTGGGTGTCAGCATCATCGGTGAAAACGCGACGGAACTAATTCACATCGGTATGACCGTGCTCGACCGCGGTTTGACCATCGATGAATTTATCGAGCAGGTCTTCAATTACCCCACCCTGAGCGAGACGTACAAATACGCCGCGTACGACGGCCTGGGCAATCTCGCAGGCCACAAGCTCCGCGAAGGCTAGCGCGGCCCCATTACCTTCTGGCATTCTGTCGCGGGACATCATCGTGAAACAATTTCTCACTTTTCTCTCCGTCATTCCTCTCGCCGCCTCCGGTATTTCCTTAACCATCGCCGCTCGCGAACCTTCATCGATCAGTACGGTCGCGCCGCCCAAGGCCTATTTGGGCTTCGATCGCAATCTTTATCCCGGTGATGCCGCTTTTCCAACGCTACGGCAGACTTTTGCCTTCACCAGCTATTGGCTTAACACGCCGCCAGGGGAAAAAACGAACACGTGGATAGGCAAACGCGGTTTCTTACGCAACTCTGGATTTGGTTTTCTAGTTTTATTTCGCGGCCGCGATAGCCACGAATTTAAGAAAGCTGCAGACGGCCCCGCGAAAGGATTCCTTGACAGCGAAGCCGCCTCTGCCGCCGCGAAAAAAGAGGGCTTCCCCGCCGGCACAATCATCTTTCTCGATTTGGAGGAGGGCGGCAGACTATCGGCGACCTATCACGCTTACCTTCACGCCTGGCTTGATGGTTTAGCGCGTAGCGGATACCGTGCAGGCGTTTATTGCTCTGGTATGCCCGTCAAGGAATCGGACGGAGTCACCATCCTTACCGCCGATGACATTCGCGCCAACGCCGGATCGCGCGAATTTGTATTTTTCGTGTTTAACGACGCTTGCCCACCGTCTCCGGGCTGTGTGTTCCCCGGCGCAGCGCCTGCAGTCGCGTTGAGCGGAGTCGCCTACGCTCAAGCGTGGCAATACGCCCAGTCCCCGCGCCGCAAAGAGTTCACCGCTCGTTGTGCCACCGGCTACAATCGCAACGGAAACTGCTACAGCCCCCACGACGCTTCACACGAGTGGGACCTCGATGCAGACACGGCGACTTCCGCCGATCCTTCAAACGGCGCCCGCCCCTAAATTTTTAATTATTGATTATTTAACGCGCTGTAAAACATCATCACAAGTTCGCCGCGACCAGAAACATCCAGAAATATCACGTGGGCCCCGCGTCTATTTCCCGTTCGCCGCCCGGATTTGCTGGACAAGACTGTCGATTTCATCGGATGTTCTTTGCCCGTATATTTCGGCATATGTCTTTTGCCGTTGGCTATGATGTTGCGCACGTCCTCTACCGAAGCAGCAGCGGTTTTGTCGGAGATGAGCGATGGTCCGCCGAAGTGCCGCCCGTCGGCAGTCTTTCCGTGGCACTTCCCAGGAAAGCTTGGACAACGGCGTGAGGCGGCCGCCACGTTCGCAGACTTCCGCGGCCCCGGCGGAAATAAATTCGCGGAGGCTGACTTCCAGTTCTGTGGCCAATTTCATCAGGCCGACTATAAAGGAAGTACGTAATGTAATAGGTATTATTTTGAAGAAACGAATCGTACTGTAGTTACTTTGATAACCGGCTGCCGCATGTTCCATGCCGAGGAAATGTGTTCGAAGGATACTTCAAATTCGCGATGATCGCCGGGCGGAATCGGCGGGCCCGGCGGACCAAATAAGCTGCGCGTCTCGCGTTGCGCGATCTGATTGAGGTCGTCATAAAATTCGATCGTCAACTCCACGCCGGCCAGCAAACGATTCCCGCCATTGCTGATTTCTCCGGAAATAGTTGTGACTTCCTGGTGCAGAAAATTTTCCGCGCGGCTCATCTCAATGTGATCTACACCTACGTTGGACGTATAAGCGCGCTCGTCCGGCCCCACTGCATTTTGCGATCCAGCAACTCCGGGCTGAACCCTCTCGCTCGATGCGCGCCACAGGAAAAATGCTATCAGCAGAAACACTATGGAGACCACTAGAACAACCAGCCGGCGCGTTTTCCCGGCGCCTTGGTCATCCTGAAATGGCGGATTTGGAAATGAAGTTGACATGACTCGAGAATTCAGGCGCTGCAGGCCTACCACCAGCTTTAACGACCCACCATCAGCCGCTGCACCAGCGCCTCGGGAAGTTTCGCTTTGCGCATCCGCTGCTGCACAGCCGCTATATCGTACTCCACGCGCCAGAACTCCACCGTTTGATGTTCCAGATCGGCGATAGCAAAAGCGGCCCGCGGATCAGCGTCGCGCGGCTGCCCGACTGAACCAGGATTCAACAAATACCTGCGCGGCGGCTCCAGTCGCAAAGGCGCAAATGATTCATTCATCCGCGGATGAATCTGTAAAACCTCAAGCTTGGAATTTAGATACGAAAATCCGCCCTGGTGATGAGTGTGGCCGAAAAACGTCACTTCCGCGGTCGAATCCAGCAACCCTTCGAGCGCTTGAGCAGGAGTGAACACATATTCATCCTCATCTTGAAACGCTCCATGGACGAGAACGATGCCGTCGGTGGTCAGCGGCCCCCGGGGAAGATTTGTCAGCCAAGCCAGATGACCCGGATCTAGTTCGCTATTACTCCAGTCCACGGCAGCTTTCGCGATGGGATTGAAGTCATCAGCTAACATCAGTCCGGAGATCGCTTTGTCATGGTTTCCCCGAATCGTTTCCGTGCCTAACTCCCGTAGCCGGGCAGTTACCTCATTAGGGTCCGGCCCATAACCGACCACATCACCCAGGCAAACGGACCGATCCCAACGGTCCTTGGCGGCTTGAAGGACGGCTTCAAACGCAGTCATGTTCGCGTGAAGATCGCTGAGAACCAGAATGCGCATTAATGGCCCCAAAAAAAGTGCACCTGAGTATAGATGAAGAGGCTTAACGATGCACGAAACCGCGGCTCAAATTGTGAACTTTTTCGCATGTTGATTTTACAGATCGCGACTGCATCGATTACCGCTCGCAAAGCTAGACCCCATTTAGGTCGTTGCAATCTGGTGCAGTTCTAAAAATGACATGTTTTACAAAATGTTTACCCAGTGCGGCAAAGCAATTGCGCAATTCCCATTTTCGAAAAACCCAAATTGGCCCATAAGTACACAACATTTCTGATGTTTCTTCTGTAATGTGCGAAACATTCGCTGCTATGCATTCGTCTATACCAGTGCAGCTGGTTACGGGAGCTGCTCCAGGCTAGATATGAAAAACCCCGCGGTGGCAGCCGCGGGGCAATGACACGCAGTCTTTCCGGCCGTTAGTCCAGGAAGAAGAGGTGTCTGGCGGCGAGACTACTCGCCCTTACTTTGCGTGTCAACTGTCTTGCCAACAGCAACAAGCCGTTCGGCTGACTCGATTCTCGAAAGGGAGCATGACACGCATGAAAGTCCAATCATTGGTACGCAGCGCCGCATTGGTGGCCGCATTGGTGGCCTCCACAGTGCCCGCTTTTTCCAAACCGTTAGCGAAGACCATCAACATTTCTCAAAATGCGAAAGTCGGTAAGGCCGACTTGCAAGCCGGCGAATACCGCTTACTGATCGACGGTAACAAAGCCACGATAATCAAGAACAAGACCGCCGTGGCGGAATCCGAAGGCCGCTGGGAAGATCGCGACGCCAAGTCGAGCTACGACGCGGTGCTGCTTGGCGAGAACGGACAAGTGAAAGAAGTCCGTTTTTCCGGCCAAAAGCGCGTCTTCATCCTCAGCGAGTAACGAAGAAGGCCAATGACGATTCTCCATCCAGACGAAAGGGAAGTCGACTCGATGTTTACTTCCCTTTCGCTCCTCCCGCCTTTCACACTATATTTCTGCATTAGCCTTTGATTTGAATTGCCCGCCTTGTATTCCAGGTCGTATTTTTGACTGTTTTTTTCTCCGAACTTCAGCGAATCAACATGCAGTCGCCGTAGCTATAAAACCGATAGCTCGCCTCCACGGCGTGGCGATACGCAGCTAGAATTCGGTCCCGTCCAGCAAGCGCGCAAACCAGAGCCAACAGCGTCGATCGCGGTAGATGAAAGTTGGTGAGCAGCGCATCAACTACCCGAAAGCGAAATCCCGGCGTGATGAAAAGTCGTGCTTCCGCTTTGCCAGCTGCAAGCAGTTGATCAGACTCTATCTCGATCGCGCGCAGCGCCGCAGCTTCCAAAGCGCGCACGGTGGTCGTACCCACTGCTAGAATGGGTCTCCCTGCGCTTTTGGCCCTACCGACCTGCTCCGCCGTTTTCGCCGAAATTTCATAAGCTTCGCCGTGCATCACATGCCCTTCCAATGTTTCCGTCCGAATGGGCTGAAAAGTTCCCAAGCCGACGTGCAGTGTGAGCTCGCAGATTTCAATTCCACGCTTTCGAATCTTTTCGAGCACTTCCGCGGTGAAATGCAGCCCTGCGGTGGGCGCCGCGATCGCGCCAGGTTGGCTGGCGAAAATTGTCTGGTATCGTTCCCGGTCAGAAGGTTCGTCGGCGCGATCGATGTATGGCGGAAGTGGCATGTGACCCAGGCGGATGATCTCGTCAATCGCTGCAGTATCCCTGGCGGATGAGAAACGCAACGTACGCTGCCCCTGATTGCCATGTGCGACTACTTCCGCTTCAAGCGCGCCCCCACCGAATTGCACTCGTTGACCGACATGAAGTTTTTTGCCCGGTCGAACTAACGCCTCCCAGGTGGCGTCATCCAACTGGCGCGATAACAAGATTTCGATCCCACCGTCGGCTGGCGAAGACTGCGCTAAGCCGTCTGCCAACGGTTTCACTCGTCGGCCCCGCAAGCGCGCGGGAATAACTCGCGTGTTATTCACCACGAGTACTTCATCTCCACGCAGAAGGCCGGGGAGATCAACGAAGAAGCGATCTTCATCCACAGCTAAGCCGCGATCCAAAACCAGCATTCGCGAGGCGTCACGATTTTCTAGCGGATGCTGCGCGATTTGCTGGGAGGGTAGGACGTAATCGAATTCAGATAGATGCATGTTGCACTGAGTTTAGCAGGATCGTGACCCATCAGCTTGTTCGGTAATCACCCAGAAAATAGAGATCTTATTACGCGCCAATGTCCTTTGTATGCTACTGACAATAAGACTTTTACTAGGATAGGAACTCCGTAAATATGTACTTGACAGTGTAACACTAAGATTGTATCATGTGTATGCAGTCACATTATAACAGACTTGGAGGCAAACTCATGAATACTTTGAACCGTTGGGAACCTTTCCGCAGCGCTGCCACGCTCCACGAGCAACTCAACCGCGTGTTCGGCGAGGGCTTCAATCGCCAAGAGGACTCTAACCTCACGACTTGGGCGCCCGCAGTCGACATTCTAGAAACCGAACATGAACTGGTTGTGAAGGCGGATCTGCCGGACGTTGATCCCAAGGAACTCGATATCCGCGTAGAAAACAATATATTGACCATTCGCGGCGAGCGGAAATTTGAGAAGCAGGTGAACGAGAAGAATTATCTGCGAGTCGAACGCGCCTACGGATCTTTCGCGCGCAGCTTCTCGCTGGCCAACACCGTCAATTCGGAAGCGATCAAGGCCGATTATCAGAACGGGGTCTTGACACTCGTCATTCCGAAACGCGAGGAAGCCAAGCCGAAGCAAATCAAGGTCAACGTCGGTACTCCGGCGGTTGCAGCCGCTGCAGGAGCAAGGTAATAACGCTCAACCAGCCTTGATTGGGTCCAGAAACGAGGGGCTGGCGAAGTTGGCCAGCCCTTTTCGCTTTCTGTCGATTTAATACTCACCAATAACCGGTTGGTTCATCCAAGATGTGTCTGGATTATTTTTGAAGAAGTGAGGAACAAATGTTGCGATTTGAAAAAATGACTGTAAAGGCCCAGGAAGCGGTGCAAAGCGCCCAGGAAATCGCCGCCAGCCATGAAAACCAGCAGATTGAGCCGATACATTTGCTGGCCGCCCTAGTTGGACAAGACGGCGGCGTGGTGCCACCCCTGGTTACAAAATTAGGCTTACGCCCGGAAGCATTGTCCCAGGAAATCGAGCGCGAAATCTCGCGCCTGCCGAAAGTGCAAGGCTTCGGACAACAACACATGGGTGCCGCGGTAAACCGTGTGTTGGAGCGCGCTTTTAAAGAAGCGGAGAAGTTCAAGGACGAGTACGTCTCGACCGAGCATTTATTCCTGGCTATCGCCAGCGAAGATCGCGATCCTGCGGGACAATTGCTGAAGCGCCAAGGCGCGTCGCACGAAGCGATCCTGCAGGCGCTCACCAGCGTGCGAGGCTCACAACGAGTGGTTTCGCAAAATCCCGAGGCCACCTATGAATCGCTCGAGAAATACGCGCGCGATCTTACCGAGCTGGCTCGCCGTTCGAAACTCGATCCGGTAATCGGACGCGATGAAGAAATTCGCCGCGTAATGCAAATTCTTGCGCGTAGGACCAAAAATAATCCGGTGCTTATCGGCGAGCCCGGTGTAGGAAAAACCGCTATCGTGGAAGGCTTGGCGCAACGCATCGTGTCCGGCGACGTGCCGGACGTGTTGAAAACCAAGCGGCTGGTAGCGCTCGATCTTGCCGCATTAATCGCGGGCGCAAAATATCGCGGCGAATTCGAAGATCGCTTGAAAGCGGTATTAAAAGAAATCAGCCAAGCCGAAGGACAAATCATCCTGTTCATCGACGAACTGCACACATTAGTTGGCGCGGGCGCGGCCGAAGGCGCCATGGACGCATCGAACATGCTGAAGCCGGCACTCGCACGTGGCGAACTGCGCGCCATCGGCGCCACCACCCTGAACGAATACAAAAAATACATCGAAAAAGATCCTGCGCTGGAGCGGCGATTCCAGCCGGTGATGGTTGAGGAACCCACCGTGGAGGACACCATTTCCATTCTGCGCGGACTCAAAGACCGCTACGAGGTCCATCACGGTGTGCGCATCAAGGACGCGGCCATCATTGCCGCGGCGACCCTTTCAAACCGCTACATTTCCGATCGCTTCTTGCCCGATAAAGCTATCGACTTGATCGACGAGGCCGCCGCCAGCTTGCGTATGCAGATCGATTCCCTGCCCGTGGAGATCGATGAAATCGAGCGGCGCATCATGCAACTCGAAATCGAGCGCCAGGCATTACTGAAAGAAAGCGACAAGCATTCGAAAGAGCGGCGCGCGCAAATTGAAAAAGAATTGGCGAAGCTCAAGGAAGATTCAAGTGCCCGCAAGGCCCGTTGGCAATCCGAAAAACAAGCCATCCAGAAAATCCGCGCCTTGAAAGAGCAAATCGAACAGCTCAAAGCCGAAGAACAAAAATACGAGCGCAGCGGGGAATTGGCTAAGGTGGCGGAAATCCGCTACGGACGCATGGCTGCGGCCGAACGCGAACTAAAACAGGCTGAGGCGCAATTCGGTGCTATGCAAAAAAACGCGCCGATGTTGAAAGAAGAAGTAGACGAAGAAGACATCGCCAAACTGGTAAGCAAATGGACCGGAATTCCCGCTGGCCGCCTGCTGGAAAGCGAAGTGCAAAAGCTGGTGCACATGGAAGAGAGATTGCGCCAGCGAGTGGTGGGTCAGAACGATGCACTGGCTCACGTCTCCAACGCCGTGCGGCGAAACCGCGCGGGATTGTCTGACCCCCGGCGGCCCATCGGGTCTTTTATTTTTATGGGTCCTACTGGCGTGGGAAAAACCGAACTTGCTCGCGCCGTCGCGGAATTCTTGTTTGATGACGAAAAGCTGATGATTCGCATCGACATGAGCGAATACATGGAGAAGCACAGCGTCTCTAGACTCATCGGTGCGCCGCCAGGATATGTGGGATATGAAGAAGGTGGACAACTGACCGAACAAGTCCGCCGCCATCCTTACTCCGTCATTCTGTTCGATGAAATCGAGAAGGCTCATCCCGACGTCTTCAACGTTCTCCTGCAAATTCTGGAAGATGGACGCTTGACCGACGGCAAGGGCCGCACCGTGGACTTCCGCAACACCGTGTTGGTCATGACCAGCAACGTGGGCTCCGCCGCGATTTATGAGCTGGCAGGAAATGATCCCGACGCCGCTCGCAAAGAAGCCATGGAAGCTTTGCGTGCGGCGTTCCGGCCGGAGTTCATCAATCGCATCGACGAAATCATCATCTTCAATCCGCTGGGCAAAGAGCAACTCGGCAAGATCGTGGGCATGCTGTTGAAGGGCGTGGAAAAATTGCTCGCCGAACGTCAAATCACGTTGGAACTGACTCCCGCAGCGGAAGAACTGATTCTCCGCGAGGGTTACGATCCAGCCTATGGCGCACGCCCCTTGCGCCGCACCATTCAGCGCATGATTCAGGATCCGCTCGCCTTGCAGATCCTCGAGGGCAAAATTTTGCCGGGCCAACGTATCCGCGTGGATCGCGATTCTTCGGGAGAGAGGATACAATTCGCCGTCGTCAAGGAAAAACAACCCGCGGCTGCGGCACGAATCTAAATTAGGAGCGGAGCGTTTTCGCTTGCCCAAAAGGCTCCGCTATCTTCGCTCGAAATATTTTTTGTTGTTCGTGCGTATTACTGGATGGAACCTTTATGAAAATCTTACGAACAGGCGTGCTGCTGATCCTGCTAAGCGTCATGCTAGTGGTTGTCGGCGGTGCGATTGGCGGGCAGAACGGATTGAAAATCGCGCTGGCTATTGCCGTGGTTATGAACGGGATCTCTTATTTTTTCTCCGACAAGATTGCGCTGGCCTCCAGCGGGGCTAAACCGGTTACACGAGAACAGGTGCCGCGGCTATATGCCGTAATGGAAAGACTCGCGGCGAAAGCTAGCTTGCCGGTGCCCAAGCTTTACGTAATTCCTGAACCCGCACCCAACGCCTTCGCCACCGGCCGAAATCCTCATCACGCTTCCGTGGCGGTCACAGGAGGCTTGCTCGACTTGATGAGCGACGACGAACTCGAAGGCGTTATCGCCCACGAGCTTTCCCACGTGCGCAACTACGACATCCTGACCAGCTCCATTGCCGCTACCATTGCCGGCGCTATTACTTATCTGGCCTCCATGGGACGCTTCGCCATGATTTTTGGCGGAGTTGGAGGAGGCGATGATGACCGCGACCGTGGCGGGGGTCTTGGCGCGCTTCTTATGATTTTCCTCGCGCCCATTGCCGCCGTGATGCTGCAACTTTTTCTGTCCCGCACCAGGGAATATTCGGCCGATGAGACCGGCGCCCGCATGGTCGGCCAGCCCTACGGACTTATCAGCGCGCTGCAAAAGTTAGGCGCCTACAACCAGCGGATTCCCACAACAAGCGTTTCCCCATCGACGGCAGCCCTGTGCATCGTAAAACCGTGGTTCGGCGGCGGCACTTTGTCCTCATTGTTCAGCACACACCCACCGTTGGCGGATCGCATCGCGGCGCTGCGCGAATTGACCATCGTGCCCAGCCGCTCCTGAGGCTTGGTAAACTTCATCTTGCAGAGTTAATTGCGATCGTCTGGTGGGTAAATAATGCAACAGAAAATTGTCCATTTCTTTGCACACTTTCGCTAAGCACATAAAATTCACAGTCTTGCATGGTTGTGGTTTTTTGAACAAATGTGGTGCGCGGAGTGCACTATCTAAAGGTCACGGTGCAGAGTAGATTTCAGCGTCCAGGAAGACAGGAATCATGAGCTGTCGAGATACTATCCATTTGATTTGCTGGTATTTAGAACACCGGTTATCGCCCAACGTAGAGGACGAGATCTCCGAGCATCTCAACAGATGCCCTGACTGCCGGGTCGTCTTGGAGGCCGCTACCCACACGTTGGACCGCTACTTCGGGTCCGGCATAACCGGAGAGCCCGCTACCGCCAGTAGGGCCGCCTAGCAGTAACTCCTTGCCCCATAGAACGTTACAGCTCGACTTGTGGATTTCCCCACGACGATGTCACACTGCTTTCTCCCTTCGTTGATCTTCCATAAATGACACTCTCCCAGCAATTTTTACCCGTGTGTAACACACTGTGTAAGCTTTACTGGTCCTAGTACCATCAGGTCCGCCTTCCTGCCTTCGTTATTTCCTCCTATGTCCCTGTAGCCGCTGGTGTTGACCGAGCCTTATGCCATTCAGGGAAATTGGCCGCAGATATGCAGTGTTCCATGTATGTGGCGAGCCCGGGTGGGTGCCGCCCAAGAGGAGACGTCCATGAACGAGTATCAAGAACCGGTGGTGGTGCAATCAGCTGCAGCCCCGCGCTGGGTGGCGCTGGCCGTGGCAATCGTAGCGATTTTGTCGTTGATTGGGCTTGGAGTGGGTTGGAGCGCTATCAGCCATGCTAACAATTTTGAGCAGTCAACCCAGGCGTCTCTGAAACAGACCAACGACACCTTGGGCCAGCGTTTAACCAAAGCCGAAGAGCAAAATCAGCAGCTTCAGAGCGACCTGAAAGTCGTCACCAACAAGTTGAAGCTAACGCAAGGCGAATTGATCGCCGCGCGCAAGCAGACCAAATCCGCGACCGTGGCATACGAGAAGAAGCTTAGCGGTTTGGAAAGCTCCGTGAATTCAGAACTGGCAACCAAAGCGAGCGCTGACGATTTCAATAAGCTGAATGGCGACGTGACTGGCGTGAAAGGCGATCTGGACGCGACCAAAAACAGCATCCAAATGGCCCGCAGCGAAATGGGCACGCTCATCGCTCGTAATCATGATGAAATCGATCAACTCCGCCGCATGGGCCAGCGCGACTATTTCGAATTTGCTTTGACGCGCAAGAGCGGACCGCAAAAAGTCGGCGGTATTCAAGTCCAGCTGAAATCTACCAACGTAAAAAAGAACCGCTATACCGTAGACGTGCTGGCCGATGACAGGAGTTTCGAGAAGAAAGACCGTTCTGTGAACGAACCGATCTTCTTCTACACCGGCGGAAGCCGCGCGGCACTCGAACTAGTAATCAACAAAGTGACCAAGTCCGGAGCCACTGGCTACTTGAGTCTTCCTAAGTCCGCAGGAGCTACCACCGCAGCCAGTGCAACACCGGCAAGCAGCTAAGCGGTTCTAGCCGCATTGCAGCAGAGATCAGCGCCGCCTGAGAGTCGGATTCTGATCGCGAAGAGGGGGACTCAATCGAGTCCTCCTTTTTGTTTGTCCGGCGCTCTTTAAGAAGTAAACCTCGACCGCCCTCTCCGAGCGAGGCGCTAACCGGTCAACGAAGATTGGCGTTCCACGCGTTTTGTGCAACGCAACGTTTCCGCTACGATGTACTGCTGCCATGACCACGACTCTCATCCACGCCAAACGCGCGCTGACACCCACAGGCGAAATCCCCGATGCTGGAATACTACTGCGCGACGGTGTCATCGAACTGATCGGCCCGCGCGAAGGCATGAGCGTTCCGGACGATGCCACTGAAATCGACGCCGCCGATAAATCCGCCATTCCCGGATTCGTCGACGTGCACATCCATGGCGCAGGTGGACGCGATGTGATGGAAGGCACGCCGGAAGCGTTGAGCACGGTCGCCAAAACTGTCGCTCGCCACGGCACCACTTCTTTTGTGGCCACCACCGTAACTGCCAGCGCGGACGACATTTGCCGCAGCTCCGAGGGCATCGCTAAATATATCGCCACCCAACATGAACCCCACGAAACGCGTGCGGAGGTGCTGGGCATACATTTTGAAGGACCATTTTTGAGCGAGATTAGGCGCGGGGTGCATCCCGCCGAGTGGCTTACACTTCCTTCGGCGGAATTGCTCTCCAGGTTTGTCGCCGCCGCTGGCGGGAACGCCCGGATTCTCACCCTCGCGCCCGAATTACTTGGGGCCATGCCATGCATTGACGCGGCCATAAAAGCTGGAATGGTCGTCGCCATCGGGCATACCGACGCCACCTACGAGCAGGCTCGCGCCGCCATCGCCCACGGCGCGCGTCATGCAGTCCACGTTTACAACGCCATGCGTCCATTTTCGCACCGCGACAGTGGCGTAATCGGCGCCGTCCTTACTACGCCGAACGTTACCGCGGAATTGATCGCCGACGGCGTACATGTGGAAGAAGCGGCTATGCGTCTGCTCTTGCAGGCCAAGAGCGCGGACTGCGTAATTCTGGTCAGCGATGGAGTTTCCGCCACGGGAATGCCAGACGGAAAATACATGCTGGGACAATTTGAAGTGACGGTAACCGGCGGCGTATGCCGCAACTCCGAAGGAAGATTGGCCGGCAGCACACTAACTCTGGACAGGGCGCTGAGGAACGTGATGGCCCTGGGCAAATCCTTTGAAGACACCACCCACATGCTCACGCTAAACCCAGCCGCCTTGCTCGGTGTGGAGTTCAAAAAGGGCGCGCTACGCGTAGGCGCCGACGCTGACGTCCTGTTGTTGGATGAAGCCATGCAAATCTCAGGCGTCTGGACTCGTGGAATCGCCGTAAATTGATTGCGACCCGGGAAACCTGACAGAAGCTTAGGATTTATTCAGCGGGATGTTTAGTTCTGACGCCAGCGCCACCGGGTTGAACGGGCTACACGCAAAATAGTGATCGCCTACCCTCAGCGTGGGGACTTTTCTTTTGCCGTTGTTGGCTTTCATCACGATGTCTTCGGCCGTAGGATCTTGCTCGATATCCACTTCCTGAAACACCACTCCGCGTTCCTTCATAAACGATTTCGCTCGGCGGCAATCCGGGCACCACTCAGTGGTGTACATCGTGATGGTTTCCATGAAAACGATTGTCCTTTGACTGGTGGGAAGACCCTGCGGGTTAGCCCAATCAACTTCTTTAACAGTTTAACGCAAACGACTATTGGCTGCTGTGACTGTGCACATGCCGACGAAGCTCGCCCACCTTGATGCGCACCAGCGCGCGCTGCAACGCCACCGTGGCGCGATCCCAATCGACATCCGGGTCGGTAGACTTGAGGCGCGCTTCCGCCCGTGCAAGAGCTTCTTTGGCGCGCGCCACATCGATTTCTTCCGGACGCTCCGCCGTTTCCGCCAACACTGTCACGCGATCCGGCAAAACTTCCGCAAACCCACTGAGCACCGCAAGAACAACCGGCTCGCCGCCTCCGGACGCCTTGTAACCCAGCTCACCGTTGCCGAGTTCCGTGATCAACGGCGCGTGACCAGGCAGAATGCCTAATTCACCGCTGGCGCCGGGAAGTTGCACGCTGGCAACTTTTTCACGCAGCAATTGCCGCTGCGGCGTGACGACGATCAACTCGATGGCTTCGGGAAGTTGCATCTTGTTCTTCTATGATCCGCTCTAAGCGTTACTCTTCATGGTTTCAGCCTTCTTCAAGGCTTCTTCAATCGTGCCCACCATGTAAAAAGCCTGCTCCGGAACATCGTCGTATTGGCCTTCCACGATTTCCTTGAAGCTCCGCACCGTGTCTTCGATCTTCACGTATTTCCCTTCGAGGCCGGTAAACTGCGCAGCTACGAACATGGGTTGTGAAAGGAATTTTTCGATTTTGCGCGCGCGAGCCACGGTGCGCTTATCGTCGTCGGAAAGTTCTTCAATACCAAGAATGGCGATGATGTCCTGCAAGTCCTTGTAGCGTTGCAAAATGGATTTCACACCGCGCGCCACCGAGTAATGTTCGGCTCCCACGATGCGTGGATCAAGAATGCGCGAAAAGCTGGCCAGCGGATCAACTGCCGGATAAATCCCGCGCTCCACGATCTGGCGGCTGAGGTTCGTAGTGGCATCCAGGTGCGCGAAAGTGGCCGCTGGAGCGGGATCGGTGTAGTCGTCGGCAGGCACGTAAATCGCCTGCACCGACGTGATGGATCCATTCTTAGTGGAAGTAATGCGCTCCTGCAGTTCACCGATTTCAGTGTTCAGGTTCGGCTGATATCCCACCGCGGATGGCATGCGTCCAAGAAGTGCGGAGACTTCCGCGCCCGCTTGCACGAAGCGGAAAATATTATCGATGAACAGCAGCACGTCGAGATGTTCCTCGTCGCGGAAATATTCCGCCACCGTCAATCCCGTTAGTCCGACACGCAGACGCGACCCAGGTGGTTCGGTCATCTGTCCGTAAATCAATGCCGCACGCGATTTTTCCGTGTTGCCCGGAACGATGACGCCCGACTCCGACATTTCCAGCCAAAGGTCGTTGCCCTCGCGGGTGCGTTCTCCCACTCCCGCGAACACCGAAAGTCCGCCATGCTGCATGGCCACGTTGTGTATGAGCTCCAGAATCAAAACGGTTTTGCCCACGCCGGCGCCGCCGAACAATCCAATCTTTCCGCCCTTTACATACGGCTCCATCAGATCGACAACTTTAATGCCCGTCTCAAACATCTCCAGCCCGGTGGATTGATCTTCCAAAGGAGGCGCGGCGCGATGAATTGGATAATGCGTCGGGCTATTGATGGGACCAAGCTGGTCCACCGGCTTGCCCAGTACATTCATCACCCGGCCAAGTGTGGCGCGGCCAACTGGCACAGTGATTCCCTGCCCCAAATCCTCCGCGGGCATGCCGCGAACCATGCCTTCGACAGCTTCCATGGCTACCGCGCGCACGCGACCTTCGCCCAGATGCTGCTGCACTTCCGCGGTGACGTCCAGCGGTTCGGGAATATTGAAGCCTTCGCTGGTGATGCGCACGGCGTTGTAAATCGCCGGCAGGTGCCCCGCTTCAAATTGAATGTCGAGTACCGGACCGATCACTTGCACCACGCGTCCGATGTGTCCACGTTTTTCCGCCATGCTTTCTCCTAAGCGCCGTACGAGGCGCCGCTGACAATTTCAATAATTTCCTTGGTAATAGCCGCTTGGCGCACTTTATTCATGTGCAGCGTAAGCGCTTCGATCACATCATTCGCGTTGTTGGTGGCTGCTTCCATGGCGGTCATGCGCGCGGCATGTTCCGCTGCGGAAGATTCCAGCATCGCGCGAAGAATTTGCGTTTCAACATAGCGCGGCAGCAGCTTGGCCAGAATTTGCTCTTCGGGCTGTTCATAAATGTAGTCGATGGGAGTTTCGCTGGCTGCGCCCGGCTTTTTGTTTTCCTGCTCGCGCTCACCGCCCTTGTCGGTGTCATCTTCGCGAATAGCCTCCACCGGCAGCAGTTTTTCCACCGCCAGAGTGGGAGTCATCACGCTCTTGAATTCACTAAAAATAATATAAACAGAATCGATCTCTTCCTTGACGTACAGATCCGCGACTAGGTTGGCGATTTCCCGGGCGGTTCTAAAGTCCACGCGTGCCAGAACGTTTACATATTCCGCGGCAAAGGTGAATCCCGCCCTACGCAGCGAATCGCGGCCCTTTTTTCCGACCGGAATCGTCGTAATTTTCTTGCCCTGATGACTACGGAAAAATTCGTGTGCCTTGCGCAGCACGTTGCTGTTGAAAGCACCGGCCAAGCCGCGTTCGCCGGTAAGCACGATCACTAAAATATTGTTTTCCGGCCGTTTCGCCAGCAACGGATGCTCCGGCGATTCGATGCGCGCCATGGTGGAACGCAACACCCGCGCAAGCTCCACCGCGTAAGGACGAGCCGACAGCGCAGCTTCCTGAGCGCGACGCAATCGTGCCGCCGCGACAAACTTCATCGCGCGGGTAATCTGCTGCGTGTTTTTCACCGAGCGGATGCGGCGCCTGAAATCGAGTAATGTGGCCATGTCTTAAGATTTATTCGCTACAGCTTGCAAATTACTTTGCTACCGGTGTCTCTTCTTTCTTCGCGGATGGGTCTTCGCTCTTGGGCGTCTCCACCGCTCCACTGCTGTCCTGATTCTTCGCCGGAACCGCCGTTGCCTTCGCTGCCGATTCACTCGCTTCTTCCACGTCCGTGGCAAAACGTTCCTTGAACGCCTCGACAGCCTTCTTGATCTCGCTCTTGATGTTGTCGTCCAGCGCTTTCTTTTCCGCGATGGACTTCAGAATGCCGTCATAGTTGGTCTCCACAAACGCCAGGAATTCGCGTTCGAAGCGCCGCACCGAAGGAACCGGAATACTGTCGAGCGCTCCGCTGGTGGCCACAAATAAACTCAGCACCTGTTTTTCAACTGTAAAAGGAGCGTATTGATCCTGTTTCAAAATTTCTGTCAGGCGCTGCCCGCGGCCAAGTTGCGCCTGCGTGGCTTTATCGAGCTGGTCCGCGCCGAATTGCGCAAACGCCGCCAGGTCGCGATATTGCGCCATGTCCAAGCGAAGCGAGCCAGCCACCTGGCGCATCGCTTTGATCTGCGCGTTGCCGCCTACACGGCTGACGGAAATTCCCACGTTAATTGCCGGGCGGATGCCCGCGTTGAAAAGATCCGCTTCCAGATAAATCTGCCCGTCGGTAATGGAAATGACGTTGGTCGGAATGTACGCTGAAACGTCTCCAGCTTGCGTTTCAATTACCGGCAGCGAAGTCAGCGAGCCTGCGCCCAATTTGTCGTTAAGCTTGGCGGCCCGTTCCAGCAAACGGGAATGCAGATAAAACACATCGCCCGGGAAAGCTTCGCGGCCCGGCGGGCGGCGCAACAGCAAAGAAATCTCGCGGTAAGCTTGCGCGTGTTTCGAAAGATCATCGTAAAAAGTCACCGCGTGCCGCCTCGTATCGCGGAAAAATTCGCCCATGGCGCAAGCCGCATACGGCGCAATGTACTGCAGCGAAGCAGGCTCCGACGCGGTGGAGGCCACCACGATGGTGTAGTCCATGGCGCCCGCGTCCGTAAGCGTCTTCACCACCTGCGCGATTGTCGAGCGCTTCTGCCCAATCCCGCAGTAAATACAAATTACGTCGCCGCCTTTTTGGTTGATGATGGTGTCCAGAATCACCGCGGTCTTTCCGGTCTGCCTATCGCCGATAATCAATTCGCGCTGGCCTCGGCCGATAGGAATCATCGCGTCGATGGCTTTGATACCGGTTTGCAGCGGCTCACGCACCGGCTGCCGGTCCAAAACACCCGGCGCGATGCGCTCTAGCGGGTTGCGCTGTTTTGATTCGATCGGCCCCTTACCATCCAGCGGTTCCCCAATCGGATTGACCACCCGGCCAATCATCGCTTCGCCAACCGGCACCGACATAATCGTATTCGTACGCTTGACGACATCGCCTTCCTGCAATTCGCTCGATTCGCCCAGCAGCACCACGCCGACTTCCTCTTCTTCAAGGTTCAGCGCAATGCCGAAAATGTTTTTCGGGAAAGCGAGCATCTCGCCGGCCATTACCTTTTCCAGGCCATGCACGCGCGCGATTCCGTCGCCCACGCTGATCACCGACCCAACTTCATCGACAGAAACGGTCTGCTCGTAATTTTCTATCTGCTCGCGCAGAATCTTGCTGATTTCATCGGCGTTAATTTTGGCCATTCTTGCTCCTGATTTCTGTTGAATCGCTACGATTCAAGTCTTCGCTTTAGGTTCCCGATGCTAATTTAGTGCGAAGCCAACTGCGTGCTACCAACCATCCCCAAAAGCTCTGCCCTGTAACTGCACCTCGAAATTATTCTTCCGCAAGTCGCGTGCGCATTTCCGCCAATCGGCTCCGTAAAGAACCGTCATAGATAGTATCGCCAACGCGCGCTATGGCCCCGCCAAGAAGTGCCGGGTCGAGAGAATACTTCGGCTCAATCCGTTTACCGGTCAAGCGGCTAAGCGTCTTGGCCAGCTCCATTTTTTGCGCGCTCGACAACTCCACCGCGGAAGAAATTTCGGCCTCGGCAACCCCCTGGCGCTGGCGCACCACTTCCTGCACGGCGGCAATAATCTCTGGCAGCAAGTGCGCGCGGTGATGGTCGAGAATTACAAAAACAAAATTACGAACGATTCTACCGGCACCCTGCCGCGCGGCGATTTTTTCGATCACCCGGCGTTTGGCTTGCAGTTCTACCGCTGGACTGCCCAGGAAATTTCGCAACTCCCCGGACTCCGCGAAAGCTTCGCCAAAATCTGCCAGCTGCTTCACCGCGGTTTGCGGCGCGCCCTGGGCGATGGCGACGTCCGCGAACGCCTTGGCGTACTGCATGCTCGCTGACTTCAATTGGGCCGCCCATCCAGTGTCTTCACAAAATTATTGATGAGCGCCTCTTGAGCCGCAGGGGTCAGTTGCTTCACCAGCAGCGATTCCGCCCCGCTCACAGCCAGGTTCGCAGCCAGAGCCTTCAGCTCCAACCGGGCGGCACGTTCCGCTGCAACCACTTCCGCTTTTCCGGCTTCCGCGATTTTTTGCTGGTCCGTTACCGCGAGGCCACGTATGCGATCCGCTTCCGCCGCGGATTCGCGTTGCGCGGTAGCGCGCAAATCGGCAACCTCTTTTTCCAAATTCTGCAGCTTGGTTTCCGCATCGAGAAGCTGCTGGTCAGCTTTCTTTTTCGCTTCGGTGCTCTTCTGAATGTCCGAACTGATGACATCTGCTCGCCGGCCGAAAAATCCGGGGCCTTTCTTGACGCACAGCCAGACGATCACCCCGGCAACCAGCGCGAAGTTAATCCACTTAAAAAGATTTTCCGCGGATTGTTGCGACGCTGACCCCGCCTCCTCGGCATGCGCACTGAGCGCAAGGAAAAGCACCGAGAACAACGTTGAGGCCACAATTCTGCCGTATAGTTTTAGCTTTGGGTTCATCGGGATTCTCTTGGTGTAGCGCCCGGGGGCCGAGTCGACTGCAACACACGCCGCGCCACCAGCGCTGCGAACTGGGTAATGCTGGATTCAATTTCGCGCCGCGCGGCAACAACTTCCGCCACGATTCGTTCCCTCTGTGCCTTAACCATGTCAGAGGTTTTCGCGCGGGCTTCTTTCAGCTGCGCGGCGCGCTGATCGAGAACCTTCTTGCGCGCAGCTTCCTGCTCTACATAAATCTCCGTGCGAGCTTGCTTCAGCGCGTCCTGATATTGTTTGACTTTCTCGCTGGCGGCTTTCTGCGCCTCCTCGGCGGCCTTTTGCGCGCCAATTGTCCGAGCTTCTCGCTCTGCGATAACCTTCAACAAAGGCTTGAAAAATAGGACTCTCAGAACTGCATAAAACACCAGCAGTATCAAGACTATAGGCACAACTTGAAAGAACAGTTCTCTCATGATTGGTGAGAATTGACGTGCATCGAATTGTGTCGCCTGAACCCCAGGTTGGCAGCCACGCCGTTCCCCGACCCGGGAAGGGGTTCACGGTGGGCTATGTGGTGCCGACTAGAATAATAATTTATATCATCCGCACTAGCATGCGTCAATGCGGTATCGTTCCCGAACAGTATCTCGTAACGTTTGTGTTAGCCCGTTACTCCTTCGATTCTTCATTTTCATTACTTTGGCGCTTTCTTCTCTCCCGCATGCCACAGTCTATAGATGCTGGCTGAGGGCGTCTGGGCCGAAGTCAAAGTCGGGAGCGAACATATCCATTTGTTCGCTGAGCATAACGCTCAGGGTGTGCAGTTTTCCGTTTATAACGTCAATACCAAAAGCTGGATCGCTCCTTCCGAATTTGTCCGCGACATTGAAGAAGGCAAAGACCGAGCCGCCGTTATTGCCGAAGCCTACCTGCATCGTACCCTCAACGTGGAGCTACCCGTTTTAGAGTGGAAAAAAGCTCGCTCGGTATAAAAAGCCTCATCTCCGACACCAATTTGATTATTTGCACCGCTCGAACTTCTAACGAAAGTATATTTAGCGGCGAACCACCAGCCACTTGTTCAGCGCCGTGGCGCGCGGCAGCAGCGCGAGCGCACCCAACTTGCGAAACGCCGCGGCACGCGCGCGATAACCGTGTTCGCCCTCCGCAATGATGGCCATGAAAGGCACGCCCGCGTCTCGCGCCGCCAGTGCGTCATCGATATTGTCGCCAAGATACAGCGCCGTCGCCGGATCGCGGCCAGCCAGGATTTTAAGCAAGCCCTCCGGATGCGGCTTGATGCGTGTTACGTCGTCCATGGTGATCACCGTCCGAAAGTGCTGTGCTGCGGACCAGCGATCAAATGTGAACGAAAACTCACGCCGGTTGCGCCCGGTAAAAAGATTCAGCTCGTAGCGCTTCGCCCACGTAGCGATCTGCCGTGGCGTGATCAGCAATTTCTCATTGAGGACGTTCCCAGGTCTCTCCGCGGTACCCCAGTAAAATCCGTTGAACGCCGCTTGCGCTTGTTCGTAGGTCGTCGGCGTCCCAAGCGAAGTGACCCAATCAGCGGTCATGCGCCAGTCGTCGTTGTAACCGGGCTTGGCTTTCCAGCGATGCAAATCCGCGTAGGTCACGCGTTTGCCGCTCAGATGACGGACAGTTTCCAGCGCCGAGCGCCAGTAAGTTCCGCGCACATCCACTAACACGCCGTCCACGTCAAAAATCAAAATCTCCGGCTGCGTTCGACGTGCGGTAGGAATTCTTGATCGCTTCGTCGACAAACCTAGTCCCTTTCTTATTTCGCACTTACCTGTTCGTTGTTGCCAGATGGTGTGCAATTCCAATTAAATCATCTCGCTCGATTTTATGAATAGTGCGTGGTATTGACGGTCACCCTGGTTTCGGTTTAGCTGAACGTATGCGCAGACGTCTGGCATTAGTTATGTCTCTCGTAGTGGTCGTATCGTTGTTCGTTTGGCGGCTGTGGCCAACCAAGCGTGTCGCGGCGCCCCCGGCCATCACTGAATCTTCGAACGCCGTAGTCATCTCCGGCGACACCCCGGAGGCGGGCGGCGCGTCGAATTCAGCACCCACCAACGTTTACGCTCACAATCTTATGCTGCGCAAAGGGCCGACCGGCTTTCGCATTTATGTCCGTTGGCTCCGTGGCCAGATGGCGCGCACCTCCCGCACTGTTAACCCTTCTTTCGACGACCCCGAGTCGTTTTTCATCGACGTAAAAACCGGCGTCGTTCACACCAACGTCGGCGACCTGGCAAATTTTCTCAATGAAGGCATTTCCAATTCGCCGCTCACAAATATCAAGCTTTCCGGCGACGGCGACCAACTCAAGCTCAACGGAACGCTTCACAAAGTAATTCCGCTGCCCATTGAAGTCATTTCCACGATCGGCGTGGCTCCCGACAATCGTATTCAGATACACGTCACGAAAATTAACCTTTTGAAAATTCCCTTCAAAAAGTTGCTCGGTGGAATGGATGTCACCGTTTCCAGCTTATTCCACCCGGGCGATATTCCCGGCGTGGAGGTCAAAGGTAATGACATTTTCCTGGACACCGGCAAAGCCGTCCCACCGCCGCACATCCGCGGGCAGCTCACCAGCGTGCGCATCATCAATCCTGACTTCCAGCAGATCTACGGCAACGCCCAGGAAGACATAACACGCGTCGAGCAGTGGCGGAATTATTTGCAACTCCACGGTGGCACCATCGATTTTGGAAAGCTCACCATGCGGCAGGTCGACTTAATGATGGTCGATCTTTCCAATAACGCGTGGTTTGATCTGGACCTGGCCAACTATCAAGATCAACTAGTGAACGGCTACACCAGGATGACCCCTCAGGCTGGCCTGCAAATCTTCATGCCCAGCCTGGACCAGATTCCTGCCGACAAAAAGAACCACAGCGTCAGCATGGAGTGGCTTAAGCATCGGAACCTGCCTCCTCCGGCCGACATCACCTCGCGTTGAAAACCTCCAACCACGACTCGTGCGTCACCCCAGCTTACAATTGACTCGGTTGCTGTCCTTGGAAACCGCTTGTTACACTTGAACGGTGCGCCTGACGGGAATACTTCCCGCTTGCACCAATCCATAGACTCCGCGGAACCAACCTGTACCGTTTTTCTGAATGACCGTGGTTAGATTAACCGCAAACCGCAATACCGCAGCAAGAGTGGCGCGCACTTAGGAGAGCCGTATGGCCGGATTCGCCGGAGTGGATTTTATCGATTTTGATTCGCAACTGAACGATGAAGAAAAACTCGTGCGTCAAACCGCGCGACAGTTCGTCGATAACGAAATAATCCCTATTATCGAAAAACACAGCCGCGAAGGCACTTTCCCTAAGCATCTCGTGCCGCAATTGGGTGAACTCGGATTTTTTGGCGCTAGCCTGGAAGGCTACGGTTGCGCAGGCATGTCCAACGTCGCGTATGGATTAGTCACTCAGGAATTGGAGCGCGGCGACTCCGGGCTGCGCAGTTTCGTCTCCGTGCAAAGCGCGCTCGTGATGTATCCCATCTATACCTACGGCTCCGATGCGCAGAAAGACAAATGGCTGCCCTTACTGCAACAGGGCAAAGCCATCGGTTGTTTTGGATTGACAGAGCCGCAATTCGGTTCAAATCCCGGCGGCATGCTGACCCACGCGGTTAAAAAAGGCCACAGTTACATCTTAAACGGCGAAAAAATGTGGATCACCAGCGGTTCCATCGCGGATGTCGCCGTCGTCTGGGCCAAGTGCGAGGACAAAAAAATTCGCGGATTCTTGGTAGAGAAGGGCCGCCCCGGATTCAAAACCTGGGATGTACACGGAAAATGGTCGCTGCGAGCTTCCGTCACCTCCGGACTGTCCTTCACCGATTGCGAAATTCCGGAAGAAAATCTCCTTCCAAAAGTTTCCGGCTTGAAAGGCCCGTTGGGCTGCCTGAACCAGGCCCGCTACGGCATCGGCTGGGGCGCACTGGGTGCCGCCATGGCCTGCTATGACACCGCGCTGCAATACGCAAAAACTCGCAAGCAATTTGCGAACAAGCCGATCGCCAGTCATCAGCTAGTGCAGGAAAAACTCGCCTGGATGATTACTGAGATCGTAAAGGGGCAACTCCTCGCCCTGCACGTTGGCCGGCTCAAAGACAATGGCACGGTGGATCCCTCGCACATCTCCATGCTGAAAATGAACAACGTCGCCATCGCGCTCGAAACCGCTCGCAAGGCACGCGACATTCTCGGCGCCAACGGCATCGTCGACGACTACCCCATCATGCGCCACATGAACAACCTCGAAAGTGTATCCACCTATGAAGGCACCAACGACATCCACAAGTTGGTGATCGGCGAGCGCATCACCGGCATCTCCGCATTTAGTTAGCTCTTCCGCGAAAGCGAGAGTCGCAAAGTTGTGTCGTGCCTCGTAACAGTTGTGTTATGGCAACCCCACGATATAGCAACAGTCGACTGTAGTCCGCGCTTGCCCTATCATTAGCCCCGTTCACGTAGCACTGCACCATTCGGAGAGTCATCCATGGAAGCGCAGCTAAGTCTCGAATTTCTTCGCGTTGTCGAAACTGCCGCCATCGCCGCCGCGCGCACCATGGGTTTTGGCGACGGCCACAAAGCCGATGAAATAACTGTGGAAGCCATGCGCAAAGCCATGGACTCCGTGCAGATGGACGGCACCATCGTCATCGGCGAAGGCGAGCGCGACGAAGCGCCCATGTTGTACATCGGCGAGAAAGTCGGCTTGGCCACTCATGCGCCCAAAGCGCTCTTCCCGCAAGTCGACATAGCCGTCGATCCGCTCGAAGGCACCAACCTGTGCGCCACTGGAGCTCCCAACGCCATTGTCGTCCTGGCCGCCAGCGAAGGCGGCGGCTTGTTGCACGCCCCCGATCTTTACATGGAAAAAATTGTCGTTGGACCCTCGTGCAAAGGCGTCGTGGATCTCGACGCACCAATAGCCACCAACTTGAAAGCCATCGCCAGGCGGCTGGATCGCGATGTGGAAGACCTGGTAGTGATCGTGCTCGACCGCCCACGTCATGAAAAATTAATCGCTGACATTCGCGCTGCCGGAGCTCGCATTCGCTTGATCGGCGATGGCGATCTTTCCGCCGGCATTTCCGCGGCGGTAATTGGAACCGGCGTTCACGCTGTCATGGGTATAGGCGGCGCGCCAGAAGGCGTGCTGACTGCCGCGGCTCTACGCTGCTTGAACGGTGAAATTGTGGCCCGCCTGGTGGTCAGCAAGCCGGAACACGAAGAGCGACTGGCGAAAATGGGCGTGAAAGACCCCAAGCGCATTTACCACACCGAAGATTTAGCGCCAGGAAAGAAAATGATTTTTGCTTGCACCGGCGTGACCGATGGCAACCTGCTCCGTGGCGTGCGCTTCTTTGGCGAAGGCATCCGCACCCAGTCGATGATCCTAACCCTGGATGACCGCCAGGTCCGCTTCGTGGACTCCGTCCATCTAGAAAAGCGCTCGGACATCAAAGTCCGATTCAACTAGTACAGCGTTTTTTCTGGACCCAACGTCGCTAGTCTACTTGTCGGATTGTGTAATCGCGAGAAAGACACGATCGTCAATGGCCACCGAACGCGTAAAAAGCGTCGCCGCTTGTCCTGCAAGTCCGACGCTCTTCCCGTTCGCACCCATCGCTGGTCCAGCCAGTTTCGCCGCGCTAGTCGTCCCGTCGCCAGGCTGCATCGAGATGCGCGAAGTGCTGGGCGTACAACCGGACACTCCCAAGCACGTGTCGCGCACGAACACCTGCCGATATCCACTGTTTTTTGTGCCAGGCGCAACGCCGGCCTGCTGTGGCGCATGACTTTGCGTGACCGCAAGGAAGGCCACAAACCTCCCCGAAGCGCTGATCGATGGTAGGAAACTCTCCGTGCCCGTCAGCGCCCCATTCGCATCTATCGAAACAATCTGCGTCGAGGCCGTGCAACTACCTTCCGCCCCCGTACACGTGTCGCGCAAATAAATCTGATGTCCCGCAGGCGCATTTTCGACGAGATTGCTCGCCACGGAACTGAACGCCACATATCTTCCATTCGCCGAAATCGAGGGCGAGCTGCTGTCGTCATTTGCAGCGCTACCATCGGACGCCGTCGAGACTAAAGTAGTCTGAGCCTTGCATCCGCTGGCAACTCCTTCACATGTATCCCGCACAAAAATCTGCGTGTGCTGACCGTCGGACGCACCGTAAGCCACGTACCGCCCATCCGCGCTCACCGAAGGAGTCTCTTCCACCACCGTTTGCGAGGCCGCATGCGCCAACGCCCCACCCGCGGCGGTAATCGTGAATGTTTGCGCCCCGCTCGTCCCACCGCCGCCATTCGACGGATTCGGCGTGCCGCCCGGTGGAGTTGTTTGCGGCACTGGCGGATTGAAAACCGTCACCATCGCCGTTCCCGCCGCGGAAATAAGCGAGCCCGGCACCGTCGCCTTGACGTCTGTGGCTGTAACACTGGTGGTCACCAGAGTTGTCTGCGTCGGTCCCGCGGTCCAACGAACCTGCGACACCTGCGTGGGGTCCGATGAGGTAATGAAGTTTGTTCCTTGCAGATCCAAAGTTAAATTCGTGCACGAAGTTCCGCACGCCGCGATCGTTGCTGGCGCGATCGCCGTCAGTGTGGGAACGGGATTGGGCGGCGGGTTAATAATGAACGCAACCGGATTTGACAGCCCGTTGTTGCCCGCTCCCGAAAATGGATTTTGTGTGATTACCGTAGCCGTTCCGGGCTTGGCGACCAGCGCCGCAGGCACTACGGCAGAGATGCCAAGTACCACCGTCTTAGTGGTATCCAGCGCGACGTTGGTAGTGAGTTTTTTTCCATTCCAGGTAACGTAGGTTTGGGGCACAAAGCCACTGCCATTGATCGTCAATATGAAATCCGGGCTTCCCGCACTGATGGTCGAGGGCGACAAAAACGTTACCTGTGCCCCGGTATTATTTTGAAATGTATTGCCGTAATCATTGCAGCCGGCGACTACCAGGATCGATATCAATACGACAGCCAAGGCTGTCCAGGACCGCTTCATGAGACTCCTTCATCGCTACAACTGAAACCAGGCATACACCGGAATCCAGGTTGGCGTCAGCGAACCACGAAATCGCCGCAACACACCATGGGCGTGCAGCCAATTTGCTTTTGGGATGTGATGCCGATTCCCCGCCACGCGTTGACTATCGATCCATGCACCGAGCAGCCAAACACCGGCGCAAGGCCAAAATCGTCCCGCAGCCCCGCGAGGAAAGCTGCGCCCGACCCTTCATGATTATCACCCTCGGCACGATAAGGTCAATGCGCCAAGCACTGTCATCACTTCAGGCACTCCCTATCTTTCCGATTATCCGTTTGAGTAGGAGCGGAGCTGCCCATTTGCTATCCTCGGCGGACCGATGACGCCGCCACAAAAATCCGTTGCCGCGCCGCAAACAACCGCACCCGCCAGTTCAGCGCCAGGCCGCGCCACGCAACAGGATCCCGGCCTGGTCCGCGGCCTCGGCCTCAAAGAGGCCGTGGCTCTGAACATGATCGACATGATCGGCATCGGCCCCTTCGTCGTGAGCCCGCTGGTCATCCGCGCCATGGGCGGACCGCAGGCGTTGCTCGCCTGGACCGCCGGTGCCGTGCTGGCCTTACTGGACGGCTTCGTCTGGTCCGAGTTGGGAGCCGCCCTTCCGCGTGCCGGAGGCAGTTATGTTTTTTTGCGCGAAGCTTACGGCCCGCAAAAATGGGGACGCCTGATGTCTTTCCTCTTCGTGTGGCAAACTTTGATTCAGGCCCCTCTGGTGATCGCTTCGGGCGCCATCGGATTCTCCCAGTACGCCACTTACCTCCATCCCTTCACCGCTTATCAGCAGAAGGCCATTTCCGGTGCCGTCGTTCTGCTACTCGTCGTGCTCTTATACCGCCGCATCACCACTATCGGAAAAATTTCCGTGCTGCTGTGGATCGGCGTGATCGGCACCATGATCTGGTTGATCGGCGGCGGCGTCATGCATTTCAACCCCGCACTCGCATTCTCTTTTCCGCCCGGCGCCTTCCACCTCTCGCACCTTTTCTTCGCCGGGCTGGGCGCAGCCATGGTCAGCACCACCTACACCTACTGGGGTTACTACAACATCTGCCACCTAGGTGGCGAATTGCGTGAACCCGAAAAAAATATTCCCCGCGGAATTTTTATTTCCATCCTGGGCATCGCCGTTCTTTATCTCGCCATGCAAACCAGCATTCTCGGTGTAGTGCCCTGGCAACAAGCCCAGAACTCGCCATTCCTCGTGAGCACTTTTGTAGAAACCATCTCCGGTCCCTTCGCCGCTCGCGTAGCCACCATGCTGGTGTTGTGGATCGCCTTTGCATCCATTTTTGCCGCCCTTCTGGGATATTCGCGCGTCCCCTACGCGGCCGCGCTGGACGGCAGTTTTTTTTCCATTTTTTCGCGCGTGCACCCGCAAAAGAAATTCCCGCACGTCTCGCTGTTATTTCTTGGCGCGGTAGCTTTTGTGTCCAGCTTGCTCTTCAGGCTCTCCACCGTCATCGCCGCGATACTCGCCACCCGCTTGCTCGTGCAATTCATCGGACAAGCCATCGGCTTAATCCTGTTGCACCGCCGTTGGCCCCTCGAACGCTTCCCTTTCAAGATGTGGTTGTACCCGCTACCGGCCATCCTCACCATGTGCGGTTGGGCCGCGCTGTTCTGGGCCACCGGCTCAGCACGCAAGTGGGGCTTGCTCCTCATCGGCCTCGGCATCCTGGCATTTCTGCTACGCGCCCGGGAAGTGCGACAATGGCCTTTCGCGGCCACCGAAGCGCGCCACGAACCGGAGGGTGCTTGAGACTTTCAGTATTGAAACCATTCGCAATTTCCATTTTCACCTTTTGTCTCGCAACCCCGCTCTTCGCGCAATTTGCGCCTGCTCCCGGCACTGGCCCCGGCCTCAACGAAACCGTTGAAGCCATCGACAGCGCGCGTGTCACAACCCGCATTTTGTATATCACCGCGCATCCCGACGACGAATCCGCCGCCGTGCTCACCTATCTCGCGCGCGGCCTGCACGCCGATGTCGCCTTACTCTCTCTCACTCGCGGTGAAGGCGGCCAGAACGTCCTCGGCCCCGAACAGGCTCCGCAGCTTGGACTCATCCGCACACAAGAGCTACTCGCCGCCACGCGCGGCTATGGTGTAAAACTTTTTTTTACCAGCGCGAAAGATTTCGGTTTCTCAAAAACTCCTGAGGAGACAGAAAAGATTTGGGGCGATCAAGTCTTAGCGGATATGGCGCGCGTCATCCGCTCCTTTCGACCGAACATTGTGATTAACAATTTCGGCGGGGTACATTCCGGCCATGGCCATCATCAAGCTGCCGGACTCTGGACTCCTCAGGCTGTAAAGCTGGCAGCCGATCCATCCTACGGGCGGCCCACAAATGCAAACGCAGCTGCCGAATCAATGAACGACTCACCCACAGAAATCGCGACGCCGTGGGGAGGCAAAGATCACCCGGTCCAAATTCTCGACGTCGATCGCAGCGGCGGAAGCGCCGCCAACCCAGCCAGCCTGCAACTTCCTCTCGATGATGTCTCGGCGCTGTGGGGAAAGACCTGGCGCGAAATTGGCATCGACGCATTTGCCAATCACCGCACTCAAGGCATCTCCGGCGTCCTCGGCTCGCCCTTTCTTCACCGCCCCATCGCTTTAGTCCCTGAGTCCGGAGGAAAAATCGACCCCACCATGTTCGCTCAGCCTCTCCACGATTTGGCGGGCGACAGTTCCATGAACGGCTGCAACAACGACGCCACTTTCTGCCCGGTCCTAAAGCAGGCGGAAGATGAATTGCAACAAGCTCGACGTGACGCTCTCGAGTTGCGTTGGCAACAATCCTCAGCTGAAATCGCTTCCGCCGCGGAACGCATCGCATCCTTGGTCTCGCGGGATCAACTCGCAAAAGATCACCACCCAGAGACAGAACAAGAACGAACTCGCTACGCCGACATTCGCGCTGCGCTACAGCGTTCGAATCACGCCTTGGCGCTGGCGGCCGGCCTCGAGGTTGTCGCTGAAGCTGACCGCAGCGAAGTCGTCGCTAGTGAAAACTTCACCGTGGACGCATATTCACGCTGCCGCAAAGAAGCTGGTTGCGAACTTGGAAAGCTGCAAATACTCATGCGTCCCGAGTCCGAAGTCACGGCCACTGGCGACTCCTCCAAAACTCAAAAATTTACAGTGACCATCCATGGCCCACTTCCCCACGAAACAAGTTGGGAGCAGCAGCAACCGGAACCTCCAGCACTCGCAACCGCGATTCAAGAAGTAATTGTTTCTGGCCACAAATTTGCCGAGCAGCAACCTGTCACCCATATCGCTGCAACCTCCACGCGCATCGATCGCGTTCCAGTGCGCATGGTCCCCGCATACACCCTCGCACTCGAGCCCGATCAAGCCATCGAATTATTGGCCAAGCCCAAAAAACCGTTTGATGTGCTGACACGCGTCCATTCGTACGCCACCAAGCCAGCCAAAATCGAAGCCGGTCTGACCGTGCCACAAGGTTGGACCGTCAGTTCGCCCGTGACTCTGCAATTTTCCGCCGCCGGCGATCAATACGCAAAGTTAACCGTCACGCCTCCCACAAAATTATCCGCTGGCACCTACCCGCTGACCTCCTTTGCCCAGCGCGGCGATCAAAAATTCTCCACCTCGCTCGCCCCGCTCCCTTCCATGCCCACGCTGTTCTGGAGTGAACCCGCGCAGTGCCAAGTTTTCGCCTTTGACGCCACGGTCCCTGACGATTTGCGCGTCGGATATATTTCCGCTGAAAGCGAGCCCATCCCGCAGGCTCTCGAACGTCTGGGCATTCAAGTCGAAATGCTGGACGCTGCGGCCCTGGCCTTCAGCAATCTCTCGCGCTTCGACGCCATCGTCGTCGGCGTGCGCGGCTATGAACTCCGCCCCGAGCTGGCTGGTACCAATCAACGTTTGCTCGACTACGTATCCAACGGCGGCACTCTCGTTGTGCAGTACCAGCGCGATTTCGCCTGGGACAAATTTCAATACGCACCATATCCCGCAAAAATCTCCCCCGAAAAACCCAATAGCCCCCTGCCGCGCATCACCGACGAGGCTTCCCCCGTCAAATTTTTGAAGCAGGACGATCCGCTGCTCAACAGACCCAACAAAATTACTCCGCAGGATTTCAACGGCTGGATCCAAGAACGCGGCCTATATTTCTGGAGTCAATTCGACGCTAAATACACTCCGCTGCTCTCCATGAATGATCCCAACGAGCCGGATCTAAATGGCGGCTTGGTTTATACCCACTATGGCAAAGGAACGTACATCTACACCGGTCTCGCGTTTTTTCGCCAATTGCCGGAAGGCGTGCCCGGCGCCTATCGCCTGTTCATAAATCTCCTCAGCGCCTCGCGCGAAGCCGGCCGAAACCCCGCGCAATCTTTGAAAGCTTCCGCCAGCGGAAACAGCAAGTAGTCGAAAACTGGAAGTAAACCAACTGGACACAACCCGCGCGCCTAAAAATTGGCGTGCTATCCTCTAGCAGTTCTCTCCAAAATCGACTTGTTCAAAAGGACTTTGCCAAGGAATGAAAAATCTGTTCACAACCCGTGAAATCTCGCGTGCGTTTCGCCTTGCGTTATCCGCGGCATTCATCGCCATGCTGGCATTGGCCTGCGCGTCACCAGCCGCGGCCCAGAAAGACAAGAAAAAGAAATCAGACACACAACCCGCCGACAGCACTAACCCGCTGGTCCCCATGTCCGACGAAAACCAGATCGATTACATGATTTCGGAAATGCTCGGCGCCTGGCAGGTCGGGGATATCGAAAAACTGCACAAGGATTACGCCGATGACGTAACCGTGGTCAATGGCGCCTACGCTCCGCCGATCGTGGGCTGGGCCAATTACCTGGCAATTTACCAGCAGCAACGCACCCGCATGCAGCGCGTGCGCTTGGATCGCTCCAACACGGTTATCAAAGTGGCCGGAAACGTCGCTTGGGCTTGTTATCAGTGGGATTTTGAGGCGGTTACCGATGGAGCGCCGACCACCGCGCAAGGACAGACTACTTTAGTGATGGAGAAAAGAAATAATCACTGGATCATCGTGCACAACCACACCTCAATGGTGCCCCCATCGAATCCGGGGGCAACTAGCGGCGCAGGCACACAGCCACCCGCTCATTAGGATTGCGGTAAGCCCAGCTCAAACTACCCGCCGCTTAGACCTCACCCAACCAGAGTCCGTGCGCGGCTAGAAATTCTTTAACCCCTGATAAATCCACATCCCCGCAATAACCAGCAGCAGAGTGCCCGCGGTAATGCCAGTAGTGGTTATGGGCTTCGACAGCTTCATAATCTTGGCCACCACTTCCCGCTGCTCTCTAGCCATATGGTCTTGGGAAGGGTCCAGGAAAATCTGATCACCCTCATGACTGGTTAGCAAGGTGCGCCACACCAGCAGGAGCAAAAAGACTCCCGTGACAACCGCCCAAACGATTAACAAATAATAAATGGGCCCCGAAATATCCATAGGAACCTCCCATTGGAACCGATCTGCGGTGCCTGCCCGAAGCGGCAGACAAGGTATTGGCTGGAGTATACCCCTCGTGAATTCGAATATCTATTACTTCATATTGAAAGTATCAATTCAAGGATTGCGGACCACTTGGGAGCGGTACCTTCGGCTTTTTCGATCTTGAATCCCACTAACTCCCATGGAATCAGCAGTGAGGAAGCTACTCGGCGTGATTCTATTTCCCTTTCGAATTCTCAGTCCTGTGAATAAACGCCCCCACATTGTCATGCAGCGCCTTCGCCGAAGCCTCGTGGGCATAGACCATGTGCCCCGATTCATAAAACTGGTATTCGATATTCTTCTGCAGTTTCGCGGGAATCGGCAAATGCTGCATTTCATAAACGCCTTCGTAAAACGGCGTCGCCAGATCGAAATAGCCAGCATTCAACATAACTTTCAACTCCGGGTTGTATTTCATCGCCAGCGCCAGGTCCGTCATTACGTTGGTTGCTTGTGGCAGTGGAATTCCCGCGCCCGGACCCTGATGCAAAAAATTCCACGTTCTATAGAGTCGAGCTGACGGCTTATAGGTCCGGTTTTCCCCAAACTTCAGATCCTTGCGAACATAATCATTAAACGCGGAAACATACGCCGAGCTGATCGCCGCTGATTGCGGATCGTACTCCGCCGCTTTGCTCAGCGGATCGAGCGTCGGTCCAGAGAAACGCGTGTCTAGTCGCCCTGTCGTCGTATCGGTGTCGTCCTGAAGCGTTTTCTCAAATTCTCCCGGCGTCACGCGCAAATTCGCCTTCTCGATGTATTCCGCCGGCAGCCCGGTATATTCGTGGAGCTTCGCGACGATCGCCTGCCGCTGCTCAGGCGCCAGCGTGGGTCCCGCCTCCAACGCTTGCTGGTAATCGGTCATCGCAAAATGTTCAACCTCGGTGAGCAGCGCCGTTAATTCTTTATGTTGGCCCGGCAGTTTATGGTGATACCACGCCGCTGCCGCATAGGTGGGGAGTGCCAACTGATAGGGCAATTCGATGCTGGGATTGGCCTCCGCGCGGTCCGCGCTCAAAGCGTAGTTCAATATTTGCGACAACAGGATCACGCCGTTGAAATCCACGTCGTGTTCTGTCTCCAGCACGTTTACTAGCGCGGCCGATCGCGTGGTGCCGTAGCTTTCACCAAACAGATATTTTGCTGAATTCCATCGGCCATACTTCCCCAGAAACTGGGTGATGAAATCCGCAAACGCCTGCGCGTCCTGATCCACTCCGTAAAAAGCCTTCTCCCGGTCTTTGCCGCTGATGCGGCTGAATCCCGTCCCAGGCGCATCCACAAATACCAGATCGCTCACATCCAAGAGGCTGTACTCATTATTTACGATCGAATAAGGTGCGGCCGGAGTGTGCGAATCGTCTAACGTAACCACCCGCTTCGGCCCGAACGCCCCCATGTGTAGCCACACCGTCGCCGAACCCGGCCCGCCGTTGTACAGAAATGTCAGCGGGCGTTGCATCCCTTTACTGTCGGATTTGAAATACGCCACGTAGAACATGCTGGCTTCCGGCGGCTGATTCTTGTCGTCCTTATCCCGGTTCTGCGGCACATCGTCCCAATCCTTCGTGTGCACCACCAGCGTGCCCGCATACGCGTCGTAATTTATGACACTCCCGCCAATCGTGACGCTGCCTTTGCTTGCCTGTTGCTCAGGTTTGAACTGTTCAATCTTCGCCGCTTCGGTTTTGGCCGATTCCACCTTTATGGTCTGGGTTTCGTCCTTCGTCTGCGCGCAAACAACCATCAACGGCAGCGCAGACAGCGCGGCCGTCACAGCAAATCCTGAAGCGAACCTTCGCATCGAATATTCTCCGTTGAAATAAATAAAATCGAATCTGCTTTCTGACGTTTGAATCAGTCAGCGAAAATACCTTGGAACTCCGTTCCACGCAACGTCTAACCAGTGCCATTCGTTGACAAAGGTGGAGTCGCCGGGCAGAATGAAAAAGCTTTACTACGCGCGTGATTTACGACATGTTCACGCGCCGCACTTGTGCCCGAATGGCGGAATTGGCAGACGCGCCAGGTTCAGGACCTGGTTCTCGCAAGGGAGTGGAGGTTCGAGTCCTCTTTCGGGCACCAAATTCATTTCGCAGTAACCGCAAATAAATCCGCGCAATGATCCGCAATTAACCCAATGAACGTAATTAACCCAATGAGCGACGTCCGCAATCTGCGATTTTCCGTCACGGATAACGAAGAAGTTTCCGCTCTGCTGCTGTCACCGCCCCACGCCACGTGTCTACTCGTTCTAGCACATGGTGCAGGCGCTGGAATGAATCACCCTTTCATGTCCGCCATCGCCAATCAGTTGGCCGAAGACAACGTCGCTACATTCCGTTACCAATTTCCCTACATGGAACACCGTCGCGGCGTTCCAGACAAGCAGCCGCTTCTAACCGCAACCGTGGCAGCCGCGGTCGCGACCGCAGCTCAGTTAACGCCCGGACTTCCCCTATTCGCCGGCGGTAAATCCATGGGCGGACGAATGACTTCGCTAGCCGCCTCCGAACAGAAATTGGAAGCAGTCCGAGGTCTAATATTCTTTGGCTTTCCGCTGCATCCTCCAAGCGTCCGTCGATCAAACGGGCCCAACACTTACAGCTTGTAAAGTTGCCCATGCTTTTCTTGCAGGGCACACGAGATGATCTTGCCGATCTAACATTACTGCGCCCTATCTGCGAGAGCCTTGGACCACAAACCACGCTGCATATCATCCAAGGTGCCGATCACTCCTTTCACGTGCTGAAGCGCTCTGGCAAGACCGACTCGCAAGTACTTGCCGAATTATCCAGCACGGTGAAGGCCTGGACCACCGCGCACGGCGCCGAAACCTCAAAATAAGCCCTTCCGCGACTTAGCAAAATCGCCTACCTCCTGGGGAAGAAATCAGTCCGCCATGTCGATCTCATCGACTCTGGTTCGACGTGTAAGTGAGTGACGAAAAACGAACTGGAGGCCATCATGGCAACGCAAAACACAACCTCGCAAGCCGCTAAATTAACGCTTACCGCGGTATTCAGGCTGGTGCCTCTTATCCTG